>Ga0308171_1000063_pt1 | contig 352621 bp, 320 predicted proteins | sample PhyGR1_FD_202135 | JGI IMG/M metagenome (GOLD analysis project Ga0308171, IMG submission 202135) | Phyllosphere microbial communities from UC Gill Tract Community Farm, Albany, California, United States - DLSLSG.R1 | ecosystem: Host-associated > Plants > Phyllosphere > Unclassified | place...
CAAACAGTGGCGGGACCAGGAGTACCGCTACGATCCGTGGGGCAACCTGATCGAGAAGCGCTCGGGGCACAGCAAGCTGCAGAGCTTTAGCTATGACTGCGAGAACCGGCTGGTGCGGGCGGAGACGTTGGTCAATGGCAAGCTGGAAAGCCAAGGCGAGTATCGTTACGACAGCTTGGGGAGGCGAATAGCCAAGCAGGCTGAAATCAATGGCGAGGTCGAGCAGAAGCGCTTCCTCTGGCAAGGGCTAAGGATGCTGCGGGAGGAAACGCCAGGGCAGAGCATCTTGTACCTGTACGAGCCGGGTAGCTATGCGCCGTTGGCGCGGGTTGATCAGGTTGAAGGGGAAGGGCAGAAGATCTATTACTTCCATACCGATCAAATTGGGACGCCGTTGGAGTTGACGGACAGCAATGGCAAAATCGTTTGGCAGGCGACGTATCGCTCGTGGGGCTCGGTAGAGCATCTACCTGTTAGTAAGGTTGAGCAGAACCTACGCTTCCAAGGCCAGTACTTTGATTGCGAATCGGACCTGCACTACAATACTTTTCGCTTCTACGATCCAGAAGTTGGGCGATTTGTGAATCAAGACCCAATTGGATTATTGGGAGGAGCTAACCTCTATAGCTATGGAGTCAATCCGATATCTTGGATTGATCCTTGGGGGTGGAGTGCAAAGCCCTCACATTCCCCTGATGTTGCCAAATGGCTAGATAAAGGTGGTTCTGTGCATATGGAGGTTGAAGGGCGAACATGGGTCTATAAAGATTGGGAGGGTAATGTAGTAAGGTGTCCCGACGGTCATCCTGACTTTACTCCTTTTGAACGACAGCAAGTTGATGTTCCTGATTTGAAGGGGAATCACGGTAAAAATCCTGGTGGTGATTTTGGCAAGGCAGATGCACTTGCACCTCAGGGTAAAGCAGACTATTCGAAAAATACTTGGCATCATCATGAGAATATGAAGACGATGCAGGAAGTTCCTAAAAAAATTCACAACAGGTTCACCCATTCGGGTGGTGTTAAGAATATGAAATCAAGCTGTTAGTAGGGTCGAAAAATGCCTATAGTTTACAAAGCTGGTTTGACTGATGCTGAGATGAACTCACTTGAGGCAGCGGTTAATGTTACTTTGCCTGGTGCGTATAGAAACATACTGGCACGCATGAATGGTTTTTATTTGACTGATCCTGATTTTGGGCAGTTGCCGTTGAAGTCTGTTCAAGACGGGGAGGTGAGTTTTGATCGTTTGTTTGGGGTTATACCGGAAGAGGAATGTAACGATATTATTAGCTTTAATCACGAATTTATTTCTGAGTTGGCGTTTGTTAATGGCGTTTTGGCGATTGGGGAAGATGGGGGAGGGAACCCTTATGTGATAGTTACTGAGCCTGGGCGAGAAGGGGTTTATTATTGGGATAGAACCCACTTGCACGAATCTGACTCTATTAATAAGTACGATATAGCGGAGCAGGGTGATAGCGGTCACCTTTATAAAGTAGCAGAAGGTGTCGATGATTTCTATTCTTTGATTTTAGCCTCGCTGCCCGATGACGTTGAAATGATGGAAGAAAACTGAGGTGGGTGAAATGTTTTCGAGCGTTGCCTTTCGGGTGGTCGTTGCGTCAGTGTTGTCTGTTTAATAGTGTGCAGGTTTATCTGGCTCTGCTAGATATTGGTAGAGTCAGCCTCTTGTTAACCTGGAGTCTCTATGTTGTGCTTAAGAGTATTGTATAAGTGCGGTCAGCTCGGAGGGCAGCCACTACATCCCCCAAACCCTCGACAGCCTGTTCTTCCTATTTTCCTACTTCGGTGAAGAACCGGACACCAACGGCGAAGAGCCGCTGCAATGAATCACCGGCGGCACCCGCGTGCACCTGCACTACGACAACCCTCTGGGTCGCCTGACCGACATCAAGCGGGTGGTGAACAACGAAGCGGTGGAAACACTCACCCAGTACCGCTACGACGAACACGGCCAACTGAGCGCGGTGATCAACCGCAACGGCGACACCGTGCGCAGCTTCAGCTACGCCGACGGCCTGATGGTGACCCACAGCAACGCCCTGGGCCTGGGCTGCCACTACCGTTGGCAAACCCTGGGCGACAAGCCGCGCGTGGTCGAGCACTGGACCAGCGACGGCGAGCATTACCACTTCCGCTACGACCTCGATAGCCGCACCAGCTGGGCCACCGACGTGCTCGGCCGTGAGCTGCAAGTGCAGTACAACGCCGACCACCGCGTGGTCGCCAGCCGCGACTACGGTGGCGAGCGTTACACCATCGAGCTGGACGAGCACGGCAACATGGTCGGCCTGGGCCTGCCAGACGGCAACCGGCTCGCCTTCAAGTACGATGAATACGCCCGCCTGCTGGAAGAAACCGATCCACTGGGGCGCAAGATCCAGTACGAGTACCACCACCTGACCACGCTGGTGACCAAAGTCAGCTACCCGGATGGCAGCACCTGGCAGGCGCGCTACGACGACAAGGGCAACCTGCTCGCCGAAATCGATGCCCTCGGCCAGATGACCGAGTACCTGAACAGCGATGACGGCCTGCCGCACACCATCATCGATGCGACCTACAAGTCCAAGTACCTGTGGTGGAACACCCTGGCCCAGGTCGAGCGTTTTCAGGACTGCTCGGGCAAGAGCACGTACTACCGCTATGACGAGCGCCAGCACCTGGTCGCGGTAACGGACGCGCTGAACCAGACCACCACGCTGGAACGCAAGCCCGACGGCGAAGTGCAGCGCATCAGCCACCCGGACGGCACCACCGAAACCTTTACCTACAACGTCTACGGCCAGGTACTCAGCCACACCGACGGCAAGGGCCAGACCACCCGCCTGATGCGCACCGCCCGCGGCCTGCCGAGCAGCCGCCAGGATGCCAAGGGCCAGCGGGTTCGCTACGAGTACGACAAGGCCATTCGCCTGACCGCGCTGGTCAACGAGAACAACGCCACGTACAGCTTTGCCTACGACGTGTCGGACCGGCTGAGCGAAGAAGTACGGGTGGATAACCTGACCCGGCGCTTCAGCTACAACGTCGGTGGCCATCTCACACGACTGGATGAGATTGGCTATGGCGAAAATGCCGAACGGCCAGAGCGCCATACGCTGTTCGAGCGTGATGCCATTGGCCGCCTGATCGCCAAACTGAATAGCGACGCACAACAGCGATTCACCTATGACGACGGTGACCGCCTGCTGAGCATCGCGCGGCAACCGACCGGCATCGGCAAGCAGCTCGGGATGACCGAGGAAAAGCTGGAGTACACCTATGATCTGTTGGGCCGGCTGACGAAAGAGATCACCCCCGCTGGCACCTTGGGCTATGAGTACGACCCACTCAGCAACCTGACCACGCTGACCCTGCCGGATGGGCGCAAGTTGGATCTGCCGCGCCATGGCGAGAGCCAATATTTTTTTATACTGCATATTGTGGGTCGCATCTAAAACGCGCACGACCAGTTGTACCTGGTCTGCCCCGAGAGTGGCCATTACATCCTGCTAACCCTCGATACGTTGGCCTGGATTGATCTATTAGGCTTGTGCAAAAGCGCGGGACTTGATGGAGATCGTCATCCAACAGCTGAATACATAGGGAAGTCTCGATCGTCCGTGGGTAATGTTTCCGGCCATCAAGTCTGAGAGTTTTTTGTGGCATGTTGCTGGGGTTAGTGTGAATGGCCGATCACCACTAACAGGAAATTGAAGCCATGCAAACCTACCAACAAGCCCCAGTACACACAGGCAATGATGCCCTGCTGCGGGCATACACGCCCTATGGTTATCACGTGGTTCGGGGCAGGCCTTTGTTGGCCTTTGCCGGCGAGGCTGTTGCGCAAGCGCCGCACTGTTATCTGCTGGGTAATGGCAAACGTGGCTACCACACCGTGCAAATGCGCTTTCTCAGCCCCGATGCATTCAGCCCGTTTGGTCGGGGAGGCCTCAATGCATACGCCTATTGCACGGGTGATCCCATCAACCATGTCGACCGCGATGGCCATTCGCCCACACGTGCAGTAGGGCAGGCCACCGGACTCGTATGGGGAACGGTGGGGATGCTCTCGTCGCTGAACAAGGCATCCAAAGCAATAGTCAAACGTTCGATTGCCAAGGCTGAAGGGCGGCCAATACCGAAGGAGTTTGATGACGCGAGCCGAACCAACAATGCGATGATATTTATTGGTGGGTTGGCCGGTACCGTGATCAAGGCACCCGGGGCAGCGCTCGCTCTTTCAGCGCCCTTTGAGTCAATAGGGGCTGAACTGGTCGCTGGGGCCGGGATAGGGGCTGCGTCTTTTGCGGGTGTGGGTAAAATCAGGCAGCTGTTGACCGACATGAGGTCGACCTATCTTCAAGCCAGGTTGAATAGACTGCCCTTCGGTGAGTTGGCAATTGAGTCCATCAAGGAAGCTACGGGGTGGAATCGAATACGCGGCCAGGAGTCGGCCATCCTCGAGCCGTTGCCAGAAAAAGTATTATTGGTTCGTCTGCCTGCCGGCAGGGGATGAACAGTCTGGCAAACGGTGCCAGGTCTGCTCGATGCTTTCGGTTCCACGGTGTGAAACCAGATTCGATTGTGCTTCATCTCTCCTCGCGCTTATCTGTCAGCCAAGCACGACCTGCCTTACCCGTCGTGACCTCAAGGCGAACAACAAGAACGGGAAACCACCCGCGCGAGGAGACTCTACATGTCCCGACATCAGCACATCCTGGCCTGGCTGAACGATGTGGCCAGCGACCTGCACGCGATCCGTCACGATATCCACGCCCACCCGGAACTGGGTTTTGAAGAAAGCCGCACCTCGGCGCTGGTCGCCCGGCTGCTCGAGGCGTGGGGCTATGAAGTGCACACCGGCATCGGCAAGACCGGTGTGGTCGGTGTGCTGCGCAATGGCAGCAGTACACGCCGGCTGGGCTTGCGCGCCGACATGGACGCGCTGCCCATCCACGAAGCAACGGGCGCGGCCTACAGCAGCCAGCACCAAGGTTGCATGCACGCCTGCGGCCATGACGGGCACACCACCATGCTGCTGGGCGCTGCGCGCTACCTGGCGGCAACCCGGCAGTTCGACGGCACGCTGACGCTGATCTTCCAGCCGGCCGAGGAGGGCCAAGGCGGTGCCGAGGCGATGCTGGCCGACGGCCTGCTGGAACGCTTCCCCTGCGATGCGCTGTTCGGCATGCACAACATGCCCGGGCTGCCGGCCGGGCATCTTGGTTTTCGCGAGGGGCCGATGATGGCCTCGCAAGACCTGCTCACGGTAACCCTCGACGGGGTGGGCGGCCATGGCTCGATGCCGCACCTGAGCGTAGACCCGCTGGTGGCAGCGGCCAGTGTGGTGATGGCGCTGCAAACCGTGGTGGCGCGCAACATCGATGCGCAGGAGGCTGCGGTGGTCACCGTCGGCGCGTTGCAGGCCGGCGAAGCGGCCAACGTGATTCCGCAACAGGCGCTGTTACGCCTTAGCCTGCGTGCGCTGAACGCCGAGGTGCGGGCGCAGACCCTGGAGCGGGCGCGGGCAATTATCGTCAGCCAGGCCGAAAGCTTTGGTTGCCGTGCCAGCATCGAGCACCGCCCGGCCTACCCGGTGCTGGTCAACCATGCCGCAGAAAACGCCTTCGCCACGCAGGTGGGGGTGGAGTTGCTCGGTGCCGAGGCGGTGGATGGCAACACCCGCAAGCTGATGGGCAGCGAGGACTTTGCCTGGATGCTACAACGCTGCCCGGGCGCCTACCTGTTCATCGGTAATGGTGTATCGCGGCCGATGGTGCATAACCCGGCCTACGACTTCAACGACGACATCCTGCTGACCGGTGCCGCCTACTGGGGCGCGCTGGCAGAGCGCTGGCTCGCGCCCGCCTGACCTTTCCTTTATGACGACTGCCGCTGGAACCCGGGCGCGACCGCGCCTGGGCGATCACCCAATCATTGTGTGGAGTGTTCCCTATGCAGACTTCGAGCACCGGCGTGTCGCGAACCCGGCAAGTGGTCGCCGCCGTTATCGGCAACGCCCTGGAGTGGTACGACTTTATTGTTTACGGCTTTCTGGCCAGCATCATCGCCCGGCAGTTTTTCCCGTCCGACGACGAGTACGCTTCGCTGCTGATGGCCCTGGCCACCTTTGGCGTCGGCTTTTTCATGCGCCCGGTGGGTGGCGTGTTGCTGGGCATGTACTCCGATCGCAAGGGCCGCAAGGCGGCGATGCAGATGATCATCCGCCTGATGACCGTGTCGATCGCGATGATCGCGTTTGCCCCCGACTACCTGGCCATCGGCATGGCCGCGCCGCTGCTGATCGTGGTGGCGCGCATGCTGCAGGGCTTTGCTACCGGTGGCGAGTACGCCAGCGCCACGGCGTTTCTGGTGGAGAGCGCGCCTGCACACCGCAAGGGCCTGTATGGCTCGTGGCAATTGGTAGGGCAGTGCCTGGCGGTGTTTTCCGGGGCGGCGATGGTGGCACTGGTTACCCACCTGTGCTCGCCTGAGGCGCTGGACAGCTGGGGCTGGCGCATCCCGTTCGTGCTGGGCCTGCTGATCGGCCCGGTCGGGTTGTGGATACGCAAGCACATGGAAGAGCCCGAGGAGTTCGTCGAGGCGCGCCGCCAGGCCAAGGGCCAGTCGCCCACCCTGTGGCAGGTATTGCGTGAACATCGGCGCAGCCTGCTGGTGTCGATGGGGCTGGCCTGTGGCGCGACGGTGTCGTTCTACGTGGTGCTGGTGAACATGCCGACCTTCGCCCACAAGAGCCTCGGGCTGCCGCTGGACCAGGTGCTGCTGGTGCAGATGCTGGCCGTGGGGCTGATGACCGTGGTCATTCCTCTGGCAGGGGCGTTGTCTGACCGGGTGGGGCGGCGCCCGGTGTTGATGGCTTTCACCCTGGCCTTTTTCGTGATGGTGTACCCACTGTATGTGTGGGTGGCCGCTGCGCCTTCGCTGGAGCGCCTGCTGGTGATGCAACTGCTGCTGTGCACGGCCATCGGCGGCTTCTTTGGCCCGGCCCCGACCGCCCTGGCCGAGCAGTTCCCGGTCGAGGTGCGCTCCACGGGTGTCTCGGTGGCCTATAACGTAGCGGTGATGGTGTTTGGCGGCTTTGCCCCGTTGATCGTCACCTGGCTTACCAAGGTGCTCGCTACCCCGGTGGCACCGTCGTTCTACGTGCTGTTCGCCTGCCTGCTGACGCTGCTGGGTACCTATTGCCTGAAAGAAGCACCCCGGGCGGGCAAGCCTGCCACTTTCAACCTTGGAGTAAAACCGTGAAGCCGTTAGCCATCGACCCCATCGTTGCCCTTGATGCCCAAGCTTTGTCCCAGGCCATCCATGCCCGGCAGGTATTGTGCCGGGAAGTGATGCAGGCCTACCTGGCGCATATCGAACGCTGCAACCCGCAGGTCAACGCACTGGTGTCGCTGCGCCCGGCCGAGGCGGTGTTGGCCGAGGCCGATGAGCGTGACCGTGAGCTGACGCGAGGCCATTCCCGCGGCTGGATGCACGGCATGCCACAGGCGATCAAGGACCTGGCTGCCACTGCCGGGTTGCGCACCACCCTGGGCTCGCCGTTGTTCGCCGAACAGGTACCCGAGCATGACGCCATCAGCGTGGCGCGGGTGCGGGCGAGCGGGGCGCTGATCGTTGGCAAAAGCAACGTGCCGGAGTTCGGCCTCGGTTCGCAAACCTATAACACCCTGTTCGGTACCACCACCAATGCCTACAACCCGCAGCGGGTGGCCGGCGGCAGCAGTGGCGGGGCTGCAGCGGCGCTGGCCATGCGCCTGCTGCCGGTGGCCGACGGCAGCGACATGATGGGGTCGCTGCGCAACCCGGCGGCGTTCAACAATGTGTTCGGCCTGCGCCCGTCGCAGGGCCGTGTGCCCCATGGTCCGGCACCCGAACTGTTCGTGCAGCAGCTGGCTACCGAAGGGCCGATGGGGCGCAGCGTGGTGGATGTGGCGCGGCTGTTGTCGACCCAGGCAGGCGTTGATGCACGAGTGCCGCTGTCGCTGAGCGAGGGCCGACGCGATTTCGCCGCAGGGCTGCAGCGCGATTTTCGGGGTGTGCGGGTTGGCTGGCTGGGTGACTACAACGGCTACCTGCCGATGGATGAGGGGGTGTTGGGCCTGTGTGAAGCAGCGTTGGCCGATTTCGCCGAACTGGGCTGCCGGGTCGAGGCTTGCCAACCGGCATTCGACCCAGCGCGCTTGTGGCAATGCTGGCTCACCCACCGCCACTTCCTGGTGCACGGCAACCTTGGCGCGGCCTATGCCGACCCAGCCAGGCGCGCCTTGCTCAAGCCCGAAGCACAGTGGGAGGTAGAGGGCGCCTTGCAGCTGAGCGCGGCCTCGCTGTACCAGGCCTCGCTGGACCGCAGCGACTGGTACCGCGCCTTGGCCAACCTGTTCGAACGTTACGACTACCTGCTGTTGCCGTCGGCCCAGGTGTTCCCTTTCGATGCAAAACTGGCGTGGCCAATGGCCGTCGGGGGCCGGGCGATGGACACCTACCATCGCTGGATGGAGGTGGTGATCGGGCCGACCCTGGCCGGCTTGCCGAGCATCAGTGTGCCGGTCGGCTTCAACAGCGACGGTTTGCCCATGGGCCTGCAAATCATAGGCCCTGCCCAGGCCGATCATGCGGTGTTGCAACTGGCATACGCCCATGAGCAGCTGACCCGGTGGGTTGAGCGGCGCCCGCCACCGTGCCTGCTGGCCTGATGAAAGCATTGGGCAGGCGCGGTTCTTGCTGGCTATGCTGACCATCCAGCTACAGGGAGGTCATACCCATGGGCATTACGGCAGACAGTGGCGGCGTGCGTTCGGTGGAGCGGGCGCTGGCCATTGTCGACCTGCTGGGCGAGCACCAGGCGTTGGGCCTGGAAGAACTGCATTACCTTACCGGCCTGCCCAAGGCCACGGCCTCGCGCATGCTGGCCACCTTGCAGGAGCAGGGCTGGGTCTACCGTGGCCTCAGCGACCGGCGTTATCGCCTGTGCGCGCGGCGGCTGTTCGGTGACCGGCAGATGCGCTTCAAGCGGCGCCTGGTGGAAAGTGCTGCACCAATGCTGCTGGACCTGAGCGAGCGCACCGGGCTGGTGGTGGACCTGTCGTGTTTCGACGGCGAGCGGCTGGAGGTGATGGAAAGCGCCATCCCTCAGGTATTGCGCAAGCGGTACCCGCATACCTGCCAGATCGTCGGCCACCATGCCAGCCTGTTTCACTCGGCGATGGGGCGGGCCTGCCTGGGTGAGCTGGCGGTCGATGAAGTGCAACGCCTGGCGGCCCATGAGCGGCTGCGCGATGACGCGGTGCTGCGCAACATCGAAGAAGACGCGCACAAGGGCTTTGGCCAGCGCACCGAAGGGTACTGGGAGTACCCGGTGCGTTTGCCATTCCTGATCCGCGCCATTGCGCTGCCGGTGCATGCCGAAGGGCGCCTGGCCGGGAGCATTGCCTTGCACTGGCCGCTCGATCAGGCGCCGGTTGAGCGAGTAATGAATTTGCACCTGAGCAGCCTGGCGACCACGGTAGGCGAGGTGCAGCGGGCCTTGGCGGTCTAGTGCTGACCTGTGCCGGCCTCTTCGCAGCACAAGGCTGCTCCTATGTGAGCACGCGATACCTGTAGGAGCAGCCTTGTGCTGCGAAGAGGCCAGTGCAGGCCACAGCAAAAGCCGGCAGATGTTACTGGCCCTCGCGAAACCCGCTAGGGCTCATCCCCGCATGCTTGCGAAAGAACCGGCTGAAATACCCCACATCGGCAAACCCCAGCTCATGGGCGATCTCTTTCACACTCAGGCTCGAATGCCCAAGCATGCGCTTGGCCTCCAGCACCAGCCGGGCATTGATCACGTTCATGGGCGTCATGCCCAGGTGCTCCTGGCACAACCGCCCCAGGGTCGCCAGGGTCATGCCCAGCTCGGCGGCGTAGTCCGCCAGTGGCCAGTGCGCGCGGTAATACATATCCACCAATTCACGGAAAGCGGTCAACTGCTGGCTGCGCCTTGACACTGGGCGCAGCCCACCGTGGGGCAGGTGCGGTTCATGGCGCAGCACCTGAATCAGCAGCGTCAGCAACAGCGCCATGCTGCTGGCCACATGCTCACGGGCGCGGTTGTGGTACTCCTCGCGCAAGGCCATGCACAGCGGCAGCAATGGGTCTTCGTCGGCTGCCCACGACGGCAGGGCGATCACCTGTGGTTTGCGCACCTGCGCCAGCAGGTTGGGTGCCAGCACCTGGGTAATGCTTTCCAGCGGGTGCTGGGCCGCGGTGATCACCTGGCCCTCGACCTGGCCGGCCCAATGGAAACCATGCACCACTTGCGCCGGTACATAGACCACACAGGGTGCCTGTACGTGGAGCCGGTCACTGTCGAACAGCACTTCACCGCCGCCGCTCTGCAGGTACAGCAGCTGCAGCAAGCCTTCATGACGGTGCGCGGCAATTTCCCAGTTGTGTGCGCCAGACCGCTGGGAGATCTGCTCCACATGCAGGGCTTCGTGCCACACCGGTTGTGCGGTTTCACCGTACAGGGCGTAGTTGGGGATCTTGGTCATGTTGTTGTGATTGTTCTGTTCGGTACCTTGCTACTGTGCCACAGCTGCCTGCAGGCTTCAGGCGGCAGGGCGAAAATTGTCGGGAATGTGGGGCTGGTTGCAAGTTTTGTCCATTCTGCCGGTGTGCCTGCCGGCCCTAGGCTGTGGCCCAGATGAAGCGACACTCTGGAGAGCAGCATGCACAACAACAAGATCCCCTCTCAATGGCTGGGCCTGGACTCGGCCGTCTGTGTGGTAACCGGTGCCGCCGGTGGTATTGGCGCGGCGCTGGCCGGCGCCCTGGTCGGGCAGCACGCCCATGTGGTCCTGCTGGACCGTGACCTGGACAAATGCCGTGAACTGGCTGCCACCTTGGGTGAACACAGCGTCGGTGAGGTCAGCGCCCTGGGCTGCGACATAGCCGATCCGGCCAGCGTGGAGCAGGCCGCCGCCCAGGTTCAGGCGCTGCATGGGCGCTGCGATGTACTGGTCAACAATGCCAGCGTGCTGCGCCCCGGTCCGCTGGACGGGCTGGGCCTGGAGCAATGGAACCAAGTGCTGGCGGTCAACCTCACGGGCTACCTGTTGTGTGCGCAGGCCTTCGGCCGTTCGATGCTGGCCCGTGGCCAGGGCCGTATCGTGCACGTGGCCTCGATCGCCGCCCATTACCCGCAACCCAACAGCGGTGCCTACAGTGCGGCCAAGGCCGGGGTCAGCATGTTGTCGCGGCAGATTGCCGTGGAATGGGGGCCGCGCGGTGTACGCAGCAACGCGGTCTGCCCGGGGTTGATCCGCACACCCTTGTCCGCAGCGTTTTATGCCGACCCGCAGATCGAACGCCAGCGCTGCGCCATGACGGCCAACCAGCGCATTGGTGAGCCGCAGGATATCGCCGAAGCCGTGCTGTTCCTGGCCAGCCAGCGCGCTGACTACATCAACGGTGCAGAGCTGACCGTGGATGGCGGCCTCGAAAGCATGCCCATGGCGCTGATCCCGCGCCCAGGCTTTGAGGGGGCACGCGCATGACCACACGTAACTGCGATGTGCTGGTTGTCGGGGCGGGTGCTGGTGGCCTGGCGACCGCCATTACTGCAAAGAAGCATGGCCTTGACGTGATCGTCATCGAAAAAGACGACTGTTTTGGCGGTACCACGGCGTTTTCCGGCGGTGTGTTGTGGGTGCCCGGTAACAGGCACAGCGCCAACGACAGCACCGAAGCGGCCATGACTTACCTGCGCAACGAAACCGATGCCTGCTTTGACGCGGCCGGGGTCGAGGCGTTCTTGCGCTACGGGCCGCAGATGGTGGACTTTTTCGAGCGGGAAACCGCCGTGAAGTTCGTGCCCACGCTGTACCCCGACTATCACCCACAAGTCGAAGGGGGTATGGATGTGGGCCGCTCGATACTGGCCGCACCTTACGACATCCGCGGCTTGGGGCCGGACATGGCACGCCTGCGCCCGCCGCTGAAAACCATCACCTTCATCGGCATGATGTTCAATTCGTCGAATGCCGACCTCAAGCACTTCTTCAACGTTACCCGTTCGTTGACTTCGTTCTTGTATGTGGCCAGGCGCCTGCTCACCCACCTGAAGGAGCTTGCCATGTATCGCCGCGGTACCCAGGTTACCAGCGGCAATGCCTTGGCGGCGCGGCTGGTGCGCTCGGCATTGGACCTGGGCATCCCGATCCTCACCGGCACCCCGGCGCGGCAGTTGCTGCGCGACGGTGGGCGGGTGGTGGGGGCACTGGCCGGGCAAGGCAACAGCGAACTGCGCATTCAGGCACGGCGCGGGGTGGTGCTGGCCTGTGGCGGGTTCTCCCATGACCTGCAACGGTTGCGCCAGGCCTACCCGCATGTGCGCCGTGGTGGTGAGCATTTTTCACCGGTGCCAGCGGGTAATACCGGCGATGGCGCTCGCATGGCCGAGGCGTTGGGGGCAAAGGTTGATATCCGCCTGCAAGCGCCAGCCGCCTGGATGCCCGTGTCGAAGGTGCCGGTGGGGGGCGGGCGTTACATCGCCTTTCCGCATCTGCTCGACCGCTACAAACCGGGTGTGATCGGGGTGCTGCGTTCGGGCCAGCGTTTCACCAACGAGTCCAACTCCTACCACGACGTGGGCGCAGCACTGATCGAAGCCTGTGCCGGCCAGGCAGAAACCGCCATGTGGCTGGTGTGCGACCGCCGCACCCTGGCCAAGTACGGCCTGGGTATCGCCAAGCCTGCCCCCATGCCGACGGGGCCCCTGTTGCGTAACGGCTACCTGCTCAAGGGCAAGACCCTGGCTGAGTTGGCAGGCAAGGCCGGTATCGATGCGCAAGGGCTGGAACGGACCGTGCGCGAATACAACCTTGGCGCAGTGCAGGGTGAAGACCGCCAGTACGGCCGCGGCAGTACCAGCTTCAACCGCTACCTGGCCGACCCACAGCAACAGCCCAACCCCTGCGTGGCGCCAGTGGGTGAGGGGCCGTACTTTGCCGTGAAAGTCATCATGGGCGATCTGGGCACCTTCGACGGGCTGCGCACCAGCGTGGTCGGTGAAGTGCTGGCCGCCGACGGGCAGGCCATCGAAGGGTTGTATGCGGTGGGTAACGACCGTGCCAGCATCATGGGCGGCAACTACCCCGGTGCCGGCATTACCCTCGGGCCGATCATGACCTTTGGCTACATCACCGGGCGCCACCTGGCTGGTGTGGAGCAGGGGCTGGCAGCGGCGGGCAATGCGCGGGAGGTGGCGTGATGGACAAGGCAGTGGTCGATCACCGCATCTATACCATCCGGCCGCGCTGCATGGCGGCGTTTCTCGAAGCCTTCGACCAGTTGGCGATGCCGATCCTGCTGCGCCACCTCGGCGCACCACTGGCGTTCTACACCAGTAGCATCGGGCCGCTGAACCAGGTGGTGCACCTGTGGGGTTATGACAGCCTGGATGACTTTGAAAAGCGCAGCGCGGCGCGGGATGCCGACCCGGATTTTGCTGCTTATCTGCATGTCACCCGTGACCTCGTGGTGACGCAGGAAACACGGATCATAAGGCCTGTGTATCTGCGCAGCCTCGACAGGCAGTGATGTTGCCTGTGCTGGCCCAATCGCCGGCAAGCCGGCTCCCACAGGTGGAGTGCTGTTCTCAGGGGCCATGATCCCCCTGTGGGAGCTGGCTTGCCGGCGATTGGGCCGCAACGCGGCCCCGAAACACCGTCATAAAAACAACAACAGGTGATACCCATGAACAACACACTCGACGTGCGCCAACTGATCGACCAGCAACCCATCGGCCGCTACCAGAAATGGGTAGTATTCCTCGGCTTCCTGATCATCGCCCTGGACGGCCTGGACGTGGCCATCATCGGCTTCATTGCCCCGCAGCTGAAAAGCGACTGGGGCCTGGATGCGCAAAGCCTGGGCCCGGTATTGAGCGCTGCGCTGATCGGCCTGGCCCTTGGCGCGCTGATTGCCGGCCCCCTGGCTGACCGCTACGGGCGCAAGGCGGTATTGCTGTGCAGCGTGCTGCTGTTCGGCATCTGGACCCTGGCCTCGGCCTTTTCCCCAAACCTGGAAACCCTGGTTGCGCTGCGTTTTCTTACCGGCCTGGGCCTGGGTGCTGCCATGCCCAATGCCAGCACCCTGGTCAGCGAATACGCCCCGGCGCGCAGCCGCTCGCTGCTGATCACCCTGGCGTTCTGCGGGTTCTCCCTGGGGGCAGCGATGGGTGGTTTCGTCAGCGCCTGGATGATACCCAACCTGGGTTGGCGCAGTGTGCTGGTGCTGGGCGGGGTGTTGCCGCTGCTGGTCCTGCCGCTGCTGTATTGGCGGCTACCGGAATCGGTCACCTTTTTGGTCAGCAAAGGTGCAGACCGCCAGCGCATTCTGGCCATTGTCCGCCGCCTGGCCCCTGAACATGTCAATGCCGACAGTACCTTCGTCATGCCCGCCAAACCCCAGGGCACTGGCGGTGCGATTGGCACCATCCTCTCGCCGCGCTACCGCTTTGGTACCTGCATGCTCTGGGCTGGCTATGTGCTGGCGCTTTTCCTGGTGTACCTGTTCAGCGGCTGGCTGCCGACACTGGTGAAGGAGGGCGGTGGTTTTTCGGTGTCTGAAGCGGCCATTGTCACGGCCTGTTTCCAGATTGGCGGCCCGGTAGGGGCGATTTCAGTGGGCTGGGCCATGGACCGCTGTAACCCGCAGCGCGTACTGATGCTGACATTTCTGTTCAGCGGCGCGGTTATCTTCACGATTGGCCAGGTGGCGGGGGATTTCGCCTGGCTGTGCGCCATTGCCTGCGCCGTGGGCTTTGGGCTGAATGGCGCGAGCGTTGGCATGAATGCACTGGCGGCGGCCTTTTACCCGACGCAAGCGCGGGCGACCGGGGCCAGCTGGATGAGCGGCATCGGGCGCATTGGCGCCGTGCTCAGCGCCTTTGCCGGGGCCCAGATGCTGGCGCTGGGCTGGAGTTTTGAACAAGTGTTTGCTTCGCTGCTGTTGCCTGCTGCGCTGGCGGCATTGGCAGTATGGCTGCAGGGGCGAAATGCTGCGCTACGGTTTAGCGCTCAAGGCTGTACATCCGGCACTCCGCCAGCAACGCCAGCAGGTTCGGCTCCCGCTCCCTAGCCTTCAGAAACACTACGCCAATGTGCTGCTGCAAGCGGTATTGCGGCTTCAAGGCAATCAGCCGGACGCGGTTTTCGTACACAGCCGCGATACGCCCCGGCAGCAGGGCAAAGCCCACACCCGAGCTGACCATGCTCAGCAGGGTGAAGATGTCATTCACCTGCATGGCCACCTTGGGCTCGAAGCCGGCCTGCTGGAACACCCGTGCGCCATCGCGGTGGGTGGCGAAGCCCTGGGTCAGGGTGATGAAGGTGGAGTCGGCGAGGTCGGCCAGGTCTACCTCGGCCTGTCCGGCGAAGGGCGAGTCGGTGGGGACAGCTAGGAAGATGTCGTCGGAGAACAGCGGCAGCTGCTCGCAGGCCGGGTCGCTGACGCTTTCGTCGAGTGACACCAGGACAGCTTCCAGCTCATGGTTTTTCAGGCGCTGCAGCAAGTCGACGTTGGAGCCCAAGGTAAGGTCGATGTTCAGCTCGCTGCGGCGCAGTTTCAGGCCCATGACCAGTTTGGGCACGGTTTTTACCGTCAGCGAGTAGAGCGCACCCAGGCGGAAGCGCTCGGCGAAGAACCCCGCAGCTTCGCGGGTTTGGCGCACCATCTGCTCGGCGTCCTGGATCAGCTGCCGGGCTTTCTTTTCCAGCACGTAGGCGCTTTCCAGCGGGATCAGCTGGCGGCCTTCGTGCTTGAACAACGGGCAGCGCAGGGCGCTCTCCAGCGAGTGGATGGCGCGGTGCACGCTGACGGCACTGGTAGACAACTCGACCGCCGCGCGGCCGAGGTTGCCGGTGCGCATGAAGGCAAGAAAGGTTTCCAGCTTTTTGAGGGTCAGTTCTTCGTCGATCAGCATGGGGGCCTGGGTGGGTATGGCTATAGAGTTATGGTGTTTTTGAGACCGAGCGCCGCCCGCGCGGCGCTCGGTCTCAAACACACCCCACACCTTAAGCCATACGCTCGATCAATGCCCACAACGCCGGGTCATTGAAGTCGTTCACAACCAGCTTGGCACCCGCCTCCAGCAACCGCTGCGGCGTCTGCGTCGTGGCCACGCCCACGGTAAATATCCCCGCGCCACTGGCGGCCGCAACCCCCGGCAATGAATCCTCGAAGGCCAGCGCCTGCCTGGCCTCGGCGCCCAGCCGCTGCAGGCCGGTGAGGTAGGGCAGGGGGTCTGGCTTGGGCCGCGCCAGTTCCTCGGCCACCAGCACATGCTCGAACTGCTGGCCAAGGCCCATGGCGTTCAGCATGTGTTCGGCGTTCAGCCGCGGTGCGTTGGTCACCACGCACATGCCGATGTCATGGGCCTTGGCATGCTCCAGCAGGCGCAACAGGCCTGGCATCGGGTCAAGAGACGGTGACAGGTCGCGAAACAGCGCCTCCTTGCGGTCGGCCAGCGCCCGGCACTGTTCGACGCTCGCACCGCTAAACAGCTCGGCGAACAGCTCGCCGTTGGCGCGGCCGCTGACCTGGGCATCGAACTGGGCCTGGCTCAGTTCACGGCCGTCCTGTTCACGCAGCAGTTGCCGGAAGGCCTGCAGGTGCAGGGTGTCGGTGTCGGTGAGGGTTCCGTCGAGGTCGAACAGCAGGGCGGTCAGCATGGGGTATCCAGATCAAGAAAACACAAGCCAGGGGATCATAACCAAAGCTGACGACGAAGGGGGCTGTTCAGCGTGCTCCGAAAAGAGTACAAATGTGCTCCATGGACAATCTTACCCCCAAACGCCGCGCGATTTTCGAATTCATCCGCGAGCGCATTGCCGATCAAGGGCAGCCACCGAGCCTGGCCGATATCGCCACGCGCTTCGGTTTTGCTTCGCGCAGCGTTGCGCGCAAGCACATCACCGCCTTGTGCCAGGCCGGTTATATAGATGTCACGCCGAACCAGGCGCGGGGCATTCGCCTGGCCGAACCGCTGCGTCGGCCAGAAATCCTCGAAGTGCCGGTGCTGGGCCAGGTGGCGGCGGGCGCCCCCATCGGCCCGGACCTCGATATCCACGAACAGTTGCTGATCGACCCCAGCCTGTTCCGCCGCACCCCTGACTACCTGCTTAAAGTGCGTGGCGATTCGATGGTCGACGACGGCATCTTCGACGGTGACCTGGTCGGCATCCTGCAACAGGCCGACGCCCGCGATGGCCAGATCGTGGTTGCGCGCCTGGACGGCGAAGTGACCATCAAGCGCCTGCAACGCCAGGGCAGCGCTTACCGGCTGTTGCCACGCAACCCGGCCTATGCACCCATCGATGTGCAGCCTGAACAGGATTTTTTCATCGAAGGCGTGTTCTGCGGCCTGCTGAGGCGTGACTGATGGGCGCAGTGGTCGACCTCGACAGGCTGCTCGATCAGCGCCGTGTCTGGCGCGGGCGGCAGGCCCAGGCACGGCCACTCGGCTTGCAGCCGACCGGCCATGCGGCCCTTGACGAGCGCCTGCCTGAAGGCGGCTGGCCGGCGGCGGCACTCAGCGAGTTGCTACTGGCCAGCCCCGGCTGCGGCGAACTGCAACTGCTGTGGCCCACGCTGGCGCGGCTGAGTACTGAAGGCAGCCGGGTAGTACTGGTGGCACCGCCGTTCATCCCTTACGCACCGGCCTGGCAGGCAGCCGGGGTAGACCTGCGCTGGCTGGTGCAGGTGGATGCCGCCCCTGCCGATGCCTTGTGGGCGGCCGAGCAGTGCCTGCGCTCGGGCAGTTGCGCGGCGGTGCTGTGCTGGCCTGAACGTGCCGATGACCGGGCCCTGCGGCGTTTGCAGGTGGCCGCAGAAACCGGACAGGCGCTGGCATTCGCCTGCCGGCCGCACCAGGCAGCACACAACCCTTCGCCAGCAGCGCTGCGGGTTGCCGTCGACACCCGACCGGCGCAGTGGCGTGTGCTTAAAAGCCGGGGCGGCATGCCACCTGCGCTGCCCATCGCCTGCCCGGGGCGGGGCTGATGCACCATGCTCTGGGCCTGCATCCTGCTCCCGCAGCTGGCGCTGGACACGGTCCTGCGTGAGCGTGACGACCCCGATACTCCCTTGGTGCTGCTTGGCGGGCCTACCCAGCGCCGGGTATTGCAAGCGGTCAGCCCGGCAGCGGCCGCACTTGGGTTGAGGGCAGGGCAGACCCTGACGGCAGCACGTGCCCTGGCGGAGGGTTTCGCCTGCGTTGAAGCCGACCCCAGGCGTATCGAGCAGGTGCAGCAATTGCTGGCGGCCTGGGCCTATCGCTTCAGTGCCCAGGTCAGCCTGCATTACCCGCGGGCGTTGCTTCTGGAAGTAGGCTCCAGCCTGCAACTGTTCGGCCCTTGGCCCTTGTTCGAGGCACGTCTGCGCCAGGAACTGGCAGATTTGGGCCTGCGCCAACGCATCGTCCTGGCCAGCAACCCGGTAGCGGCGCGCATGCTTGCCAATGCTCATGATGGCTTGGCCGTGGGCGATGCCGACGCCACCCGTGCGGCGCTGCTAGGCATGCCCATCACACGTATCGGCTTGCCGGCAGACGCCGCCGAAGCCTTTGCCCGCATGGGCCTGCGCCAGCTGGGCCAGGTACTGTCCTTGCCGCGCGATACATTGGCCAAGCGCTTTGCGCCCCAGGTGCAGTTGCACCTCGACCAGCTGCTTGGCCTGCGCAATCTGGGGCTGGCCTTCTACCAGCCACCGGACCGTTTCGAAACCCGGCTGGAGCTGAACTTCGATGTCGAGTCGCACCAGGCGCTGTTGTTCCCGCTGCGGCGCATGCTCAACGACCTTGCCGCATTCCTCGCCGGGCGCGACTGTGGCGTGCAGCGCTTTTGCCTGCACCTGGAACATGCCGAAGGCCCGGACACCCTGCTCACGGTCGGCCTGCTGGCTGCCGAACGCGATGCCGCCATGCTGTTCGAACTGACCCGTGGGCGCCTGGAGCCGCTGCGCATTCCCGCACCCGTGCGCAACGTGCGGCTGGTTGCCGAGGACCTGCCAACCTTCGTGCCCCAGCACCAGGCGTTGTTCGACCCTCGTGCGCAGCAGGCGCAACCCTGGGAACAATTGCGCGAGCGGCTGCGCGCTCGCCTGGGGGATGAGGCCGTGAAGGGGCTGAGCGCGGCAGCTGATCACCGCCCCGAATGTGCCTGGCAGCTGACCGAGCAAGGCGCCCAAGGCAGCATGCCGGTTGCCCCGGGCACTCGCCCCGGCTGGCTGCTGCCAGCCCCGATGGCGCTGGACACCGCCAGCTACCAGGTACACGGCCAGGCCGAACGCATCGAGTCGGGCTGGTGGGATGGCGGCGACGTGCGCCGCGACTACTACCGCATCGAAACCCGTGATGGCCTGCGCGGCTGGGCCTACCGCGACCTGGGTCAGGCCGGCCCGCTGTGGCTGCAGGGGTGGTTCGCATGAGCAAGCAGGGTTATGCCGAGCTGCATTGCCTGTCCAACTTCAGCTTCCAGCGCGGGGCGTCGAGCGCTGACGAGCTGTTCCGGCGCGCGGGTGAACAGGGCTACCAGGCCCTGGCGATCACTGACGAATGCACCCTGGCTGGCATCGTTCGTGCCTGGCAGGCTGCCAAGGCGCATGAGCTGCGGCTGATCGTGGGCAGCGAGGTGCTTTTACAGGGCGGCCCCAAGCTGGTGCTGCTGGTAGAGAACCTGGCCGGTTACCAGAGTTTGTGCGCGCTGATCACGCGGGCCCGCCGGCGGGCGCAAAAGGGCGAGTACCAGTTGTTTCGCGAAGACCTGCAACAACACCATCAAGGCCTGCTGGCGCTATGGGTGGCCGATGACTGCGCCGACACTGCCACGGGTGAGTGGTTACGCAGTGTGTTCGGCGAACGCCTGTGGCTGGCCGTGCACCTGCACCGGGGCAGTGACGATGCCCTGCGCCTGCAAGGCTTGCGAGGCCTGGCGGCTGAAGTAGGTATCCGCGCCGTGGCCTGTGGCGATGTGCACATGCATGTGCGCGGTCGCCGTGCCTTGCAGGACTGCATGACCGCCATCCGCCAGCATTGCCGGGTGGATGAAGCCGGGCGCTTTTTGTTTGCCAATGGCGAGCGGCACCTGCGCAGCCAGGCACAGTTGGGCGAACTCTATCCTGCCGACCTGCTGGCCGAGACCCTGGCCATTGCCGAGCGCTGCCAATTTGACCTGAGCGAGTTGAAATACCAGTACCCGCGCGAACTGGTGCCCCAGGGCCATACCCCGGCAAGCTGGTTGCGTGAACTGTGCGAGCAAGGCTTGCCGCTACGCTGGCCAGGCGGGCCGAGTGACAAGGTGCGTGATGTGCTGGCCACGGAGTTGGCACTGATCGAGGAACTTGGTTACGAAAGTTACTTCCTGACCGTGCACGACATCGTCGCCTTCGCCCGCAGCCAAGGCATCTTGTGTCAGGGCCGCGGTTCGGCCGCCAACTCGGTGGTGTGTTTCGTGCTGGGCATTACCGAGCTCGACCCCATGCAGCATCGCCTGCTGTTCGAGCGCTTCCTTTCGCGTGAGCGCAACGAGCCGCCTGATATCGACGTGGACTTCGAGCACGACCGGCGCGAAGAAGTGATCCAGTATGTGTTTCGCCGTTATGGCCGACACCGTGCGGCGCTGACGGCGGTGGTCAACACCTACCATGCCGCGGGTGCGGTGCGCGATGTAGCGCGGGTATTGGGTTTGCCGGCAGACCAGGTGGATGCCCTGGCCAAGTGCTGTGGTCGCTGGAGCGACCGCATCCCCGATGACCAGCGCCTGGCGGAGGCCGGCTTTGAGGCCGGCAGCCCTTCACTGCGGCGGGTGCTGGTGCTGGCTGGCGAGCTGATCGGCTTCCCCCGGCACCTGTCGCAGCACCCGGGCGGCTTTGTCATCTCCCAGCAGCCACTCGACCAGCTGGTGCCGGTGGAAAATGCCGCGATGGCGGAGCGTACGGTGATCCAGTGGGACAAGGACGACCTGGACATGGTCGGCCTGCTCAAGGTCGACGTGCTGGCGCTGGGCATGCTCAGTGCCTTGCGCCGCTGCTTCGACCTGCTCCAACGCCATCGCGGCCAGCAACTGACCCTGGCCACCATCCCCGGCGAAGACCCGGCCACCTACGCAATGATCAGCCGCGCCGAGACCATGGGGGTATTCCAGATCGAGTCGCGGGCGCAGATGGCCATGCTGCCCCGGCTGCGGCCCAACACGTTCTATGACCTGGTCATCGAGGTGGCGATTGTCCGCCCCGGGCCGATCCAGGGCGACATGGTGCACCCGTACCTGCGCCGGCGCCTGAAGCAGGAGCCCGTCACCTACCCATCGCCGCAGCTCAAGGAAGTCTTCGAGCGTACCTTGGGCGTGCCGCTGTTCCAGGAGCAGGTGATGGAGCTGGCCATGGTTGCTGCCGATTACACGCCGGGCGAGGCCGACCAGCTACGTCGCAACATGGCGGCCTGGAAGCGCCACGGTGGCCTGGAACCGCACCGTGAGCGGCTGGTGCAAGGCATGCTGCGCAATGGTTACGACCTGGCGTTTGCCGAGCGCATCTTCGAGCAGATCAAGGGTTTTGGCAGCTATGGCTTCCCGGAATCGCACGCGGCCAGCTTTGCCTTGCTGTGTTATGCCAGCAGCTGGCTGAAGTGCCATGAACCGGCAATCTTTACCTGCGCGCTGGTCAACAGCTGGCCCATGGGCTTCTACAGCCCTGACCAGTTGTTGCAAGAGGCCCGGCGCCAGGGTATCGAGGTGCGACCGGTTGATGTCTGCCACAGCGAGTGGGACTGCACCCTCGAGCCTGATGCTGAAGGCACATTGGCTATTCGCATGGGCTTGCGCCTGGTGCGCGGTTTGGCCGAGGCCGATGCCAGGCGCCTGGAGCAGGCGAGGGGGCAACGGCCATGGCGCGATGTCGAAGACCTGTGCCTGCGTGCAGGGCTCGATTCAAGGGCCCGGGCCCGCCTGGCCGATGGCGGGGCGCTGCGTGCCCTGGCCAGTGACCGGCACCAGGCACGCTGGCAGGTGGCGGCGGTTCAGCCGCAGCTGCCCCTGTTTGCCGAGGTGCAACCGGTGCCTGAAGCGCCAGTGGACTTGCCTGTGCCAACCGTAGGTGAAGACCTGATGGCCGATTACCAGGCCCTGGGTACCACGCTGGGGCCGCATCCGCTGGCACTGTTGCGCTCACGCCTGAGGGCGCTGGGGTGTCGCAGTTCGAGTGAGCTGCAAGGTGTCGAGCATGGCGACAGCATTGCCGTGGCCGGCCTGGTAGTAGGCCGCCAACGACCCCAGACCGCCAGCGGAGTGACCTTTGTCACCCTGGAAGATGAGCACGGGATGGTCAACGTGGTGGTGTGGCGGGACATTGCCGAACGGCAGCGGCGGGCGTTGGTGGGGTCGCAGCTGCTCAAGGTCAGTGGGCGGCTGGAGCAGGAGAACGGCGTGCGGCACCTGATTGCACGGCGGCTGGAAGATGTGAGCCCGTTGCTGCAAGGGCTGGATGTGCGCAGCCGGGATTTCCACTGAGTTACGCATCAACACTGCCCCCCGTAGGAGCGGCCTTGCGCCGCGAAAGGGCCGCACAGCGGCCCCAGGATTTCAGCTTCGCCGCATCCATTGCTGGGGCCGCCTTGCGGCCCTTTCGCGGCGCAAGGCCGCTCCTACAAGTACCGCGTGAGTAGTTAGACGATCGCCAACCGCTGCTTGCGCCTCGGTGCCGGGAACGCCCGGTCGATTGCCCGAAGGTCCTCGCTGTTCAAGGTCAGCGCACCTGCGGCTGCATTAAGCCGCACATGCTCGGGCGCCACGGCCTTGGGGATGGCGATCACTTCGTCACTACGGGTCACCCAGGCCAGGCTGACCTGGGCCGGCGTGGCGCCATGGCGCTCGGCAATTTCTGCCAGCACCGGGTGCTGCAGCAAGCGCCCGGCCTGGGCCAGCGGGCAGTAGGCCATGATCGGCAGCGCGCGCTTTTCGCACCACGGCAGCAGGTCGAATTCGATGCCACGCTGCGCCGGGTTGTACAGCACCTGGTTGGTGGCGCATTCAGGGTTGTGCAGTTCGCGCAGGTCGTCGACGTCGAAGTTGGACACGCCCCAGCGCCTGATCTTGCCTTGCTCGCGCAAACGCTCGAAGGCTTCGACGGTTTCTTCCAGAGGGTGCTGGCCACGCCAATGCAGCAGGTACAGGTCGATGCAGTCGGTACCCAGGCGGGCGAGGCTGCGCTCGCAGGCGGCCGCCATGCCGCGCTGGCTGGCATTGTGCGGGTACACCTTGCTGACCAGAAACACCTGGTCGCGGCGCCCGGCAATGGCCTGGCCAACCACTTCTTCCGCGCCGCCTTCGGCATACATCTCGGCGGTGTCGATCAGGGTCAGGCCCAACTCGATACCCTGTTGCAGGGCCGCCACTTCGGCAGCCTTGCGGCCGGGGTCCTCACCCATGTACCAAGTGCCCTGGCCAATGGCCGGAACGCTCGAACCTGCCAGTTTCACGTAACGCATGTCACCTCCGGGATCAGTGTATTGGAAAGCAGAACCTCAAGCAGCGCTTGCGCTGCGGTGGAAAGCTTGTGTTCACTGAGGGCAATCACGCCGATGCGCCGCTCGACGGTGGGCTCCACCAAGGTAATGCAGCGGGCGCCGAGCTCCTGCATCTGGTTGATGCACAGCGCCGGTACGGCACTGACCCCCAGGCCGCTGGCGACCATGCGGCCAATGGTTGCCAACTGGTGGCTCTCGAATGCCACGGCCAGTTTGCCGTGGTGGGTGGCCACATTCTGCTCCATCAGCAGGCGCACCGCCGAAGGGCGTTGCAGGGCCACGAAGTCTTCGGCCATCAGCTGTGCCCAGCTGACCTGAGGCAGCAGCGCAAGGGGCGAGTCGGCCGGTACCACCGCGACGAAGCGGTCCAGGTACAACGGGTGAAAATCCAGCCCGTCGATGTTGTCCGGCTCGAAGCCGATGCCCAGTTCGACGCGGCGATGGCGTACCAGTTCCAGCACCTGTTCGTTGATCACGTCATGCACCGTGACGTTGACCTTGGGGTAGCACTGGCGAAATACCTTGAGCGACTGGGGCAGGAGGTTGCCGGCAAAGGCTGGCATGGCCGCCACCGACACCCGGCCCAGTTGCAGGGTGAAACGTTGGCGCAGCATCTCTTCAGTGTCGTCCCAGTCTGCCAGCAGGCGCCGTGCCAGCGGCAGCAACACTTCGCCCTCGGCGGTCAGGCTGACGCTGCGCGTGGTGCGGCTGAGCAGGGCGCCGCCGAGGTTTTCTTCCAGGGCCTTGATGGTCAGGCTCAGGGCGGGCTGCGATATATGCAGGTGCTCACCGGCCTGGGCGAAGCTCTGGTACTTGGCCACGGCGACAAAGGCACGCAGTTGCTTGACGTTCATGACAGGCCTATTGTTTGTTTTGTAAACGTTATCAATCGATGACGAAAACAAAATTAACAAATCAGTCGCGTGCGGTGAAGATGTCTGCACACGCTCACCGACAGCCTCGTCGGTTCTACAACTACAAAAGGCGGATCAGCATGGCCGGACTGGACAAGCGCGTTGCAACCTACGAACAGGCCCTCGAAGGCCTGACCGACAACATGACAGTGCTGGCCGGTGGTTTCGGCCTGTGCGGCATCCCGGAAAACCTCATCAGCGAAATCAAGCGACGTGGCGTCAAGGGCCTGACCGTAGTGTCGAACAACTGCGGCGTCGACGGCTTCGGCCTCGGCGTGTTGCTGGAAGACCGGCAGATTCGCAAGATGATCGCCTCCTATGTGGGAGAAAACGCCGAATTCGAACGCCAACTGCTCAGCGGTGAGCTGGACGTGGAGCTGACCCCGCAGGGCACCCTGGCCGAGAAGATGCGCGCCGGCGGTGCCGGAATCCCGGCGTTCTTCACCGCCACCGGTTACGGCACCCCGGTTGCCGAGGGCAAGGAAGTACGCGAGTTCAAGGGCCGCAAGTACATCCTTGAAGAATCCATTACCGGTGACTTCGCCATCGTCAAGGGCTGGAAGGCCGACCACTACGGCAACGTGGTGTACCGCAACACCGCGCAAAACTTCAACCCGCTGGCGGCCACCGCCGGCAAGATCACCGTGGTCGAAGTGGAAGAGATCGTCGAACCCGGCGTGCTGTTGCCCAGCGAAATCCACACCCCGGGCATCTACGTGGACCGTGTCATCGTCGGCACCTTCGAGAAGCGTATCGAAAAGCGCACCGTCAAGGCCTGAGCGCCATCCACCAGAACAACAAAGAGACCCTGACCATGGCACTGACCCGCGAACAGATGGCGCAACGCGTCGCACGTGAACTGAAAGACGGCTACTACGTCAACCTGGGCATCGGCATTCCGACCCTGGTGGCCAACTACGTACCCGCAGACATGGATGTGATGCTGCAATCGGAAAACGGCCTGCTCGGCATGGGCGAGTTTCCGACCGAAAGCACCCTCGATGCCGACATGATCAACGCCGGCAAGCAAACCGTCACCGCCCGCCGCGGCGCCTCGATTTTCGATTCGGCACAATCGTTCGCCATGATCCGTGGTGGCCACGTGGACCTGACCGTGCTGGGTGCCTTTGAAGTGGACGTACAAGGCAACATCGCCTCGTGGATGATCCCCGGCAAGCTGGTCAAGGGCATGGGGGGTGCCATGGACCTGGTGGCTGGCGCCGAGAACATCATCGTCACCATGACCCACGCTTCCAAGGACGGTGAGTCCAAGTTGCTGGCACAATGCAGCCTGCCGCTGACCGGCGCCGGCTGCATCCGCAAGGTGCTGACTGACCTGGCCTACCTGGAAATCGAAGACGGCGCCTTCATCCTGCGCGAAACCGCGCCAGGGGTAAGCGTTGAAGAGATCATCGCGAAAACCGCCGGCAAGCTGATCGTGCCGGATGATGTGAAGGAAATGACCTTCTGATTCAACGGGCTTCATACATTCCCCTGTAGGAGCAGCCTTGTGCTGCGAAGGGGCCAGTGCAGGCATTCACATAATGTTTGTCTGTACTGGCCTCTTCGCAGCACAAGGCTGCTCCTACAGGGGTTTTGTGTTTTTGCTGATTTATCCGATAAAACCAATAAAAGGAATTCAACTGTGGCCGCTGAAATCCAAGACAGCCGTTCCGCGCGCTTTGCCTTGCGCTGTTCCAACTGGGCCGAACGCTGGTTCCCCGACTCGTGGGTATTCGCCGCCCTGGCGGTGCTGCTGGTGTGCATCGGTGCCCTGGCCATGGGGGCCAAGCCGACCGACACCGCCAAAGCCTTTGGTGACGGGTTCTGGAGCCTGATCCCGTTCACCATGCAGATGGCCTTCGTGGTCATTGGCGGTTATGTGGTGGCCAGCTCGCCGCCCGCCGCGCGGCTGATCGATCGCCTGGCGCGCATCCCCGGCAATGGTCGCTCGGCAGTATGTTGGGTAGCGCTGATCTCGATGCTGGCTTCCTTGCTCAACTGGGGGCTGTCGCTGGTATTCGGTGGCCTGCTGGTACGCGCGCTGGCGCGGCGCACCGATCTCAAGATGGACTACCGCGCCGCCGGCGCGGCCGCCTACCTGGGCCTGGGTGCAGTGTGGGCACTGGGCTTGTCATCGTCGGCGGCGCAACTGCAGGCCAACCCGGCCAGCCTGCCACCTTCGATCCTGTCGATTACCGGCGTGATTCCGTTCACTGAAACCATCTTCCTCTGGCAGTCTGGCGTCATGTTGGCGGCGCTGGTGGTGGTCTCGCTGTTCATCGCCTATGCCACGGCCCCAGGCCCGAACAGTGCACGTAGCGCCGAAGACTGCGGCGTCGACCCCAGCTTCACCGCGCCACCTGCACCGCAGCGTACTCGCCCGGGTGAGTGGCTGGAGCACAGCCCGATCCTGATCCTGCTGCTGGTGGCCCTGGCCGCTGGCTGGCTTTATCAGGAGTTCGCCACCAAGCCTGCGATTACCGCGATCTCCGGGCTGAATACCTACAACCTGCTGTTCATCATGCTCGGTGCCTTGCTGCACTGGCGCCCGCGCAGCTTTCTTGACGCAGTGGCGCGTGCCGTACCGACCACCACGGGAGTACTGATCCAGTTCCCGCTGTACGGCTCCATCGCGGCCATTCTCACCCAGGTGAAGGGTGTCGATGAACAGACGCTGGCCCACCATATTTCGCTGTTCTTCACCCAGATTGCCACCCATGACACCTATGCCGTGCTGATGGGGGTGTATTCGGCGGTGCTGGGCTTCTTCATCCCATCGGGCGGTGGAAAGTGGATCATCGAGGCGCCGTACGTGATGCTGGTGGCCAACGACCTGCAGTACCACCTGGGCTGGGCGGTGCAGATCTACAACGCTGCGGAAGCCTTGCCGAACCTGATCAACCCGTTCTACATGCTGCCGCTGCTGGGCGTGCTGGGGCTCAAGGCGCGCGACCTGATCGGCTTCTCGTTCGTGCAGTTGCTGGTGCATGTGCCGTTGGTGCTGGTGTTGCTGTGGGCGCTGGGTACGACGCTGCAATACGTACCGCCTGTGATGCCATGAAGGCAGGGCCGCTGTGCGGCCTATCGCCGGCAAGCCAGCTCCCACAGGTACGGCTCATGGTCAAAAAGTGATGCATTATTTGTGGGAGCCTGGCTTGCCGGCGATGGGCTGCAAAGCAGCCCCAGCATTTCGCCGGCAGTCCACGTATCATTACCAGGCTGCCTCAGCCTGGGAAACCCGCGTCACATGTCTATCCGATTGAAACTGCTGCGTAAGAAACTGGGAATGACCCTGGAAATGCTGGCCGAGAAGACCGGCATGACCAAAAGCTACCTGTCCAAGGTCGAGCGCGGCCTGAATACACCCTCGATTGCCGCCGCGCTAAAGCTCGCACGGGCATTGAACGTCAATGTCGAAGAGCTGTTCGCTGAAGAGCAGGCCGGCCAGAGCCGCTACAGCCTGGTGCGCCATGGCGAACGTCAGGCCCTGGTAGGCGATGGGCAGGGGCCGGGCTATGCAGCCCTCACCAGCCAAGTCGGGCAGCGCAGCCTGCTGCCGTTTCTGATCCAGCCGCCGAACGAGTTCAGCGACCCCACGTTCAAGGAACACCTGGGCGAGGAGTTTCTGTTTGTGCACGCAGGCCAGGTGGAGGTGGATTTCATGAACGAACGGGTGCTGCTGGAGCAGGGCGATGCCTTGCATTTCAACGCCCAGACACCGCACCGACTACGCTCGGTAGGTGCCCAGCCGGCGCAATTGCTGGTCGTGGTTCACCACGCAGACGAATAAAACCACAGGGGGCAGGGCAACGCCCCCACGTATTCTCATCCGTGAAACGCAGCGTCCCTTGCAGCGGCATTTCTTTGCATAATTTGCATGTCGGTATTTTGACGAATAGCCCCATCTCCCATTGAATTTTATTATGGTGTCGGATCATTGACGTAGTGTCATTGTGCCCATAAGCTCAAGTCAACAGCGAAACAACTCCCGCCACACCGAGCAAATAACTAATTGATTTTCCTGTTTTTTTGGAGGGGCGTATGCGCACGACTCTGATTATCAAATCGATGTTCTTGCTGGTGTTGCTGAGTGGCGCTGCGCGTGCGGCAGATTCATATGTAAACCAAAACAGTATCATTCCTGTTTCAACCGCCGGCTGGTTGTTAGCCTTCGCAGTGGTTGGCTTTGTGCTGGTGGCAAACAGAAGAAAAATCTGAGGCTGACCGCCTTTTTTGCAGCGTGGGCAGAGGTTGTTGCAAGCCCGGGGCCTGGCTTGTGAATTTCCCAACCGTTGCTATATTCCCAGTAGCCCTTGAAAGGCCTTGGTTTGCAGAGCAAGGCAGCCTACCTGTACAGCGTCAAGGTTGGGGCCTCCAGGAAAGCCGAGGCCATCGCGGCGGGCTTAAGCCGCGAAGCAGAGCGAGAGTTGGTGTGCTGTTCTCATTCAGTGCTCTTTTTCGGGCCATTTGGCCGGAGGGACCCTCATGATGCGTTCATTGATTGCCGCATTCTGCGTGCTGACCGTGTGGTCCAGTGCTGGCAACGCCGATCAGAGCGGTGCGGCTTACCTGCTCAGCCCCGGTGATGTGGTGATGGTTTCGGTGTGGCAGGAAGACAGCCTGCGTCAAGAAGCCACCGTACTACCCGATGGCAGTATTACCTTCCCCTTGGCCGGGCGCATAAATGTTGCCGGGCTGGATGTAACGGCAGTTGAGAAGCAAGTGGCTGCCAAACTCGAAAAATTCCTCCCCGACCCGAATGTCAGCGTTGTCGTCAAGAGCATCGCCGGCAACCTGGTCTATGTCCAAGGCAAAGTGATCAAGCCAGGCCCCGTGCAGATGGCAGGCCCTACCGCAGTGCTTCAGGCGCTGAGCATGTCGGGCGGCCTGGACAAGTTTGCTGACGAAAGCGATATCAAGGTGGTCCGCGGCACCGGTGCTTCCCAAAAGATCCTGCCCGTGCGATATAAGGACCTGGTGTCTGGGCGGGATATGTCCACCAACATCCAACTTCAGGCTGGCGATACGCTGGTCGTTCCTTGATCTTGCCTTTAATAAGAACATTTAATGCCTCTTCTTAGAACAACTAGCATTGCAACGGCAATCTTGGTCTTGCCGTTCACGGACGCGGTCCTGGCGGCAAATTGGCAGTCTACGGTAGTGGTACCGACATCCGTCGAATATGACAGCAACCCTTTGTTGCTGACCTCGGGGGAAAAGGGTGTAACGCGCACGATCATCGCGCCGGACTACACCCTGATCGGTACCTTCGGCCAGGACGAATTGAGGTTGGGGCTGGGCATGCATGTGTTGCGCTCGTCCGACACGGATGTGGTCGATGACCGTGAAGACCCTGATATCAGCCTGGGCTGGCAGCGTACCACCGAGCGTGGGCGTTTCGGCCTGGTGGCGCGTTACAACGAAAGTTCGACACTGTCGGGGACAGTGCTGGATACCGGGGTGATCACCACTGACGGAACGCAAAAGCTCTACACCCTGACCGGCAACTGGAGCCAGGCGGTTACCGAGCGCAGCACCTTGAGCAACGAAACCACCTTTAACCGTGCCCGTTATGACATCAGTACGCTGACGGGGTACGACGAACTGGCAAACGTGTTTACCTGGACCTATGCCTGGAGCGAGCGGGCCGATGTGTATACCCGCTTCGGTGCCCGACGCTATGAGCCAGAGCAGGACCTTACCGCGACCGCGTCCAACAGCTACACCCCGGCAGTCGGCATCAAGTACCAGCTTGCCGAAGGCCTGAGCGCCGATGCCCACATTGGCGTCAACCAGGTGTCTGGCGACGACGGCGGTCGACGCGGGGAGGGTGGGGTGGCGTTGCTCTACACCGGCACGCGTGCCATTGCCAGCCTGACCGCCGAGCGGAGCACGGTGGCCAGTGCTGAAGGCGGCTTTGCCGAGCTGGACCAGGTGCGTGGCGTGTGGAGTTACGCCCTCACCGAACTGGACCGGGTGGGCGCTGACGCTGCCTGGCAAGACAGCAAAGGGCAGAGCCCTAATACATTGCAGACGTACAGCGTCTGGGCCAGCCGCCAGTTTTCACCTTACTGGGACCTGCGTCTGTCGCTGATGTACAAGGAGCGGCAACAGGACCAGGCGCCCGATGCAACCGCTACGATCGTTGGTTTGACGTTGACGTACAGGTACCCCGACATCTGAACTTCAGGCAGGTGGCCCCATGAAGTCTGACTACGAACTCTCCATCAGAGATTACATCGCCATTATCAAGGACAGGGCCCTGGTGTTAGGGGTGAGTGCCGTAGTCATTCTTGCCGCGACCGTGGCGGTCGCGTTGATGGTGCCGCCGCTCTACCAGTCGACCGGCACCATCCTTGTGGAGTCACAGCAGATTTCGCCCGAGCTGGTGTCGACCAACACCACCAGCTTTGCCGATGAGCGCATCGAGGTGATTCGCCAGCGGGTGATGACCCGCGAGAACCTGCTGCGCATTATCGACAAGTACAACCTGTTCGCCGACAAGCGCTTGAGCGAGTCCGACAAGATCGACCAGATGCGCAATGCCATCGTGGTCGAAACCCTTACCACGTTCGTGCGCGGGCGAGGCGAGGCGACGGTTGCGTTCAATGTGTCCTTCGAACACAAGCAGGCGGAAGTCGCCAAGGAAGTGGCCGATGAACTGGTCACCCTGTTTCTCAACGAAAACCTCAAGCAGCGCACCGAGCGGGCCAACGAAACCACCGAGTTTCTTACCCAGGAGGCCAACAAGCTGGGCGCCGAACTGGCCAGCCTGGAGAATCAGCTGGCCGACTTCAAACAGGCCCACGCCAATGCCTTGCCAGAGCACCAGACCCTGCGCATGAACATGCTCTCGCGCTCGGAGCTGGAGTTCCGCGAAGTCGACCGTGACTACAAGGCCGCCCAGGAAGAACTGCGCTACCTGGAGCTTGAGCTGTCGGCGGCCAATGCCGGCCTGGCCACCAAGACTACCGAAGGCAGCAAGCCAGCCAGTGCCGACCAGCCCCAGGACCTGCCAAGCCTGAAGGCCGAATACGCCCGGTTGCTGACCCGCTACAAGGATGCCCACCCGGATGTGGTGGCGGTCAAGCGCAAGATCCAGGCGCTCGAAGCCAGCGGCGGGCGCACGGCCACCACGTCCACAGTCAGCCTCGACGTGGCGCGCGTTCGCGCCAAGATGAGCGCGGCCCAGGAACGTATCAGCTCGCTGGCCGATCAGAAGCGCGAGCTGACCAGAAAGATGGAGGGCTACGAGGCCGAAATCCTCGAGGCGCCGCAAGTCGAGCGTGGCCTGGTGACCTTGATGCGTGACCACGATAACGCGCGCAAGAAGTATGAAGAAATCCGCGCCAAGGAAATGGGCGCGAAGATTACCGAAAGCCTGGAGCAGGAGAACAAGGCCGAGCGCTTTGTGCTGCTGGAGCCACCGCTGATGCCTGAAAAACCGATCAAGCCTAATCGCAAGAAGATCGCTGCGTTGGGCCTGGTGCTGGCACCGGCAGGCGGCGGCGCCTTGGTGATGCTGCTGGAAATGCTCAACCAGCGCGTGCGTGGCGTCGGTGCTCTGGAAAACCTGCTGGGCAAACGGGTGCTGGTGGCAATCCCCTACATCGATACCCGGGCCGACGTGGCCAGGCGCAAACGCTGGCGTAACTGGCTGATCCTGGCGGCACTGGCGTTGGCGGCTATCATGGTAGTGCTGGTGCACGTCTTCTACATGCCACTGGATGTGCTGTTGTTCAAAGTCATATCTCGGTTTGCATAGGGAAAGCAGTGATGGACAGGACCAAGCCGTCTGTTGGCAATAATCTTCACCAGGTTACCCCGGGCACCCCCCAGGCATTGTCACCCGCCCCTGGCACCGCGCTGGCGGAAGTGCCAGGCCAGTTCGATTATGTGAACACCAAAGTGGTGCCGCTGCGGGCGGACCATCTGGAGCGCCACCGCATCGTGGCGTACAACAAGAACTCCAACATGAACGGGCCGATCGACCTGCTGCGCACGCAGGTGCTCAGGGCCATGGAGGAGAACGGCTGGCGTACCCTGGCGATCACCTCGCCAACGCCTGAGGCGGGCAAGACGGTGCTGGCGATCAATCTGGCCATGAGTATTGCTCACCACACGACCAAGACTGCGTTGCTGGTGGACTTTGACCTGCGCCGGCCCAAAGTCGGCAGTACCCTTGGCCTGCCCATGGAGCAGGCGCTAAACGAGTACCTGACGGACAAGGCCGAGTTGCAGGAATGCCTGGTCAACCCGACGTTGCCGCGCTTTGTGGTGTTGCCGACACGTGTACCGGTGCCGATGTCGACCGAGATGCTGTCGTCGCCCAAGGTGAACAACCTGATCAGTGATTTACGCAACCGCTACGACTCGCGCATCTGCATTTTCGATTTGCCGCCACTGCTCAGCTCTGACGATGCGATCACCGTGATACCCAAGTTCGATTGTGTACTGCTGGTGGTGGCCAACGGGATGAACAACAAGAAGGAAATCGAGGACTGCCTGCATCACCTGGCCACGGTGAACCTGGTCGGGACGGTGCTGAACAAGGCTGACGAGCAGCCGCGAACCTACTACTGATTCATTGGCTTGTCCGTAGATCATGGCACCTGTGGGAGCGGGCATGCCCGCTCCCACAGTGATTGCGCAAGCTTGCAGAGTCTGAGCAAGATAGCTGCTGCTCCCAGAACGCGCAGCGCCTTCGGAATCTCAGGTATGCTGGCGCGTAACCCAGGGATACTGCAACTCCCACTGCCACGCATGCCGCACAATCTGCTCCAGCGAAGCAAACTCCGGCCGCCAGCCCAGCACCTGCAGCGCCTTGCTCGCATCCGCCACCAGCCGTGGAGGGTCGCCAGCGCGGCGTGGCGCGTCAAGGGCATTGATCTGCCGCCCCGTCACCGCCCTGGCTGTATCGATCACCTGCTGCACCGAAAAGCCCAGGCCGTTGCCCAGGTTGAACGCAGTGCGCTCGCCCCCCGCCAACAGATAATCCACCGCCAACGCATGCGCGGCCGCCAGGTCGGCCACATGCACGTAGTCGCGGATACAGGTGCCATCCGGCGTATCGTAATCCCGGCCAAACACCGTCACCGCCTCGCGGCGGCCTGAAGCGGCCTGCAGGATCAGCGGGATCAGGTGGGTTTCCGGTTCGTGGCGTTCCCCCAGCTGGCCATCGGGGTCGGCACCGGCGGCATTGAAGTAACGCAGGCATACAGACTTCAAGCCATAAGCCCGGTCAAAGTCCTCCAGAATCTGCTCGACCATCCATTTGCTCAGCCCATAAGGGTTGATCGGCCCTTTGGCATGCGCTTCATCGATTGGTACGTACTGCGGGTTACCGTAAACGGCGGCACTGGAAGAAAACACCAGGTGCTTGATGCCGGCATTCACCATGGCCTGCAGTAAGGCGAGGGTGGCGGCGACGTTGTTCTGGTAGTACTTGCCGGGTGCGCTGACCGACTCGCCCACCTGGATGAAAGAGGCAAAGTGAAACACCGCATCGAAGTGGCAGACGCCGAACAGCACATCCAGGGCAGCTTCGTCGGCAATGTCGAGCTTGGCCCACTGGATGCCGGGGCCAGGCGAAACCAGGTCCGCCACCACCACCTCATGGCCGGCACCGAGCAGGTGCTTGACCATGTGTGAGCCAATGTAGCCTGCACCACCCACTACCAGAAATTTCATCCGCACCTCCTGGAATCTGCTGTTTACAGACGCAGTGAACCGTCCCTGAAACGTGCAGGTGGGATGATCAGCTACAGGTGACCTGAGCGTAGATGGCCCTATGCCCTATTTCAAGAACAGCCAGTTGGACATGTAGTTGCCGTCGAACGTAATGCTGTACTGCCCATCCCTGTAGGCCACCGGCAATGCCTTCAATTGTGCCTGTGCATCGCGGGCGAACAGTTTCAGACCGGCGGGTGCCTTGATTGTCAAAGTGCCTTCAAGCGGTTCCACGTTGAACGGCGTCTTGTCATCGGCCTTGGGCATGGCACGCGTGCCCAGCGACAGCAGCAGCTCACGCGACTGGCCCAAGGGTTTGCCGTCCAGGCTCTGTACCGCGACGCTGGCGTAAGGTGTTTTCGTCTGTACCTGTACGGCCCCCAGGCTGATCGAGCGACCACCCAGCCAGCCGGTGGCGGCCTGGGTCAGTGGCGTGTCGATGGTATAGATGCCTTGTTGCCAGTTGCGCTTGAGCTCGCCGGTGTCGGTCACCGACTCCTTTGCATCGGCGGGCAGCAGCGATTGCCCCGGGTCCTGCAACACTTGCGCGCCAGACGGGATGGCAGCGGGTTTCAGCCAGGGCAGTTCCGGTGTCGGCGGCAGGGCAATCTGCAACTGGCCCTTTTCCATGGCTGTGCGCAGCAGTACCGAATTGCGCGGGGTGATCTCCTGGTTGTAGAGGGTGGCGGGCGTCGGCGCGAACACGTAGCGGGTCGTTGCCGGCTTGACGTCCGCACGGCGATAGAGCAGGGCGGCTGCGGGCAGGGTGGCGATCATCGCCGGGTCGTTGTACGCGTGCCAGTTGTCCGCCGTGCGCCAGCCCGGGTTGAACCCTTGTTGGCTATAGGCGTACTGCATCATGGCGTCCCAGCCCTGGTGGCTGGCGGTGCCGGCTATATACAGCGGCAACGAGTGGCGGTCGGGCAGCGGGAACGGCTCGGCGTTCCACTCGGTGACGGTGAGCGGTTTGCCGACGACCTGGGCGGCGGCGATCCAGTCGATCATGCCGTCGCTGGTCAACGGGTTTTTCTCCAGTTGGCCAATGGCGCCGTAGCTGTGGGCATCGACTACATCGCCTGCGGTCAGCGCCGGCAGTGCGCTCAGGCCGTTGCCGCCCCAGGTGCTGGTCGTGGCAATCGGCACTTTGACGCCCAGGCCACGCAGGTGGGCGATCATGTCGGCGTTGAAGCGTTGCTCCAGGTCGTTGAGGAACAGCTTCGACGGGCCATGCTCCCAGGCACGCCAGGTAAGGTCGGCGGGCAGGTCATGTTGCCTGGCGAAGGCTTTGGCTGCCGCCATGTAGCGCTCGCTATGGCGCGGTACGTCCTTGTCCGGCATCAGGGCGTTACCGTAGTGCTGGGTGAGGTCGTTTTCGTTGGTGATCAACACGGCGGCGATGGCCGGGTCGTCCTTGTAGGCCAGGCCGGTGTATTCGTTCACATGGGTCAGATACTGCTCGGCGAAGCGTTTCATCGCGTTCTGGATGCTTTCGTTCATGTAGGCGTAACCCTTCAGGTCTGCGCGGCCCTCCTTTTCGGGCAGTTCATCGAAGTCTTCAATGTTGTCGTTGGCGGTCAACGCACGTTGCACATGCATGTCCAGCCAGATGTAGATGCCTTCGTCCTTGAGTGCCTTGATCCACAGGTCGAGCTTGCGCAGCGATTCGGCGCTGAGCTGCTGGGTATCGCGCACCAGGGTGCCGTCGCCAAACACGTTCGGGCTGACCCACGGCGAATCGTGGTGGTGCAGGCGCACCAGGTTGAAGCCCAGTGCCGACAGGCGCTTGGCCTGTTGGCGGATTTCCTCGTCCGGGCTCTTGAACAGCGAATAGGCAGACAGGTTGGTGCCCCAGAAGCGCACCGGGGTGTTGTCTGCAAACATCAGCTGTTCGCCGACCGCCTTGACGAAACCGCGATTGCCGGCGGGCTTTTCTGCGGCGTTGAGGAAGGACAGGTCCACCGGCGAGGTGCGCCAGTCCAGCTGGTCATCGGGCCAGCTGGCGGGGTCGGCGAGGCCGAAACGCTCGGTGGGGGTGGGCCCCAGCTCGATGTCGCCGGTAACGTTGAGCACCGCCTTCAGCTGCTGTCGGCCGGCGTTGATCGGGTCTTTGTAGAGGAACGCACGCAGCTCGGACGGGTTGCCGCGCTCGAAATAGACCTTGGCCAGGGGCGGATCGAAGCGCATCTCGACGCGTCGGCCCTGGTCCGCCTTGCCCCATGACCAGCCGCGATTGTCGGGCAGCAGTTGCGGGGCGCCCATGTCGCCGGCGATTTGCGCCGGGTCGAACTGGAACACCATGCCGCCGCCCATCACCCCGGCCTGGCGGCTGTGTGCGGTAAGGTCGAAGGCCCAGCTCAGGGTTTGTGCCTGTTCCTTGCGGATATCGGCCTTCAGGTCGAAGTCCAGTTCCTTGTTCTTGCCCAGCAGCGTGTACTGGTAGGGGCCATTGACCTTGAAATCGGTGTAAAAGCCGGTCCAGCTCCAGTTGGCCGCCCAGAAGTCGAACTTGGCTTTCATCACCGGCCCGCCGCCGTATGTCACAGTAGGCAGGCCATTCTGCTCATCGACACTGACCTGCCACTGCGAAGCCCAGCCGGCCAACGGCAGCAAAGCCAGGCCAGCCATGGCCGAAGCCTGCACAAGGTGACGCAGGGTAAGCAGTTTCATGGACATTACCTGGGTTGAAGGCCGGTTTCGGCCAGCTCGGTAGCCGGGCTGTCGTCCAGCCGGCGGACCATCTGGATGTACGCCACGCCAAGCCCCGCGATTGACCAGTACACCACCGGTATGAAGGTGATGCTGCTGACGGTGAAAATGATCACCAGAATGCCGATGAGTGTTGCCAGCAGCACTCGCCCCAGCTGTCGTCGTTCGTCATCCTTGTCGGGGAAAGTGAGCATGGCCCTGCGGATACCCCTCAACACCACAGCAAAGAACGCAACGAACAGGCCGAGCCCGACCAGCCCCACCCGCAGCGCCAGGTTGATGTAGGTGTTTACGATGTCGATGATGCCTTCGCCCTGGATCATCGACTGCATTTCCGGGGTGTTGCGGAAGTCGAACGAGCCGAACAGCGGGTTGCGCTGGATGACGATCCAGGAGTTGTCCATCAGCCGCTCGCGGTAGGTGATGTTCTCTTTTTCGATGTTGCCGATGTACGGCAAGAGGTCCAGCACCTTGTCACCGCCCGGTACGACGGTCAGCAAGGGCAGCGCCAGCATGCCAGCCGCGCCTAGCAGCGCCAGGCGCCTGATTGCGCCTTTGCCCATGGCAATGAACACCACCACGATGACCACGACGCCGATCCACGGCCCACGTGACAACGGCGCGAACAGCCCGGCGGCCAGCAGCAGGGCGCCCATGGCTCTGTGCAGCGGGCGTTGCACATACCCCTGGACGAACAGGAACAGACCGATGGCCACACTCATCACATAACCCAGGGCAATCGCCTGGCCGGTGGTGACGCTGGCCCGCAGCGCGCCGCCGCGGCTGAGGTAGCCGGACATGCTCCACGGCACCCCCATTGCATCGATCAGGGCGCTGTACAGCAACCAGTGGCGCACATATTCGGCCACGGCGATCAACGCCATGACGAAGGCGGTGAGCACGAAGGCCAGCAAGGTATCCTTGAAATCGCTGATATGGCGCAGGCCACGGCTGGCCACGTAGTAAGGCAGGAATACGTCGACATACAGATACAGCGCCTGGCGCAGGGTGTCGGTGAGGGTGGTTTCGCGCAGATACAAAACACTCATCAGCAGCAGCCCGGCCGCCAGCAGCCTGTCCGCCCAGGTACGGCCGAAGCGCAACGTGTCCGCTTGCCGGCGCAGCTGCAGCGCGGCCGGCAGCAGCACGCACAGGGTGAGCAGGCGGATATGGTTGAGGTCGACCAGGTAGTTGACCACGCCAAACCCGGGCACCTGCACCGATGCCGGCGGAATCAGGAACAGCAGCATGTAGAACAGCGCCATGGGGTTGTGCTCGCGGCGCCCTGCAAGCAACAGGATGACCGCGCCTGCACCCAGGTACAGCCAGAAGCTGTGCGAGGCAAAGGCCAGCACTGTCAGCAGGAACCAGAGATTGCGCCGGCGCTTGTAGTCGCTGAGCGGAATAAGGTCGGTGGCGGGTCGCCGCGCCATCAGGAAGACCACGCTCGCCAAAAACAGGATGACGATCAACGCACGAAAATGTTCAGGCATCGGCTATGTACACCTTTCCCTCGGTGGGCAACGGCTAGCATCGTGGCTAATTGAAACTATAGTGACTTTTAGCCAATCAGTCAGAGATTGAAGTCATGCCGTCGATTGATGTGTCAGCCGCTGCGAGCCTGCGCAACCGGGCCTTGAGGGCCGGGTCGTGGAACCTGGTCTCGCAGGTGGCTTCTCAGGTGATGCGCCTGGGCGGCAATCTGATAATGGCCCGCTTGCTGCTGCCGGAAATGTTCGGGGTGATGGTTATCGCCACCACCGTTTCGGTACTCCTGCATCTGCTTTCCGATGTCGGCCTGCGCCAGAACATCATCCAGAGTCACCGGGGTGACGACCCGGATTTCCTCAACACCGCCTGGACCGTGCAGATCATTCGCGGCTTCCTGCTGTTTGCCCTCACCCTGCTGCTGGCGGTGGGCGCCTGGTTGGCCCAACTGGCGGAACTATGGCCTGCGGACTCCACCTATGCTGCCCCGGTGCTACCGATGGTGCTGGCGGTAACTGGCCTGTCGGCAGCCATCTGGGGATTCCAGTCCACCAAGATAGATGTGGCTGTAAGAACTTTCCAACAAAAGCGCGTGGTGCTGGTCGACCTGGCCTCGCAGGTGGCCGGCCTGGTGGTGATGCTGGTGCTGGGCTTGCTGACCCATTCGATCTGGGCCCTGGTGATCTCTGGCCTGGTTTCGGCGGTAGCCTGGACCGTGCTGGGGCATACCGCCCTGGAGGGGCCGAACAACCACCTGCGCTGGGACCGTACGGCGCTGACCGAGTTGATCGTGTTTGGCCGCTGGATCCTGTTGTCGTCGATGGTTGGCGTGCTGGCCATGTACGGTGACCGCATCTGGTTTGGCGCCAGCATGTCGGCGGCGCAACTGGGGGTGTATTCGATTGCCGTGCTGATTCTTGGCGCGGTGCAGACCGCGCTGATGAAAATTGTCGGTGCCGTGGCGCTTCCTGCCTTCAGTGAAGCGGCAAGGGCCGATGACAAGGAGCGCCTGACAGCGCTGTATCACCGCTTCCGCCTGCTGGTCGACCTGCTGGTGCTGTTCATCTGCGGTGGTTTCCTGACGGCCAGCCCTCTGCTGATTGGCTGGATGTACGATGATCGCTACCGTGAAGCTGGCCCTATGCTGGCAATTCTTTCGCTGTCGTTCATCGTAATGCGCTATACATTGGCTCATCAGGTGTGGATTGCCTTGGGCCTGACCAAGTATCAGGCCATGGACAACATCATCCGCCTGGTCTCGCTATGGGGGCTGCTGCCGCTATTGCTGGCGATTGGTGGTGTGGAGTGGGCGATCTGGGGGGTTGCCCTGCATGCCGTGCCAACGCTGGTGCTGGTTGTGTATGTGAACTGCAAACTGGGCATGTTCAGCCTGAAACGTGAGCTGGTAGTGCTGCCGATGCTGCTGGTCGGGGCTCTGTGCGGGGCGCTGCTGACGGCCTTTTTCGACTGGCTGTAAAGCGGCGTGCTGGGTGTAACTTTCATGGGTACAGGTCACGTGATCATGGGGAAGCTCATTTTTTGTACTGCGCAGTTGGGCCGTAGAGGCTTTCTCCAGAGTTGTGTCTTGCTCGGTGTGGGTGGGGCGGTGTTCGGCGCCTCGGCTTCCGTGGCTGGCAAACCTGTCGAACCGCCCGGGTTCGTGATAATCAACGGTTGGGTATTGCCGTCCCGTTACCTGCGGAACCAGCCAGCATGATCAAGGACTTTCAGCAGCACAAAACGCTGCGCGACAACTACGATTTCTGCATCATCGGTGCCGGCCCGGCGGGTATTACCCTGGGCTTGCGCCTGGCCGCCGCCGGCTGGAACGTATTACTCGCCGAAGGCGGTGGACGCGAGTATGCGCCGCACTCGCAAGGCTTGTACGCCTGCGCATCCACGGGCCTGGAGCTGTATGCCGAGGAGACTCGCCTGCGTTACCTGGGGGGCACCTCCAACCACTGGGCCGGCCGTTGCCGGCCTTTCACCCCGTCGGATTTTACCGTCGACCCGCCAGGTGACTTGCCCGGTTGGCCGATTCCCTATTCGGAGATCGAAGGCTACTTGCCGGCGGCCATGGACATCGTCGACCTGCCAGCCGGCTCGGATTTTCGTGCGATGAATACCGGCCTGGATGGCGGTGACTTCGAGGCAGACCGCTTTCTGCTCAGCACCCCGACACGTTTTGCGCAAAAGTACGCCACGGCAATGGAGCAGACCAAAGGCCTGGACGTGTTCATCAACTGCAATTGCGTAGACCTGGAGTTCGATAAAGGCTCCGGCCATCTGGCTGCGGTGGTTCTATCCGACTATGAACGCAATCGTCAGCGCCTGGTGGCAAGGCACTTCATTCTGGCTACGGGTGCCATCGAGAACGCCCGGCAGCTGCTTAACAGCCAGACGCTGGTGGCGGCAGGCGTGGTGAGCAAGGAAGGGCTGGTCGGTGGGTGTTTCATGGAGCACCTGAACATCGACCTGGGCACGTTCATCCTCAAGTCCGGTCAGGACCCGGAGCCGCGCCAGTACTACACCACCGATGCTTTCGTCGAGGAGTACAAGGCCGGTAAAGGCAATGTCACCGCCGCGCTGCTGGCCGATGTCCAGACTTATGGCCGCACCGCCGAGGTCAAGCATTTTCTCGAGAACCTGGCCTGCGACATGGGGGTTGCCAGCAAGATCGCCTTCGTCGCCAAGTTCAGCTGCCCCGGTGACGGCGTGATCAGCACCATGATCGAGCAGTTCCCCAACCTGCACAGCCGCATTTCGCTGCTGGACGAGCAGGACGCACTGGGGGTGGCCAAGGTCAATGTCAACTGGGCGCTGAGTGCTGATGACCGACATACCATCAAGTGCATTGGCAGCGAACTGGCCAAGCAGTTCGCTGAAATGGACCTGGGCTTCGTCAAGCTCAACGATTTCGTCTACGACACCTCGATACCGCTGAAGATGGCGCCGCATGCCCACCACATGGGTACCACGCGCATGGCAGCTTCGCCGCAGTTCGGTGTTGTGGATGCCAATTGCAAGGTGTTCGGTACCGAGAACCTGTATGTCGCCGGCAGCAGTATCTTCGCCAAGGGCGGCGCTTCCAACCCGACCATGCCGTTGTTGCAGTTTGCCGTGCGGCTGGCCGACCACCTCGATACCAGGATGAGAGCGGCTAGCGGCGCCGCTGCATGATGCAGGTTGTACATGGGTTGAGCGCTGCGGTCAGCACCTAGAAGAACGAGACCGGAACGCCTCAGGACACTCCAGATTGTTCAGATCGCGAGGCCAGGCAGTATGAAGGGATGGATACGCAAGGCAGTGGCGCACTACGCCCATGCAACCGGGCGAGGGGGCAAGTTCTACAGGAGGTTCTGCAACCCTTCTGGTCTTGAATGGGGTGCCTACCTCGCCCGATGGGGGAACTTCCACTCTGTCGGCAGCAACTTCTTCGTCAATACCGGCTGCAAGTTTCTCGACCCTTCGCTGGTTCGCATTGGTAACAGCGTGGGCTTGTCCGACTGCACGCTGATCGGTCATGACGGGGTGGTATTGCTGATCGAACATCGCTTTGGCAAGCACCTGGATTCGGTCGGTTTCATCGATATCAAGGACAACTGCTTCATCGGCCATGGCGCGATCATCATGCCCCGCGTGACCATCGGCCCGGAATCGATTGTGGCCGCAGGCGCGGTGGTGACCAAGGACGTGCCACCAGGCACCGTGTTTGGCGGCAACCCGGCGCAGTTCATCTGCACCACCGAACAGTTGATCAAACGGGTCGAGGCGCGTTGCGAAAGTTACCCGTGGATCGAACTGGTAAAACAGCGCAACGGCGCTTACGACCCGGAAGTTGAACCGCTGTTGATGGCGCAAAGGCGCCAGTACTTCTTCGGGGACGGCAACAATGGCTAGCAAACCTGTGGATGTCATGGTGGTCAACTTCAATACCGCCGGGCTGCTGCAGCCGATGTTCGATGCGCTGCGCCGGGCCGACAGCGAGCGGCTGGCCAGTTACCTGGTAGTAGACAACGCATCGCGCGATGACTCGGTGCAGCGCATGGCCCAGGTGTGCCCCGAGGCACTGCTGCTGAGTAACAAGCAGAACGTGGGCTTCGGCCGGGCCAATAACCAGTTGCTGGCGCACCTGCAGGGCAAGTACGCCTTGCTGCTCAATACCGATGCCTTCGTTGCCGCCGACTCCCTGCAAAAAACCCTCGACTACATGGACGCTCATCCGGAGTGCGGCGTGCTAGGGGTGCGCCTGGAAGGCCGCGACGGTGACCTGCAGCCCAGCTGCCGCTACTTCCCAACGCCGCTCAACGTCTTTGTCGGGCGTACCGGGCTGGGGCGGTTTTTCCCGGGGCTGAAGATGGTCGATGAAATGACCTGGGACCACGCCTCGGTGCGCGAGTGTGACTGGTTACCGGGTTGCTTCTATCTGGTGCGCCGCGAAGTGCTGGACAAGGTGGGCCTGTTCGACCCGCGTTATTTTCTTTATTACGAAGAAGTGGACCACTGCAAGCGGGTGAAGGAAGCCGGCTGGAAAGTCGTGTTCTACCCGCATACCACCGTGGTGCACATCGGGGGCGAAAGCTCCAAGTCGGTGGCAGAGCTGGAGGCGGCCAGCCGGCAGATCTCGTCCTACCAGATCGAAAGCGAGCTGTTGTATTTCCGCAAGCATCACGGGGTGGCGGGCCTTGCCCTGCACATGGCGCTGGTCACCCTGGGTGACCTGGTGCTGGCACTCAAGGCGCTGTTGAAACGACGCGGCTGGGGCGCGATTCAGGCCTGCTGGCGTCATTGCCGGGCGACCTGGTCACTGTTGTTCAGGACCCGGTACGCCAGCCAACCGACAAGGTAGGTAAAGCCATGTTCGAGAATATTCGTGCCGACCTGCGCGCCCATGGCGGAGATTGGGGCGCGCAGGGCTTTTGGGTACTGCTGGTGTATCGCTTCGGCCGCTGGCGCTACACCGTGCGCCCGGCACTGCTGCGCAAACTCTTCTCGCTGGTCTACAAGGTGCTGTTCAAGTTCGTGCAGATCATCACGGGTATCGAACTGCCGTGCGAAGTGGTGATCGGCCGCAACTTCGTCATCGACCATTTTGGTGGCATCGTCGTCAGTGGCTATGCCCGGTTTGGCGATGACTGCCGCATCCGCAACGGTGTGGTGGTGGGCTTGAAGAACGTCGATGAACCGATTGCCCCGGTGTTCGGCAACAATGTCGATATCGGCACCGGGGCCAAGGTGCTGGGCAGCATCCGCATTGGCAACAACGTGATCATCGGCGCCAATGCCGTGGTGCTGGTGGATGTTCCGGACAATTGCCTGGCAGTAGGGGTGCCAGCCACCATCAAGGCCAGGCAGCCAGCCGCCACGGCCGCCGCCGAGTGAGGCCCATGGCGGCAGTAACCGGTGTGGTGGTCATTGGCCGCAACGAGGGCCCGCGCCTGGAGCGCTGCCTGCGTTCGCTGGTAAACGGTGCGGGCAAGGTCATGTATGTCGACTCGGGCTCCACCGACGGCTCGCTGCAACTGGCCCGCAGCCTCGGGGTGGAGGTGTTGGCGCTGGACATGGCCATCCCGTTTACCGCCGCGCGCGCGCGCAACGAAGGCTTCAGCGCCTTGCAGCGGCTGCTGCCTTCGATGCAGCTGGTGCAGTTTGTCGATGGCGATTGCGAGGTGGATGCCCACTGGCTGGCCACGGCGCAGGTGTTTCTCGACCAGCACCCCGAGGTGGCGGTGGTGTGTGGTCGCCGACGGGAGCGCTTCCCGGAGCGGTCGGTGTACAACCTGCTCTGCGACCTGGAATGGGACACCCCCATCGGTGAAACCAAGGCATGCGGTGGCGATGCGCTGATGCGGGCAGACGCTTTTGCCGCCGTCGGTGGTTTTCGCGCCGAGCTGATTGCCGGTGAGGAGCCTGAACTGTGCGTACGCTTGCGCGCCAAGGGCTGGAAGGTCTGGCGCCTGGCCGCCGAAATGACCTTGCACGACGCTGCCATGACCCGGTTCAGCCAGTGGTGGCGGCGCAGCCTGCGTGCCGGCCACGCCTATGCCGAAGGGGCCTACCTGCATGGCCAGCCGCCCGAGCGGCACTGGTTGCGCGAGTCACGTCGGGCCTGGCTATGGGGCCTGGGCATACCCTTGGTGATCGTGCTGGCCTGCCTGCTGCTGGGTGGCTGGGGCTTGCTGTTGCTATTGATCTACCCGTTGCAGGCCGTGCGCCTGGCTCGCCGCGGTGGCAAGTCGGCGCGCGAAAACTGGCTGCAGGCGGTATTCCTGGTGTTGGGCAAATTCCCGGAAATGCTCGGCCAGCTGAAGTTCTTGCGCCACCGCTTCGCGGCCGGCAAATCAGCGTTGATCGAGTACAAATGAGAGATGACCATGATGCTCGGCACCCTCGTGAAAAGCGTGTTTACCTTGCAACCGGGCTACTCGTTGCGGGCGTTGAACAACAAGTACAAGTTGATGCTGCAGATTGCCAGGCAATGGCCTGAGTTGAATGGTTTCATGCAGCGCATCACGGCGGCACTTGGCGAGCAAGGCGTGCGGCGGCTGGGTGTGGACTGCATCGGTGTGGTGCAGTGGCCTTACCTCAGCAAATGCTGGGAAGCCCCGCAGCGCCTGGCGGTGGTCGCTTCGCACTATGAGGTGCTGGCCGGCGAGTTTCCGGCGCTGTTGCTGCTGGAGCGGGACGAAAGCCTGACGCTGTGCGATCTGGCCAGCCATTCGCCGGGCTGCCGCCTGGTGCTGGACCGGCCGATCTGGTTCAAACGCGAAGGCGAGTTGGTGCTGAACCTGTTCCAGGGCGACCTGCGCGTGGCTTCACTGGCGTTCACCCTGTGCCGCAGCCAGGGCGAACTGTGCCTGTTCATCGGGGCCGTGCAGGGCATCCACAAAGGCATCGACAGCGAAACCTCATTGGCTATCTACCGCGACCTGACCAAGGACTTCGAAGGCCTGCGCCCGCGCAGCCTGGTGCTCGAAGCGCTGAAGTGCCTGGCCCGGGCGCTGGGTGTCACGCACCTGTATGCGGTCAGCGATGACTGCCGGCACCATCGGCATGCGTATTTTGGCAGCGACAAGGGTCAGGACCTTGCCGCCAACTATGACGTCATCTGGCATGAACACGGTGCCAGTGCATCGAATTTTGCGGATTTCTTCAGTCTTCCGCTTGCCCAGGCGCAGCGGGCAGAAGCAGACATTCCAGCGAAGAAACGGGCGATGTACCGCCGCCGCCAAGCGATGCTCGACGATGTTTTCTCACGCTTGCAGGCCGCATTGCCAAGCAGCAGTCACAACCTTGGACTACAAGGAAAACAGGGGGATGCATTTGCTGTGAGTGCATCGGCAGTGGACCGACCGCCCGTAGTCGACAGCCTGAAGTGAAGGTTGGCAGGGGAGGTGGGTCATCAAGCGGGTTTGGATCTGGATTCGTATGCGCATCGCTTACTTCATCAATCAGTACCCGAAGGTCAGCCACAGTTTCATCCGCCGCGAGATACTGGCGCTGGAGCGCCAGGGCATAGAGGTACAACGCATTGCCCTGCGGGGGTGGGACGCCGAGTTGCAGGACGCCGAGGACACGAGCGAACGGGCCAGGACCCGGTATGTGTTGCAAGGCGGCGTCAAGGGGTTGCTGACGCCAACGTTGCAGGTGCTGCGTGCGCAACCGCGGCGTTTTTTCCAGGCCTTGCGGGTGGCCATGCGCCTTGGCCTGCGCGCCGACCGCGCGTGGCCCTACCACCTGGTGTACCTGGCCGAGGCCTGCCAGGTGTTGCAATGGCTGCAGGCCGGGGAGGCCAAACACATGCATGCCCATTTTGGCACCAACTCTACCGAGGTAGTGATGCTGGCCAACTTGCTGGGCGGTCCGGCCTACAGCTTTACCGTGCATGGGCCGGAAGAATTCGACAAACCACAGTTCCTGCACATGGGCGAGAAGGTGCGGCGTGCCGCCTTTGTTGCCGCGGTAAGTTCTTACGGGCGCAGCCAGCTGTTTCGTTGGGTGGCGCACGAGCATTGGGCCAAGGTGAAAGTGGTGCATTGCGGCCTGGAGCGAGGGTTTCATGAGGTGGCGCCAGTCGGTGTGCCGGCAGTGCCGCGGCTGGTGTGCGTCGGGCGGCTCTGTGAACAGAAAGGCCAACTGTTGTTGCTTGAGGCGGCGGGCCAGCTTGCGGCGCAGTCGATCGCCTTCGAACTGGTGCTGGCGGGTGACGGTGAGATGCGCCAGCAGGTCGAGGCCTTGATTGCCCGGCATGGCTTGCAGCAGCAAGTACGCATCACCGGCTGGATCAGCAGTGCACAGGTGCGCGAGGAAATACTTGCCGCCCGCGCGCTGGTATTGCCGAGCTTCGCCGAGGGCCTGCCGGTGGTGATCATGGAAGCCATGGCCTTGCGCCGGCCGGTGCTGACTACCTATGTGGCCGGTATCCCGGAGCTGGTGCGTCAGGGCGAGAACGGCTGGCTGTTCCCCGCTGGCGCCGTGGACGAACTGGCCCAGGCCATGGGCGAGTGCCTTGCGCAACCCGCCGAAGTGCTGCAGCGCATGGGCGAGGCGGCTTACCAGCGCGTGCTGCAACGGCATGACATCGACACCGAGGCGGCCAAGCTGGCCGGCTACTTCAAGGCATCCGCATGATGAGTGTATTGAGTTGGTTACTGGGCCTGCTGGCGGTCATCGCCCTTGTGCCTGTGTCCGTTTTCTTCCTGCAGATGTTGCTGGCTTGCCTGCCGCCGCGCTCGCGGCCCTTGGGCGTCAGCGTGCGTCCGCGGGTGGCAGTGTTGGTACCGGCCCATGATGAGGCTGCGATCATTCGTGCAACGTTGGCGAGCGTAACCCCGCAGTTGCTGCCAGGCGACCGCTTGCTGGTGGTGGCCGACAACTGCACGGACGACACGGCGCGGCTTGCCCGCGAGGCCGGCGCCGAGGTGGTAGAGCGGTTTGATACGGTGCTGCGTGGCAAAGGCTATGCCCTGGACTTCGGCGTACGACACCTGGCCCTGCAGCCGCCCGAGGTGGTGATTGTGGTGGATGCCGACTGCCAGGTAGCCGAGGGCGCGATTGACTGCCTGGCACGCCGTTATCACCAGGCCCAACGCCCGGTGCAGGCGCTGTACCTGATGCGCGCGCCCGCCGGTAGCGGGCTGAAGGTGCAGGTGGCCGAGTTTGCCTGGCGGGTCAAGAACCTGGTGCGCCCGCGTGGCTGGGCGCGGCTGGGGCTACCGTGCCAGCTTATGGGGGCAGGCATGGCATTCGGTTGGCACGACCTGGCTTTGATCAACCTGGCCAATGGGCACTTGGTGGAAGATGTGAAGCTGGGCCTGGACCTGTGCCAGCAGGGCAAGCCGCCGGTGTTTTGCTCCGAGGCATTGGTCACCAGCCAGTTTCCTGCCAGCCAGCAAGGCATGAACAGCCAGCGCACCCGCTGGGAGCACGGCCACCTGGGCTTGATGCTGGCGGATGCGCCCAAGCGTGCGCTGGCCGCCATCCGCCAGCGCAACGGTAGCCTGCTGGCCATGACCCTGGACCTGTTGGTGCCACCTCTGGCGCTACTGGTGCTGGCGCTGCTGGGGCTCAACCTGGTGACCTGGCTGGCTTACCTGCTGTCAGGCCATGCGGCGCCTGCGTGGATCGCACTGGCTGCGCTGGTCATGCTCGGCCTTGCCGTTGTGCTGGCGTGGGCACGCTTCTGCCGTGAGCTGATCCCGTTTTCCGTGCTGTTGTACGCGCCTTTTTACGCCGCAAGGAAGATCCCCTTGTATTTGGGGTTCCTGATCAAGCGCCAGGTCGAATGGGTGCGCTCCAAACGGGATGATGACTGATGGCTCAGAGGCAATGGCAGAAACGCTGGAAGCGCATTATCGACACGCTTGAGGTGGTGCCTGACAGCAGTGCGGCGCAGTGCCTGCTCGACCGGCTTGCCGCCCCGAAGTCTGCAACCGTGCTGGGGTTCGTCAATGCCCATGCAATGAACCTGGTGGTGCACGACGGTGAGTATTGTCAGGCGTTGTCGGCGGCCGATGTGCTGTTGCGCGACGGCTCTGGCATGGCGATCCTTTATCGCCGGTTGGGGCTGGAGCCTGGGCTCAACATGAATGGCACCGACTTCATACCCAGCCTCATGGAGGCATACCGCGGGCGGCGGGTTGCGTTCTGGGGCACGCAGCAACCGTACCTGAATCAGGCGGTGCAGCGCAGCGAAGCCTTGTTTGGCGTGGTGCCGGTATCGGTCCACGATGGCTTTGCCAGCATCGACACCTACTTGCAGTTGGCCAAGGAACAGCAACCGGAACTGATCGTGTTGGGGATGGGCATGCCCAAGCAGGAAGCGGTGGCGGCCAGGTTGGCAGCCGTTGGTGGGCCGTGCCTGATCGTGTGCGGCGGGGCGATTCTGGACTTCCTCGGCGGCAAGGTCAGCCGGGCACCGCAATGGTTACGGCATGTGGGTGGCGAGTGGGCCTACCGTCTGTTACGCGAGCCGAAACGTTTGTTCATGCGTTATGTGGTAGGCAACCCGTTGTTCTTGCTGCGCACCCTGCTGTGCCGCAAGGCAGCCGATTCGGCCAGGGGCACCGTATGAATCGGCCAAAATCCGCGCTGATGGCGGGTGGCTGCTACAGTGAAAGCAGTGGCTTGGGGGCTGCACGATCCTGCTTCACTGGCGTTGAATAAGCTGTATTCAAGACTTGATGTTTGATGGACGGCACTTGCTACGCTCAAATAGATGAGGTCTGAAATGGTTTTCGAACCCAGAAGCAGTCGTTCCTTACTCCAAAGAAGAAGCAGCGTAAGTAATGCCATTCAGGCGGGGCTCGATGGCATTGCAGTAATCGGTATTGCCTGGTATCTCATCTATGACCAGTTTGGTTACATTACCTCTGATTATGTAATCATGCTGCTGTTGCTGATTGGCGCACTGGCCGTCATCTACGACCATTATGCAATCTACCGCACTAACGTCGGCCTTTCGATCAAGGCCTTCCGCCTGTTCAAGGCGTGGTCGGCAACATTCTGTTTTCTTGTGGTCATGGCCTTTCTCACTAAACAGAGTGAAACGTACTCACGGTTGTTGGTCGTGCAGTTGTTCATCATTGGTTACATTGCCCAGTTGTTCTTGCACTTTGCGGTTCGTGAACTGCAAAAACGCTTTACCGCGCATGCGCGGCTGGACAATGCCCTGATTATCGGCAACGGCGACCTGGCCAATTTCCTTTATCAGAAAATCAGTAACAACCCCTGGTTTGGCGAACGGGTTCTGGGGTGTGTGCTGACCGACAAGGCTGGCGAGCAGGCGTACGAAGGTGCCGAGGGCAAGCAGCGCCTGCCCGTGCTCGGTCACATTGCAGACCTTGATGAAATCGTTGCCCAGTATGGCATTCGCACCGTGTACCTGGTGACACCGCTGGGGGGCTCCGAGGTTATCAACGACGTGTACTTCAAGTTGCTTGACAAGTGCATTGCCGTGAACTGGGTGCCGGATATTTTCTCGTTGCGCCTGATCAATCACAGCGTGCGGGAGATTGCCGGTATTCCTGTGCTGACCCTGTCTGAAACCCCGCTGACGGGCATGAGCCTGTTCCTGAAGAATATCGAGGACCGGGTATTGGCGGCATTGATACTGCTGTGTGCATCGCCTGTGTTGATTGGCGTTGCACTGGCAATCAAATTCACCAGCCGCGGGCCCGTGTTCTTCCGCCAGGAGCGTACGGGCTGGACCGGCGAGTCCTTCCGTATCTGGAAGTTCAGAAGCATGCATGTTCATCAGCCGGACAATGGCGTGGTCAAACAGGCGCAGAAGAATGACCCGCGATTGACTAAAATTGGTGCCTTCATCCGCCGCACCAGCCTCGATGAATTGCCGCAGTTATTCAATGTGCTGACCGGGGAGATGTCGCTGGTTGGGCCACGGCCACATGCGTTGCAACATGACACTTTATATTCCCAGGACATCGTCGATTACTTTGCCCGCCACAACATCAAGCCGGGTATGACTGGCCTGGCGCAAGTGCGCGGCTTCAGGGGGGAGACCAAGGACATCGAGCAGATGATCCAGCGGGTGGACTCGGACATCGAGTACATCAACAACTGGTCGCTGTGGCTGGACTTTGTGATTCTGGTGCGCACCCTCAATGCGTTTACCGGCAAGCAGGCTTACTAATCATCGAACGCTCGCAAGCCCCCTGTCGGAGCGGCCTTGCCGGGGCCGCTTCGCACCCCATCGCGGCACATGGCCGCTCCTACACCTTGTTCAGTGGATGCAATTCCCTGAACCCCCGCGCTTCCTCCACCAGCCAGTCATGCACCGCCCGCGCTCCCGGCTGATTCAACCCGCCTGGCGGGTAATGCACCACGTAGCGTTTGTGGTTGGCGATCGCCACGCCAAACGGCACGATCAGCGCGCCGCGCTCCAGTTCGTCATTCAGCAGTGTCCGCCGGGCGATCGCTACACCAATACCGGCAATTGCAGCTTCGATGGTCAGGTGGTTGCGGTTGAAGGTATGGCCACGCCGCACATTCAGGCCAGCGGCGCCAATCCCCTCCAGGTAAAACTCCCATTCTGCATACTCCGAACTGCCACGCCAGGCCGTGATGTCATGCAGCAGCGGGTAGTGCACCAGGTCTGCCGGCCCATGCAGTGGCGGGCGCCCCCGCAGCAAGGTGGGTGAGCACACCGGGAAAATCTGTTCGTCCAGCAGCGGTGTCGAAAGCATGCCAGGGTAGCTGCCATCGTTCAGGTCGATAGCCAGGTCGAAGTCGCCCGGGGTCAATGCCTGGGCGCTGTCTTCGGCCACCAGGCGCAGCTCGATGTCCGGGTATCGCTGCTGAAAGCGCGGCAGGCGCGGGGTGAGCCATTTGGCCAGGAACGACGGAATGGAGCGCACACGCAAGGTGCCGCGAATTTCACCGGCGTCCAGGCGCAACAGTTCAGCCTCGATACTGCCGTAGGCTTCGGCCACCGTCTGGGCCAGGCGTTGCCCCTCGGCGCTCAGCTCCACTCCGCGCGCCCGGCGCAGAAACAGCCGGTAACCCAGGCGTTCTTCCAGCTGGCGCATCTGCTGGCTGACCGCGCCGGGGGTGATGTGCAGCTCTTCGGCACATCGGGTAAAGGACAGATGCCGGGCTGCACAGGCGAATACATGCAGCCAGACGAACATCTGCCCATTGAGTTGCCGTCGCATTGTTTAGTCCTGCTAAAGGCTTGCTTAGAAAGTTTCGTTGGTCATCCATGAGCCATCGCGTCAGTATCGCGCAAAATCGCACTACCGCTCAATTTCATCAGATAACCGTGCTGTGGATTCATATCAGGGCACGGTCAGGCATTAGCATGGCTATCAGTGTTTTCGACCTTTTCAAAATCGGCATCGGCCCGTCCAGTTCCCACACCGTCGGGCCCATGCGGGCAGCGGCGATGTTTGCCCAGGTCCTGCGTGAGCAGGGGCTGCTGGCGCGGGTAACGCGCGTCGAAGTGCGGTTGTATGGCTCGCTGTCGGCCACCGGGGTTGGCCACGCCACCGATCGCGCCTGCCTGCTTGGCCTGATGGGCCAGTGGCCGGACCGCATCGACCCGGCCACCATCGAGTCGCGCATTGGCCAAGTGTTGCAGGAGCATTGCCTGATGCTGGATGGCAGCCACCCGCTGGCCTTCGAGTATGGCCGGGACATGTTGCTGCTCGACGAAAACCTGCCTTACCACCCCAATGCCATGAGCCTGGAGGCCATGGACGGGGAGAGCAGCCTGCTGCTGCAGACCTACTATTCGGTTGGCGGCGGCTTCATCGTCGAGCAGGCCGAAATTGATGCCCCTGCAGCCAAAGCCAATGACGTTGTGCTGCCTTATGAGTTCGACAGTGCTGCCCAGTTACTGGCCTTGTGCAAAGCACACAGCTTGAGCGTGGCGCAACTGATGATGGCCAACGAACAGGCCTGGCGCCCGGAAGCGGAAATACGTGAAGGCTTGCTGCGCATCTGGGCGGCCATGCGTGAGTGCGTGGATAACGGGCTGCGCAACGAAGGCATCTTGCCTGGCGGGCTGCACGTCAAGCGCCGCGCTGCCCGGCTGCACCGCAGCTTGCAGGAACTGGGCAAGCCCAACGTGATTGGTTCGACGCTCAGCGCCATGGAGTGGGTGAACCTGTTCGCCCTGGCGGTGAATGAAGAGAATGCCGCCGGCGGGCGCATGGTCACCGCGCCCACTAATGGTGCCGCAGGCATTATCCCTGCAGTGCTGCATTACTACATGAAATTCAACCCGACCGTTTGCGATGCCGATGTGGTCGACTTCCTGCTGGCGGCAGCGGCCGTCGGTATCCTGTGCAAGAAAAATGCGTCGATCTCGGGGGCAGAGGTAGGCTGCCAAGGCGAGGTGGGTTCGGCCTGTTCGATGGCTGCCGCCGGCCTGGCCCAGGTGTTGGGGGCGACGCCGCCACAACTGGAAAACGCGGCCGAAATTGCCCTGGAACACAACCTGGGGCTGACGTGCGACCCGGTTGGCGGCCTGGTGCAGGTGCCGTGTATCGAGCGCAATGCGATTGCTGCGGTGAAGGCGATCAACGCGGTGCAGATGGCGTTGCGTGGCGATGGCGAGCACTACATTTCGCTCGACCGGGTGATCCGCACCATGCGTGATACCGGGGCGGACATGCATGCCAACTACAAAGAGACCTCGCGCGGCGGCCTGGCAGTCGCCTTTGTCGAGTGCTAGGAAAACTCACCGGCCGATGCGGTCTTTTGTGGGAGCGGCCTTGCGTCGCGAAAGGACCGCAAAGCGGCCCCAGCACTTTGTACATCAAGTTGTACATCAAGGCTTGAATCCTGTGGCTGCCTCGCAGCCCTTTCGCGACGCGAGGCCGCTCCCACAAGTATTGTGTTCGGGCGGCCCTTAGCGGGCTTTCTGCTTGGCTTCAATGAAGCTTGCGCGCATGTCCTTGGCCCAGCCATCGAGCACCGGCTTGACGTCATTCAAGGTCAGCTTCTGGGTGTCGTTCTCCAGCTCCTGACCCGCGCCTTTGCGTACCACCTGAGCCAGTACTTTCTGGCTGGCACCATCGAGGAACGCCGCCTCAACGCCGACGTCCACGTCCTGGTCACGGCCGCCTGCGGCGGTGTTCACGCCTGCCGCGATCAGCGCGATGGGGATCACCTCATAGGGTTTGAGGCCCTCGTTGCTGGTAGACACTGCCGTGATCGCCGGCCGCACCACGATCACGCCGGGGCCAGGCCCGTTGGCCAGCGGCATGACACCACCGATTTCACGCCGCAGCGCTTCGTTGAAGTAGCGGGTGATTTCCCCCAGTGTCTGCGCGGAGATGACCGGGGTGGGCTGCGGTTTGGGGTAGAACTGGCTGGGTTCGATGAACACCTGGCTGTACTGGTTGATGTTGACCTTGGGGTCGATCCAGCGCATTACCGGGGCACCCGACGGGCTCTTGGCTTCTTGCAACCGGCTGTAATCTTTGAGGAAGCCGGAGTAATCCTTGGGGTCCACGCGATTGCTGGAGCAGGCGCCCACGGCAAGCAGTGCGGCGCACAACAGGGTAATGCGAGGCAGTGATTTCATGATGAAGGCGTATCCCTGAGAGGTCGGCCAGAACAACGCTAGCAGCTGCGCCGCAGTTGGCCAGTGGGCGAGTTCAATCCCCTGTGGAAAAGGCAAAAAGTGGCGGCGCCCGATCTCCCAGGCGCGTGGTTTGCGGTGAACTCAACCCAGCGCTTCGCGCAACCGGTACCACAGCATGCCCATTGCCAGTAGCGGCGAACGCAGGGCCTTGCCGCCGGGGAATGTCAGGTGGGGCACGGCGCTGAAAACGTCCAGGCCTTGGCTGTGACCCAGGGCGATGCTTTCGGCCAGCAGTTTCGCCGTCCAGTGCGTCACGTTCAGCCCGTGCCCGGAATAGCCCTGGGCGTAGTAAACGTTTGGGTGCTGGCTCAGGCGCCCGACCTGGGGGAAGCGGTTGGCTGTGATGCCGATCATGCCGCCCCACTGGTAGTCGATGCGCACGTTGGCCAGTTGCGGGAATACCTTCAGCACCTTGGGCCGCATGTAGGCGGCGATGTCCTTGGGGTCGCGGCCGGAGTAGTGGCAGGCACCGCCGAACAGCAGGCGGCGGTCTGCGGTGAGGCGGTAATAGTCCAGGCCGACCTTCTGGTCGCACAGCGCCATGTTCTGCGGGATCAGGGTCGCAGCCAGTGCTTCGGGCAAGGGTTCGGTGGCGACTACGTAACTGCCGGCCGGTAGCACCTTGCCGCTCAGCCGCGGTTCCAGCTCATCGAGGTGGGCATTGCAGCCCAGCACCAGGCTGTCTGCCCGCACCTTGCCACGGGCCGTGTGCAGGGTCACGCGGGGGCCGTGCTCGATTCGCAGTACGGGGCTTTGTTCGAAGATGCGCACGCCCAGGCTATGCGCGGCACGGGCTTCGCCCTGGACCAGATCCAGTGGGTGCAGGTGGCCCGAGCCCATGTCTACCAAGCCGCCGGCGTACTGGTCGCTGGCGACGATTTCATGCAACTGCCCAGGGCCTACCAGACGGGTTTCAGGGCGATAGCCAAGCGTTGCCAGGTCATCCTGCTCGTCCTTGAAAGCGGCGAACTGCTCGGCTGTGTTGGCCAGTTCGCAGAAACCCCAGCGCAGGTCGCAGGCAATGCCGTACTGGGCAATGCGGCTGGCCACCAGCGCCACCGAATCGATGCCGGCCTGCTTCAGGTAGCGCACGCCGTCCTGACCGACATGCCGGGTAAAGCCGCTGACGTCATGGCCGATGCCGCGAATCAGCTGGCCGCCATTGCGCCCGCTGGCGCCCCAGCCGATGCGCCGGCTTTCCAGCAGCACCACCGACAAGCCGCGCTCAGCCAGTTCCAGGGCGGTGTTGACGCCGGTCAGCCCGCCGCCGACCACGCACACATCGGCCGTCAGTTCGTCGTCCAGGCTGGGGTAGGGCGCCGCGTTGCGTGCCGTGGCAGCGTAGTACGAAGCAGTGTGTTGGGAATCGAAAGACATGGGCGTTCTCGGCTCAGCGGTTGGACTTGATCTTGCTCCAGGAGCGGGTCATGACACGCATGATCTTCGGGCTCGGGGTGCTGGAGATGTACAGCTTGTCCAGTACGTCCTGGGGTGGGTAGATCTCGGGGTTGTGCACCAGCGACGCATCCATGTAGGCCTTGGCGTCCGGGTTGGCGTTGGCATACCCGACCGTGGCACTGACTTTGGCGATCACTTTCGGGTCGAGCAGGTAATTGATGAAGGCCAGGGCCTGGTCGGGGTTGCTGGCGTCCTTGGGGATGGCCAGCAGGTCGAACCACAGGTTGCTGCCTTCCTTGGGAATGCTGTAGGCGACTTTTACGCCGTTCTTCGCTTCAACAGCGCGGTTGGCGGCCTGGAACACGTCACCGGAGTAGCCGAAGGCCACGCAGACGTCGCCATTGGCCAGGTCGGACACGTATTTGGATGAATGGAAGTACGTGATGTAGGGGCGCAATTCGAGCAGGCGTGCTTCAGCCTTGGCGTAGTCCGCCGGCTTTTCGCTGCGCGGGTCCATGCCCAGGTAGTTGAGTATTGCCGGGAACAATTCGTCGGGCGAGTCCATGAAGGCCACGCCGCACTGCTTGAGCTTTTTCAGGTTTTCGGGCTCGAACAGCACCGCCCACGAGTCGATATGGTCGACGCCCAGTGCCGCCTTGACCTTGTCGACGTTGTAGCCGATGCCGTTGGTGCCCCACAGGTAGGGCACCGCGTACTGGTTGCCGGGGTCGTTCTGTTCAAGCTGCTTGAGCAGCTTGGGGTCCAGGTGTTGCCAGTTCGGCAGCTTGCTGCGGTCCAGCGGCAGGAAGGCGCCAGCCTGGGCCTGGCGGGCGAGGAAGTGGTTGGACGGCACCACCACGTCGTAGCCGGTGCGCCCGGCCAGTAGCTTGCCTTCGAGGGTTTCGTTGGAGTCAAACACGTCATAGACCACCTTGATCCCGCTGCTGGCCTGGAAGTCAGCCAGGGTGGTGTCGCCGATGTAGTCGGTCCAGTTGTACACACTGACCGAGGGCGTGGCCTGGGTGGTGGTGGCGAACAGCAGGGTGAACGCAGCGGGGATCAGGGCTTGCAGATGACGCATGGGGACACCTCGTTGGTTTTGTTCTTCGAGTTCGGTGTACGGGGGCGCAAAGCGCCCCGGGGTGGGTCAGACGCTCATCATCAGGAACTCACGCTCCCAGGAGCTGATGACCCGCTTGTAGTTCTCGTGCTCGGCACGCTTGACCGCCACATAGCCCTGGACGAATTGCTTGCCCAGGTACTGCTGTACGGTCTCGCAGTCTTCCATGTGCTGCAGGGCGTCTTCGATGGTGATCGGCAGGCGCAGGTTGCGCCGCTCGTAGGCACGGCCTTGTACGGGTGCACTGGGGTCAAGCTGCTCGACCATGCCCAGGTAGCCGCACAGCAGGCTGGCAGCGATCGCCAGGTAGGGGTTGGCATCGGCGCCCGGCAGGCGGTTTTCCACCCGCATTGCCTCTGGGCTGGAGGTAGGCACGCGCAGCCCGGCGGTGCGGTTTTCTTCACCCCACTCAACGTTCACCGGTGCCGAGGTATCTGGCAGGAAGCGGCGGAACGAGTTGACGTTGGGCGCGAACATCGGCAGCAGCTTGGGGATGTACTTCTGCAAACCGCCGATGTGGTGCAGGAACAGCTGGCTCATGCTGCCATCTTCATTGGCGAAAATTGGCTTGCCGGTGGCGATGTCGACCACGCTCTGGTGCAGGTGCATGGCACTGCCCGGCTCGTCGGTGATCGGCTTGGCCATGAAGGTGGCGGCCACGTTGTGCTTGAGTGCAGCTTCGCGCATGGTGCGCTTGAATACGGTGATCTGGTCGGCCAGGTCCAGCGCGTCGCCGTGGCGGAAGTTGATCTCCATCTGCGCCGGGCCGTCTTCGTGGATCAGCGTATCCAGGTCCAGGCCCTGGATCTCGCACCAGTCGTAGACATCCTCGAACAGCGGGTCGAATTCGTTGGCGGCATCGATCGAGAACGACTGGCGACCGCTTTCGGCACGGCCAGAACGCCCCAGCGGCACCTGCAATGGCAAGTCCGGGTCTTCACAGCGCTTGGTGAGGTAGAACTCCATCTCAGGCGCGACGATCGGCTGCCAGCCCTTGTCGGCGTAGAGCTTGAGCACTTTCTTCAGCACGTTGCGCGGCGACAGTTCGATGGGGTTACCTTGCTTGTCGAAGGTGTCGTGGATCACGATCGCGGTGGGCTCGATCGCCCACGGGATCTGGTAAACGGCGGAGGGATCGGGCCGGCAGACCATGTCGATGTCGGCGGCATCGAGCAGGTTGTAGTAGATGTCATCGTCAACGTAGTCGCCGGTGACCGTCTGCAGCAGCACGCTTTCGGGCAGGCGCATGCCACGCTCGTGGAGGAACTTGGCGGTGGGCGCGATCTTGCCGCGGGCGATGCCGGTCAGGTCGCTGATCACGCATTCGACTTCGGTGATGCGGTGTTCTTTCAGCCAGGTGTACAGCTGATCGAAGGGGGCGTTCATACAGACCTCTTGGTTGGGTTTTAGTGTGGGAGCAATGCTGCTCGCGAAAGCCATGGCAAGGCGAACAAGGCGTTGTACTTCCCAGGTGACGCACTGGAGACTATCTTGGTCGCAGCCCCCCGGGCCGATCTATCCATTTTCTTCGGCAAGCAATGCACCAAAAGAGTGCAACTAGGATCTCGCGTGACAACGCCCAATGCGCTGCAAGTCCAAGCCTTCCATACCACCGACGTCTCCGAGCAGGTGCGTGCTACCCCCGGCTGGCAGCAGCAGTACCGGCAGATGTCGCCGGGGCATTTCAGCGGTGAGCTGCGCTGGCTGGGGATGGATGGCGTGGAGGTGTACGAGGAGCGCTTGAACACCCGCGTGGAACAGTTTTTCCGTGCGCCGAGCGGTTCACTGGCGTTCTGCTTCGACCGCAGCGAAAACAGCCTGTACCTGCTGAACGAGCAAAGCCGCAACATCTGGATCACCCCGGAGAACTACCAGGAAGTGGCAGTGGTGTTCGACCAAGCCTTCCTGGCCCGCCATGGGCTGGACCCGCAACGCCTCGAAGGGTTGTTCATGGTGCCGCTGGGCAGTGGGCAAAACGCATTGTTTGGCAGTTGGCTGAGTGCCACGCTGACCCGCCTCGGGCAGGCCGACTGCCCATTGCAGGGGCAGGCCCTGGCGGAACAACTGCTGGAGGATTGCCTGTTCATTCTCGATAACGCCAGCCAGCGCCTGCAGGGCATAGCCTTGGGGCGGCGCGACGAAGAGCGGGCGATCATGCGCCGGGTCAGCGAGTGGGCGGCGGACTGCCCAGAAGAGACGTTGAACCTGGTGGAGCTGGCAGATGTAGCCGGGGTCTCGTTGCGCCAGTTGCAGCAGGCGTTCAAGGCATTTACCGGCATGCCGCCTGCCCAGTGGCTGCGCTTGCGCCGGCTGAATGGCGCGCGTCGCGATCTGTTACGCGATGGCAGGGCGACCGTGGCCGAGGTCGCGATGCGCTGGTCATTCTGGCATTTAGGAAGGTTTTCAGAGAGTTACCGGCAATTGTTCAAGGAGTTTCCGAGCGAGACCTTGAGGCGGAGCAGGGGCTAAGGTAGCGAAAAGGCTGCTGGCCTCTTCGCGGGCTTGCCCGCTCCCACAGGGACCTGAGGCGATCCTGTGGAAGCGGGCGCGCCCGCCAGGAGGCCGGCCCAGCCAGCACTGAACTCAGCATCTCACGCCGAAAGTTGCTATCGTGCCGCCCTGATCCAAACCGAGGTGCCGATGTTCTACCTGCCTTTGCCCAGCGACCAGGCCGACCGCCTCGCCAGCGAACCAAAAACCGACTTTTTCACCACTGCCAGCGTCCTCGAAGCCGCCGCAGTGTTGTTCGCGCAAAACCTGCCGCGCCAGCCCGCCACCGCCTCGGCCGACGCCCAAGAGCGCCGTTTCGCCGAAATCGTACGTATCGCCAACGAAGTTGAAAGCGCCGCGCCTGGGCGCTTTCAAAGCCAGGTAGCGCAGCACTTCGATCGTGAAGCCTTTGCCATGGGCCTGGGCATGCTGGGCGAAAACGGCATTGCTCTGCTGTCCGCCGAGGTGCAGTACACGCTAGACGAACTGTTGGATACCGAAGGCCAGTGGAATTTCCAGTTCGCCGACACCTACCGCCAGCGGGCCACACCGCTGCATCCGGTGTACCTGCCGTCGCTGGCCAGTGATCTGATGCTCAGCGACCAGCAGAACCGCCTGCTGCGCGAGTTTCTCAGTGGTATCGACGAGTCAGTGGCGGTGCAGGGCTTTGCTGGCACTGGCAAGACCTTCCTGATTCACCAGTTCGCCCGCCTGCTGGAACCACAGCGCACGTTGCTTCTGGCTTTGACCGAAAGCCAGTTGCGCGCCTTGCAGGCGCGGGTAAAGGACGCTGCCGCCTACACCGCGCTGACCTTCGGTCAGTTGGCTGACGAGCTGCTCAACCGCGACCTCACCAACAACGGCTGGCGTCTGCGCGACCCGTATCGCACCAAACTGTCATGGCGCCCGCAGAATGAGCAGGTTGTACGCTGGCTGGCCATCCCTGACATCGGCCCGCTCGCCGCGCGCGATGTGGTTGCCTTGTGCCTCCGCGCCGTGCGCACCTTCTGCCACAGTGCCGATACCCAGCTTCAGCTGCACCATTTGCCCTGGGCCGGGCCGGGTACTTCGCCGCTGGATCAGGAGGTACTGCTGGAAAAGGCCCGCCTGTATTGGCAAGAGCTGATTCGCCCGTCCGCGCGGGAAGTCCAGCTGCCGGTGCGCGACTACCACCGGGTCAAGTTGCTGTCGTTGACCGGTTATGTGATCGATAGCCGCTACACCCACGTGATCGTCGACGAGGCTCACGAGCTGTCGGCACCGATGCTTGCCGTGCTGGACCGCAGCCCGCAGTCGATCATTGCGCTGGGCGACGAGTTGCAGAACCTCAACGGCCTCAGCCCGCACCATGGCAGCTTCATCCGCCAACGCTACATCGACCATTCCCTGCGTGCCGGGCCGGCGATGGACAATGTGCTCAACCCGCTGATCCAGGCGCACCCGGCGGCGATCCAGGCGGCCTTTAGTGGCAGCGCCGAGCATTACACCCGGGTCAGTTTCTTCGATACCGTGACGGTGCCGGAGCAGCCTACGGCGCTGATCGTCGATGACGAATGGGGGCTGTTTGGCTGGTTCCAGCGCCTGACGCACCAAAGTGTGCCGTTCGTATTGCTCAAAAGCGCGCGCAAGGACTTCGAACTGTTCGTCGAGGACTGCATCGAGCTGTACCGCTTTGGCACTCGACCGCGTCACCCGATGTTGTTCCGCTACGCCAGTTGGCAGGCGCTGGAGCAGGACAAGGGCGATGACAAGGCGTTCGTTGCCGTGGCCAACATGCTGCGCAAAGGCTATACGCCGGAGCATTTTGCCAAAGCCAAGAGCCGTTACCGCTGGGACAAGGCGCCCAAGTTGTTCCTGGGGCGGGTACGGGATGTGAAAAACATGGAGTTCGCCCGGGTGATGGTGTCGCCGGAGCTGATGGTGGCGCCGCAGGTGGCGGGCAACCGCAATGAGCGGGCGCGGATGCTGGCGGGGCTGTATACCGCCTGTTCGCGGGCGCGGCATGAACTGATCGTGCCGGGGGGGATGCTGGACTGGGTCAAGGACCAGGTTCGGGACTGAGGCATCTGGGGCCGCAGAGCAGCCCCAGAAGCTTTGAATCAGTTACGGTCCAGCCACACCGTCTGGGCATTGGTGAACTCGCGCACACCAAAGTGCGACAGCTCACGCCCGAACCCGCTCTTCTTCACGCCACCAAACGCCACACGGGGGTCGGAAGCGCAGTAGCCGTTGATGAACACGCCACCGGTATCCAGTGCCGCAGTCATGCGCTCGGCCAGCGCATAGTCGGCGGTGTAGATGGTCGCGGCCAGGCCGAAATCGCTGTCGTTGGCCAATTCCACCGCATGGTCGGCATCACGTGCAGTGATGATCGCAGCCACTGGCCCGAACAACTCCTGCTTGAATGCGGTCATTTGCGGGGTGACGTTGGCGAACACGGTCGGCGCATAGAAGTTGGCCACGCCTTCGACCTTGTTGCCGCCCAGCAGCAGGGTGGCGCCTTCGGCGAGGGTCGCCTGAACCTGGCCGTCCAGCTCGTCGCGCAGGTCGTAACGGGCCATCGGGCCGATGTAGGTGTCGTCTTCCAGTGGGTTGCCGACTTTCAGCTCGCGGGTTGCTTCAACGAACTTGCGCGTGAACTCCTCGACAATGCTGTCTTCCACGATCAGGCGCTTGGCCGCTGCGCAGACCTGGCCGGTGTTCTGGTAACGGCCGATGACTGCGGCCTTGACGGCAGCATCCAGGTCGGCGTCGGCCAGCACGATGAACGGGTCGGAGCCACCGAGCTCCAGTACACACTTCTTCAGTGCCGCACCGGCCTGGGCACCAATCGCCATGCCGGCACGCACGCTGCCGGTCAGGGTCACGGCGGCGATACGCGGGTCGTTGATGGCGCGGGTGACGCCATCCGGGGTCACGTTCAGCACTTCGAACACGCCATCCGGCAGGCCGGCATCCTTGAACAGCTCGCCCAGCAGGTAGGCGCTGCCCATCACGTTCGGCGCGTGCTTGAGCACGTAGGTGTTGCCTGCCAGGATCGCTGGCACGGCGCCGCGCAGTACCTGCCAGACCGGGAAGTTCCACGGCATCACGGCCAGGATCGGGCCGAGCGGGCGGTATTCGATACGGGCTTTTTCAACCTGGGTCGGCTCAGCGGCAAGCATGGCCGGGCCGTGTTCGGCATACCAGCGGCACAGGCCGACGCACTTGATGACTTCGCCACGGGCCTGGGCAATCGGCTTGCCGATTTCGCGGCTGATCATCTGGGCAAAGGCTTCGGCCTTGGCTTCGAGGGTGCTGGCCAGGGCGAGCAGGTACTCGCTGCGCTGACCCAGCGACACTTGGCGCCACTGGCCGTAGCCAACCTTGGCACGTTGCAGCGCCGCTTCCAGTGCGGCGTCGGTGTCGAACGGGTAGGCGCCGATCTGCTCGCCGCTGTACGGGTCGAGGGAGATGGCGTGGGTCAGGCTGCTGATCGCGCTCATGGCGGGACACTCTCGTTGTTGTTAATCAGTGACGCCAGACTAGTGGGCTATGGCTTTAATGAAAACTGAATAATAATGAGCGAAACATTCACGTTTGGAGAAAGGCTGTGGACCTGGTGCAACTGGAGATCTTCAAGGCGGTGGCAGAGCAGGGCAGCATCAGCGCCGCCGCGCAGCACATCCATCGGGTGCCGTCCAACCTGACCACGCGCATCAAGCAACTGGAAGAAGACCTGGGCGTGGAGCTGTTCATTCGCGAGAAAAGCCGCCTGCGCCTGTCGCCTGCAGGCTGGAATTTTCTTGAATACACCCGGCGCATCCTCGACCTGGTGCACGAGGCGCGCCTTACCGTCGCCGGTGAAGACCCGCAGGGCACCTTTGCCCTCGGTTCGCTGGAAAGCACGGCAGCGGTGCGCATCCCGGCTTTGCTGGCGGCGTACAACCAGCGCTACCCCAAGGTAGACCTTGACCTGTCCACCGGGCCATCCGGGACCATGCTCGAAGGCGTGTTGTCTGGCCGGCTGGTGGCCGCGTTCGTCGACGGCCCGGTGCTGCACCCGACACTGGAAGGCATGCCGGTGTTCGAAGAGGAAATGATGGTCATCGCGCCGCTCAACCATGCGCCAGTTACGCGCGCCCAGGATGTGAACGGTGAGAGCATCTACGCCTTCCGTGCCAACTGCTCGTATCGCCATCACTTCGAGAACTGGTTCGTCAAGGACCAGGCAGTGCCGGGCAAGATTCACGAGATGGAGTCGTACCATGGCATGTTGGCGTGCGTCAGCGCTGGCGCAGGCCTGGCCATGATGCCGCGCAGCATGCTCGACAATATGCCCGGGTGCAGCACAGTCAGTGCCTGGCCTATGTCGGAAGATTTTCGCTACCTGAAAACCTGGCTGGTCTGGCGGCGGGGCGCTGTATCACGCAGCTTGAGCATGTTCGTGAAACTGCTTGAGGAAGGGCGTACAACCTCTTAATCAGTATCTAAATTTACATTCGATTGATGGGTTAGTGCCGAATGTCACGATGACGACCATGCATCAGCCAGAACACCAATACCCCGGGAGGATCAGATAATAGGTAAGCCATCCTCAAAAGGAGGGTCATACCATGCGTAACCATCACTATGCCCTCGGCGCGGCGTTGCTGATCACCCTGGCCATGCCATGGACCCTGGCTGCTGCTGCCGATCTCAATGCCCCCATCGACATGCAGGCCGTGCAGTTGCAACCGCAGGAGCAGAACGGCGTGCGCTATTTGCAAGGTGGTATTGGCCAGGATGAGGCCAATGCGCTGCGCAAAACCACCGGCTATGACTTGCACGTGGAGCTTTCCACTGGCCCGGAAGGCAAGTTCCAGAGTGGTGCCACAGTCGACATTCAGAATGCACAAGGCCAGCCCGTACTCAGCGTCACAGATGCCGGGCCGCTGCTGTATGTGCAGTTGCCTCCCGGCAAGTACAAGGTCACTGGCAATGCCCAAGGTGAGACGGTGCAGCAACTGGTGACCGTGAACGGCAAGGGCCCCGCGACCGTGAACCTTAACTGGCGTTGATCAAAAAAATACGGCAGGAGTACGGATGTACTCCTGCCTGAGAGGAGCGCATCGCCATGAGCCTGGATCTTCAGCTGGAGATGTTGAACGAGCAGGGCTATGTGTTACTTCCCGGTGTGCTCGAACCCCTGCGCATCGCCCTGTTGCGTTGCGCCATCGATGACCTGCAGCCGATTCACTGGGACTACCAGGGGCTGTTGGAGCACTACAAGTGCGTATTCAACCGCAACCCGCTTTGGCTGCCCTTTCTCGACCTGCCACCCCTGATAGCACTGGCTGAAGCGGCGCTAGGCACTGACTGCCACGTGATCGGACAAACTGCGTGGCGCAGCCACCCGGGTTACGCGGGCATGGCGCTACACCTCGATCACCTGCCCATGCAGCTGCCCGACTGGCTAAGCGCCAAGGGCGATTTCACCCAGCCTGCACAAATACTGACTGCTCAGCTGTACCTCAGCGACATCGACCACAACATCGGGCCGACCTGGATCGTACCCGGCAGCCACCGCGCGGCGCGGCCACCACTGGCTGGCGAGAATCAATGGCAAGGGCGTGAAGCGCTGGCAATGTTGTGCAAGGCAGGAGATGCGCTGGTCTTTCGCAGCGATGTCTGGCACAGCGGCGGAGCCAATCGCAGCCAGGCTCGCGAGCGCGACATGCTGCAAGTGCATTACGGCAGGCGCATGGTCGCGCAGAAGTTCTCGCCGTACTTGAACTGGCGTTTCAACCCTCAGGTGCTGGAAGAGGCAACGCCCCGGCAAAGGCGCTTGCTGGGCGAACATGAAGAGGCGGAATACGACTGAGGCGCGGAGCACGAGAAGGCACATCTTGAGCAAGCGATTTAGCCAATAGTGGCAATACACTTTCAACTTTCTGATCATCTGGACAATAATCAAAAAACTATTACTTCGTGTGACCGGTCTGGATGCACCGGTTCACTCTAAAAATCGAGGGGCCAAAGCCCCCGCTTGCTCTATAGACCATCAGGAGAAGTCATTGATGAAAACCCGTCTCGCAGCTTCGCTGGCCGCTGCAGTGCTGGCCTTTGCAGGGGCCAATCTGGCCCAGGCCGCGCAGGTATCCGGCGCCGTTGGCGCCACCAGCCAAGGTGACATGACCTACCGTATTGGCTTGTCCTTCGACTGGGACAAGAAATGGCTGGAAAGCAGTACCGGCTATGTGACCGGTTACTGGGATGCTGCCTACACCTATTGGGAGGGCGGTGACGCCAGTGGTGCGCACTCGCTGTCGTTCAGCCCGGTGTTCACTTACGAGTTCAGCGGTTTTACCTACACGCCGTACATCGAGGCCGGTATTGGCCTGGCGGCGTTTTCCAAGACCGACGTGGGTGACCAGCGCATGGGGTCGGCGGTCAACTTCGAAGACCGCATCGGTTTCGGTCTGAAGTTGCCAGGTGAGCAGAAAGTCGGGATTCGCGCGATGCATTATTCCAATGCGGGAATCAAGCAGCCAAACGACGGTATTGAGTCCTACTCGCTGTTCTACAGCAAAGGTTTCTGAAGCAGGGGGCCGCAGTGCGGCCCCAGCCTTTCAATACGTATACGAAACCCGGCCTGCACCGTCCGAGGTGCTCCCGGGTCGGCGTAGATGCCGGATCGTTGCCAGCATCCTCGCGGATCAAACCACCTAGAGGCCGGCCAAGGCATGCCAACACTCAGCGAACGGCCTTGATCGCCAGCACATTGCACAGCGGGTGTTCCAGCACATGCGCTGTGGTCCCGCCCAGGTAGGTCTGCATGGCGTCATGCCGATGGCTGCCCATCACGATCACATCTGCCCGGCTGTGGCCGACAAACTGGGCAATGGCCCTGATAGCTGGGCCTTCCAGGAAGTGCCGACGCTCCAGCGGGATCTGCTGATGGTCACCCAGTCGGTTGAACGCCGCCCGCTGCGCAGTGCGCACGCTGCCGTCGAAGCCGGGCATGGTCACCGTACCGGCGCCGAAGTCGGCAATATGGGTCTTGGCCGCGTCGCACACATGCACCAAGTGCAACTCGGCGTTGCATTGCAGGGCGAGGGCACGGGCGCAGTGGATCACCTGCTCGTCCAGGTGCTCGCCAGCACCGTGGCTGTTCAGGTCCACTGCCGCAGCAATCTGCCGGGGCAGGGGCAGGCGGATATCGCTGACCAGGTGCACGGCAACCGGGCTGTCCTTGAGCAACTGCCAATCCAGTGGCGTGACCAGCAGGCGTTTGAGCACGGGTTCGTGCTGCACGTCCTTGACCAGCAAATCGCAGCCTTGCCGTTCGACCCGCTCCAGCGCGCTGCCCAGCGGGTCGCGAGTCAACAACAGTTCGGTAGACACGTCCAGGCCAGCATTGCCCAACTGTTCAGCCTCATCTGCCAGCCACTGGCGGTTGTCACTGAGCAGCCGCTCACGCTCGCGGCCATCGCTCATCAGACCAAAGGTGTCGACATCGTCGACGAAAACGTTGATATCCAGCAGTGCACCGCTGGACTCCGCCAGCGCCGCCGCGCGTTGCAGCGCAGGCGTATGGCGCATCTGCGGGCCGAGCATGACAAACAAGCGCTTGAACTGGCTCATCTCACACCTCCACGTGTGGCAGCCCCCCGGTTAGCTGGTTCTGTTCAGTCTAGACCTGTGTGCGCCCGGTAAAACCGATCAGGCTTTTTCCACCTGCGGCTGCTCGAGTGCGGCTAGCGCCATGTGTCGGGTATGATGCGTGCCCCATCATTGTCACGAGGCCTGTCCCATGTCCCTGAGCGCTGAACAGATCGGCGAATTTTGCGCTTTCGCCGAGCAGCTGGCCGACGCTGCCGCTGTGGCGATCAAGCCCTATTTTCGCGCCAGCCTTGATGTCGAGGACAAGGGCGGGCGCCTGTACGACCCGGTGACGGTTGCCGACAAGGCTGCCGAGGACGCGATGCGCGAGCTGATCCAGGCGCGTTACCCCGAGCATGGCATCCTGGGTGAAGAAGCCGGGGTGGCCGTGGGCAGCAGCCCGCTCACCTGGGTACTCGACCCGATCGACGGCACCCGCGCCTTCATCACCGGCCTGCCGCTTTGGGGCACGCTGATTGCCCTTAACGACGGCACGCGCCCAGTGGTCGGGGTGATGAACCAGCCCTTCACCGGCGAGCGTTTTGTCGGCACCCCCGAAGGCGCCTGGCGCAGTGGCACGCCATTGCAGACCCGTACCTGTGCCGACCTGGCGTCGGCCACACTGATGTGCACCACGCCGGACATGTTCGACACCGCCGAGCGCAAGGCCGCGTTCGAGGCCGTTGCCGGCAAGGCGCGCCTGATGCGCTACGGTGGCGATTGCTATGCCTACTGCATGCTGGCTTCGGGGTTTGTCGATGTGATCGTCGAGGCGAGCCTGCAGCCGTATGACGTGCAGGCACTTATGCCGATCATTGAAGGGGCAGGTGGGGTGATCACTGCCTGGGACGGCAGCAGTGCACAGAATGGCGGGTGCGTTGTGGCCTGTGGTGACCCGGCGCTGCATGCGCAGATGGTAGAGATGTTGCGCCACGCCATGTGAGCCACCTATCCCCGATCACTGCACTTTTTACGATTTCCGGGCTCTATCCTTGGCCAGGCTGCTCTGATCCCCAATGCAGCCGCCGAAGATCGACCCGGTGCCGATGGTTGCAAGTTACCCGAATTTCTTCCCGCGTCTGCTGCTGGCAGGCGCCCTCACATGCCTGTGCGCCTGCACCCAGGAGCAAGGCCGCGATATTGTCAGCCAGTTCGGCAACGGCAAACCCAGCGAGCTGTTCCAGACCAGCGTCGACCGCTTGGCCACGCTATCGATGCGCGACAACTTGCAAAGCCTGTACCTGCTGATGAACAAGCTGTACCTGCGCAACCCCAACCAGTGGAAGATGTCGGGCTATGTGGACGCTGCCACGGCCGAGCGGCAGATCCGCATGGCCATCGAACATCGTCAGCCACTGCCGCAACTGGGCAACCGTCGTGACCTGGCGGCATTGAGCTACGCCCTGAGCCCGGAGTTTCGTGGTGATCGGGTGGGTGCTTTCATCTACGCCATCGGCAGCATGCTGATTACCGCGCACGGCGGGCGTACCGATTTCTACATGACCGATACCATCGACCCGTTGTTCATCAACAATGCGGCGCGCAATATCGAAAGGGCTACCTGGATGCTCAGCCAGCGGCAGGACGCCAATGGGGTGTTGCTGCTGTTCTCCAACGAGATTTCGGAAGAGGGCAGCAACCTGAGTTTTGCCGTGGAGTTTGGCAAGATCGTTGCGCGGCTGGACCTGTTAGCCGAGTTGCTGGATGAGCGTTATCGGCGGATTGGTTTGAATTACGCCCAGAGTCTGCTGTTGATGAATTTCCTGCCGGTGCAGTGAACCTTAGCCGTTGTGCAGGCCCTGTAGGAGCGGCCTTGTGTCGCGAAAGGGGCGCGCAGCGGCCCCAGGATTTCAGCCACCCAAGGCCATTGGACGGTTCAGAGCAGCGCCTGTATTGCCTGCCTGTAACGCTGCCCGGCCAGACTCATGCTGTTGTTATGGGTCGCCCCCGGCACCAGCAGCAATGTCTTGGGCTGCCGGGCTGCGTCGAACAGCTGCTGGCTGAAGCGCGGGGGTACAAAACGGTCATTCGTTCCATGCACCAGCAGCACTGGCAGGCCGATGTTGCCGATCTTGTCCAGCGAGTCGAACTTCTGCGACATCAACCAGCGCACCGGCAGGGAGGTATTGGCCACCGCTGCCGCGACATCGCCCAGGGAGGTGAAGGTCGACTCAAGGATCAACCCGCGTGCCGGCGCCCCAACGCCGCTTTGCTGCGCTTCACGGGCCAGTTCACTGGCTAGCTCCACCGCCACTGCGCCGCCCAGCGAATGACCGAATATCAGGCGCTTGCCGGCATCCGGCTGCAGCTGGGCAAAGCGCTCCCACGCAATGCGGGCATCTTCGTACACCGTGGCCTCGGATGGCAGGTCGCCCCGGCTCTGGCCAAAGCCACGGTAATCCACGGCCAGCACCGAGTAGCCCATGGCATGCAGCTGCTCGATGCGGAACAATTGGCCGGTAAGGTTCCAGCGCACGCCGTGCAGGTAGAGCACCGCCGGGGCATTGGCGCGTTTGGCCGGCCACCACCAGGCGTGCAGGCTCTGGTTATCGCTGAAGCTGCGCGGGCGCAGGTCAAGCTCCTGCACGTCGCTGGGCAAACCGCGGAACCAGCTGGCTTGGCCAGGTTCGATGCGGAACACCAGTTCGCGCTCCTTGTGCTGCAGCATGGCGCAGCTGGAGGGTAAGCCAATAACCAGCAAGGTGGCACACAACCAGGTGAGCCAGCGGCGGCGCAGGTGGGTAAGGAAGAGGGTAGGCATGTGCGCTTTCTAGCAGAAGCACTGCGCCGGGTGTTGAAAAAGTGACCGAATGGCAGGATGGTTTGGTTGCAAGCTGTTTCTGGAAGAAATGGAATATTACCGGCCTCGCGCGCGTTTACTCTCGCAGCGGCCGGTACAGGAAAATACCGTTCGATAAACGAACGCCAGCTGCATCTGGCTTGTCCGCTATCCGCCCATCCAATCCCATCGCCGCATTGCTCAACCGCAGCCTTTTTGCTGTAGTGTGGCCATTCACCGGTTGTCGCCTGCCCCCGCTATCCGCAACCGACCCGATAGAATGACCGTGACGACCGCGACCACCGCCCACAAGGCTGTAGGAAGCGGCGACCAGAACAATAACGATACCGAGTGCCTTGCCTATGGAAAGCCGCCTGCTGAGCGAGCGCAGTAGCGTGTTTCACCACGCCGACCCTTATGCTGTGTCCGATTATGTGAACCAGCATGTAGGCCAGCATTGCATCGGACTGTCACGCACCACCCATCCCCAGGCCAGCCTCAGCCACCGCAAGTTTGCCGAGCTCGACCTGTGCCGCATCAGCTACGGCGGCAGCGTTCGCGTGACTTCGCCAGCACTGGAAACCATTTATCACCTGCAAGTGTTGCTCAACGGCAACTGCCTGTGGCGTGGGTATAAGCACGAGCAGCGTCTGGTGCCGGGCGAGTTGTTGCTGATCAACCCGGATGACCCGGTTGACCTGACCTACTCGGAAGATTGCGAGAAGTTCATCCTCAAGGTGCCGACCCGGCTGCTGGACTCGATCTGCGATGAACAGCGCTGGCAGCGGCCGGATGGGGGCGTGCGGTTCTTGCGCAATCATTACCGGCTGGATGAACTGGATGGCTTCGTCAACCTGCTGGCCATGGTTTGCCATGAGGCGGAAGTGAGCGAGTCGCTGCCCAGGGTGCAGGGGCACTACAGCCAGATTGTCGCCAGCAAGTTGCTGACCCTGATGACCACCAATATCCGCCGCGAAAGCCTGAGCGCACCGCAGGCCGGCCTTGAGCGCATTCTCGATTACATAGAGCGCAACCTGAAGTTGGAGCTGTCGGCTGAGGTGCTGGCAGAGCAGGCCTGCATGAGTTTGCGTTCGCTGTATGCGCTGTTTGAACAGCACCTGAGCACCACGCCCAAGCATTACGTGCGCCAGCGCAAGCTTGAGCGGGTGCATGCGTGCCTGAGCGACCCGACTTGCGGTGTGCGCAGTGTGACCGAACTTGCCCTGGATTACGGCTTCTTTCATTTAGGCCGGTTTTCCGAGGTGTATCGGCAGCAATTTGGCGAGTTGCCTTCGCAGACGTTCAAGCGTCGGGATGAGGCGCGCTGACGAGGCCACCTGATATTTCTGCCAGTTGCTGGCATTTCATGCACAGCCCACCATCTGCCTTATTTCGGGTACAGGGTGGTCACCATGTCGACATCGCAGATTTCTTATTGTGCACTGCAATACACCGTTTATGGCCGTGATGGGGGGGAGCAATGCGCATCTCTGCTGCGCTTCAGCGGGCAGCGGAAAGAGTCGGCCACAGGGCACTACTTGCTGGGGAATGGATACCGTGCGTTCAATCCGGTTTTGATGAGATTTCATAGCCCTGACAGCTTGAGCCCAATGGGGGCTGGGGGAATCAATTGTTACGCCTATTGCGGTGGGGATCCGGTGAACAATACTGATCCGAGCGGACACATGTTGCTTCCCCAAGTGAGGTTGTGGAGCGTTCGCCCCAAGGCAGGGTTTCGCATGCGAAATCCAGACTTTAAAGGGGAAAAGACGGTTTCTCCAGCTGTAAGCGAGCGTGTCGTGAGAACGGTTAATGAACTAGGTCGTGATTACGGGAGCCAGTTGAGCCGAATAATGACATCGGCGGATTGGTCTGGTCCACAGTTGTTACTCGTGGAAGGTACAACACAGAAACTGATTAGCAACTATGGAGAGAACTTGAAACGGGAAGCTGGTTTGACAGTCAGCCAAGCTGCAGCACCCATCAGTTCGCAGGATCGACTAAGCGAGGCGATCGGCGTGCTCGGTCCGCTATACGAAAAGATGAAACTAGCCAAAGATACCCCTAGTGCCATCAGCTGGCTCCATGATCCCGGACGAGTGGTCCCAAAAGTACGAGATCCCGGCAAAACTGGATAACGTTCTGCACAATCCGGATAGCCCCCCGCCAGTCGTCTCCCTAACCTGACCAGGTCTAAACAATAACAAGGGAGACCCTGGCCATGTCCCTGGGATTCGACTACCTCAATGCCATGCTCGAGGACGACCGTGAAAAGGGTATCTACCGCTGCAAGCGGGAGATGTTCACCGACCCACGGTTGTTCGACCTGGAAATGAAACACATCTTCGAGGGCAACTGGATCTACCTGGCTCACGAAAGCCAGATCCCCGAGAAGAATGACTTCCTCACCCTGACCATGGGGCGCCAACCGATTTTCATCGCGCGCAACAAGGACGGTGAGCTCAATGCCTTCCTCAACGCCTGCAGCCACCGCGGTGCCATGCTGTGCCGACACAAGCGCGGTAACCGCGCCAGCTACACCTGCCCGTTCCACGGCTGGACGTTCAACAACAGCGGCAAACTGCTGAAGGTGAAAGACCCGAGCAACGCCGGCTACCCCGACAGCTTCAACTGCGACGGCTCCCACGACCTGACCAAGGTGGCGCGTTTCGAGTCGTACCGGGGCTTTTTGTTTGGCAGCCTGAATGCCGATGTGAAACCGCTGGTCGAACACTTGGGCGAGTCAGCGAAGATCATCGACATGATCGTCGATCAGTCGCCTGAGGGCCTGGAGGTGCTGCGCGGTGCCAGCTCGTACATCTATGAAGGCAACTGGAAGCTCACCGCCGAAAACGGAGCCGACGGGTACCACGTCAGCTCCGTGCACTGGAACTACGCCGCTACCCAGAACCAGCGCAAGCAGCGCGAGGCGGGCGACGAGATCAAGACCATGAGCGCCGGTGCCTGGGCCAAGCAGGGTGGCGGCTTCTACTCCTTCGACCACGGCCACCTGCTGCTGTGGACCCGTTGGGCCAACCCGGAAGACCGCCCGGCCTATGAGCGCCGCGACCAGCTGGCTGCCGACTACGGCCAGGCGCGTGCCGACTGGATGATCGAGAACTCGCGCAACCTGTGCCTGTACCCGAACGTGTACCTGATGGACCAGTTCAGCTCGCAGATCCGCGTTGCCCGGCCGATTTCGGTGAACAAGACCGAAATCACCATCTACTGCATCGCCCCCAAAGGCGAGAGCGCCGATGCCCGTGCCAAGCGCATCCGCCAGTACGAAGACTTCTTCAACGTCAGCGGCATGGCCACCCCGGACGACCTGGAAGAGTTCCGCTCGTGCCAGACCGGCTATGGCGGCGGCACTGGCTGGAACGACATGTCCCGTGGCGCCAAGCACTGGGTCGAAGGCGCCGATGAGGCAGCCAGGGAGATTGACCTCGAACCCCTGCTGTCTGGCGTGCGTACCGAAGACGAAGGCCTGTTCGTGCTGCAGCACAAGTACTGGCAGGACACCATGATCCAGGCCCTCAAGGACGAACAGCAGCTGATCCCTGTGGAGGCCGTGCAATGAGCCTGTATGAAACCGTGCGCGACTTCCTCTACCGCGAAGCGCGCTACCTGGACGACGCCCAGTGGGACCAGTGGCTGGAACTGTACGCCAGCGATGCCAGCTTCTGGATGCCGAGCTGGGACGATGACGACACCCTCACCGAAGACCCACAAAGCGAAATCTCGCTGATCTGGTACGGCAACCGTGGCGGCCTGGAAGACCGCGTGTTCCGCATCAAGACCGAGCGCTCCAGTGCGACCGTGCCCGACACCCGTACTTCGCACAACATCAGCAACATCGAGATCGTCGAGCAGGGGGAGGGCAGCTGCCAGGTGCGTTTCAACTGGCACACCCTGAGCTTCCGCTACAAGACCACGGACAGTTACTTCGGCACCAGCTTCTACACCCTCGACCTGCGCGGCGAACAGCCGCTGATCAAGGCCAAGAAGGTGGTGCTGAAGAACGACTACGTGCGCCAGGTCATCGACATCTACCACATCTGATACAGGTTTTTTTGCGAGTACTGCCCGGTGCGTCCTGCGACGCGCCGTGGGCCGGCTCGCCTGCGAGGTGCAACATGAGCTACCAGATCGCACTGAATTTCGAAGACGGGGTTACCCGCTTCATCGAAGCTGCCGGCCATGAAACCGTGGCTGACGCTGCCTACCGCCAGGGCATCAACATCCCGCTGGACTGCCGCGACGGCGCCTGCGGTACGTGCAAGTGCAAGGCCGAATCCGGCCGCTATGACCTGGGCGACAACTTCATCGAAGATGCCCTGAACGAAGACGAAATCGCCGAAGGCTACGTACTGACCTGCCAGATGCGGGCTGAAAGCGACTGCGTCATCCGCATCCCTGCTTCGTCGCAGCTGTGCAAGACCGAACAGGCCAGCTTCGAGGCCGCCATCAGCGATGTGCGCCAACTGTCGGCCAGCACCATTGCCCTGTCGATCAAGGGTGAAGCGTTAAGCCGCCTGGCCTTCCTGCCGGGGCAGTACGTCAACCTCAAGGTGCCGGGCAGCGAGCAGAGCCGCGCCTATTCGTTCAGTTCGTTGCAGAAGGGCGGCGAAGTCAGCTTCCTGATCCGCAACGTACCGGGTGGGTTGATGAGCAGCTTCCTGACCAACCTTGCCAAAGCCGGCGACAGCATGAGCCTGGCAGGGCCGCTGGGCAGCTTTTACCTGCGGCCGATCCAGCGCCCGTTGTTGCTTTTGGCTGGCGGTACCGGCCTGGCGCCGTTCACCGCGATGCTGGAGAAAATCGCCGAGCAGGGCAGTGAGCACCCGCTGCACCTGATCTATGGCGTGACCAACGACTTCGACCTGGTCGAGCTCGACCGCCTGCAAGCGCTGGCGGCGCGCATCCCCAACTTTACCTACAGCGCTTGTGTGGCCAACCCGGACAGCCAGTACCCACAAAAGGGCTACGTGACCCAGCACATCGAGCCACGCCACCTCAACGACGGCGATGTGGACCTGTACCTGTGCGGGCCACCGCCGATGGTCGAGGCGGTCAGCCAGTACGTGCGCGAGCAGGGTATTACCCCGGCCAACTTCTACTACGAGAAGTTTGCCGCGGCGGCCTGACAGCCCGCCGGGGCCGCTTCGCGGCCCTTTCGCGGCACAAGGCCGCTCCTACAGGGAAACGCGATCCATGTGGGAGCGGCCTTGCGTCGCGATGGAGGGCGCAGCCCTCCCAATTGCCATTAACCGGGTCATGCAGGAAAAACATATGAACAACAGATTCCAAGGCAAGGTTGCCCTGGTCACCGGTGCCGCTCAAGGCATCGGCCGGGGCGTGTGCTGGCGGCTGAAGGCCGAAGGCGCGCAAGTGGTGGCGGTAGACCGTTCCGAACTGGTCCACGAGCTGGCCGGCGAAGGCATGCTCACCCTCACCGCCGACCTGGAGCAACACACCGATTGCGCCCGGGTCATGGCCAGTGCGGTGGAAACCTTCGGCCGCCTCGACATCTTGGTGAACAACGTTGGCGGCACCATCTGGGCCAAGCCTTTCGAGCACTACGAAGTCGAGCAGATCGAGGCCGAAGTGCGCCGTTCGCTGTTCCCCACCCTGTGGTGCTGCCATGCCGCGCTGCCGTACATGCTTGAGCGCGGCAGCGGCGCCATCGTCAACGTTTCTTCCATCGCCACCCGTGGCGTCAACCGGGTGCCTTATGGCGCAGCCAAGGGCGGCGTCAACGCGCTTACCGCATGCCTGGCCTTCGAAACCGCAGGGCGCGGCATCCGCGTCAACGCCACTGCGCCCGGCGGCACCGAAGCGCCACCCCGGCGTGTGCCACGCAACAGCGCCGAGCAAAGCGAACAGGAAAAACGCTGGTACCAGCAGATCGTCGACCAGACCCTCGACAGCAGCCTGATGCACCGCTACGGCAGCATCGACGAGCAGGTGGGGGCGATCCTGTTCCTCGCTTCCGACGAGGCCTCTTACATCACCGGCGTGACCTTGCCGGTAGGGGGCGGCGACCTCGGCTGAGCAACACCCCAAGGCAACAGCTTTCCATCACAACAAAAACAAGAGCGACAGATGCCATGCGAACCCTTGACGTACACCCGATCATCGATAACGCGCGCTTTACCCCGTTTCACTGGATGGTCATGGCCTGGTGCGGCCTGTTGTTGATCTTCGACGGCTATGACCTGTTCATCTACGGCGTGGTACTGCCGGTGATCATGAAAGAGTGGGGCCTGACCCCGTTGCAGGCCGGCGCGCTGGGCAGTTACGCGCTGTTCGGCATGATGTTCGGTGCCCTGGCGTTCGGCAGCCTGGCCGACCGCATCGGGCGCAAGAAGGGCATTGCCATCTGTTTCGCCTTGTTCTCGGTGGCGACCATCTTCAATGGTTTTGCCAGCAGCCCGAGCGAGTTTGGCATCTACCGCTTCATTGCCGGCCTGGGCTGTGGCGGCCTGATGCCCAACGCTGTGGCACTGATGAACGAGTATGCCCCCAAGCGCTTGCGCAGTACGCTGGTAGCGATCATGTTCAGCGGTTATTCGGTGGGCGGCATGCTTTCGGCGGGCGTCGGTATTTTCATGCTGCCGCGTTTCGGCTGGGAGTCGATGTTCTTCGCAGCTGCTGTACCACTGCTGCTGTTGCCGGTGATCCTCTACTACCTGCCAGAGTCCATTGGTTTTCTGGTGCGCAAGGGGCGTACCGAGGAAGCGCGGGCGTTGCTCAAACGACTCGACCCGCAATGCGACGTGCAGGCCGATGACGTGCTGCAGGCGGCTGACCGTAAAGCGGGTGGCGGGGCGTCAGTGCTGGAGCTATTTCGCAACGGCCTCGCCATCCGCACCCTGGCACTGTGGCTGGCGTTCTTCTGCTGCCTGCTGATGGTTTATGCACTCAGCTCCTGGCTGCCGAAACTGATGGCCAACGCTGGCTACAGCCTGGGTTCCAGCCTGTCGTTCCTGCTGGCGTTGAACTTCGGCGGCATGGCTGGGGCCGTCCTCGGCGGCTGGCTGGGTGATCGCTACAACCTGGTCAAGGTAAAGGTGGCGTTCTTCATTGCCGCCGCGCTGTCGATCAGCTTGCTGGGCGTCAATAGCCCGATGCCGGTGCTGTACCTGCTGATCTTCATTGCCGGCGCCACCACCATTGGTACGCAGATCCTGCTGTATGCCGGCGCCGCGCAAATGTATGGGCTGTCGGTGCGTTCCACGGGGCTTGGCTGGGCCTCGGGTATCGGCCGCAACGGCGCCATCGTCGGCCCCTTGCTGGGCGGCGCACTGATGGGCATCAACCTGCCCCTGCAACTCAACTTCATCGCCTTCGCCATCCCTGGCGCGATTGCCGCACTGGCCATGGCCGTGCACCTGGCCAGCGGCCGTCGGCAGGCCCGGGCCATCGCGGCGCAGGCATGACCTGAAAAGAACAAGACCAGGATACACCGCGTTGGCTTCTTCGCGGGCTTGCCCGCTCCCACAAGGATTGCGCGCAGTCGGTGCACTGCACTGGACCTGTGGGAGCGGGCACGCCCACGAAGAAGCCAACACAGAACAAGAGCCAGCCACAAAGACCGGCCACTGCCTTGCGGGATGCGCCATGAAAACCCTGATCAATGACAGCTCACTGTCCGCCATTGTCGCGGGCTGCATCGCCACGATGATCTCTTACGCCGGCCCGCTGGTGATCATTTTCCACGCCGCCGAAGCGGCCGGGCTGTCTCACCAGCAGTTGTCATCCTGGGTCTGGGCCGTGTCCATGGGCAGTGCCGTGCTTGGTGCGCTGCTCAGTTTGCGCTACCGCGTGCCGGTAGTGATCGCCTGGTCGATCCCAGGCTCCGCGCTGCTGGTCACTGCCTTGCCACAACTCGGCCTGGAACAGGCCGTAGGTGCCTACCTGGTGGCCAACCTGGTCCTGCTGCTGATCGGCATCAGCGGGGCCTTCGACCGCATCATCGCGCGCTTGCCGGGGTCCATCGCCGCTGGCATGCAGGCTGGCATCCTGTTCGGTTTTGGTATCGAAGTGTTCCGCGCCTTGCCAGTGCAGCCGTTGCTGGTACTGGCGATGTTCGTCACCTACGTGCTGATGCGCCGGGTTCAGCCCCGTTACGCAGTGGCTGCGGTGCTATGCGTGGGCTCCCTGGTGACCCTGGCCAGCGGTGCGTTCCGTAGCGAGGCGCTGGTGCTGGAACTGGCTTCGCCGCAGTGGATCACCCCTCAGTTCAGCCTGCCAGCGGTATTCAGCCTGGCGCTGCCGATGGTGCTGGTGGCGCTGACCGGGCAGTTCATGCCGGGCATGGCGGTGCTGCGCAATGCGGGTTACGCCACACCGGCCAGCCCGTTGATCAGCGCCAGTGCCCTGGCCGGTGCCGTGCTGGCGCCATTCGGCTGCCACGGGCTGAACCTGGCGGCGGTTACCGCCAGCCTGTGCACGGGCCATGAGGCCCACGAAAACCCACGACGGCGCTATGTGGCGGCAGTGGCTGGCAGCACGCTGTACCTGCTGCTGGGCATTGCCGGTGCCACGTTGATGTCGCTGTTCGCAGCCTTTCCCGCCGCACTGATCGCGGCCCTGGCCGGGCTGGCCCTGTACGGCGCCATCAGCGAGGCGCTGGCCCGCAGCCTGGCGGAACCGGCCGAGCGCGATGCAGGCCTGTTCACCTTCCTGGTCACCGCTTCGGGGGTGGCCTTCCTTGGCCTGTCGGCAGCGTTCTGGGGGGTGCTGTTCGGCCTGCTGGCCCATGCACTGCTCAGGCTGCGCCAGCCGCGTGCCGGGGAGGTGCTGCGCCGCACCAGGTGAACTGCCGTGTTCCCAACGCTTTATCCATAAAAACAAGATCAAGAGAGCTTCGGAATGAACAACACCCCTTGCGTAGCCCTGGGCCTGACTTTGCTCAGCCAACCATTACTGGCCGCCGAAGGCGGTTTCTTCGAGGATTCGAAGGCCACCCTGAGCGCCCGCAACTATTACTTCAGCCGTGATTTTTCCGACATTGTCGGGGCCAACACGCAGTCCAAGGCCGAGGAGTGGGCGCAGGGCTTCATCCTCGACTTCAAGTCCGGTTACACGCCCGGTACGGTGGGCTTTGGCGTGGACGCCCTGGGCCTGCTGGGCATCAAGCTCGACAGCAGCCCCGACCGCACCAACACCGGCCTGCTGCCGGTGCATGGCGACGGCCGTGCTGCCGACGAGTACAGCCGACTTGCGCCCACCTTCAAGGCCCGCCTGTCGAAGACCGAACTGCGCGTCGGTGAACTGCAGCCGAACCTTCCGGTACTGACCTTCAGCGACATCCGCCTGCTGCCGCCGACCTACCAGGGCGCCAGCGTGAGCTCGTCTGAAATTGACGGGCTGACCGTGCAGGCCGGGCATCTGAAAAGCACCCACCTGCGCAACGAAGGCGGCGACGGCAAGATGAACGCGATGCTCGGCCATGTGCCGATGCGCCAGGCCGAGAGCGATGCCTTCAACTACGTGGGCGGGGACTATGCGTTCAATGCCAACCAGAGCAGCGTCAGCCTGTGGTACGGGCAACTGGAGGATATCTACGAACAGGGCTTTGTCGGCCTCAAGCACAGCAAGCCAGTGGGCGATTGGGTGCTCAGTGCCAATCTGGGCTACTTCACCGCGCGTGAGGATGGCGAGGCGTTGCTGGGCAACATCGACAACCAGGCGTTCTTCTCGATGTTCACCGCCCGGCATGGCGGACACAGCTTCCATGCGGGCTACCAGGGCATCTATGGCGACAGTCCGTTCCCACGGGTGTTCGCCAATATTTCGCCGCTGGGTAACGAGGTGCCGACCTATGAATTCGCTTACACAGACGAACGCTCGTACCAGGTGCGCTACGACTACAACTTCGCCGCCATGGGCGTGCCAGGCCTGACGGCGACCGTGCGCTACATCACCGGTAACAAGGTCGATACCGGGCTGGGCTATGAAGGCCGTGATCGCGAGCGCGACCTGGACATCGGTTATGCGGTACAGAGCGGGGTACTGAAAGGGCTGGGGATTCGGGTGAGAAACGCCATGGCACGTTCCAATTACCGCAGCGATATCGACGAGAACCGGCTGACCCTGGTGTACACCTGGCAGTTGTTCTGAAAGGTATACACAAAATCACGAGCATTTCGCCGCTACTACACAGGAATTGCGTATCGGCACAGGTTGGGGGTAGCTTTCAGGAACCACCTTTCAGGGATGCTATCCGTGGACTCCATTACCCAGGCCGTACTCGGCGCTGCCCTGCAAGGCACCGTGCTTGGCCGCATCCAGGGCCGCCGCTCATTGTTGTATGGTGCCGCCCTGGGCACGCTGCCCGACCTCGATGTGATCATCCGCTATGCAGACCCTGTGTCGCAGATGACCTACCATCGCGGCTTCTCGCACTCGCTGTTCGTGCTCACCGGGCTGGCTTTGCTGCTGGCCTGGCTGGTCAATAAATGCTGGCCCGGCAAAGGCTACACCTTGCCCAGGCTGTTCCTTGCTTTCTGGCTGGTACTCGTCACCCACCCGTTGCTGGATGCCTTTACGGTGTATGGCACGCAACTGTTCTGGCCACTGCAACCCACCCCCCAAAGCTGGGCCGCAGTGTTCATTATTGATCCGGTCTATACCTTGCCACTGCTGGCGGCGGTCATCTACACAAGCATCAAGGGCGTTACCGGCCGGGCTACACGCCTGTTGACCCTTGCACTGGTGTTCAGTACCGCTTACCTGGGTTTCGGCCTTGCCGGGCGCATGGCAGCCGAGCAACGCTTCCAGGCGGCACTGGACCAGCAAGGCATCGTCGTGAGCGAGGTTCGCGCCGTGCCTATCGCGTTCAACAGCCTGGTCTGGCGGGTAATGGCCAAGACCCAAAATGGTGACTACTACGAAGGCATCAGCAGCGGGTTCGACCGGCAGGCGCCGGAAATGCAACGCTTGCCGCGTAACCTGGAACTGGCAAACGCGCTGGCAGGCGACCTTTTGCACCAGCGCTTGCGCTGGTTCACCGGCGACTGGCTGCGGTATGACCAGATAGGCGATGCGCTGGTGGTCACCGACCTGCGCATGGGCATCCCGGGCAACTATACCTTCCGTTTCAACATGGCGCACCGCGACACCCAGGGCCACTGGATTGTCGATGTGCCTTCGGCGTGGGACGGCGCCGGGCCCGGGTCAATGTTCAACGGCAATGACCTGGTGTTGATCTGGCGTCGTATCGTCGACCAGCAGCCACCTTTGCCCCTGGCTGCCTGGACCGACCGGTACCTGGGGGCAGGTGCGGTCGAGCGCGGGCACTGAGGCATGCGTTCGGCCGGGCTGGACCTGGTCAAATGGACAGCGATGCTGACCATGGTTGCCGACCACCTGCGCTTCATATGGCCTGAGGCCGAGGGTTTGTTCGTGCTCGGCCGCCTGGCGTTTCCGCTGTTTTGCCTGGCCATTGCGGTGAATGTGGGGCGCGCCAGGGCAGAGCTGTTCCATACCCGCGCCAATCTGCGCTATCTGTCGCTGATGCTGCTGTTCGCGGTGCTCTCGGAGCCTGCCTATCGTTGGCTGGACAGTGGTTCGCAGACGTTCAGTGTAATGCCGACACTTGTACTGGGATTGCTGGTTGCCTGGGGTGTGCACCACCCATTGCGGTCGGCGCGAGTGCTTGGCCTTGCAGGCCTGCTGGCGGGGTGGTTGTTCAGTGATCAGTTGATGTACGGGCTGGCGGGGGTGTTGCTACCTGGCGCCTGGCTGGTGGCACGCAGGCAGGGCGGATTGGCCTGGTTGCTACCCTGCCTGATGGCCATCGGTGGCAACCTGACCAACAACTGGCTGCGCGAGCACTTTCTGGCGCCAATTACCCTACTGACGCTGGTTGCTGCTGTGCTGGCAGTGCCTGTCGGGTGGCTGTTGTTGCGCCATGATGCTTGGCAGGTACCTGCCGTAGGGCGGTGGGGATACCTGTTCTATCCCGTGCATCTGCTCGTGATCAAAGGCTTGTCGTGAGGCTTGCCGTTCCTGGCGCTTGCAATTCACAGATCCAGACCCATCTAAACCGGCCGCATCACACTCAGGAACCGTCCATGGAACCCAACCGCTTCGGCGATATCGCCGCCTTCGTCAGCGCCGCCAAGGCCGGCAGCTTCACTGCCGCCGCCGCAAGCCTGGGCCTGACCCGGTCGGCGGTGGGCAAGAGCATTGCTCGGCTGGAGGCCCGCATGGCGGTGCGTTTGCTCAATCGCACCACGCGCAAGCTGAGCCTGACCGATGAAGGCCTGGTGGCATTCGATCGCTGGCGACAGATACTGGATGACCTGGACGAGGTGGAAAGTGCCATGGCCCAGCGCCGCGGCAAGCCCACCGGTACCTTGCGCCTGACTGCGCCGCTGTCGCTCGGCCAGCGCCATGTGCTGCCGGTGCTGGATCAGTACCTCAAGCAGTGGCCTGAACTGCGCGCAGACATCCGCTTCACCGACCGTTTCGTCGACTTGGTCGAGGAAGGCGTGGACGTTGCGGTGCGTATCGGCGCACCCAAGGAAGACTCGCAGCTGTTGACCCGCACGGTGGCCTGGCAGCAGTTTGTCACCTGTGCTTCGCCCGCGTACCTCGAAGCGCGAGGTATTCCCTTGGTGCCTGCCGACCTTTATGGTCACGACAAGATTGCCTTCCTCGCGGGCGAGAAAGCCATGCCTTGGCGCTTTGACACTGAAGCAGGCCTGCACCTGTGCGAAGACCCTGGCCGGTTGAACATCGACAGCTCGGAGGCGATGCTCGACGGCGCCCGGGCCGGCTTCGGGCTGATTCACCTGCCTACCTACATCACCGGTGACGACCTGCGCGCTGGCGCCCTGGTGGAAGTACTGCACGCCTACCGGCCCCCGGCGGACCCGATTCGCATCGTGTACCCGAGCAAGCGCCACCTGTCCCCTCGGGTACGTGGTTTCATCGACTTGTTGGTCGCCAGCTGGGAATCGGGCGGGCCTTGGGAGCACTGATTGGGGATTATCAGGCCCCCATGCCGAGCCTGTATCTGGGTTTATCGCTGGCATCGGCGACTTTTTTGTGTACTGGTAAAAGTGTGAGTGGCTAGTTGGCTTCATATCGCCCAAGATGGAGTGTGAAGATGCCAGTCGATCGACTGGCGGCTCAGCTACCCACGTAACGCACCAGCCAGCATTAGAGGATTTAGAGTATGTCCAACAGACAATCAGGAACGGTCAAGTGGTTCAACGATGAGAAGGGGTTCGGTTTCATCACTCCCGACGGCGGTGGCGACGACCTTTTCGTCCACTTCAAAGCCATTGAATCGGACGGCTTCAAGTCGCTGAAAGAAGGCCAGAAAGTGTCTTTCGTTGCCGAAAAGGGCCAGAAGGGCATGCAGGCTGCGCAAGTGCGCGCCGAGTAAGATGCCTGAGTGACTGGTACGCTAAGGCGTGCCCGGCCACTGGAAAACGGAGCCCCTGGAGGGCTCCGTTTTTTGTCTTTCAGATCCAGGGGCAGGATGGCCGTCTGTACCCGGTGAATACCCTGATTATCGGTGAGCCCAAGCTTCACCAGCGCCCATGGCCTGGTGCAGAAACGGATAATCTGTATAGCCTTCGGGCCCATTGGCGTAATCGAACTGTGCCCGATGTTCGTTCAGAGGCGCCTGCACCTGCAGCCGCTGTACCAGGTCCGGGTTGGCAATGTAACTGCGCCCGAACGCTACGGCATCGATCAAACCGCGCCCAATCAAGTCTTCGCCTTTCTCGGCGGTGTAGGCACCCGCAGCAATGATAACCCCCGGATAGGCATCGCGGATCGCCTGGCGGAACTCGTCACGCAGCGGCTTGCCGCCGGCCCAGTCCGGCTCGGACAGGTGCAGGTAGGCGAGGTTGCGCTTGGCCAGTTCGCGGATCAGGTACAGCCCTGCGGCCTCCTGGTCTTCGCCATTGTCCACGCCATTGAACCCGCCCAGCGGGAACACGCGGATACCCACGCGCTCGGCACTCCAGTTGGCAATTGCCGCGTCCACTGCTTCAAGCACGATGCGCGCCCGGTTTTCGACGCTCCCGCCGTAGCGGTCCTCGCGCTGGTTGGCGCTCGGGGTAAGGAACTGGTGCAGCAAATACCCGTGGGCAGCGTGCAGTTCGATGAAGTCGAAGCCGGCTTCTCGGGCGTTCACCGCTGCCTGGCCGAAGTCGGCGACGATGTCTGCAATTTCGTTCTCGTTCAGGGCGCGCGGTGCGGAGGTTTCTACACGTACCAGGTTGCCTTGCTCGTCTCGCAGGGTGGTACGTGCGCCGGCCGGCAGCGCCGAGGGCGCCACAGGCGCTTCGCCGCCGGGTTGCAACGAGGTGTGCGACACCCGGCCGGTGTGCCACACCTGCACGGCGCTGTGGCCACCTTCGGCATGAATGCCTTCGTTGATGTGCCTCCAGGCGGCAATCTGCTCAGCGCTATGAATACCGGGCGAGCCGGAATAGCCCTTGGCCTGGAACGAGATCTGGGTGGCTTCGGTGATGATCAGCCCGGCGCTGGCACGCTGGCGGTAATACTCGGCCATCATGGTGGTCGGCACATCGCCCGGCTCGAGGCTGCGCAGGCGGGTGAGGGGGGCCATGAACACCCGATTGGCCAAGGTGAGCGGGCCGATTTGCAGGGGTTGGAAGAGTTTCATTGCAGCTCCAGAGGTGAAAACCAATGGTGCGCACGATACCGAGATGATTGGGGAAAGGGGGGACCGGAAGCCCGGCACAGGGCTCCCCAATGGCGTTGTCAGTACCGGCCTCTTCGCAGCACAAGGCTGCTCCTACAGGGCTTGTGTTTGCCTTGAAACCATCGCAGATCCTGTGGGAGCGGGTTTACCCGCGAAGAGGCCGGTACGGGAACAATCAGCTACGGGCCAACCGCCCGCTCACATAGTGGGCCACATCATTGAACCCTGGCGTCGACGCATGCCCCGGCGTCACCAGCGAATCGATGAACGCTTCATCCTCCGTCGTGATCTTCACCGCCAATGCACCACCATAGGTATCCCACTGTTCCTCGGTACGCGGCCCGACAATCGCCGAACTCACCCACTGGTTGTTCAACACCCAGGCAATGGCAAACTCGACAATGCCTATACCCTTTGCCTCTACATAAGCCTGGATCTGCCGGGCGATGGCCAACGACTCCTGGCGCCACTCCACCTCCATGATGCGCTTGTCCTGGCGCCCGGCGCGGCTGCCGGCATCGGGCACGGCACCCGGCGCATACTTGCCACTGAGTACGCCCCGGGCCAATGGGCTGAATGGCACCACGCCCAGACCGTGTGCGGCGGCTGCAGCGAGCTGCTCGGGTTCGGCCTGGCGGTTGACGATGTTGTACAGCGGCTGACTGACCACCGGCTTGGGCACACCCAGTCGCTCGGCAACGTGGCAGACCTCGGCAATGCGCCAGCCACGGAAGTTGGACACGCCCCAGTAGCGGATCTTGCCCTGGCGCAGCAGGTCGCCAATGGCCTGGACGGTCTCCTCCAGCGGCACCTTGTGGTCTTCGCGGTGCAGGTAGTAGATATCCAGATAGTCCATGCCCATGCGCGTCAGGGTGGCTTCCAGCGCGTTGAAGATGTGCTTGCGTGACAGCCCGCTGCGGTTCGGCAGGCCGTCGGCTGGGCCGAAGCCGACCTTGCTGGCAACGATCCAGTCCTGGCGATGGCGCGCCACTGCTTCTCCGACGATTTCTTCTGAGCGCCCGGCGTTGTACACGTCGGCGGTGTCGATGAAGTTGATGCCCTGGTCCCAGGCCTTGTCGATGATGCGCAGGGCGTCCTCGGTGCTGGTCTGCTCGCCGAACATCATGCTGCCCAGGGTAAGGGCGGAAACCTGCAGGCCACTGTGGCCGAGAGGGCGGTAGATCATGCGCGTGGGTCCTTTTGCAGTCGGCTGATCCACCTGTTTTACACACAACCGGGGCGCTTTGAAAGGCGGCTGTCAGTCAAGCAGCGTGATCGCCTCCTGCAGGTTCAATGGGCGTTTCAGGCGCTGCGACAGCGCCGCCATGGCACCGGAGTAACCTTTGGCGATGACGGCCTCGACCTGTTCACCCACACACTGAAAGGCAATGAAATCGCCTTTTTCCGGCTCACCGACAAACTCGATCCGGTTCCACTCCCGTGCGTGGCCGAGCACTTCATAGGTTCGGCCGTGCTGGTAGGTCCAGAAGAATGGCACATCGGCGTAGCGGCGCTGCTCGCCGAGCATGTTGGCGGCAGCGATCACCCCGTGTTGCTGGGCCAGGCGCCAGTGCTCGATGCGTACAGGGCGACCCGAGAGCGGGAACGTGGCGATGTCGCCTGCAGCCCACAAACCGTCAGCGGCGCGCATTTCTGCATCGACCCGCAGCGACTTGTCCTCGTTCAACTGCACGCCCTGCAGGAAAGCGGTGGCCGGTATCACGCCGGTGCCCAGCAATACCAGTGGCGTCTCCAGGCGTTCACCGTTGGCCAGCAGCACCGCTTCGACCTTGTCCCGGCCTTCGAACCGCTGGACTTGCGTAGGGCCGTGGAAGGTGACCCCTTTGCGCTCATGCAGTTCGCGGATACTGCGCCCGATGCGATCACCTAACTGCCTGGCAAGCGGGACTTCATGGCGAGTCACCACGTGCACCTGAACGCCGTACCTGCGCAGGGCCGAGGCCGCCTCCAGGCCGATGAAGCCGTCGCCTACGATCACCGCCGGCTGGCCGGGTTCGGCTGCGTCGAGCAGCTGTGCGGCATCCTCCCGCGAGCGCAAGGTGAACACGCCGGGCAAGTCGGCGCCGGGGATATCAGGGCGTAGTGCCTTGCCGCCGCTGGCCAGCAGGCAGGCGTCGTAACCGATCTGCTGGCCATCGACCAGCGTAATCTGGCGTTTCTGGCTGTTCAGGGTGCGCACCTTGCCGTGCTTGCGCTCCAACTGGCCCTTGCGCAGGGCGTCGGGTTCGAGCAACGCCGGTACTTCATCGGGCGTCATCTGCCCTGCAATCACGAATTTGCTCAGCGCGGTGCGGTCGTAGGCCGGCTGGCGCTCCTGATCGATCCACACCAGCCGGCCAGCGAAGCCATGGGCCAGCAAGGTGGCTACCGCGGCGCTGCCGGCCGCACCAGCGCCGACCACAACGAAGCAGCGGGCATCGCTGTGCCTGGGGGGTGCGATGGCGGGCAGCGGTTGGTCGTCGACCCAGACTTCATCGTCCTTCACCCAGGCCTTGTAGCGGCGCAGGTCAGCCAGCGCCGGGGGTTCGCAGACCACTCCGTCATCGACGGCAAATGCAGCCTTGTGCCAAGGGCAAACCAGCAGGCCGCCGCAGACCAAGCCTTCATCCAGTGGGGCACCTGCGTGGGGGCAGTTGCCTTGGTAGGCATGCACCTGATCGCCCTGGCGAATGAGGATGAGCTCTTCATTGCCGGCCTGGACGCGCAAGGGGCGATGTTCGTCGAGCTGGGCCAGACGGGCCACGGCGTGCTGGGTCATGGGGTTCTCCAAAGGGGCCTTTGGAACCATTTGACGCCTGGGGTAGGGAGGGGATGCGTTGAACCGACGATCGGTGGAGGAGGGAAATGTAGGGTGGCCTGGCGGGCCTCTTCGCGGGTGAAACCGCTCCCACAGGATCACCACAGCCTCGAAGGCTGTGGCACGCCTGTGGGAGCGGGCTTACCCGCGAACAGGCTCAACTGGCACGTGCAGAACTCAGCGCACCCGACCGAGTGACACGCAGGGCCACCAGGCTACCCAGCACGATCAACGCCGCCAGCGAATACAGCGCGGCATCGGTGGAACCGGTCTGGTCCTTGATGAACCCCACCAGGTACGGGCTGAGGAAACCGGCCATCTGGCCCACGGAGTTGATGATCGCCAGCCCGGCAACTGCTGTACCGGCGCTGAGCAGGGCGGTTGGCATTGGCCAGAACATCGGCAGCCCGGTCAGCGCGCCCATGGTGGCAATCGACAGGCCCAGAATGGCAATGGCTGGGTTGCCGGCGAAGTTCACCGCAATCAGCAGGCCAACGGCGCCCATCAGCATCGGCACCACAAGGTGCCAGCGGCGCTCGTTGCGCAGGTCTGCCGAGCGGCCGCAAAGGATCATGAACACACCGGCCAGCAGGTACGGGATGGCGCTGAGCCAGCCGATCAGCAGCGGGTTGTCGAAGCCCATGTTCTTGATGATCGACGGCAACCAGAAGTTGATCGCGTACACGCCACTCTGGATGCAGAAGTAGATGAAGCCAAAGGTCCAGATAAGCGGGTTGGTCAACACGGCGAGCACGCCATCGCCCGTGGTTTTCGGCTTACCCGCAGCGTCGGCTTCGAGGTCGTGGGCGATCAGCTGGCGTTCGGCCGGGCTCAGCCAGGCGGCTTTCTGGTAACCGTCGCTGAGCAGGAACACCGCCAGCACACCCAATGCAACGGTGGGCAGGCCCTGGATCAGGAACATCCATTGCCAGCCGGCCAGGCCGTGCTGGCCAGCGGCGAAGTGCTGGAGGATCCAGCCGGAGAACGGCCCGCCGAGCAGGCCCGACACCGGGATTGCCGACATGAACAGGGCCATGATGCGGCCGCGACGGGCGGCCGGGAACCAGCGCGAAAGGTACAGCACCACGCCCGGAAAGAAGCCGGCTTCGGCAGCGCCGGTAAGCAGCCGCAGGGCGTAGAACTCGATGGGGGTTGTGACGAACAGCAGGCAGGTGGAGAGGCTGCCCCAGGCAATCATCATCAGCGCAATCCAGCGCCGCGGGCCGAAGCGGTTAAGTGCCAGGTTGCTCGGCAGGCCGCAGAGCACGTAACCGATGAAGAAGATGCCGGCACCAAGGCCGTACACCGTTTCGCTGAATTTCAGGGCGTCGAGCATCTGCAGCTTGGCAAAGCCGACGTTGACGCGGTCCAGGTAGTTGAACAGGTAGCAGATGAAAATGAACGGAATCAGCCGCAGGGTGATGCGCCGGTACAACGCGTTGCGGGTGGTGTCCGAGCCTTGGTCAGGGGCGGGGCTGTGTGCCATGATCGGGTTCTCTTTTGTTATGGTTTTTGCCGCGTCGCCTGTTCCGGCGCTCGCCCTGACGAGTCTCGGGGACTGCGGCTAGCCTGTCTTTGTGCTTTTGCACAGCGCTCGGCCCGGGCTGCTGTGCCCGAGCCCAAAAGCCTAACACCTAAAGGACCACGCAATGTTCGAACTCGACCATGACCTGGCACAGGATATCGTTGACCGGGCCATGGCCATTCTGCCGTGCAACGTCAATGTCATGGACAGCCAGGGCTTGATCCTGGGCAGCGGCGAGCCGGAGCGCATCAACACCCGTCACGAGGGGGCGCAACTGGTTTTGGCCAATGGCCGGATCGTCGAACTGGACACTGACGCGGCCAAGTGCCTGAAGGGTGTGCAGCCCGGGGTGAACCTGCCACTGATGCTTGATGGCCGGCTGATGGGTGTACTGGGCCTGACCGGGGACCCGCAGCAGGTGCGCACCTATGGTGAGCTGGTACGCATGACTGCCGAGATGCTGTTGGCCCAGCGCCATCTACAGGCCGACCAGCAATGGCGACGGCAGCGCTGTGATGATTTGCTGGCACTGTTGTTGGGCGGCAGCGGTGATTCACCTCGGCTGCTCGACGAAGCCCGGCAATTGGGCCTCAAGCCTCAGCTGCCGCGGGTACCTTGCCTGTTCGAACTGGCCTCGGGGCCACCCGCCGAGGCGTTGTCGGCGTGGTTGATGAGCCGGTACCCGGACAGCTGGTGTGTCAGCCCGGCACGCCAGTCATTGCTGTGGTGCCGGCCGGCCAGCGTGGCACTGGATGAACCGCGCCTGCTGGAGCGCCTGCAACGTCACGGTTGGGACGTTGAGCGGCTGGCCCTGGGCAGTGCCGCGCAGAGCCTGGAGCAGTTGCGCCGGGGTTACCGCCGGGTACGCGATTTGCTGGCCTATGGCCGCGAGGTATTGCCTACCGAACGCTTGCTCAGCCTGCAGCGCTACCGGCTGCCGGCGCTGCTGTGGCGCCACCGCAATGATGATGCGCTGGATGAGCTGCTGGAGCCGCTGCAGCGCATTCGCGCCAGGGACAACAGCGGCCAGCTGCTCACCACCCTGCGCGCCTGGTGTGCCCATGACGGCCAGAGCCAGGCCTGTGCCGATGCCCTGGGCATCCACCGCAACAGCCTGCGCTATCGCCTGGAGCGGATTGCCGAACTGGGCGAGGTCGACCCGCTACGCATGGAAGGGATGCTTAGCTTGTATCTAGGGTTACAGCTGTTGCCAGCAGCCTGAAGTATTCACCTGCACTGGCCCTATCGCCGGCAAGCCAGCTCCCACAGGATGCATGCTGCCCTCAGGGCTGTATCAAACCTGTGGGAGCTGGCTTGCCGGCGATAGGGCCAGTGCAGGCAAGAAGGCATCCGCCCAAACAACCCGTCCAGCGTTTTGTGCATTTGACCGAGGCCCCGTTGGCGAACAGCTGTCAGCATGCCGCTCATCAGGACAGGAGAATCCCCATGAAGATCGTCATTGCCCCCGACTCGTTCAAGGACAGCCTCGACGCTGCCGGTGTCGCCCGCGCTATCGCCGTGGGCCTGCGCGAGGCGTGGCCGGACGCTGAACTGGTCGAGTGCCCGATGGCCGACGGCGGCGAAGGCACCATGGAGGCGATCCTTGCCGCCAGCCACGGCGAATTGCGCCGCCAGACCGTGCGCGGGCCGCTGGGGCAGAGCGTGGAGGCCGGGTGGGGCTGGTTGCCACAAAGCCGTACGGCAATCATCGAAATGGCCCAGGCCAGTGGCCTGCAACTGGTACCGACCGGCCAGCGCGACGCTTGCCGCAGCAGCACCTGGGGCACAGGCGAGCTGATTGCAGCCGCCTTGGCCGCCGGTGCGCAGCGGGTAGTACTGGCCATCGGTGGCAGCGCCACCAACGATGCCGGCAGCGGCATGTTGCGCGCACTTGGCCTGCGCCTGCTGGACGCTGACGGGCAAGCGCTGGAGGAGGGCGGCCTGGCCCTGGCCAAGCTGGCCCGCATCGACGCCAGCGACCTCGACCCACGGCTCGCCGAAGTGCAATTTGAAGTGGCGGCTGACGTCGACAACCCGCTGTGTGGCGCCAATGGTGCTTCGGCGATCTTCGGCCCGCAGAAGGGGGCCAACCCGCAGCAAGTGCAGGCGCTGGACCAGGCACTGGGGCATTTTGCCGATATCTGTGCACAGGTGCTGGCTAAGGATGTGCGCGACTACCCAGGTTGCGGCGCTGCCGGTGGCATGGGCTTCGCTGCCCGGGCCTTCATGGGCGCACAGTTCCGCCCTGGGGTGGAGGTAGTGGCCGAGTTGGCCGGCCTCGATGAATTGGTGCAGGGGGCAGATTTGGTGGTGACTGGTGAAGGCCGTTTCGATGCCCAGACACTGCGTGGCAAGACACCGATGGGTGTGGCCCGGGTAGCCAAGCGTCATGGCGTGCCGGTGGTGGTGCTGGCCGGGACCTTGGGTGAGGGTTATCAGCAGTTGTATGCCCATGGGGTCGATGCTGCATTTGCGTTGGCCAGCGGGCCGATGAGCCTGGAGCAGGCTTGTGCCAATGCTGCGCAGTTGCTGCAGGCGCGGGCTTGTGACATTGGTCGGCTGTGGCGCGCTGCAAAGCGAGCATGAACATCGGGTAGGAGCGGCCTTGTGTCGCGAAAGGGCTGCGTAGCAGACCCAGGCGTATTCGCGTCAATGCAGAAATCCTGGGGCTGCTATGCAGCCCTTTCGCGACACAAGGCCGCTCTTACAAAAGCGTCACTCCTGCGTCTCGAACATGGCAATGAAGTTGGCCAGTGCTGGCGAAGCGTTCTGGGCGTTCCATTTCATGTACAGGCCGATCCCGGGTGCGGGTTGCTTATCGATCGGCCGGATCGGGCAAAACTGCACCCGCTCACGCGCAGTGGAACCGACGAACGAGGCCGGCACCAGGGCCACGCCAAAACCGCATGCCACCAGGCCCAGCAAAGTGTGAATCTGCGCAGCTTCCTGCACCACCCGGGGGTAAAAACCCGCCGCCTCACACAGCGCAAGCAACTGCGCGTGATAGCCACCGCCCAAGGCTTGCGGGGTGAATACGAAATCCTCATCGGCAAACTCGCGCAGGTCGACTTCCCCCTGTTGCGCTTTCGCGTGGCTGGCGGGCAAGGCCATGACGATCTGTTCATCAAGCAACAACCGTGCTTCAAGGGTGCCAGCCGGCAGCGGCAGCCTGCGCATGAAACCAATATCTGCCTCACCGGCCAGCAAAGCCTTGGCCTGTGACGCCGATGGCATCTCGCGGATGGTTAACTGCACGTTCGGATAAGTCTCGCGAAAACGGCGCAAGCTGCTGAGCAGCGAATCGTAATAGGCGATGGAAATGGCCGTGATGGTCAGCTTGCCGCTGACCCCCGCAGACACACTGCGGGCGTACTCGATCCCCTGTTCCAGCTCAGCCAGCGTGCGGTAGGCCGTGTCGAGAAACGCCGCACCCGCTGCGGTCAGGCGCACCCCGCGCTTGTTGCGCAGCAGCAGGCTGAAGCCCAGTTTTTCTTCAAGGCGGTTGATCGCCTGGCTCAGCGGTGGTTGCGCCATGTGCAGGCGCTCGGCGGCCTTGTGAAAGTGCAATTCTTCGGCCACAGCGATGAACTGCCTGAGCAAACGTGTTTCGATCATCCACTATTCCTGCAGCGTGGCTACTCGTCGGTGATATCCATGAGATATCAAAGGTGCATGCTTTTAATATTAAGTCATAGATTTGTTTGTTGATATCGTAAAAAGGAGAATTGAAGGTAGCCAGAAATGCCCGTTACAGACCCTTTTCACAATAAAGTTGCGGTCATCACCGGTGCCGCACAAGGCCTGGGCCTGGCCTATGCCATGGCGTTGGCCGAACGTGGTGCGCAGGTCGTCATCAGCGACCTGGGCACCGACCGATCGGGGCAAGGGCAGGACGCTTCGGCACTCGAACACGCACTGACGGCCATGCGTGGCAAAGGCTTTGCGGTGGTTGGGCACGCCGGGCAACTGGAGGACGAGGGTGCCTGCAAGCAACTGGTCGAGTTGGCCATCGAGCAGTTTGGCGCGCTGGATATCCTCATCCACAATGCCGGCTGGGTCGATTACCAGCGTATCGAAGATCATGAATCCGCCTTCCTGCATCGCGCGCTGGGCATCAATGTGCATGCGCCCGTGTGGCTGGCCAAGCATGCCTGGCCCCACCTCAAGCGCTCCGCAGCGCCACGGGTAGTGCTGACCACCTCGGACCGTGCCATGTACCAGCGCTATGCGCAGCCTGGGCTGGTGGCCTATGCCGCCGGCAAGATGGCCCAGGTCGGCATCATGAACGCCCTGAGCATGGAGGGCCAGGAGCACGGCATCCTGGTCAATGCCATATCGCCGGTGGCCAAGACCCGCATGTGGGGCATCAGCCAACCGCCAGAAGAGCTGAAGCCCGAGTGGGTTACGCCTGGCGTGCTGTACCTGGCCAGTGCGCTGTGCCATGACACCGGCTACATTTTGCGCGCCAGCAACGGCCAGTTCACCGCCACCCGCTTCAACGAAAACAGCGGCGTCAGCTACCCCCGTGACCTGGGCCGTGTGCAGGCCGCCGACCTGGCCGAAGTGGCCGAGCGCTGGAACCGCATCAAGGAATGCAATTACGTGCCGGTCAAAGTCGCCAACACGCGCGCGGACCTGGGTGAAAGCCTGGTCTGGGATGAGCGCAGCGGCGCGTTGTACTTCGTCGATATTTCTGGCGGGCGCATCAACTGCCTGACGCCGGATGGCGAAGTTCACAGCCTTTACGCGTCAGCCGCGCGCATTGGCGCCTTGGCGCTGACCGACCGGGGCAACCTGATTTTCACAGAAGATGCCAGCGTGGCCATCTTCGATGTGCCGGCGCGCAAGGTGCTCCAGCATTCTGCATCTGTCCACCCGCGTTCGACCTACCGCTTCAACGACGGCGCCTGCGACCCGCAAGGACGCTTCGTTACCGGGCTGATGGACGAAGCCTTGAGCGGCAATACCGGGGCGCTGTTCCGCTTCGACGGGCAGTTGAACGACCAGGTGATCCACGACGACATGGCCTTGCCCACCGGCCTTGCCTGGTCGCAGGACGGCCATACGGTGTACTTCGTCGATTCGGCGGCGCGCGCCATCTACCGCGCCGAGTACCTCGTCGAAGGCCGACTGGGTGCGGTGACGCTGTTTGCCGAAACCCCCGCCGAACTGGGGCGGCCGGATGGCTTGGCGCTGGACCGCGAAGGCGGGCTGTGGGTGTGCCAGTACCATGGCAGCTGCCTGCTGCGTTACGACCGCCACGGCCACCTGACCGACCAGGTGTTGATGCCGGTACCGTGCCCCACCAGTTGCTGCTTTGGTGGGCCGGGTTTGAACACCTTGTACATCAGCACCGCGCGCTTCGACATGAGCCCTGAAGAGCTGCACCATTACCCCGATGCTGGCGACCTGTATGCCATCCGCCCGGAAACTGGCGGCGTTGCCAGGCACAGCTTCAAGGAATAAGCCGTTGCATCTGGCTGGCCGGTAAAACGGCCAATTCGCCAAAGCGCTGTGCCGAATCGATATAGCGCAAGGCCGACTTGGCGTCTTTCCAACCCACGTAGCTCATCAGCGATTTCAGTTCCCAGCCATTGGCGGTTGCCCAGGTGGCGAAGCCACGCCGTAGAGAGTGGCCGGTATACAGCGCCGCCGGTACCCCGGCACGCTCCAGCATGCGCCGCAGCAGGCCGACCAGGCTGTTGCTGTTGAGCGCGCTGTCACCGAGGTTGCCCCACCGGTCGAGCTTGCGGAACACCGGCCCATGGGCAATGCCGGCAACCTCCAGCCATTGCAGGTAGGCCGTGACCGGGCACAAGGCTTTCAGCGCAGGGGTGCGATGTTGCACGCCCAGGGCTTCTCGGTCGCCCTTGCTGCGCGGCAGGAACAACGTGATACCGACACCCGCTTCGGCCTTGATATGTTCGATGCGCAGGCGCGCCAGTTCATCACCACGAAAGCCACGCCAGAAACCCAGCAACAGCAGCGCACTGTCACGGCGGGCCCGGCGCAGGGCGGCCAGGTCGTGATGTTCACGTGCCTGGCGGGCCTCCTCTTCAAAACAGGTCACCGCAGTTTGCAGGTGCTGCAACAACAGCGGGGCTGCCTGCTTGGGCGGCGTCGGGTGCAGGGTGCGGATACCGCGGAGCACCTGCCGCACCAGGGGCGCCTTGGTCGGGTCGGGGAAGCCTTGGGCGACGTGCCATTGGCTGAGCGCAGCCAGGCGCTGGCGCAGGGTGCTGACGGCATGCTGGTCGGCGTGGTCGGCCAGGTAGCGGGCAATGCTCTCGGCAGTGGCCGGGAGAAAACCGCCCCAGTGGGTTTCGAAGTGCTCGATGGCAGCCTGGTAGCTGCGCCGGGTGTTGTCACGGGTGGCGGCGCGAAGGTAGCGCTCGATATCGGTCATGGTACGGGTGTCGATGGGTAATGGGCACACCATAAACCGAATCAAGGGATATTGCATGCCAGCGCGGTCTCTGTAGAGCGGCCTTGTGTCGCGATGGCGCGCGAATCGGGCCCAGGTTGTCAGCTGGGGGGCAGTGGGGCAGCGCCAGTGTTCGCATTACACGCATGCTTTCTCCTCGACACCATTGAACGGCGGGTACTCGCGTAACTGCGCCGGCGACAGTGGCCGACTGAAGTGGTAGCCCTGGGCGATATCACAACCGGCAAGCTTCAGGCACACCACCTGTTCGCGGGTTTCCACGCCTTCGGCAACCACTTCCAGGCCCAGGCGCTTTGCCAGGATGATGGTGGAGGACACGATCGGGCTGTCATCAGGGCTGTTGGACAGCGGGGCGATCAGCGAGCGGTCGATCTTCAGCTTGCTCAATGGCAGCGAATGCAGATGGGCGAAGCCGGCGTAGCCACGGCCGAAATCATCCAGGCTGATGCCCAGGCCAGCGCCGCGCAGGGTATGCAGGTGCTCCACGGCCGTGCCTTCGGGGTCGAGGATGGTGGTTTCGGTAATTTCCAGCTCCAGCCGCTGCGGGGCGATGGCATACCTTTGCAGTTCGTTCAGCAGCCGCATGGCGAAGTCCCCTTGGCGCAGTTGCAGGGCGGATACATTCACGGCCAACCGCGTTTCCCGGCCCTGCACGTCCCAGCCGGCCAAGGCTTCACAGGCCAGGCGCAACACCTCCCAGCCCAGATCGACAATGAAGCCGCTGCGCTCTGCCAGGTCGATGAAGCGGTCCGGGTACAGCAGGCCGAACTCGGGGTGGTCCCAGCGCACCAGCGCTTCGTAGCCCAGTACCTGCTGAGTGTCGAGGCGGATCTGCGGCTGGTAGTGCAGCACGAACTGGCGCTCGGCCAAGGCGCTGCCGAACGCCTGTTCAAGGGTAAAGGCCTGGATGTCGGCCAGGTTCAGCGAGGGGTCGAAGAAGCGGTACTGGGCCCGGCCGGCCTGCTTGGCCGAATACATTGCGGCATCGGCACTGCGGATCAGGCTGTCGATGTCCTGGCCGTCGCGCGGGCAGATGCTCACGCCCACACTCGGGCTGGTGTTGACCTCCTGGCCGTCAAGGGCATAGGTGGCCGACAAGCGTTGGACCAGTTCACGGACCCAGGCATTGATCTGGTCTTCGCTGCGCTCGCCCGCCAGCAGCACCACGAATTCGTCGCCGCCAAAGCGCGAAGCCTCGTCACCGAGCTCCAGCAAACGCTGGATGCGGCCGGCTACGGCCTGCAGCAGCAGGTCGCCGATCTTGTGCCCGAGCGAATCGTTGATCGACTTGAAGCGGTCCATGTCGATGAACAGAATCGCCATCAACCGGCGCTTGCCACGCTGGCGGGTCAGCGCCTGGGCGGCCACCTCGACGAACTGGCGGCGGTTGTGCAGCCCGCTGAGGTGATCGGTGGCGGCGGCATGGCTGCTGCGCCGGTGTTCGTCCTCAAGGCGGCCGATAAGCTGCTGATTGACCTGCTGGGCATGTTCCAGGGCGCTGAAGGCCTCTTGCCGCTTGCGCAGCAGACGCAAGGTCCACAGCAGGCTGGCGATGATCATCAGCGTCATGCTCAGGTTCAACCAGAATTGCCGGGAATAGGCCAGGGTCGAAGGCGCGAGGATTTCATCCTGGCGCTGGCTGACCACTACGCTGAACCCGCGCTCTGGCACATGTCGGTACAGGCTCTGGTACGCGTCGCCGGCCGCGTATTGGGTCAGCATGCCCGCGTCGCTGCCGGTATCCGGCAGTTCAGGCTGCAACCCGTCGCCGGCCACCACCACGCCGCTGGTATCTATGCGCAGCCGCTCCAGCCCGTCATCCTGCAGCAGGCGCACCAGCCCGCTGCTGCCCAGGTCGATATGCTGGAACAGTACCGCGAGGTAGCCGATGTCCAGTTGCACCACCAGGATGTTTTCGATTTCGCGGCCTGGCAGGTCGGTCAACGGCAGCAGAAACGGCAGGCGCCAGTTGGGCAGGGCGGCCTGCTGGTCCGCCGCCTGCACGCTGGGCAGAAAGGGCTTGAAACCATAGCGGGCAACGTGCCGTTGCAGCTGGCGTAACCAGTCATCGGGCAGTGCGGAAGTTTCGTCGGTATGGCTGGCTGACAACAGCCGGCCTTTTCGGTCGTACAGGCTCATGCGTTTGAACACCGGGTCCTCGGCCAGTATCCGCGCCAGGCTGAAGTTGCCCTGGCGTAGCACCTTCATGTCGTCCTGGGTGACCCGGCCAACGGCCTGGGCGCGGTCGACCAGCTGGCGCAGGCTTTCACCGACGATGCTGGCGAGGTTCAGGTGCTCGGCGGCCTTGGCCGACAACGCGTCCTGGCGGGCGGCGGCTTTCTGCGTGATGTGCAGCCCCCAGAGAAAGGCCAGGGTGGCCGCACAGAGCATCAGGATCAGCAGTCGCAGGAGGCTGGCGGATGAAAGCGAACGGCGTATCACTGCTGACAGTTCCCGACCCTGGGTGATGCTCAAAAAATACGACAAGGAGATGACAGGCTGATGACTAATGGCTAATCGCCTCTAAGGGTTTTCCCTATTCGCGAAGGGTGTTTGCAGGCGCGCGGTTTCTTCCTCGATATAGCTCATCAATGCGCTGACTTCGGCATCGCCCAAGCGCATGTTGGGCATGGCCAGGCGGTTGTATTGCTCATACAGCAGCATGGCCAGTGGGTCTTTCTCGGCCAGCATCTGGTCGGGCTCCTTCAGCCAGCGGGTCAGCCAGCTGGCGTCACGCTGGCGGGTTACGCCCAGGAGGTCGGGGCCGATACCTGGCTGGCCTGGCTCGATGTTGCCCAAGGTATGGCAGGAAGAACAACGCGTACGGAAAATCTGCTCGCCACTGCTGGGCGAACGTATCTCGGGGGCCTGGGCATAATCATTGTTCATGGCGCTGGCCTGCTTCCAGTTGTGCAAGCTGTTGCCCAGCCGGTCAGCGAGGATGTACGGGCTTTCGAAAGGCGAGGCCTTCATCCAGCGACCGGTGGCCTGGTTGCCGATGATAAGGCTCAGGTTGTGGTCTTTGGAGCGGCCGTTTTCCAGGCCGTCTATCCACAAACCCAGGCTACGGCGCAATTGCTCGATGTCGTCGGGCTCGCCGGTGAGCAGCGTCCAGCCAGGGCCGATGCCGAACTTTTCGGCGTAGCGTTTCAGGGTGGCGGGGGTGTCGTTGTAGGGGTCGATGCTGATGGAGTAGAGGAATATGTCCTTGCCAACCCGGTCACCCAGAATCTTTTGCACCTGGCGCAACCGCGCGGTTTCCACCGGGCATGAGTCAGTGCAGCCGGTGAAGATGAAGTTGATGGCGACCACATTGTCCTTGATCAGGTCGTCGAAGAAATGCAGCTTCTCGCCGTCCTGGGTGAGCAGGGGGATGTTGGGAAAGTAGTCAGCGCCCCATGGGCTTGCGGTTTTTTCGGCCACAGGTTGTTGCGGCTGCAGTGGCCAGAACGGGATGCTGGCGGCAAATACCGCGAGTACCAGCAGGAAACGCCATGAGCCAGGCATGATAGGGTCCTCGATGGTGTGCAGCCCTTCGCGGGCACGCCCGCTCCCACAGAAACTTCACAGAGCCGCAGCTGCGTGATTTCTGTGGGAGCGGTGCACTCACTGATATTTCACTGGCGCAGTCACCGTCTGGCCCAACGCCGACTTCACAGTGACCGTCGCTGGCGTGGCCGGACCGAAGCCGGTGGTGGTGACCGATACCCGCCAACGGGCGCCCGTGGTTGCAGCTGTCAGCGTGGCGTTCCCCAGGCTTACCGGGCCGCCGGTGGTTGCCGCTGTCACGCTGATGCTGTTCCCCGTGGCCACCGTGGTGGTCCCTTGCACATCCCAGGTGAAGCGGTTGCCGCTGCGCACCTGCACTGTGGCACTGGTGACCTGGATCTGGTCGACCGCTGCCGCTGCGGTTACGGCGATGCTGACCGTGGCCGGGGTCACCGACTCGGCACCCTTGGCATCACGCGCCGTATAGTTGAAGCTGGCAGTGAACGGTGTGGCGACCGTGGCGGGTGGGGTGTAGGTCACCGTGGTGCCGTCGGTGCTGACGGTACCCTGGCCGGAGTCTGGCTGGCTGAGGCCGGTCACGGTCAGCGGCACGTTGCCGTCCGGGTCGGTGTCGTTGGCCAGCACGTTCAGGGTGATCGGCTTGCCAGCGGTAGTGGCTGCACTGTCATTGGCCGCGACGGGTGGCTTGTTGGCCGGGTCGTCGTTGTCGTCATGGCCTTTGGTACGGAAGGTCGGCAGGCCCACCGAAGCCATGTATTGCACGCCATCCCATCCTGGCAGCGGGGTCGGCATCACCTGGAACTGCCCCGGGTGCTCGATGTCCCAGCGCAGCAGCATCGACGAGTCCTCGTGCTGGGTGTTGTGGCAGTGCTCCATGTAGGTGCCGGCGAACTCGCGGAAGCGGATGGCCATTTCCACCTCTTCCGAAGAGTCGGCATCCGGCCCGATGCGGTACACGTCTTTACGCGCCCATTTTTCCCACTCTGGTGGGGCCTTGCCGTCGCGGCTGAGAATCACGCCCTCCTCGAAGTGCACGTGTACCGGGTGGCTCCAGCCATTGCCGCCGTTGACGATTTTCCACACTTCCAGGGTGCCGTCGCCGCTGAAACCACCGTCGGTGGACTGGTTGGCCAGTTGCGGCGCCGCACTGATGCGTCGTGGGTCCATGCTGTAGCCGAAAGCGCCGTCGGTCTTGATGGTCCACGGCTTGGTGTCGGTGCCGTCGGAGCGGCCAAAGATGAACTCGCGGTGGCGGGCGTTCTTTATCTTGGCCTGGTCGGTGGCCGAGTCGCGGTCAATTGGCAGCGGCAGCATTTTCAGGCCTGCGGCCTTGCCTGGCTTGGCCGGTTCATAGGCCACCGGGTCCATGCTCACGTCCTGGCCGGTGTAGGGCTGCACCAGCAGTTGCAGGAACTTGCCGACTGCGGGGTCGCCGTTGTCCCACTGCGGGCCTTTGCTGGTCTGCTTGATCACCGCCTTGTATTTCCCCGACAGCACGTCGGCCAGCGCAATGGTACCTTCCGGGCCCTTGCCGGTGCGGTGCTCCTCCAGGTTGACGAAGTACAGCTTGTCGCCCGCCTTGATGCCGTTCTTGGCGAAGTTGATGATGATGTCGTAGCGCTCGGCGATACCTTGCAGCGGAAGGATGCCGTTGTTGTCCTGCAGGTTGCCGTCGCCGTTGAGGTCCATGGTGCCGTCGAATGGGACGGCGTGCTCCATGATGTTGCCGTCGTTGGCGATCATGTGGAACGGCACCCGCGCATACGACAGGTTGGAACCGGACGGGCCTTTGAACTCACCGCTGGTACCGGCAATTTCCCGCACCACGGCAAACTTGAAGTAGCGCGATACCGAGCCGTTGAGGATACGGAAGCGGTAGCTGCGCGCACGCACCTTGAGCCTGGGCTGGTACTGCCAGTTGACCAGGATCTGGTCACCGAGGAAGCCGTCGGTGTTGAACGGGTTGAACCACAGCTGGCCGTTGGCATCCCACGCCTTGTCGGCGATCACCAGGTTGACGTCGTAGTCGCGGTTACCCCATGGCATGCCCGAGCCGCTGGGGAAACGCAGGTTTACGCCATCCTGCAGGGCCTCGTTACCGCGGTCCAGGGCGCTGTAGTAGTTCATCATCACGGCGTTGCCCTTGTAGACGTTCTGCGCCGTGAAATCCATCATGTGGTCGTGGAACCAGTGGGTGCTCATGGTTTCACGCCAGTCACCGCGAATCTTGATACTGCCGTTCTGGCAGGTTTTAAGGCCCGGCGTGCCGTCGTTGACGAACAGGGTTTCACCCGGTGAGCAGGGGAAGGCGGCACGCGGGTCCTGGGCACGGGTGTTGATGGTGTCGTACCCGGCCAGTTGCACTGGCCAACGGTAGTCGTAGTACTGGCCCGGGAAGAAGTAGGCATTGGCAAAGCCATCGCTCTCGGCCGGGGAGTGGCCATTGTGCTCGTGGGTGGAGATGGTGTGCAGGCCAAAGCCGCCGTTGGCCGAGGGGTCGATCGGCAGGGCGTTGTAATGGCGCATCAGGATCGGCTGGCCGTAGCGCACCATCAACAGTTTAGGCGGGAAGGTGCCGTCGAAAGTCCACAGTGACTTGTGGTTCTGCAAGGGCATGTTCGGATGGAAGCGCGTATCGATGCCTTTAGTGGTGCCCAGCGTGGTCGGGATGTCGGAGGTCTGGTAGTACAGGCCGCCGGGTGCGAACTCGCCATACGCATAGTTGTGCAGTTGCTTGCGGTCACGCAGGCCGAGGTTGATCCGCGCACCGGCCTGCGCAGTCTTGAACGCCGCCTGTGGGTAGAACTCGTTCCAGCGCTGGTGCGACCAGCCTTTTCCTGGTGGCCGGCCTTCAGCAGGCGAACCAACCGGCTGGCGGTTGAGGAACATCTCGATCTGCGCCTTCCATGGGTTGCGGTCCAGCACGTTGGAGTACTGGGTCGGGAAGGGGTACAGGCCGGGTTGCTTGAGGAACGCTTCAAGTGCGGTGCCACTTGGCCCGCTGCGCGCCACTACGTTGGGGTCTTGCGCGGGGGCCGCGCCGAGGGTGGGGACCGGGAAGGTCAGCTCTGGCGCCGGCGTGGTCGGGTCGAGCTTCTCTGGTCCGAACTCTTCGAACATCAACAGTTGCTGAGTGAAGGGTTGCGCACCGAATAATGGGCTGGGTTTGCCGTTGGTGGGGTACCTGTCCGAGGTTTGCAAAGCGGGCGGCAGCACGTTGTCGATCCGCACTGTATTGCGGTCGCCGTACGCACCATTGATCAGCTCCAGTGAGCCTTGGTTAGCCTCTGGCAAAGTGTTCAGGTTGAGCAAGGCCGGGGTCGGGTCAGCCGGCTGGTCGGTATAGGCTGATGGGTCGGTCGGTGGCGGCTGGCTGTTGTCGTCCAGGGGGGAGGCCATGGCCGTGATCAGTCCGAGGCTGAGCATCAGCACAGTGACCGAAGATAGCTGGAATGAGTGCCTGGTAGGGTGGATCACGGCAGATATTTTCATTGCCTTGTGCCTCGCTCGCGGCTGTATGGCTTATAGCCATCAATGGCGTTTTGCCCGGTAAAAGGCCTTGAGCAACGGCTGTGCCAACAAAAGTTTCAGTAATGCTTTGTTAAACAAATCCTTGTGGCGCCTGATGTGCGCTAAATGACGGGGCGTCAAGAATGGGTCTAACTCCCCACAAGCGGGGGCCAATGCCCACTATTTGGGTGGATTGGGACGTGACAGCCCCGACCTGCTGGGGTATACCTGTTCGCCACCAAGGGGAGCCCGGCAAAGGGCTGAGAAACCGCTGCAAGCAGCAGCGCGGTGACCCTTCGAACCTGATCCGGATCATGCCGGCGAAGGGATGGGGCTTGTAACCTGCCTTTTTGCCGGCCTCACTGCGAGGCCCGTCCATGTCAACTGCCAAGGTCTCGCTGTCACCTTCATCAAGGACAGCAACATGACCGAACGTTTCAGCCACTCCCTGCGCCGCCAAAGCGAGCCGACCTGGTCGGCGGCCGTTGGCCACCGTTTCGTGACCCAATTGTGCGACGGCAGCCTGCCGGACCCGATCATGGTCGACTACCTGGTGCAGGACCATCGCTTTCTCGACAGTTTCCTGACCTTGCTGGGTGCGGCCATCGCCACCGCCGATACGTTCGACGCGCGCCTGCGCTTCGGCCGCTTTGCCGGGATGATTTCCAGCGATGAGAACACCTACTTCCTGCGTGCCTTCGAGGCCCTGGACGTGAGCCCCGCACAACGCAGCGCACCCGCTGATACCGTGCCCACCGCAGGGTTCAAGGCGATCATGCGTGAAGCGGCAGCGACCCGCTCCTATGCAGCGGCGCTGGCAGTGCTCAACGTTGCCGAAGGCCTTTACCTCGACTGGGCGCTCAAGGCACCCAAGCCGATGCCGGACAATTTTGTCCATGCCGAGTGGATCACCCTGCACGACAACCCGGCATTCCAGGCCTTTGTTGCCTTCCTGCAGTCTGAGCTGGACCGTGTCGGCCCGCAGGAAGCGGCACTGGCAAGCGATTTCTACCAGCGCACCGTTGCGCTGGAGCTGGCCTTCTTCGATGCCGTCTACCCGGAGGGCAAATGAGCATGGATATCTTCGAGCGCCTCAAGGCCGCAGCCACCCAACAGTGGCACAGCTATGTAGACCATGACTTTGTGCGGCAGATGGGCGAGGGCACGCTGAGCGAGGAAGCGTTCCGGACCTACCTGGTACAGGATTACCTGTTCCTCATCCAGTTCGCCCGCGCCTGGGCACTGGCGGCCTACAAGAGCCGGCGCCCGGCCGACATCCGCGCGGCGCAGGCCGGGTTGGCGGCGATTCTGGATGAAACCGACCTGCACTTGCGCCTGTGCGCGCGCTGGGGGCTGACCCAGGCGGATATCGAGGCCGCGCCAGAGCACCAGGCCACGGTGGCATACACCCGTTACGTGCTGGACTGTGGCGCCGCTGGCGACCTGTTGGAACTGCATGTGGCGCTGGCGCCTTGCGTGATCGGCTATGCGGAGATCGGCCGGACTTTGGCCGAGCGCATTGGCGACTTGAGCAACCACCCGTACCGCGAGTGGATTGGCGAGTATGCCGGTGAAGGCTACCAAGGGGTGGCGGCCGCAGCGCGCAAGCACCTGGATGAGCTGGCAGCGCGGAGCATGACCGAGCAGCGGTTTGCCGAGTTGGTGGGGATCTTTGGCCAGGCATCCAGCCTGGAGGCAGACTTCTGGCAGATGGGTTTGGACGGGGTGGCGTAGCCCCCTGGGGCTGCGCAGCAGCCCCAAAGTGCTTGGTCGACTGGGTGAATCCTACCCAGCCCAAGCCTGCTTTGGTGCATGAATGCCTCAAAATAAGTCGTTCAGCACACCTTCATAACGCCGAAATGCGACTTTAATGTTCACAGTGCACATCACCTTCTGGGCTGCCTGCCCGATTTGATTCCGGGTTTCGGCCCTCGAAAAAGCGGCCCGCATATTGCTCTCCCAGCTCCCAACTATCACCCGGAGCCCCGTGCAATGAGCTCACCCAGCGAATTTCCCCTCAGCGAAGCCCCGCAGTCTGCCCGCAAGGGCCTGCTGCCGATTGCCATGGTCTTGTTCAGCTTTACCTTTTTCACCGGCACGATGTTCGCCGGTGGCAAGCTGGGCATGGCTTTCAATTTTGTCGACATGTTGTGGGTGGCCACCGTCGGCAACAGCCTGCTGGCGATGTATGCCGCAGCGTTGGCATTCATCGCTTCGCGCAGCGGGCTGAATACCGTACTGATGGGGCGTTTCTGTTTCGGTGAGGCAGGTAGCCGGCTCTCGGACTTTCTGCTGGGTTTCGCTGAGCTGGGTTGGTACGCCTGGGGTACGGCCACGGTGGCCATCGTGCTGGTCAAGCTGTTGGGGTTGGCGGAAGGCTTCGGTTTACCGTTGATGGTGCTGTTCGGGCTGGGTTTCAGCATTACTGCCATCATCGGCTTCAAGGGGCTGGACGTGCTGTCGCGCGTGTCGGTGCCATTGATGTTCGTGCTGCTGTTGGTGTCGATGTACATCGCTACCCGCGATGCCGGTGGCTTTGCCGGGCTGGCTGCAGCAGTGCCGCACGAGACCATGACCTTTTCCGCAGCCGTGACCATGGTGTTCGGCACCTTCGCCAGTGGTGCCACCCAAGCCACCAACTGGACACGGCTGTCGCGTAGCGGCCGGGTGGCGGTGATCGCCAGCGTGGTGGCATTCTTGCTTGGCAACGGCCTGATGGTGGTGGCCGGTGCCTGGTGCGCGATGGTTTACCAGCAGGCCGATATTGTCGAAGTGATGATGCTGCAGGGCCTGTCGTTCGCGGCGGTAGTGATGCTGTGCCTGAACCTGTGGACCATTCAGGGGCCGACCATCTACAACGTGTCGGCGGCCGCCTGCCATTTGTTGCGCAGTGAGCGCCGGCGCACGGCAACGCTGGTGGCGGCCGGGGTCGGCATTGTGCTGGCGATTGGTGGCATGTACGAAATGCTGATCCCGTTCCTGGTGCTGCTGGGGTCGATCATTCCCCCGGTGGGCGGGGTGATCATGGCTGATTTCTGGTACCGACACCGCGGCCAATACCCGGCACTGGGCACCGCAAGCCTGCCACGCTACAACCTCACCGGGCTGTTTGCCTATGCCGTGGGCGCAGTACTGGCGTACGCCTCGCCCTGGGTCGCTCCGCTGGTGGGTATAGGCGCCTCGGCCCTGTGCTACATCGTCATGCTCGAACTGGGCGCACGCCGCCGGGCGCCGGGCCAGGCAGGTGTGGAGCCGTGAGCCTGGCGCTGGACGAGATCCTGCATTTGCCTGGCCTGCACGAGATGCGTGTGCTGGCCGGCGCACGTAACCTTCAGCGGCGGGTGCGCTGGCCGTATGTGGCGGAAAATGAAGGCATCGCTGAATGGGTAATGGGCGGTGAACTGGTGTTCGTTACCGGCATCAACCACCCGCGCGGTGAGGCCAACCTGTTGAGCCTGCTGGAAGACGGCGACGCCGTGGGCATCGCCGGCATGGTGATCCTCACCGGCGGCAGCTTTATCCAGAGCGTCCCGGCGTCTGTCATCGCACGAGCCGAGCAACTTGGTCTGCCGCTGATCGAGCAGCCCTACGCGCTGAAGATGGTGGTGGTTACCCACCTTATCGGTACGGCGTTGGTGCAGATGAGCCAGGTACGCCGCTCGCGTCACGATATCATTGGCCAGCTGCTCACTGGCGACTACCCGAGCCTGGCGATTGCCCGGCAGCGCGCAACGCACCTACAGCTGGCACTGGACGAGCCGCGTCGTTTGCTGGCTTTGCGCCTGGCGGGCGTGGACGGTTTGTTCGAGCGCCACGGGCTGGCCCACGGCGAGCGTACCTGGCAAGCTACCCGGCAGGCCCTGGAAGACCAGCTCGAAGCCTGGTGCCGCCAACGGCCAGGCAGCGTTACCGCGCAGCTGCCGGGTGATCTGTTCGTGTTGCTGCTGGCCGATACACACGACCTGCCCGAGACGTTGGCTGCGCTTTACCGGCAGCTGCAGGCCACGACGGGTGAACTGAGTTTGCACATGGGTTTGTCGAGCGTCGCCGACGATTGCGCGCACTATCGACAAGCCCTCAACGAGGCGCGTCAGGCCCTGGACGTCGCCCAGCACCTGCGCCCAGCCAACGGCTATTGCAACTTCAGCGAACTGGGCGTGCTGCGCCTGCTGCAAGGCATCGTCGACCGCTCGCTGATCGACGATTTCGTCAGCCGTACGCTTGGCCCGCTGATCGCCCCTGGCCGCAAGCAGGCCAATGCTCTGGTGCACACCCTCGACGCCTTGCTCATGGAAAACGGCAACGGCCTCAAGGCTGCACAGCGGCTAGGGCTGCACCGCAACACCATCAATCAGCGCATCCAGCGCATCGAACACCTGAGCGGGCAGTCCATTGATGACCCGCTTTTTCGCATGAATGCTTCGGTCGCCATGCTGGTATGGCGCATGAGCGAAGCCCACGGCAAGGAGTAACAGCATGAACATCATCAACGCACGGCTGCGCGGCAAGCCTGGCCTGTTCCGCATCGAACTGAACGACGAGCGCATTGCCGCCATCGTGCCGCAGGCCGAGGTGGTGGCGCCCGTTGCCGCCCATGACCTGGACGCAGGGCAAAACCTGGTGGTGGCGCCCTTTGTCGAGCCGCATATCCACCTCGACGCCACACTGACTGCCGGCGAACCCCGGTGGAACATGAGCGGTACCCTGTTCGAAGGCATCGAATGCTGGGCTGAGCGCAAGGAAATCACCACCCATGAAGACATCAAGATACGGGCGAAAAGGACCATCGGCATGCTGGTGGACCACGGAATCCAGTATGTGCGCACCCACGTCGATGTGACCGACCCGAAACTCACCGCGCTCAAGGCCATGGTCGAGGTGCGTGACGAAGTACGCGAGCTGGTCGACCTGCAGATTGTCGCCTTCCCGCAGGAGGGGATCGAGTCGTATGCCAACGGCCGGGCGCTGATGACCGAAGCGGTGGCCATCGGCGCCGATGTGGTCGGCGGCATTCCGCATTTCGAGAACACCCGCGACCAGGGCGTGTCGTCGGTGAAGTTTCTGATGGACCTGGCCGAGCGTACCGGTTGTCTGGTGGACGTGCACTGCGACGAGACCGATGACCCGCAATCACGTTTTCTTGAAGTGTTGGCCGAAGAGGCCCGGGTGCGCGGCATGGGTGCCCGGGTGACGGCCAGCCATACCGTGGCCATGGGCTCGTATGACAATGCCTACTGCTACAAGCTGTTCCGCCTGCTCAAGCTGTCGGGCATCAACTTCGTGTCGTGCCCGACCGAGAGCATTCACCTACAGGGGCGCTTTGACAACTACCCCAAACGCCGTGGCGTCACCCGTGTTGCCGAGATCGACCGTGCCGGGATGAACGTGTGCTTTGGCCAGGACTCCATCGTCGACCCGTGGTACCCGCTGGGCAACGGCAACATCCTGCGCATTCTTGAGGCCGGCCTGCACATCTGCCACATGCTCGGCTACGAAGACCTGCAGCGTTGCCTTGACCTGATCACCGATAACAGCGCCCGCACCTTGAACCTGGGCGAGCGCTACGGCATCGAGGTGGGGCGGCCGGCAAACCTGTTGCTGTTGTCGGCGCCTGACGATTACGAAATGGTGCGCACCCAGGGGCATGCACTGGTGTCGGTACGCAATGGCAAGGTGCTGATGCAGCGTACGCCGGCGCAGGTGCAGCGTCTGTTCTGACTTCGCTGTGGGTTCAGGTGCTCAGTGCAGCCAGGGCGCAGCTCGCAACTTGAGCATCCTGCACAGCCACGCCGGTCAGGTCTGCGAGGGTGATCTGGCCGTCGTGCTCGCGCCCAATGGCGTGGCCGGCCAACAGCGCACCCAACTCGATCAGCTGGTTCGCGTGTAGCTGACCGCTCTCGAGCGCGTGAGCCACTTCGCCGTACTGGCTGCACTGGGCGACCGAGTCGACGATGATGCGGTCTGCCCTGGCCACCAGTGCCGGGTCCAGCTCCTGCTTGCCGGGTGCATCGGCGCCGACGGCAGTGATATGCGTACCCGGTTGGACCCACTCGCTGTGCAGCAGCGCCTGGCGGGAAGGGGTGGTGCAGACAATCAGGTTTGCCGCGCCTGCGACCTCTGCCGCATCCCGTGTGGTGCGAACCTCGAAGCCCAGTTCACGGGCAAATGCTGCATAGGCCGCAAGCCCGTTTTCATGCCGGCCCCAGACAATGACCTGGCGGCAATGGGTAACGGCGCGCAGCTGTTCAAGCTGCATCTGCGCCTGCATGCCGGTGCCGAGGATGCCAATGGCCTTGACCTCGGCCGGTGCCAGCAGCCGGGCAGCGATACGCCCGGCCAGCGCGGTGCGCATGGCGGTCAGCCAGCCCTGGTCCTGCAGCAGTGCCAGCGGCTGCCCGGTGAGCGCCGAGAGCACCAGCATCAGGCCATCGTTGCTCGGCAGGCCCTTGGAAGGGTTGTCATAAAAACCGGTTGAAAGCTTGACGGTGAAGGTAGGGCTGCCTTCGATGTAGGCCGATTTCACGCAGCAGTCACCGTTCGCCGCTTGAAATGCGAAGGCCTGCACGGGCGGCACCTGGACCTTGCCGTTGGAGTAGGCGATGAAGCCTTCTTCCAGCAGGCTAACCGCCAGCTCCGGGTTGAAGCTGGCGGTGATCTGCGCCTTGCTGAAGACTTTCATTGCACGGCCTCGAGGAATTTTTCCAGCACGATGTTACGGCCGCACAGGATCACTGCGACACGTTTGCCCTGATAGCGCTCGGCGAGCTTTTGCATGCCGGCGACCGCAACCGCTGCAGCGCCTTCGATGATCCAGCGTTCAGTGCTGGCGATAACGCGCATGGCGGCGCGAATCTCGTCTTCGCTGACCAGTACGGTATCGGTGAGCAACGCTTGGCACAGCGGCAAGGTGACAGCGCCGGGCTCGACGCCGCCAGCTGTGCCGTCCGACAGCGTTTCGCGGGCGTCCACCTCGACAATCGCTCCGGCCTTGAGGGATTGCTCCAGTGCAGGGTCATTCGCCGGCCAGCAGCCGATTACCTCGGTACCCGGCTTGAGTACGCGCAGGGCGGCACCGATGCCGGCAATCATCCCGCCACCGCCGACGGCGACAAATACGGCGTCCAGGTCGGGTGCCTGCTCGAACAACTCCATGCCGATGGTGCCCTGGCCGGCAATGACTTGCAGGTCGTTGTAGGGGGACACGAACGGTACACCCTGAGCCTTGGCCTGCCTGGCTGCCTCCAGCTCTGCACTTAGCGGGTCCGTGGGCAGGCAGAGCACTTCGGCGCCTAGCGCCCGCATCGCCTCCAGTTTGTATGGCGAGGCGGAAGTGGCGGTGTAGACAGTCACTGGCACGCCAGCCGTTTTGCCGGCCAGTGCAAGTGCCTGCCCGTGGTTGCCGGAAGAGGCAGCGATTACCCCGCGCTTGCGTGCTTCGGTCGGCAGCAGGCGGATCTTGTTGCTGGCGCCACGGAACTTGAACGACCCCGTGTGCTGCAGGTGTTCGCATTTCAGCAAGACTTCGCAGCCGCTCAATGCCGACAACCGGGGGCTGTAGGTGAGTGGTGTAATGCAGACGGCGGGGCGCAGTGCGCTGTGTGCTTCCTTGATGGATTCGTAGAGTGCATCAAGGTAAAGGCTGTCGGCAAAGGTCGGTGAGGCTGTAGTGGCTGGCATGCTGTGCTCCGAATGGAATATTTGTCCACAGTAGAATAATTATCCATGCCAGACAAGTGTGCGAGCAGGCCCGCTTGGCGACCTCCTGTCGGTCAACTTCGCGCTGCTAGGGCTTCAGCTCTTTCAGGTACTTGTACACGGTGGCGCGGCCCATGCTCAGCACGTTGGCGACATAGTCAGCACCACTTCGCCCTTCGAACGCGCCTTCTGCGTGCAGTGCCTGCACGAGGCTGCGCTTGTCCTTCATCTGCAGTGTCTGCAGCGACAGGTTGCGTGCTTGCAGCCACGCGTGCAGGAAGGTGTTGATACGTTCCTGCCAATCGTTGCGGAACAACGAGTCAGGTTGCGGTACCAGCCGGCCCATCTGGAAGAACGCATCGAGCGCCACACGGGCTTGCTCCAGTACCGACACGTTCAGATTGATGCACATCAGGTGCTCGGCTTCGCCATCTGCGTTGCGCAGGACGGTACTGATGGAACGGACCTTCTGCCCATTCCAGTTGAGCTTCTCGTACGGGCCTAGGTTGGCGCCGTCAAGCACATCGCCCAATTCGTTATCGATCGCCGAGTCATCGCCCAGCTTGCGCTGGGAGAAGTTGTTGGCGATGTGCACCACCGTCTGGCTGCGCAGGTCATGGACGATGATTTCAGCGTGCGGGTACAGCAGCAGGGCGATGCTGTCGGCGATTGCCTTGTAGTTTTCCAGGTTCATTTTCTGTCGGTGATCAGTGCTGGACGCCCATGGTGGCGGCAAAGCGTAACCGGCACAAGGTCGTGCCCCTGCGCCTTCCGTACGGCTGCCAGCCTCGAAAACAACAACATTTTGCTTATCACATGCGATAAGCCGTGATTATTCCATATCAGGAACTGTTTGCAGGAGCGATTGGATATCGCCATAATTAGTACGTAATTACATGGTACATAACACAGTACAAAATCGTAGGAGCAAGCATGGCCCGGGGCGGTATCAACAAGGTGGTAGTGCAGCAGGCGCGTCAGGCGCTGATTGCCCGGGGCGAGAACCCCAGCATCGATGCCATACGTATCGAGCTGGGTAATACCGGCTCCAAGACCACCATTCACCGTTACCTGAAGGAGTTGAACGGCCAGCAGCCGGTGGCTTCTGAAGGCGGCGCCGCGCTGAGCGATGTGCTGAGCCGCCTGGTCGGGCAACTGGCAACCCAGTTGCAGGACGAGGCCGACCTGACGATTGAGCAGGCCGAAAGCACCTTCACTCAACAGCGGGAAACGCTTGAAGCGCAGCTGGAGATTGCCCAGCAGGCGCTGGCGGCAGCGCATCAGCAACACAAGATCGATGCAGCGGCATTGGCCGCCGAGACGGAAAAGCTGCTGTCCACACAAAGCACCCTGCAGGCCGAACAGCTGCGCAGTGCCAGCCTCAACCAGTCACTGGGCGAGATGCAGGTGCGTCTGGCCGACAAGGACGAACAGGTCAAATCGCTGGAAGACAAGCATCGCCATGCCCGCGATGCTCTGGAGCACTACCGCAATGCCAGCCGTGAGCAGCGCGAGCAGGAGCAGCGCCGCCACGAAGCGCAGTTGCAGCAGATGCAGGTGGAAGTGCGCCAGTTGCAGCAGGGCATGATCGTCAAGCAGGATGAACTGACCCGCCTGCACCGCGACAACGAGCGCTTGCTGGGCGAACACCGCCAGGCGGCCAGCGAGTGCCGGGCGCAGGACGAGTTGTTGGAGCAACGCGATGCGCAGATCCAGGGCTTGCGCACGATCCTGGCCCAGGCTCAGGGCGCCAGCGAAGAAATGCGCCGGCAGCTGGATGTGCAGGCGCAAAGCCTGGAGGCCAGACGAGACCTGTGCGCCGAACAAGCGCGGCAATTGCAGCGCTTTGAGGAACAGTTGAAGGAACGGGACCAGGCGCTGGCGCAATGTCGCGCACAGCTGGTACCCGTTGGAGATTAATCAAACTTTCCGTGGCTGGCGTGTTCTTCCTTTGACACTCACGGGAGAAAACACCATGCATGATTCTGAGCCAGTACGCAAAGAGGGGCCTCACTCGACGGAGCAGGCGGACAAACCGGAGGACCTTGGTTTCGACCCTGATTCCCCGGATGTCGACGACCCACAGGTGGACCCGCAAGGGCCGGCCAAGGCGCCCAGAGACATTGAAAAGGACAAGTGAGTGCGGCTATGCCCAGCGCTCCAGCAGCGCCCTGCTAGCTCACTGAGCTAGCAGGTTTGCCGTAAGAGCAGCCTTATGGCCCGACGGGCGAGTATTCAGGCTTCGGCTTTTCGCGCCGCTTCGACCCCCGACGCCGACAGCTTGATCGGGTAGTGCACGCTGATCTGGTGGTCACTACCCACTACCACGCTGCCGTCGTGGATCAGGCCTGCTTCCTGCAATGTCTTCAGCATGCCCGCCACAGCTTTCTCACCGCGGTAGTTGTCCAGCACTTCCTTGCCCAGGCCTTCAGGGTGCGAATGCAGCAGGCGAGTAAGGACTTCGGTTTTCAATGCATCGTTACTCATGTCGAACCTCACTTGGCGTGCTTGGCCTGAAGCGCCTTGGCATGCTCCAGGTGCTGCTCGAGTTTGGGCAGGGTTTCACTGGCGAAGGCTTTCAGCTCGGCCTTGTCGGACGATGCCGCTTCTTTCTTGAACAGTTCCACCGCTTTTTCGTGTGCATCGACCTGGTTGTTGAGGTACGACTTGTCAAAGGATTCATCCCGCCATTCCAGGATCATTTTCTTGACCTTGTCGGTCATGGCTGCGTCATCCGGAACGGAAATGTCCAGCTTGCGGGCGATGTCGCCGAGTTTCTGGTTAGCCTGGGTGTGATCAGTGACCATTTGCTGGGCGAATGCCTTGATATCGGCATTCTGGCTTTTTTCCTTGGCCAGATTGCCGGTGACCACTTCGGCAATGCCGGCTTCGGTAGCCGCATCGACGAAGTCATCGGAACTCGCCGCCAGTGCATGCACCGATGCCAGGCCCAACACCATGGAGAAACCAACGCGCTTGATGAAGAGATTGCTCATGCTTCACTCCTTAAACCGTGGCGCGACCTCAGTGTCGCGTACGGTTGAGGGTGAGGGAGCGGTAAAGGTTTAATCTTTTTTGCCGGCGTTTTCGATGCGGGCGTTTGTCCTGGTGGGATGGCTGTGGCAATGGGCTGCGAAGCAGCCCCAACGCCTAACGCGCAACGCAGAGGCGCATTGCACAACGCCCTTCAAGGCCGTGAGCGCGCTCGCTGGCAAGAATGCCCTGAAGCCGTTCGCCTGACAGCCCCTCATCGATCACCTCAAACCCGAACCGTGCATAAAACGGCGCATTCCAGGGCACATCGACAAAGGTGGTCAACGTCAGCTCGCGCACACCGGCGCAGCGGGCAGCATTAACCACCTGCTGCAGCAATAGGCGCCCGACACCCCGCCCTTGGGCCTCCTGGCACACCGATATCTCATGAAGGTGCAGTGCCTGGCCCACAAGCCGGGCACACGCAAATCCCACAATACGCCCGGCAGGATCCTCAGCCACCCAGCTACCACCAGCCTCGACGAAAGCCCTGTGTGCAGCGCAATCCATCACATCACCCTGGGCCAGCCAGGCCAGTGCCGGCCAGCCGACAAATGCCTGGGCTGCGGAACGCTCGATGTCCGGCAGGAATTGAACATCGTGTTCAAGGGTAGGGCGGATAAGCATGAACCACTCCTGTCGTTCTAGTCCGCCGCCAACACCTGCGGCTGTAATTGCCAGCGCACCGAGCTTACGCCTTTTTCCAGGCTGACGCGGCTGACCAGCCGCTCCAGTTGCGCCGGCGCCTGCGCAGTGCCCAGCAGTTCGGCGCGCACTTCCAGGCGCGCAGGGGTGTCCAGGTCTTCGCTCTGCAGTGACTGCAAGCGCAGCTGCGGATCGCCCAGGCTATGCAGCATCAGGCTGCGCACCTGGATTTCGTCCTCGGCGCGGCAGACGATGCGCACTTCGAAGTGCTGTTCCACTTCGCTGGCCGGCACCACGTCCTGTCGGTCCAGGCGCTGGGCGATGTCACGTAACAGGATATTGGCGCATAGCACCACCAGGCTACCCAATGCTGCCTCCAGCAACAGCCCCAAGCTGCACAGCACGCCGACCGCAGCTGTGCACCACAAGGTGGCCGCGGTGTTCAGGCCGCGCACGTTGAAACCATCGCGCATGATCACACCGCCACCGAGAAAGCCGATGCCCGACACGACATAGGCGGCGACGCGCGACGCATCGGCAGGTGCCATGCCTGGCACCGCCTGGGTCATCAGCACGAACAGACAGGCACCGGTACTGACCAGCGCATTGGTGCGCAGCCCGGTCAGGCGTTGGCGCAATTGCCGTTCGGCGCCGATCAGTGCTCCGAGTAGCAGGGCAATGCTGACGCGCAGCAGAAATACTTTCCAATCCATAGCAAACCTCTTCCGCAGGCACACGCCCGCATGAACGCCATCAGTTGGCGTGGTTGAAAAACCAGAAAAATGCGCAGGACCACGAGGAGGGGAGAAGAAGCGGGGGTTACAGGAAACCACCGTCTTGCCAGAGCGGCCAGACAGTGCAGGACACTGCCGGGCTAGCGCGCCACGCGGGCCTGTCGCAAGCGACTGGGGCTACTGTCCAAGGCAGGTCTCCTGTTGAGGAAGGCAAAATTGCGTCGCGGACCATACGCCGCGTGGCAGAGCAGGTCAAGGGTGAAAACATGACGATGGCTTCATCCGTGGGTGGCCTGCAACCGGTCACGCCCGCATGGAAAAAAACCTGGGCAGCCGGTAACCTTGCGCCTCCCTTTGCCATCCACCGGACCGTTCCATGCTGTTCAATCTCGCCGTATTGTTCGGCACCCTGGTGGCCATGGAGGGCGTTGGCACGCTGGCTCACAAGTACATCATGCATGGCTGGGGCTGGTGGCTGCACCGCTCGCACCATGAGCCACACCTGGGCATGCTCGAAACCAACGACCTGTACCTGGTGGCGCTGGGGCTGATCGCCACAGCGCTGGTCGCCTTGGGCAAGAGTGGTTATGCCCCTTTGCAGTGGATTGGTGGCGGGGTGGCGGGGTACGGCATGTTGTATGTCGTGGCCCACGACGGGTTCTTTCACCGGCATTGGCCGCGCGCGCCGCGGCCGGTCAACCGTTACCTCAAGCGGCTGCACCGTGCGCACCAGTTGCACCACGCGGTGAAGGTGCGCACGGGGAGTGTGTCGTTCGGGTTTTTCTATGCGCCGCCGTTGAAGGTGTTGAAGCAGCAGCTTCGGCGCGAGCGCGGCCGGCAATAACGACCCGGGCGGTTGGCTCGCTCCTACAAAGGGCAGTGCAGGTCTGCACCATCAATTTGCGGTTTCACCCTCGGGCTGCGCGGCCACATGCCCGCGGCTCACCCACCAGCCAAACCCTGCTGCCGTGAAGAACATGATCAGGCTGTAAAGTGCCGCCGGCACCGCCATGGTCGGGTTGTTCAGCAATGACGGGCTCAGTGCCAAGGCAATCGCCAGCGTGCCGTTGTGAATACCAATCTCCATGCCGATGGCAATTGCCTGACGTTTGGGGATGTTCAACAGGCGCGGCACCCAGTAGCCCACGGCCAGGCTCAGCATGTTGAACAACAGCGCAGCAAGGCCCACCACCGGTGCGTACTCGACCACGGTCTGCCAATCCTTGGCCAGCGCCAGGACAATGGTAAAGGCCAGGAACAGTGCCGCCACCAGTTTCATAGGCTTCTGCATGCGTGTGGCAAACGCAGGGGCGTAACGGCGAATCAGCATACCCAGGGCGACCGGCAGCAGGACAATCGCAAATACCTGCAAGACCTTGGCAAACTGCAGTGGAATGGCCTGGTCCGAGGCCATGAACCAGCTCAGCGACAAGTTCACCAGCAACGGCATGGTCAAAATCGCGATCAGCGAGTTGACGGCCGTGAGCGTGATGTTCAACGCCACATCGCCATGGGCCAGATGGCTGAACAGGTTGGCCGTGGTGCCACCCGGCGAAGCGGCCAGCAGCATCAGCCCCACCGCCAGGGCCGACTCCAGGCCAAAGCCGTTGGCAATCAGGAAGCACACCAGCGGCAGCAGCAGAATCTGGCAGGCCAGGCCCACCACCACTGGCTTGGGGTACTTCACCACACGAGCGAAGTCGGCCAGGGTCAGCGACAGCCCAAGGCCGAGCATGATGATGCCCAAGGCAAGCGGCAGAAAGGCGGTGAGCAAGGGCGAGGCGGTCATGGGCAGTCTCTCGGGCGAAGGATCTCGAGCAGTGTAGGTCGAGCCTGATTGATAGCTAATCGCAAAGGGCCAGCTATTGGTAACCGTTTGTTACCAACTACGGCAGTTGGCGAGGCTGCATGCCGCATTGCAGCAGGCTTGCAGGCGCAGTAGCATTCCGCTTTTATCCGAGGATTAGCCTGTCATGCCGTTCCAGAAAGGGCTGCTTGCCACCCCGGTGCCGGCCCATGCCCGTCACCTGTTTTTCACCCTGCAATCGCCCGAGGCGCTGCCCGCCGCTCTGGATGCCTTGCTGCCACAGGTCGATGGCGACCAGCTGATCCTGGGTGTCGGTGCACCGCTGGCCAAGGCCCTGGGCCGAGTCGTGCCTGGCCTGCGAGCTTTCCCGCTGCTGGACGCCGCCGTGGAGAACCCCAGCACCCAGCACGCGCTGTGGCTGTGGCTGCGCGGTAACGAGCGCGGCGATCTGCTACTGCGCGCCCAGGCCCTGGAGCACGCGCTGGCACCAGCCCTGCGCCAGACGGACAGCGTTGACGGCTTCCTGCACCGTGGCGGCCATGACCTGACCGGCTATGAAGACGGCACCGAAAACCCGGTGGACGAAGACGCTGTGCAGGCGGCCATTGCTGCCGACGGCTCCAGCTTTGCGGCGTTTCAGCTGTGGAACCACGACCTGGAGTACTTCAAGTCGCTGCCCCAGGCTGACCAGGACAACATCATCGGCCGCCGCCTGAGCGACAACGAAGAGCTGGACGATGCGCCCGAGTCTGCGCACGTCAAACGCACCGCTCAGGAAAGCTTTGAGCCCGAAGCATTCATGGTCCGTCGCTCGGTGGCCTGGGCAGACCAGCGTGGCGCCGGCCTTGCCTTCGTTGCCCTGGGCCACAGCTTCGATGCATTTGAAGTACAGCTGCGGCGCATGAGCGGCCTGGAGGACGGCATCATCGACGGCCTGTACCGCTTCAGTCGGCCACTGACCGGTGGCTATTACTGGTGCCCGCCGATGGGCGAGACCGGTGTTGACCTGAGCCTGCTGCTGGCCTGATCACTAAACATCCAGATACAGAAACACCTGCCGGCACGGGATAGTGCGGCTAGCATTGAAAGTTTCCGATTCATGACGGGAGCTTTTCCATGTACGCACGTCGTGATGTCCTACGCGCGGGTGCCACGCTGGGGGTGCTGGCCGCCGTCAGCCCCTGGCTGCACGCCGCCACCCCGGCGGGTTTGCTGACCCGCAAAGTACCGTCCACCGGTGAGGCGTTACCCGTGATCGGTGCCGGCACTTCCGGCAGTTTTGAGGTACAGGCCGACTCGGCCCAATATCAGCAGCTCAAAGCGGTGCTCAAGGCATTTTTCGAAGGGGGCGGCCGGGTGATCGACACCTCGCCCAACTACGGCGGTGCCGACAGCATCCTGGGGCAGTTGCTGGAAGAGGGCGGCTGGCACAGGCAGTGCTTCATTGCCACCAAAATCGCCGCCGACAGCCGTGCCGATGCCGAAGCGCAATGGGCCGGCAGCCTGAAGAGCCTGCGCACCGACAAGGTCGACTTGCTGCAGATCCATAACTTGCGTGACTGGCAAACCCAACTGCCCTACGCCCGCGAGCTGAAGCGGCAGGGCAAGACCCGCTATGTCGGCATAACCCATTACCTGAACAGCGGGCAAGACGAAGTCGCCCGTATCGTGCGCAGCGAGCCGCTGGACTTCATCCAGATCAACTATTCGGTCAATGCCCCCGACGCTGCCCGCGAACTGCTGCCGCTGTGCCAGGACAAGGGCGTTGCGGTGCTCATCAACCGGGCTTTCGACGATGGCCGCCTGTTCGCCAAGGTCAAGGACCTGGCGTTACCCGGCTGGGCTGCTGAGGCAGGTATTGGCAGCTGGGCGCAGCTGTTTCTCAAGTTCGCCATCAGCCACCCGGCAGTGACCACGGTAATCCCCGCCACCGGCCGGCCCGATCGCCAGCTCGACCAGCTCAAGGCCGGACAAGCACCCATGCTCACCCAGGCGCAGCAACAGGCGCTGATCAAGCAGTTTGCCTGACATCATGCATGGCTGGCGGCGGCGCCTGGACCAAGGGCTGAACATTCAGCCCGGCGAGGGGCCAGCAGTAATCGCCGGCCTGCTGCTATTCTACCTGCTGTTCACCGGCTACTTCATGCTGCGCCCGGTGCGAGAAACCATGGGCGTCGCCGGTGGGGTAGACAACCTGCAATGGCTATTCACCGGCACCTTCATCGCCACACTGGCCTGCATGCCGCTGTTTGGCTGGCTGGCGGCAAAGGTGCAGCGCAGGTATATCCTGCCTTGGACCTACGGTTTCTTTGCCAGCAACCTGTTGCTGTTCGCGGCGCTGTTTGGCGGCAACCCGGACGATCTCTGGACCGCCAGAGCCTTCTACATCTGGCTATCGGTTTTCAACCTGCTGACCATTTCCCTGGCCTGGAGCGTGCTCGCCGACCTGTTTTCAACTGCGCAGGGCAAGCGCCTGTTCGGCCTGCTGGCCGCCGGGGCCAGCCTGGGCGGGCTCAGTGGCCCAATCCTTGGCACCTTGCTGGTGGCCCCGCTGGGCCATTCCGGGCTGCTGGTGCTGGCCGCAGTGTTTCTGCTGGGCAGTATCGGTGCCGCGCTGTTCCTGCATCGCTGGCGACTGCGCCACCCACTACCAGAACAGGCCGAGCGGGCGGGCTCGCGGCCCTTGGGTGGCAACCCGTTTGCCGGCGCTACCGCCGTGTTGCGCTCCCCGTATCTGCTGGGCATCGCCCTGTTCGTGGTGTTGCTGGCCAGCGTCAGCACCTTCCTGTATTTCGAGCAGGCGCGCATCGTCAGTGAAACCTTCACCGATCGCACCCGGCAAACCCAGGTCTTCGGCCTGATCGATACGGTGGTGCAGGCCTTGGCCATCCTCACTCAGGTATTCCTCACCGGGCGCCTGGCCCGGCGCTTGGGTGTGGGGGTGTTGCTGGTGGCAGTGCCGCTGGTAATGGCTGCGGGTTTCCTGTGGCTGGCACTGGCCCCGGTGTTCGCGGTATTCGTCGTGGTGATGGTGGTGCGCCGGGCCGGCGAGTACGCGTTGGTGCGGCCAGGGCGGGAGATGCTGTTCACCGTGCTGCCCGCCGAGGACAAGTACAAGGCCAAGAACTTCATCGACACGGTGGTCTACCGAGGCGGCGATGCCCTCAGCGGCTGGGTCAAGCGTGCGCTGGACGTAATGGGTGAGCACCCGCAACTGGCGATGCTGATCGGCGCCGTGATTGCATTGGGCTGGGCTGCAACCGGTAGCTGGCTGGGCCGCCGCCAGGCCCATCTGGATAACCCGCCGCACGACTGACAGGCGCGCCAAATATGGTGTTGCCGCTTATTTAACGCCACCGGTCCGAACCCTTCGCAATAAAACGAATCCCGCGATATCGCCGAACTCCCAACCTGTGTACGGCAGCTTGCCGTGCATTCCGAAGTCATACGAGGTTTGAACACCATGGCCACTAAAGACAACAGCCGTACCGGCAACCAACAAGGCAGCCAAGGCGGTAACAAGAACCCAGGCAACTTCGCCAACGATCGTGACAAGGCTTCCGAAGCCGGACGCAAGGGCGGCCAGTCCTCTGGCAAGGACATGCCGCACGAGTCGGGCCGCAAAGGCGGCCGCTCGTAATTGACCGACGCGCAGTGCCGGGGCGACCTGGCACTGCAATCAGCCAAAGGGGGAATACCCATGCGACTGACTCCACTGATCATCCTCATGGGCTCGCTGACCTTGGTCGGCGGCTGCTTTGACCGCGACAATGACCACCCGGGCAAGGATGCCGACCCCAGCAAGCCATCACTGCAGATGCAGCAACCCGATACCAAGCCGGCACCGCAGCCTGCGCCCGACCCGGAACCGATGCCGGGGCAGAAACCGAGCCAATAGGCCCACAAGGAGCACGGCATGAGGGTGATGAACCGCGACACCGCTCCAATTTTGCCAATGGCCGCCGAGCAGTCCAGCGTGCAACAGCGCTATCAGGCAATGCTGACAGGCCACTATGACGGCAGCGCCGCATGGCTCGACGAACAACTTTCACGTGCTGCACGCCTGCCGGATGACCTGCCTGACTCACCTTCGAATTTGCCAGCCTGGAGCGCGCGGTGCGCTAGAGATGTAGCCGCCGGCTACGCCGAGTACCTTGAGCAACGCCGGCAAGGCGCACCACGCCGCTTCTTTACCTGCCGTGCCCATGCGCTGTGGTTTCTGCAACAGGTTGCACCGACCAAGGCGGTGGATGGAGCCTGGCTGCACGGCACGCTGCAGCACTGGGGCGACCCACGTTTTCACGGGCTCATCCGGACTTACCTGGAAGAGCTCGGCAATGGTGACCCGCGTTGCAATCATGTGCTGATCTACCAGCGTCTGCTGGGTCGCCTGGGGTGTGTAGAGGCGATGCCACTGGACGATGCACGGTATCTCCAAGGCAGCCTGCAGCTGGCCCTGGGGCAGCATTGCAACACGCACCTGCCTGAGGTCATTGGCTATAACCTCGGCTATGAACAACCACCGCTGCACCTGCTGATCACCACTTACGAGCTGGCAGAACTGGGCATCGACGGCCACTACTTCCAGTTGCATGTGACGATCGACAATGCCGCCAGCGGCCACGCTCAGCTATCGCTTCAGGCCCTGCGCCAGCTCAGCCCCCAGCACGACCAGCAAGCGTTCTACGACAGGGTGCGCAATGGTTATCGTCTGAACGAGCTGGGTACTGCGGCAGCTGACCTGATCCGCCAGTTCAACCTGCAGGATGAACTGTTCGCAGCCCTGGAACGCAAGCGTATTTACGGCCAGTTCATGCATGCCGACCGCTGCCGCCTGCAGCAGCGCACTATCAATCAGTGGTTGGCCACACCTGGCGCCATGCCCGAGTTCGTTGCCGCGTTGCAGGCCCAAGGCTGGATTGTGCGGGGCCAGGACCCGGCCCACAGCCGCTGGTGGAAGCTGATCGAAGGGCCTGCGGCGGTTATGTTCGGTGTGTTCAACAGTTACGAGAAACAACTGTGGCACGACTGGATAGCCGACACCTGGCGCCCTACGATCCGCCGTGTCGCGCCCGGTAGCTGGGGCCTGCCCGAATCCCCGGGGGAATCACAAGGCGAAATGCCCAGTGAAGCACCCGCCGCGTTGATAGGGCAAATGGCCGGCAACCGCCATGCCACACCTGAGGGCCTGGCGGCGACCCGGGCATACATTCGCACCACCGGGCTGCTTCAGGAGGAACCCCGCTGATGATGCTTGATGCCAGACAAGTCGAGGCCGACCAGGCGTTGCTGCAACTGGGCCAGCGGTTACGCGCCGACGGCTACCGATTTACCTGCGTGACACCCGCGACCCACAGCCGCGTCAATGCCCGCGAGGGTTCCGGACAGGCCAGCAGCTTGCGCGACGTGTTCGGCTGGAGCCGACCTTTCGCCCCAGGCTTGTTATCAAATGATGAACTTCAGTTGCTCGAACGCGCGCAGGTGCTGGCCCCCAGGGGCGAACTGCTGGGCAGTTCGGTGCGCTGGTCCACCCTGGAAGACCTGCTGCTGGTGCATTCAGCGTTCCCCACCGAGGCCAGCGATGCGGTGTTCTTCGGCCCGGACAGCTACCGCTTTGCCCAGGTCATCCACCAGCACCTGCAGCACAACCCCATGCCGGTCGAGCATGCAGTCGATATCGGCTGCGGCAGCGGGGTGGGAGCGTTGCTGATCGCTCGCGCCGCCCGGCATGCGCAGGTCAGCGCCGTGGACATCAACCCCTTGGCGTTGCGCTACGCCACGATCAACGCGGCGCTGGCGGGGGTGGGTAATGTGTCGATAGCGTCCAGCGACCTGCTGGACGGCATCACCGGTACGTTCGACCTGATTGTCGCCAACCCGCCTTACATGCTCGACCGCAGCGCCCGCACCTATCGCCACGGCGGTGGTGCGCTGGGCGCTGAACTGTCGCTGCGCATCGTTGAGCAGGCATGCGAACGCCTGACCCGCCATGGCACCTTGCTGCTATACACCGGCGTGGCCATTGTCGATGGCCGCGACGCCTTGCTCGAAGCTGTCCGCTTGCGCCTGGCAGGGCCACAATGGGCCTGGGTATACCGCGAGATCGACCCTGATGTGTTTGGCGAGCAACTGGCCGAACCGGGCTATGAGCAGGTCGAACGCATCGCCGCCGTGGCGCTCACGGTAACCCGTCATCGCTGAGGCAACATGGCCCGGGCCTGCACATTTGGCATCGAGGAGGAATACCTGCTGGTGAGGCTGGACTCAGGGCAGGTCCCTGCAACACCGTCACCTGCGGTAATAGGGCGTTGTCGCGAAGCGTTGGGCCAATATTTTGCCCAGGAAATGTTCCGCAGCCAGATCGAGCTGGCCTCGCCGGTGTTCAACAACCTTCATGACGCACGTGAGTTCTTCCAGCACAGGCGGCAGCGTTTGAGCGTGGCGCTGGCCGAGGAGGGGATGGGACTGTACGGTGCGGCCAGTCACCCCATTGCCGCCTGGCTGCGGCAGAAGGCTGCAGCCCCGGCACATTATCAGCAACTGTTCGATGACTACCGGCATGTGGCCCGGCGAAGCCTGCTCAACGGCTTGCATGTGCACGTTGGGGTTCCTCCAGGTTGTGACCGCATGCAACTGATCAACCGCGTGTTGGTCTGGCTGCCGTTGTTGCTGGTACTGAGCACCTCGTCGCCCTTTTGGGCTGGCCAGCGTACCGGCTACATGAGCTACCGCCGAGTGATTTGCGGGGAGTGGCCGCATATGGGCTTGCCCGAAGCCTTGCCGGACTGGGCCGCCTATGAACGCTACCGGGCCTTTTTGCAGCGAACCGGTGCCTTGGCTGCGGATGGCGACTTCTGGTGGGCCATTCGGCCTTCGCGGCGCTTCCCTACGGTGGAGTTGCGTATCTGCGATGGCTGCCCGCAACTGGAAGATGCCCTCTGCATCGCCGCGCTGTTTCGCCATTTGGTGGAGCACGCCATTACCGGTCGCCATGACCTGTTGCCCAGCAACCGCGAACTGCGCTGGATCGCCCAGGAGAACTATTGGCGCGCCATGCGCTACGGGCGCCATGCACAATTCATTGGTATGCACGAGCAACAGCCAGTCACGGCCGAAGGCTGGCTTGGCCAGTTGCAAGAGCAGGTGCCGGTCGACAGCGTGGATGCCGAGCGTGCCTGCCAGCATGCCCGGCACCTGCTGCGCGACGGCACCCATGCCGACCAGCAGTTGCACCGCCTGGCACAGGCCATCGAGGGCGGGCTCGACAAGGCAAAGGCGCTGCAGGCCGTGGTGGCGGCCGGGACTTGCAATTAGCCGGGGTTGGCCGACAATGGCCGCGCCCCTTGCAGCCACGCGGAAACACCTGCTCCATGATGCTGATCAAGCAATTCCCCGACATTTCCCTGGATGACACGCTGTTCGTATTCGCCCTCGAGGCCGAGGCTGGCGATGTTTTCACAGATGTGAACACCGTGTTCACCGGCATTGGCAAAGTCAATGCGGCGATCGCACTGACCAAGGCAATTGCAACCCGCAGGCCCAGACTTATCGTCAACCTTGGCTCGGCGGGCAGCCAGCGCCATGGCAAGGGCCAGGTGGTGTGCTGTAACCGTTTTGTACAACGCGACATGGACGTCACACCGCTGGGCTTTGCCCGTTACGAAACGCCCTTGTCGGCTGTCCCGGTAGTCCTGGAACACGGCGCAGCAATCCCCGGCCTGCCGCTGGAAACCTGTGGCAGCGGTGACAGCTTCGAAATCAACCATGGCGACGCGCCTTATGACGTGGTCGACATGGAAGCCTATGTGCTGGCGTTGATCGCACGCGGAGAAGGCATTCCGTTTGTGTGCCTGAAATACATATCCGATGACGCCGGCAGCGATGCCGCAGGGGATTGGGCCGTGCAGGTGCACCTGGCGGCCGAGGCATTCAAGCGGGTGCTGTTCAGCCAGGTTTGAGCGCTGATCGAAAACGCGGTGGATGGCACCGGCGTTGCCGGTGTTCGCGGCTAGAGCCGGTCCCACAGCGCACCCCCTGACGTGTAGTTGCTGAGCACGGTAGTTGCTGCGAGTGGGACAGGCACGGGTTAGAAGATTTAATGAGTCTGCCAGACCCCGTTGTTACGCTCGCAGTCGGTTCGTGCCTGGCCAAGGCTGGGAGTATCGTAGTAGTAGGTGATCACGCGGGCATCCTTGGGCAAAGCCGGCTTGTCGCCACCGATGGCTTTGGGATTGGCCAGCGCTTCCTGAGTCAAGGGCGCGATGCAGCTGCCGACGCTGCCATCCGCACAACGTTCTACCTTGCGCTTCTCGCTGTTAAGCATGTCCTTGCTCTCGTTGCTGCAGGACCAGTTGATCGCTTCTGCAGGCAGATTGCTGTAGCTGTAGCAGGTGTGCCGGTCCACCGGCGTTACCGCATCGCTGGAGGAGCGGGTCAGCACATTGCAAGCTTCGGCCAGGGCTTCACCACTGGCCAGGCTGGCAACCATCACCATCAGCACAGAAAAGCGCATTTTCCACCTCCAGGGCACAGGGCCCTCGTCAGTCCCTCATTGCGGTCCTGAATCGGTCGACTCGTGATGAGTGGCGGGGGTTCAACGCGCTTGACCAACGGATTGACCGATGCCGGGTTGAACTTTGCAGCCCCTGGCGTTTCCACCGCATATCAGGCTCTTGGAAGGTCAGCCTTGGCAGGTGGCCGGGCAGGGGACGATGCCAGAGCAACGGATGCCTGCCAACCCTGGAGGAAAGCATGGCCAGACATATCATTCATTTCACCGGGCCGATCAATTCGTCGACCTGTGGCAACCTGATCAACACCTGCTCGCGGGCGTTGCAACAGGGCGCCGGGATCCTGCAGTTGAACATCGCCACCATGGGCGGCGAATGCAGTTACGGGTTTACCCTGTACAACTTCTTGCGGGCATTGCCGGTAGCGGTGCATACCCACAACCTGGGCACGGTGGAATCCATGGGTAATATCCTGTTCCTGGCGGGGGAGCGGCGCACGGCGTGCAGCTTCAGCAAGTTCCTGTTCCATCCGTTTCACTGGACCTTGCATGGTTCGGTTGACCATGCGCGGATGGCCGAATATGCAATGAGCCTCGATTACGATCTGGAGTTGTATGCGCAGATCGTTGCCGAACGGACCGAGGGTGCGGCGCAGGTGCTGGATGTGCCGCGATACCTGATGGCCCACCCGCGGATTCTGAGCCCACGCGAGGCCCTGGAGAACGGGATGATCCATTCCGTGGACGAGATGCCGATCGAGCCGGAGTCAGTTCAGTGGAGTGTGCATGCCTAGCGTTTGCCTTGGCGGGCCTCTTCGCAGGTAAACCCGCTCCCGAGGTTCGGCGAAAACATTCCGCGCAGGCTTACCGGACTGACGCCGCAGTGGTTCTGTCGCAAGCCAGTAGCGAGCGGATAAGCGACTTGATCTCACCTTTGAGCCCGGGTGCCTGGTCCAGGTGGGCGAAGCGGTAATCGGCAATTTCATGCCGTGCCTTGGGCTGCGGTGCGTCTGCAAACTCTGCTTCGAATACGTAGTGCATTCGCTCGGAGGTTTCGTGGCGCATCAACAAGGTCAGGGAATCGGCCTGCAACCCGGTTTCTTCGAGCAATTCACGCTCAGCTGCCTGCATGGGCGTTTCGCCAGATTCAATCTTGCCACCGGGAAGGGTCCAGGCGCCTTTGGACTTTCTCACCCATAACCATTTATGGGTTTGCTTGCCATGTCGGCAGATGATGGTGGCGCGGTCCTTGTTCAACTTCATCAGGCCTCCTGAGCGATGCGCTTGTTTTATGAGGATTCGGCCCTTGGCAGAAACAAACGTTGCGTTTAACCCGACGAACGGTCAAGACAGGGATTTGTCCTTTAATCGCGCACCCCACGCAAACATTTTGTCGGCGTCCTTTTCGTGCCACTGGTCAGCTGCAGTCAAAAGCTTTGAGCAGACCCGGCAATCGGCCGCTCGGAACAAAGGCAGGGCACATGCTCATGCGACCAGCCAATCCATCGCAAGGAGAAACCAAATGGCGCAGGACCAAGAGCGAACAAGCCGGCGCGGCGGCACCAAGGAAACCAACCCGGGCAACTTTGCCAACGACCGGGAACGGGCTTCGCGCGCGGGTCACAAGGGCGGGCAGGCTTCTGGCGGCAACTTCGCCAACGACCGCCAGCGGGCTTCGGACGCCGGGCGCAAAGGTGGCCAGAATAGCCACGGCAGCGGTCGCAGTCAGCAGTGAACACCCTTGCTGACACGAAGCGATTCCGGGTTTACCGACCCGGAATCGCCCCATGACCTGGCCTGCTCTAGCACCCGGTAACGGCCGCTGGTGCCAATTGCTCGACAAAATATTGAATCTTCTGGCGATGGCCTGATCAATCAGGGAGTCATCCATGGAGAAGAGGAGGCCCCTGCGATGCCTAGCCCACAGCTTTACATCATCGATTACCAACTGCATGGCCAACCGCGCAGTTTCATCATTCGCCTGGAACGCCTGGACAATGCCGAGGCCTGGCATTGGGCAAGTTGCGATGCGGGTATCGGCATCATTCCCAAGTTCGGGCGTGAGAAGATCAGGAAGATCAGCCGGCCGATGGCCGAGCGCTACGGGATTACCGCCGTGAGCTGGCGAATTTCGGGGAGCAAGCCGAACCAGGCGGTGGGGGACCCGGCGGCGACGGTCTAACCCGCCATCCGAGCGCCGGCAGCCCCTGACCAAGGGTGTCAGCTGCCGGTGTACTTCACCGCAGCAGCGGTACGCGAGCTGACCCCAAGCAGCTTGAGCAGCGACGAAACATGTATGCGCACGGTAAACGGGGAGATACTCAGGGCCTTGGCAATTTCCTTGTTGGTCTTGCCCTGGGCAATCAGCCGGAGTACTTCTTGCTGACGGTGGGTAAGTTGCTCCACTGCACATTCGCCACCGAGGTTGGGCAGCAAACCTGAGGGCGCATACCTGACCAGCACCTCGCCATTGCGTATGGCGAGGATTGCCGCCCCTATCTCATCTGCGGCGATGCTTTTGCCGATGAACCCCTCGACTCCCGTAGCCATCACCTGCTCGACGATAGCGGGGTCGTCGACCATCGACACGATGATCAGCGTGGTGCGTCGAAACTGTTGGCGTAAACGCGCAAGGCACTGGATGTCCACCAGCCCGGGGAAACGCAGGTCGAGGATCAGGGTATCAGGTACCTCCCCGCCATCAGCCAAGGCCATTACTTCATCCAGGTTGCCGGCCTCTTCTATGCAGGCACCCGCAACCACGCGCTTTACGGTGCGCGCCAGGGCTTCCCTGAACAGCGGATGGTCATCCGCCACGATGATGCGACACGTCACGCTTGGCAACTCCCTGTAGCCGCAAGTGTAGAAGGCCATGCTAATTTAGCAGCCTCGGAGAAAGGGTGCTGCCTACGGATGGCGGCAATGCGACCCCGTGCACAGGGAGGCTGGTCATGGACCTGGACAAGAACAACGAACTCGATCAAGCCAACCTGCGCGTGATCGTTGCCTGCTGTGCGCTGGTCTACATGACCGTGCTGGGCTTTCTGCCGGGCAGTTCGCCTGCCCCTTATCTGCCGGTCATCTACTACATCGTCACCTTTGTGCTGGTGTCCATCGGTTTGCGCCAGGCCATTGCCCGTTGGCCCGGGAATTACCCTTGGCGACGGGTACTGGGGATGGTGCATGACTACACCGGTACCTGCTTCGGCCTGGTGGTAGGTGGCGAGGCGGCGTTGCCGATCTATGCGGTGATGGTGTGGGTGAACCTGGGCAACGGCATGCGCTTCGGCTCGCGCTACCTGGCGATTGCCACGGTGCTGGCGCTGGCGGCGTTGCTGGTGGTGTACCAGATCACGCCTTACTGGCAGGCCAACCCGTTCATGGTGTTGATGTTGCTTACCACCAGCACGGTCATCCCGGTGTATGCGCACCTGCTGCTGGAGCGCACGCGCAAGGCCTCTGAACAGGCTGCGGCGGCCAACCGCGAGAAATCCCGCTTCCTGGCGCAGGCCAGCCACGACCTGCGCCAACCGATTCACTCTATCGGCCTGTTCACGGCATGCCTGCGCGAGGCGCAGCTGGGCGAAGAGGAGCGGCGACTGGTGGATAGCATCGACCGCTCGCTGCTCAATGTATCGCAGCTTTTTCGCTCGATTCTCGACCTTTACACCCTGGACAACGGGCGCGTGCAACCGCGCAGCGAGACATTCGCCCTGGCCGGATTTCTGGCGGAGCTGGTGCGTCAGAACACCGAGCCCGCCCGCTGGGCCGGGGTGGAGATACGCTTGCGGCCCTGCGCGTACTGGACGTGCACCGACCGTGGCATGCTGACGACCATGGTGCAGAACGTACTGTCCAACTGCTTCAAATATGCGGCGCATCGCCCGCTGCTGCTGGCGGTACGGCGCTGCGGCGAAGGCCTTGCCATCGTCGTTTATGACCAGGGGCGAGGCATAGACGAAGCGCATCAGCGGTTGGTGTTCGAAGAGTTCTACCGGGTACGCCAGGTACGCGACAACGATGTCGAGGGTGTGGGCCTGGGTTTGTCGATTGTGCGGCGGCTGGGGCATCTGATGGGCCTGAAAGTAAAGCTGCGTTCGCGGCCAGGCCACGGCACGGCGGTCAGCCTGCAAGGCTTGCCGCGCCTCAGCGCTCAGCCAGCCCTGGTTGTGGGCGAGCGCTCGCCGGCAGCGGCCGGCCTGCTTGGCGGCTTGCGGGTATGCCTGGTAGAAGACGACCACAATGTGCTGCGGGCGACCTCGGCGCTGCTGCAGCGCTGGGGGTGTGAAGTAGAGGCGCACAGTTCGCCTGCTGATTTGCGCAGTGATTGTGAAGTGATCGTTGCCGATTATGACTTGGGGCAGGAGGCAACCGGAGTCGACTGCATCGACCGGTTGCGGGCCCAGCGCGGCTGGGACGTACCCGCGTTGATCATGACCGGGCACGACCCGGAGAAGATTCAGGCAGCGGTGCATGAGCGCAATATCGCCGTGCTTTCCAAGCCGGTACGCCCAGCTGAACTGCGAGCGGCCCTGCGCGCATTGCGCGAGGAGCCTGCGGCGCCGGCGCTTTAGACCGGCGCAAGGGCGCAGGGGTTGTGCGTGGGTTATTGCAGGATGACCGCCTGGCCTTCCTTCATGCAGGAGGGCGTGGGCTCGTACAGGCCCATGCCGGCCACCGCGACGATGCCACCGCTGGGCATCTGGCACTCGTACCGGCCTTTGGCGGTGGTGGCTGTGTAGTAGGTGATGGTGCTGTCACTGCGCACGTCGGCGACGTTGGAAACCTTGGTGTTCAGAATGAACTCGGTGCGCTGCTTGAGCGTGTCTTCGGAGGGTTTGATGGTCTGGCAGCCGGCGACGCCGGCCAGGAGGGCGGCACTGAGGACGAGCTTGAGGGCGTGCATGATGGGAGCTTCCTTGGCGTTGTTATCGCTGGACTATAACGCCGAGGGGCGAGGTGGGCGATTAGGGCAGATGTACGAGGTGGCCCTTGGCCTTTATGTAACCTGTGCGTGCTTCTTCGCGGTTCGATGTACCCGCGAAGAAGCACGCGAGGTCAACAAGTCACTCAGGCTGTTTCAGCACCAAGGTCAGGATGTCATAGCTGGCTACCAGCTCACCCAGCTGGTTGATCACCTCTACATCCCACGCCACCACACCCTGCGGCTGGCCCAGCGGGCTGGTCTTGCCCTGGTCGATCTTGCGCTTGCAGGTGAGGCGCGCCTGAATGGTATCGCCGATGCCCACCGGGTTGATGAAACGCAGGGTGTCCAGGCCATAGTTGGCCAGTACTGGCCCGGCGCCAGGCGAGACGAACAGCCCGGCAGCTGCCGACAGAACGAAATAGCCGTGAGCAATGCGTTTACCGAACTGCGATTGCTTGGCCGCGATTTCGTCAAAGTGCATGTAGAAGTGGTCACCCGACAGGCAGCCGAAGTTGACCAGGTCTGCTTCGGTGACGGTGCGGCGATGGGTGAGCAGGGATTCACCGATGCGCAGCTGCTCGAAGTAGCGGCGGAACGGGTGCACTTCGGTCTCGATCACTTCACCGCCGCGTACGTATTCGCCCGTGACTGCCGTAAGCATGCTTGGCGAGCCCTGTACGGCGGCGCGTTGCAGGTAGTGCTTGACCGCGCGCAAGCCACCCAGCTCTTCGCCGCCACCGGCCCTGCCCGGGCCGCCATGCTTGAGCTGCGGCAGAGGCGAGCCGTGGCCGGTGGATTCCTTGGCGGCTTCGCTGTCGAGTACCAGCAGGCGGCCATGCCAGGCAGCCGCCACCGGAATGGCCTTGGCAGCGATGCTGCGGTCGGCGGTGACCAGTGTCGCCACCAGGCTGCCTTTGCCTCGCGCGGCCAGCGCCAAAGCTTCGTCGAGATCCTCATAGGCCATCAGCGTGCTGACCGGGCCGAACGCTTCGATATCGTGGACGCCGCCTTCGGCATGCGGGTCGCGGGCCTGCAGCAGGGTTGGGGCAAAGAATGCACCCTCGGCCACGCCCTCGCCACGCGGAGCAAAGCCATCGCTGGCGCCGAACAGCTGATCACAACTGTTTAGCAGGCTGCGCACCCGCTCGGCCACGTCGTGCTGCTGGTCGTGAGAGGCCAGGGCGCCCATGCGTACGCCTTCCAGCGACGGGTCACCCACTACCACCTTGCTCAACCGCTCGCGCAAGCGCGTGGCAACTGCGTCGATGTGCTTGGCCGGCACGATGGCGCGGCGGATGGCGGTGCACTTCTGCCCGGCCTTGGTGGTCATTTCACGCACCACCTCCTTGATGTACAGGTCGAACTCTTCGCTGTCTGGCGTTACGTCCGGGCCGAGGATGGCGCAGTTCAGCGAGTCGGCTTCGGCGGTGAACGGTACGGAATTACGTATCAGGTTCGGCGTGACGCGCAATTTGGCGGCGGTATCGGCGGAACCGGTGAAGGTCACCACGTCCTGGCCTTGCAGGCGGTCGAGCAGGTCGCCGGTGCTGCCGATCACCAGTTGCAGGCTGCCCTCTGGCAGCAGGCCGGAGGCGTTCATCAGGCGTACGACGGCTTCGGTCAGGTAGCTGGTGGAAGTGGCCGGCTTGACGATGCACGGCATGCCCGCCAGGAAGGTCGGGGCGAACTTTTCCAGCATGCCCCAGATGGGGAAGTTGAAGGCGTTGATGTGCACCGCCACCCCGGCGCGCGGCACCAGGATGTGGCTACCGGCAAAGTGACCTTGCTTGCCCAGCGGGATGGCCGGGCCCTCGTGCACCAGGTTGCCCGACGGCAGCTCGCGGCTGCCGATGCCGGCATAGGCGAACAACGTGGCGTTGCCGCCTTCGATGTCGATCCAGCTGTCGGCACGGGTGGCGCCGCTATGGTGCGACAGGGTGTACAGCTGCTCCTTGCGTTCGGCCAGGTACAGGGCCAGCGCTTTCAGGCGTGCAGCGCGTTGCTGGAAGTCCATGGCCATCAGGCTGGCCAGGCCGCGAGCACGGGCGAAGTCGACGGCTTCGGCGAAGTCCGGGCGCTCTTCGTGGCTGTAGGCCAGTACGTGGCCGTCAAGGGCGCTGCGCAGGGCCTGGGCGCCGTGCTGGCCGAGCCAGCGGCCGGCGATGAAGCTTTGCAGGGTAGGGGCGGCAGACATGCTGTTCTCCATGCTGTTCAAATTTAAGGGGGCGCTGTTACCACAGCGCCAGGGTGTAGCCGATGATCAGGCGGTTTTCGTCCACGGCGTTGGTCAGGCCATTGCCGGAACGGAAGGTGACGTTGCGCCAGCGCAGGCTCACGTCCTTGAACGGGCCGCTCTGGATGACGTAGGTGATGTCGGTGTCGCGCTCGCGCTCGCGGCCATTGCTGACAGTGGCGGTTTCGGCGTGGCGGCCGTCGGTGTAGCGGGTCATGAAGCTCAGGCCGGGGATGCCCATCGCGACAAAGTCGTAGTCATAGCGCACTTGCCAGGAGTCCAGCCCGGCGCGGGTGAAAGTGTTGTAGGTCACCAGGTTGACGGTGAACGGGTCGCCGCCGTTGACGAACGGGAAGGCACTGTCGCCGGACATTTGTTGCCAGGTGGCGGTGAACTTGTGCGCGCGCACGCCCAGGGTGAACATGGCGTTGAAGTTGCGGTTGTCGATGTTGCCGGCACGCTCGGCGCCGTCGTTGCGGCTGTCGAAGTAGCGCAGGTCGCTGCGCAGGCTCACGCCTTTGCTCAAGGGGCGGGTATCGATCAGGCCGACGAACTGCTGGCGGTAGATGTCTTCGAGCTTGGCGTAGTAGTAGCTGACGCTGGTTTGCGGGGTGATGGCGTAGCTGCCACCGCCAAAGTCCAGGTGGTCACTGCTGGCAGCGCCGTAGCCGATGTCGTCGCGGCCCGAGGAGTCGCGCAGGTTGGCCTTGGTCAGGCGGCCGGCGTTGAAGGTCAGGCCATCGACATCCTGGCTGGTCAGCAGGCCGCCCTGGAAGGTGGACGCCAGCAGGCGGGTGTCGTTGTAGACCACCACCGGCAAGATTGGCTGCAAGGTGCCCAGGCGCAGGGTGCTTTTGGACACGCGGATTTTGCCGGTCAGGCCCAGTTCGCTGTAATCATCAACCGGTTCGTGGCTGTTCGGGCCGAAGGGCAGCAGCCCGGTATTGCGGCGGTCGCGGCTGGAGTCGAGCTTGATACCCAGCTGGCCCATGGCGTCAACGCCAAAGCCGACCGGGCCCTCGGTGAAGCCGGACTCCAGCTTGGCGGTAAAGCCCTGGCCCCATTCCTCTGCCTTGGCCTGCGGGGCGTTGCTCTGGCGAAAGTCGCGGTTGATGTAGTGGTTGCGCAGCTCCAGGCGTGCGTGGCTGTCGCCGATGAAATCGGCCATCGCCGGCACTGGCAACGCAAGGGTGGCCAGGCAGGCAGCTGACATGAAGTGAGTGCGGTTCATTGTTGTTGTTTTACCCGACATGGTTGTTCGTCCTTGAGGTCAGTGCTTGCTGGCGCCGGCAGCGCCGATACCGGTCATGGAGCGGATGAACTGGGCCAGGTAGCGGCCCCGCTCTTCACTGGCACGTTCGGAGCTGTCGGTAACCGAGAACACCCACGCACTGAGAAATGCCAGGCTCATGGAGAACAACGCCGGGTTGCTGTACGGGAACAGCGCTTTCTCGTGATGCAGCACGTTGACCCACACTGCCGGGCCCAGTACCACCAGCAGCACCGCCGACGCCAGGCCGGCCATGCTGCCGCACACCGCGCCGCGAGTGGTCAGGCCCTTCCAGAACATCGAAAGGAGCAGTACCGGGAAGTTGACCGAGGCAGCCACCGCCAGCACCAGGCCGGACAGGAAGGCGATGTTCTGCGACTCGAACATCAGGCCAAGCAGCACCGCCAGCAGGCCGATCAGCAGGGTGGCGATACGCGATACGCGCATTTCTTCCTGCTCGGTGGCCTTGCCTTGGCGGATCACGCAGGCATACAGGTCGTGGGAGACCGCCGATGCGCCGGACAGCGCCAGGCCGGCGACCACGGCCAGGATGGTGGCAAAGGCCACAGCGGAGATGAAGCCAAGGAACAGGTTGCCACCGACAGCCTGGGCCAGGTGCACGGCGATCATGTTGCCGCCGCCAATGATTGCACCGGTGGCGTCGCGGTAGGACGGCTCGGTGCCGACCATCACGATGGCACCAAAGCCGATGACGATCAGCAGCAGGTAGAAGTAACCGATGAAACCAGTGGCGTAGAACACGCTCTTGCGGGCTTCCTTGGCGTCACTGACGGTAAAGAAGCGCATCAGGATATGCGGCAGGCCGGCGGTGCCGAACATCATGCCCAGGCCGAGGGAAATGGCATCCACCGGGTTGGACAGCAGGCCCCCCGGGGCCATGATGGCCTGGCCCTTGGCATGCACGGCGACGGCGCTGGCGAACATGGCTTCGGTGCTGAAGCCGAAGTGCTTGAGCACCATGAAGGCCATGAAGCTGGTGCCCGACAGCAACATCACCGCCTTGATGATCTGCACCCAGGTGGTGGCGAGCATGCCACCGAAGGTGACATAGGCAACCATCAGTACACCGACCAGCATCACGGCGTACAGGTAGCTGATGCCGAACAGCAGCTCGATCAGCTTGCCGGCGCCGACCATCTGCGCCACCAGGTACATCAGCGCCACCACCAGGGTGCCGAACGCCGAAGTCAGGCGCACCGGGGTTTGTGCCAGGCGGTAACTGACTACGTCGGCGAAGGTGTACTTGCCCAGGTTGCGCAGGCGTTCGGCGATCAGGAACAGAATGATCGGCCAGCCGGCCAGCACGCCCAGGGCATACAACAGGCCGTCATAGCCGTTCATGAACATCATCGCGGAAATGCCCAGGAAGGAGGCGGCGCTGATCATGTCGCCGGCAATCGCCAGGCCGTTCTGCATACCGGTCAGGCCCCCACCGGCGGTATAGAAGTCGCTGGCCGAACGGGTGCGCAAGGCCGCCCAGCGGGTGACCAGCAGGGTGAAGCAGACGAACACCATGAACATCGAGATGGCGGTCCAGTTCATTGTGCGCACTCCTGCTTGACCTTTTCGTTGAGCGGGTCGAGCACATTGTTGGCGCGGTGTACGTAGATGCCGGTCAGGGCGAAGGACAGCAGCACCATCAGCACCCCCACCAGCATGCCGACTGTGGTCACACCGCCGCTAAGGGATTGGCCAAGCGTGCTGGGAGAGAACGCCACCAACAGGACGAAGCCGTAGTAGATCACCAGCATGGCCAGGGTCAGGCTGCCGTTGAGGCGGCGTTTACGCCGCACCAGGTGTTGGAAATCGGGGTGGTTGGCGATGCTTTCTATGCGTTCGGGTGTCATGGCAAGCGATCTCTTGGTTTTGTAATTGTTTTGTTGAGGTCACGCGGGTGTTGCGGTATTGCAAAGGGCCTCTTCGCGGGCATGCCCGCTCCCACAGGGAGGATGTTGTCCTCAGCCTTTGTGCGGTGCCTGTGGGAGCGGGCGCGCCCGCGAAGCAGGCGGGGCGGTCTTAAAGCTGGTCGAAGTCGAGCACCACCTTGTCGCTCACCGGGTAGGTCTGGCACGACAGCACATACCCGGCTGCCACTTCGTAGTCTTCCAAGGCATGGTTGCTGTCCATTTCCACTTCCCCCTCGATCACCCGGCATTTGCAGGTCGAGCACACGCCGGCCTTGCACGAGTAGGGCAGTTCCGCACCGATGGCATTGCCAGCGTCCAGCACGTTCTGGGTGTTGCGTGGCAAGTCGAAGGTGAGGGCACGGCCGTCGCTGATCACGGTGATGTGGCTGAGCGCGGAATCCACCTGGCGCGCGGCCTCACGGGCTTCGCGGCGGGTTTCGCTGCCGGCGGCGGCGAACAGCTCGAAATGAATGCGCTCCTTGCCCAGGCCATTGGCCTGCAGGCTGTCACGCACGGTTTCGGTCATCGCCTGGGGGCCGCAGATGAAGGCGGCGTCCAGGCCTGGCACATCCAGCCAACGGGAGAACAGCTGGCCGCATTTGTCCGCATCGATGCGACCGTTGTACAGGTCGACATCCTGCTGCTCGCGGCTGAACACGAAAATCAGGTTCAGCCGGTCGAGGTAGCGGTTTTTCAGGTCTTCGAGCTTGTCGCGGAACAGCGCGCCAGAGCTGGAGCGGTTGCCGTACAGCAAGGTGAAGCGGCTGTGCGGCTCACTGTCCAGGGTGGTGCCAATAATCGACAGGATTGGGGTAATGCCGCTACCAGCGGCCACGCCCAGGTAATTGCCCTGGCGGGCAGCGTCCAGCGGCACGAAGAAGCTGCCCGCTGGCGGCATCACCTCCAGTTGCTGGCCGGCCTTGAGCACTTCATTGGCAAACGCCGAGAAACGCCCGCCTGGCACGCGCTTGACGGCCACGCGCAGCTCGCCGTCCTGCACGGCGCTGCAGATAGAGTAAGAGCGGCGGACCTCTTCGTTGTCCAGCTGCGTGCGCATGACCAGGTACTGGCCCTGGGTAAAGCGGAACTGCGCCTGCAGGTGCTCGGGCACGTCGAAGGCAATCGAAACCGCATCACGGGTTTCGTTGCGCACTTGCTTGATGGTCAGGCTGTGAAACTGGCTCATGGCGTTCTCCACGGCTCAAATGCATTTGAAATAGTCGAACGGCTCCAGGCACTCGCGGCAGCGGTACAGCGCCTTGCAAGCGGTGGAGCCGAACTGGCTGAGCAATTCGGTATGGGCGCTGCCGCACTGCGGGCAGCACACCTGGGGTGTTTCACCTAGCAGGCTGCGCTTGCTGGCGCTGCCTTGCGGCGGAGCGATGCCGTAGAGGCGCAGGCGCTCGCGGCCCAGCTCGCTGATCCAGTCGGTGCTCCAGGCCGGGGTCAACCGGCGCTCAAGATCCGGTGCGGGGAAGCCCGCCTGCTCCAGCGCCTGGCGGATATCACCCTCGATCACCTCAGTGGCCGGGCAGCCGGAGTAGGTCGGCGTGACCACCAGGTGCAGGTGGCCGGCGCGCCAGTCGAGGTCGCGGACTATTCCCAGGTCGACCACGCTGACCACAGGCACTTCCGGGTCCATGACCTGGGCAAGGACCTCCCAGGCCCGGGCCAGGTCGTCGCCGCGTGGCGGCCGCGCGCCACGGTCGCCGGCAATCAGCTCACCAGGTTGCATCGGGGTAAGCCCTTGGCAGGAACTGCATCTCGGCCAGCAGCAGGCCCAGGTGCTCGGTGTGCAGGCCTTTGCGACTGTCCAGATAGAAGTGGCTGGCAGCCTTGGGCAGCGGCAGCTCGACCGAAGCGAAAGTCTCGCTCACCTGTTTGAGCCACGCGGCACCCACAGTTGCCGGGGCAGCGGCAATACCCGCTTCGGCCAACCGCACCTCGTTGTCGCTGGCGGCCGTCAGTTCGACGGTGAAGCGCCACAGTGCCGGAATGGCGGCGAGCATGCGTTGGCGGCTTTGTTCTGTACCGCCCCCCATACGCTGTACCCACTCGCTGGAACGGCGCAGGTGGTAGGTGACTTCCTTGAGTGCCTTGGCGGCGATACCGGCGATACGCTCGTCGCGGGACCCGACCAGGCCCTGTAGCACGGCGAAGTGCCAGGCGTCGTAGAGGAACTGCTTGGTCATGGTCACGGCGAAATCACCGTTGGGTTGCTCGACCAGCAGCAGGTTGCGGTAGGCGCGCTCGTCTCGGCGGAAGGCCAGGGCGTCGGCGTCGCGACCGTCGTCAAGCAGTTCGGCTGCGTATTCCAGCCAGTTGCGGGCCTGGCCGACCAGGTCCAGGGCAACGTTCATCAGGGCCAGCTCTTCTTCGATGGCAGGGGCTTGGCCACACCATTCGCAGAGGCGCTGGCCTTGGACCAGGGCACTGTCGCCGAGCAGCAACAGGTAAGGGATCAGGGCTTCGTTGTGCATGACCAACCTCACATGTGTCCGACTTCATCGGGCAGCTCGTAGAAGCTGGCATGGCGGTAGACCTTGTCGTCCGAAGGAGCGAACAGCGGGTCTTTCTCGTCGGGGGAGGAGGCGGTGATCAGCGCCGAAGGCACTACCCACAGGCTGACGCCCTCGCTGCGGCGGGTGTACAGCTCGCGGGCATTTTCGATGGCCATGGCGGCGTCGGCGGCGTGCACGCTGCCGACATGCTTGTGGTTAAGGCCGTGCTTGCTGCGCACGAACACTTCGTAGAGGGTCCAGACAGACATTTTCGATCTCCGCATCAATCGCCGCTCAGGCGGCGTTCTTGTTCTGTTGCTTGCGCGCGTAGGCCACGGCGGCCTCGCGTACCCAGGCGCCGTCCTCGATGGCCTTGCGGCGGGTGGCGACACGTTCCTGGTTGCACGGGCCGTTGCCCTTGATCACTTCGTAGAACTCGTCCCACTGGATTTCGCCGAAGTCGTAGTGACCGCGCTCGGCGTTCCACTTCAGTTCAGGGTCGGGGGCGGTGCAGCCGAGCAGTTCGAGCTGCGGCACGGTCTGGTCGATGAAACGCTGGCGCAGTTCATCGTTGGTCTGGCGCTTGATCTTCCAGGCCATGGACTGTGCGCTGTTCGGGGAGTGTTCGTCGCTGGGGCCGAACATCATCAGCGATGGCCACCACAGGCGATTGATCGCGTCCTGGACCATGTCGCGCTGGGCCTGTGTGCCGTGACGCATCATGGTCAGGAGGATTTCGTAGCCCTGGCGCTGGTGAAAGCTCTCTTCCTTGCAGATACGAACCATTGCGCGGGAGTAGGGGCCATAGGAGGTGCGCTGCAGCACCACCTGGTTGACGATAGCGGCCCCATCCACCAGCCAGCCCACTGCGCCCATGTCGGCCCAGCTGAGGGTGGGGTAGTTGAAGATGCTCGAATACTTCGCCTTGCCGCTGTGCAGCTTGGCGATCTCCTCGTCGCGGTCGGCGCCCAGGGTCTCCATGGCGCTGTACAGGTACAGGCCGTGGCCGGCCTCGTCCTGGATCTTTGCCATCAGTTGCAGCTTGCGCTTGAGGCTAGGCGCGCGGGTGACCCAGTTGCCTTCGGGCAGCATGCCGACGATTTCCGAGTGGGCGTGCTGGGAAATCTGCCGGATCAAGGTCTGGCGGTAGGCCTCGGGCATCCAGTTCTTGGCTTCGATCTTGATTTCGGCGTCGATCTTTTCCTGGAAGTTGCGTTCCTCGGGGGACATTTCTTCCAGCGACTTTACGCGCTTGACTCCGGTTTCCACTAGCTGTGCGTACATGTGCTGCGACTCCTGCTAAGGCATGAGTCATTTGTAAGCGATACAAAACACAACGTCAAACAGTTTTAGGTGTATCAAATAAGATTTGTGTATCGCTTTTCGACCTCTTCGCAGGTAAACCCGCTGCCACAGGGGTTGCGCGGCACCTGCAAGCGCGCATAAAACGCAAAAAAAAGCCCCGGACTATGCCGGGGCCGAAGAGGCAGCCGAATGAATCAGCTGGCCAACCGTTTGTCGTACACGTGGCACGCCTTGCCCTCGGAACGCTTGAGCGTGCCGCAAGCCTGCAGGTGCACCTGGGTGCTGATGCCGATGTAGGTCTTGATCTGTTTGCTCAGCTCCCCGATAACCAGCTTGCGCTGGCCTTCATCGAGGTGCTGGCACTCCGCACGCAACTCTACATGCACCTCTACGCTGTCCAGGTTGCCATTGCGATACAAATGAATCTCATACATCTCGGAAAGCTGTTTTATTTTTAATACCTGTTCCTCGATCTGGGTCGGGAACACGTTGACGCCGCGAATGATCAGCATGTCGTCACTGCGCCCGGTAATCTTGCCGATCCGCCGCATCGGCCTGGCGGTGCCGGGCAGCAGGCGGGTGAGGTCACGGGTGCGGTAGCGCACCATCGGAAGCGCCTCTTTGCTTAGCGAGGTGAACACCAGTTCGCCCAGCTGACCGTCTGGCAATACTTCGCCGGTGACCGGGTCGATGATTTCGGGGTAGAAGTGGTCTTCCCATATGGTCGGGCCGTCCTTGGTTTCGATGCATTCCATGGCCACCCCGGGGCCCATGATTTCCGACAAACCATAGATGTCGAGGGCATTGATGCCCAGGCGCTGCTCGATCGAGCGACGTAGTTCATCGGTCCAAGGTTCGGCACCGAAAATGCCCAGGCGTAGCTTGAGGTCATGCGGGTCGATGCCCTGGCGCTCGATCTCGTCGGCCAGGTTGAGCATGTAGGACGGTGTGACCATGATGATGTCGGGCTGAAAGTCGCGGATCAGCTGCACCTGCTTCTCGGTCTGGCCACCCGACATCGGGATTACCGTACAGCCCAGGCGCTCGGCGCCGTAGTGCGCACCAAGCCCGCCAGTGAAAAGCCCATAGCCGTAGGAAACATGCACTTTGTCACCCTTGCGCCCGCCGGCCGCACGGATCGAGCGCGCCACGACATTGGCCCAGGTGTTGATGTCATTCTGGGTGTAACCGACCACCGTCGGCTTGCCGGTGGTGCCGCTGGAAGCATGCAGGCGCACCACCTCTTCCTGGGGGACGGCGAACATCCCGTAGGGGTAGTTGTCGCGCAGGTCGTTCTTGCCGGTGAAGGGGAACTTCGCCAGGTCTTCCAGGCACGTGAGGTCGTCGGGGTGGGCGCCGCATTCGGCAAAGCGCTGGCGGTACAGCGGCACATTGTCGTAGGCGTGCTTCAGGCTCCAGCGCAGGCGCTCCAGCTGGTGCTGGCGCAGGGCGTCGACACTGGCGGTTTCCATCGGGTCCAACAGGGCACGGTCGGCATCATGGTACATGTTCATGGCTTCACTCGAATTGTTCTTGTACGCCGCGCGCCAGCGGTTGCAAGCCACGCGGTGAGTGTCATGAGCGCAGCATATACGGCTGCGTTCGGTTCGGTAACAGGCTGATGATCTGATCCGCTCAGAGGCGCTCGATGACCATGGCTATGCCTTGGCCAACCCCGATGCACATGGTGCAAAGGGCATAGCGCCCGGCGGTTGCTTCCAGCTCGTGGAGGGCGGTTGTAACCAGCCGCGCACCACTCATGCCCAGCGGATGGCCGAGGGCGATGGCTCCGCCGTTGCGGTTGACCCGGGGGTCGTCGTCGGCCAGGCCCAGCTCGCGCAACACTGCCAAGCCCTGGGCGGCGAACGCTTCGTTGAGTTCGATGACGTCCAGGTCGGCCAACGACAATCCCGTAAGCTCAAGCACCTTCCGGGTTGCGGGTACCGGGCCGATGCCCATCAGCCGCGGCTCAACCCCGGCCACCGCCATGCCGACGATACGGCCGCGGGCTTTCAGGCCATGGCGCCGGGCAGCGGCGCTGCTGGCCAGCAGCAGGGCACAGGCGCCGTCGTTGACGCCGGAGGCATTGCCGGCGGTGACGCTACCGCCCTCACGGAATGGCGTGCCGAGGCGGGCCAGTTGTTCCAGCGTCGTGTCGCCGCGCGGATGCTCGTCGTGCTCCACCCGTTTGGCCGGTCCTTTACGCTGCGGGATCTCGACCGGTACGATTTCTTGCGCCAGGCGGCCGCAGGCCTGAGCTGCAGCCGCCTTGTGCTGGCTGCGCAGGGCGAAGGCATCCTGATCGACGCGGGAAATGCCAAACTGTTCAGCCACGTTCTCGGCGGTTTCCGGCATCGAATCGGTGCCGTAGGCAGCCTTCATCAGTGGGTTGACGAAGCGCCAACCGATGGTGGTGTCGAACAACTCCGCTGCGCGGCCGAACGCCTGCTCCGACTTACCCATCACGAAGGGTGCACGCGACATCGACTCTACGCCGCCAGCCAGCATCAGCCCGGCTTCACCGCAGCGCAGGGCGCGGGCCGCGTTGCCGATGGCGTCCAGGCCCGAACCACACAGTCGGTTGATCGTGGTCCCGGGCACTTCCATCGGCAGCCCGGCCAGCAGGCTGGCCATGTGCGCCACGTTGCGGTTGTCTTCGCCGGCCTGGTTGGCACAGCCGAGGATCACGTCGTCGATCGCTTTCCAGTCAAGCTCGGGGTGGCGCTGGATCAAGGCCTTCAGTGGGATGGCGGCGAGGTCGTCGGCACGTACGCCGCTCAAGGCCCCGGCATAGCGGCCGATGGGGGTGCGCACGGCGTCGATGATCAAGGCATCGGCGAGGGTGGGTTCAGTCATGTTGTGTCTCCTGCGCCAGCACGGTGCCGCGCACTTTGTAGGATTTGCCATGGAACATCGCCACCAGCTCACCGCGCTGGTTGTGGATGCGCACGTCGTACAGGCCGGTGCGGCCTTTGCGGCTGATCTCGCTGGCGTCGGCGGTGAGCACGTCATCGCGCAACGCCGGGGCCAGGTAGTCAATGCTGCAGCCCAGCGCCACGGTGGCCTGGTCATAGCTGTTACAGGCAAAAGCAAACGCCGAGTCGGCCAGGGCGAAGAGGAACCCGCCATGGCACGTGCCGTGGCCCTGGATCATGTCGGCGCGTACCGTCATACGCAGGCTTGCCCGGCCCGGGCCGGCATCCAGCAGGCTGATGCCCAGGCCCTGAGTGGCCGGGTCGCGGGCATACATGGCGTCGGCACAGGCGTGTGCCAGTTCGAGTTCAGTCATGCAGGGTGCCTCCTTTGGCCTCGCAGCGACGTAACAACAGGGAAGGGCGGTAGCGGCTCTCGCCATAGCTGCGCTGCAGGTTGTCGAGCACGCGCAGGGTGTGGGCAATACCGATGTTCGTCGCCCAGGCCAGCGGGCCGCAGGGGTAATTGACACCGGCGCGCATGGCCAGGTCGATGTCGGCGGCGCTGCCGACGCCCTGCAGCACTGCATCAGCGGCTTCGTTGGCGAGCATTGCCACTGTGCGCAGTACCACCAGGCCGGGCAGGTCGGCGACCGCAGTGACCTTGAGGCCGGCCCGCTGCAGCAGGGCCACCGCCTGGTCGCGGGCGCTTTCGGTGGTATCGCCCGACCAGCTGATGGCAATCCGCGAGGCAGTGCTGTAGTCCAGCGCGAGATCGAGCAGCACCAGGTTGCGCAGCCCATCTTCACGGGCGCGCTGGCTGGCGAGGCGGCCATCGGACAATGCCAGGGTGGCATCACCGACCTGGATCACGCCGCTACCGGCACGCTGGGTCACGACGATGCCGTTCTGGCGCAGGCGCTCGACCAGTGGCTGAAGTACACCCAGTTGCCCCTCGCTAACGCAGGCTTCGGCCTTGGTGGAGCTGTGCAATTCGACCGGTGCAGGGCGCTCGGCGCCTTCGGCGTAGCTATAGAAGCCTTGCCCAGTCTTGCGGCCGAGGCGGCCGGCATCCACCAGCTCTTTTTGCACCAGTGAAGGCTGGAAGCGGAAGTCCCCATAGAACGCATCGAACACTGAGCACGTAACGGCATAGTTGACGTCGTGGCCGATCAGGTCGGTAAGCTCGAACGCCCCCATGCGGAAACCACCCGCATCGCGAAGCAGCGCATCAAGGCTGGCGCAGTCCGCTGCGCCTTCCTGTAGCAGGCGCAGGCTCTCGGCATAGAAAGGCCGTGCCACACGGTTGACGATAAAGCCCGGTGTCGAGCGCGTGTGCACCGGCTGTTTGCCCCAAGCCTGGGCGGTGTCGTAGATGCACGCGGCCACGACCGGTTCGGTTGCCAGGCCTGACACCACCTCGACCAGCGCCATCAGCGGTGCCGGGTTGAAGAAGTGCATGCCCACCACCTGCTGCGGGCGTGCAAGGCCTGCAGCCAGGCTGGTAATGGACAGCGACGAAGTGTTGCTGGCAATTATGCAATCAGCCGTGCACAGGGCTTCTAGCTGGCTGAAGAGCGCCTGCTTGACCTGCAGGTTCTCGACGATGGCTTCGATCACCAGGCCGGCATCAGCCAATGCTTCGAGCGTGTCGACCGGGCATAGCCGAAGGCTGATCATTTCGCGCTCTACGGCCCGCAGCTTGCCTTTTTCCACGAGCCGGGCGAGTTGCCGTTCTATACCGGCCACTGCCTGGGCGGCAGCCCCCGGGCGGTTGTCGTAAAGCTTTACCGGGTGACCGGCCTGGGCGGCGACCTGGGCGATGCCGGCGCCCATGGCACCGGCACCGATCACCGCTACTTGCACTGTGCTTGCGAGTGCGCCCATGTTCAGCGCCCCTTGAATGCGGGTGTGCGCTTGTTCATGAAGGCGCTCACGCCTTCACGGTAGTCCTCGCTGCGCCCGGCCAAGCGTTGCAGGTCGCGCTCGAGTTCCAGTTGTTCATCGAAGCCGTTGTCGAAACTGGCATTGAGGCTGCGCTTGATCAGCGCGAGGCCATAGGTGGGCTGGCTGGCGAGCTGGCGAGCGAGGGTGAGGGCTTCGTCGCGCAGGGCGGCATCGTCCACCACGCGGTGGATCAGCCCCCATTGCTGGGCCTGTTCGGCACCAAGCCGCTCGCCCAGCATGGCCAGTGCTTTAGCCCGCGCCATGCCGACCAGGCGCGGCAGCAACCAGGTACCACCAGAGTCCGGCACCAGGCCGATTTTGCAAAATGCCTGAATGAAGCTGGCCGATCGCCCGGCCAGCACCAGGTCGCAGGCCAGTGGGATGTTGGCACCGGCGCCGGCGGCCACACCATTTACCGCACAGATCACCGGAAGCGGCAGGTCGCGCAGGGTGCGCACCAACGGGTTGTAGAACTTGTCGATCGATTCGCCCAGGTCTGGCACCTCGGCGTCTGGAGCGACGTTACGGTCGGACAGGTCCTGGCCGGCGCAAAAGCCGCGGCCCTCAGCCGTCAGCAACAGCACCCGTGCATCACTGCTCTGGCGAACTTGCTTGAGGGCTTCGCGCACTTCAAGGTGCATGGCGGCGTTGAAGCTGTTCAGCTGCTCGGGGCGGTTCAAGGAGAGGAAGGCCACGCCGTCCTCGATGGAAAACAGGATGTGCTGGAAAGTCATGACAGACTCGCTCCGTCAGTCGAGGGGTAAATGATCAGCGGCCTTGGAAGCGCGCCGGGCGCTTTTCCTGAAAGGCCTGAATGCCTTCGTCACGGTCGGCGGTGCCGGCCAGCAGGGTGAATGCATGGCGTTCGAAGCGCAGGCCACTGGCCAGGTCGGTATCACCGGCCTTGAGCAGCGCCTCTTTTGCCAGGCGCACTGCCAGCGGCGCCTTGGCGGCGATGTTGCGGGCGATCTGCATGGCGCGTTCTACGGTGAATTCGGGCTGGGTTATTTCGCTGACCAGGCCGGCTTGCTGGGCGTGACGGGCGGTGATGGCTTCGCCGGTCAGCACCATCTGCATGGCCAGCGGCTTGCCGACGGCACGCAACAGGCGCTGTGTGCCGCCAGCACCGGGGATGATGCCGAGGTTGATCTCCGGCTGGCCGAAGCGGGCGTCGCTGCCGGCGATGACGATGTCGGCACACATCGCCAATTCGCAACCCCCACCCAGGGCGTAGCCGTTGACCGCAGCAATCAGCGGCTTGGCAAAGGCGGCGATGCGTTGCCAGTGGGCTACTCGAGGGTCGTTGAGGATGCCGACCAGGTCGCGCTCTGCCATTTCGCGGATGTCAGCGCCTGCGGCGAACGCCTTGCGGCTGCCGGTGAGCACAACAACGCCTATCTGGTCATCCCGGGCGGCTGCGTCGAGCGCAGTGGCCAGCTCTGCCAGTAACTCGGTACACAGGGCATTCAGTGCCTCGGGCCGTTGCAGGGTAATGAGCTGAACGCCGTTTTCCGGCGCCTGCACGTCGAGATATCGCGGCATGTCGGGTTCCTCTGGCTGCACGCACGGCACATCGTGGGCCGGCATTTCTTGGAATTGTTTGCAGGGGCGTGACGATGGATCACGACCAGGTGGGGTGAGTATATGCATTACGTGATACGGAAATGCAACATCGAAAATTGTTTCGTGTATCTCATAGCGTCAATGATAGTGTTGCTGTCGTGCAGTGCAAATGCCGTATTCAGCGCTGATAATGGCGAGATTGCTGATTTTGTTGCTAGGTTTTCAGGAGGATCTTAGCCATGAGAAAGCGATACACGACTACGCCGATTGACGACGAAATATTTTTTGATACAAGATCGGGTGCCATTTCAAATCATTTCTGGAGCTTTCATGCCTTGCTATCGACTGGACGGCTTGACGCCTGTGGTTCACCCCACAGCCTACGTGCACCCAAGCGCAGTACTGATTGGCGACGTCATCGTCGGCCCACTTTGCTACATAGGGCCCTTGGCATCGCTCAGGGGTGATTTCGGCCGCATCGTGCTGGAAGAGGGCGCCAACTTGCAGGACACCTGTGTAATGCATGGTTTTCCGGGTGGCGACACGGTGGTCGAACGAAACGGGCATGTTGGTCATGGCGCGGTGTTGCACGGCTGCAAAGTGGGCGAGGACGCCTTGATCGGCATGAACGCTGTGGTGATGGATGGCGCCCATGTCGCACCACGCTGCATCGTCGCGGCGACGGCGTTCGTCAAAGCCGGCTTCGCATGTGAAGCGCAGAGCCTGGTGATGGGGTCGCCGGCCCAGGTCAAACGGCCCTTGAGCGAACAGGAGTTGGCCTGGAAGCAGCGCGGTACTGCGGAGTATCAGCACCTGGCGCAGCGCTGCATGAACAGCATGGTCGAATGCCCGCCATTGGCCGAAGCCGAACCAGGGCGCCCGCGCATGGAAGATACCGGTGTACGGCCCAAAGGCCAGGCTTCGGCATGAGCCTGGTAGCGTCACGCAATGGTCAGGCGGCCCGCCGCACAGGTATAGTCGGTGCTTTATCCGCGCACAGTTCGCCCATGAGCAATCTTGCCCCACTGAACAACCTGATCACTCGCTTTCAGGAGCAGACGCCAATCCGCGCCAGCTCACTGATCATCACCTTGTACGGCGATGCCATCGAGCCCCATGGGGGGACCGTCTGGCTGGGTAGCCTGATCAACCTGCTGGAGCCGATCGGCATCAACGAACGACTGATCCGCACGTCGATCTTTCGCCTCACCAAAGAGGGTTGGCTCACCGCTGAAAAAGTTGGCCGACGCAGTTACTACAGCCTGACGGGCACTGGCCGCCGCCGTTTCGAAAAAGCCTTCAAACGTGTCTACAGCCCGAGCCAACCGGCCTGGGATGGCGCCTGGACGCTGGTGTTGCTGTCGCAGCTTGAGGCCGGCAAACGCAAGGCCTTGCGTGAAGAGCTGGAATGGCAGGGGTTTGGCGTTATGGCGCCGAACCTGCTTGGCTGCCCACGGGCAGACCGCGCTGATCTGACCGCAACCTTGCGTGACCTGGAAGCCAGCGACGACAGTATCGTCTTCGAAACCCACACCCAGGAAGTGCTCGCGTCCAAGGCCATGCGCGCCCAGGTGCGGGAGAGCTGGCGTATCGATGAGCTGGGGCAGCAGTACAGCGAGTTCATCCAGCTGTTCAGGCCGCTGTGGCAGAGCCTGAAAGAGCAGCAACTGCTCGATGCGCAAGATTGTTTCCTGGCGCGCACCCTGCTGATTCACGAGTACCGCCGCCTGCTGTTGCGCGACCCGCAACTGCCAGACGAGCTGCTGCCAGGGGATTGGGAGGGAAGGGCCGCGCGACAGTTGTGCCGCAACCTGTATCGGCTGGTGTTTGCCAAGGCAGAGGAGTGGCTGAATGCGGCGCTGGAGACGGCCGACGGGCCTTTGCCGGATGTGAACGAGGGCTTCTACCAGCGCTTTGGCGGGCTGGCCTGAACAAAAATGCTACACCCTGCAGGTCGGTGATGGCGAAGGTTCTCAGCCCGGCGGCGGCAGGGCTTCAGGGTGTCGAGCATGGTGCTTTCGGGGAGTGCTTGCGTTCACCGTCAAGGCCGCCTTGCTCGAACGCCATCAATGCTGGCATGTCGAGTATTTCCACCAGCCTGCCGTGCAGGCTGACGACGTCTTGCGCACGCAAGCGGGCGACCGATCGGCATACGGTCTCCAGGCGCAGGCCCAGGTAGGATGCTATGTCCTCGCGCGACATGCGTAACATGAAGCCATGGGCGGAGTAGCCACGGTTGACGAAGCGCCGGGACAGCCCGATCAGAAAACTGGCCAGGCGCTGTTCGGCGGTGAGGTTGCACAACATCAGCACGCGCTCGTGTTCACGTACGATCTCCCGGCTCATCAAGCGGTTCAGGCTTTGTTGCAAGGCCGGAAAGTCGCGCGCCAGCGCTTGCAGGCGACGATAGGGGACCGGGCAGACTTCGCTATCTTCCAGGGCGATCGCGTCGCAGACATGGTGATCGGTAGCGATGGCATCCAGCCCGAGCACGTCGCCCGGCATCCAGAAGTTGATCACGACACCCTGGCCCTCGACGCTGTTGAGGCTGGTCTTGAAACTGCCGCAGCGCACGGCATAGAGCATGGTCAAGGGATCATTGGCATTGAACAGCGCCGTGCCTTTGCGGATGCGCATGCGCGGCCCGATCAGCGAGCCCAGGCAGCTATTGTCGTGCAGGGGCAAACCGGTGGGCAGGCACAAGCCGCTGACCCGACAATCACGGCACAGCGTCGCCAGCGGTTTCAGGTGAACCGGAGGCGAAGCAGGCTGTTCGAGCAGCGTGACTTTCAGTTGGCCAGACATGTTCAGGCCTCCTTCGCGCATCGGAAATCAGCCCGAGTCTGCGCAACTGGGCGGGGTGACCAGTCCAAGAGCATGCATGGGCAAGAAAACTGCGGAACGATGCAAACAAAGGGGTCCCTGCATCCAGTGCGCGAGGGCCAGGGGGTGATCGCCACTTTTTCGACGAACACCGCTGCTTTCATTAGGGCCATGGCACGCCTCCGGGGCTGGAAATTGTTGTTGATATGGGCGTAGCGTGCGCCCGGCAATCGGCGATACGTTGATCCTCGTCAAGTTTTTGTGCTGTGGGAAATACCGTTGGTCCATTGGGGCGTCAGTTGACAAACGTCAAGTCCGCAAAGCACCGGTAAACGATGCTTCGGTTACGTATCGCAACCGTCGAGGTGTGCCATGGAAACCCCGCAAAGACTGCTGTTGATCGCATCGCCCCTGATGCGCCGAACCCCCGTCTACGACCGAGCCGCAGCCTTGGCCAAGGCCAAGGGCATGGCGCTGCACATCGTGGCTTTCGATTATGTGGAAGGGCTTGCCACGGCGGGCCTGGTCAATGACCAGGCGCTGGCGGTGATGCGCGAAGGTTATGTGCAGCAACACCGGGGGTGGTTGGAAAACCAGGCGCAGCCGATGCGGCGCAACGGCGTCACAGTCACCACTGAAGTGGTGTGGGTGCAACATCCCTTGAACGAGATCCTGGTGCACCTGCGCGAACAGCCGTTCGCCCTGCTGATCAAGGAGTTCGAGCATGAGCCCTGGTGGGCGCGTGCCATGTTCACCAACCTGGATATCCAGCTGCTGCGCGAAACCCGCATACCGCTGCATCTGGTGCACAAGGCCAGCCATGCGTTACCGCGCAGGATCCTGGCGGCGGTGGACCTGTCCAGGCCCGAGGATCAGTTCGAAGGCTTCAACGACCAGATCATCAGTGAGGCGCTGAAACTGGCCCTGCAGTGCAGCGCGCAGATCGAATTGCTGTATGCCTACGACCTGGGTTCCATGTACCTGGACGCGGGCGGCAGCCGGGCGCATTCGTTCCTGTTCGATTCCAACGTCGCCCGGACGCTACACGAAGCACAGAGCGACGCCTTCCAGGCCCTTGCCGAGCGCAATGGCATTGCCGCCGAGCACCGCCACATGCGCATCGGCGACCCGGCCAAAGCCCTGGCCGTGTTCATGGACAACAATGATATCGACATACTGGTCATGGGCAGTTATCACCACCATGGCATCGGCTGGTTCATCGGCAGTACTGCCGAGCGGGTGTTGCATCGCTTGTCCAGCAGTGTGCTGGTGATTTCCCCCGAGCATTCCCAGGGGTGAGGTACAAGGCCCGCAAGGGCCTTGTTTTCAGGCCCGCAGGTCCAGCTCGTGGAGAATCTCGCTGACATCGCCGCCCAGGTAGCGTGAGCTGAACCCCAGCCCCTTGGTCAGCCGGTGCATGGCGTAATTGTTCGCCAGGTCCCTGGAAATCATCCACTCAAAGCCACTGCGCCGCGCCGCGCCGAGCAGGTGCCGCAGCAAGCGCGCACCCAGGCCTTTGCGCTGCCAGTCTTCACGCACCGCTACCGTACATTCGCAGCTCAGGCTGCCCGGTATGCCGGCGTAACGGCTGGCGCCAATTTGCTGCAGGCAACCGTCGACGTGCGCCAGCGCGATGTAGGCCATGCGCTGGTGATAGTCGACCGGCATCCCTTGCGGGTCCAGGCTGGGCAGGCCGCCACTGAGCCCGGCGATGAAGCGCAAGCGCCGAGACTCGTAGGCGATCGTGCTGAGAAAACGCTTGTCCCGGTCGTGATCCTCCTCGCGCAGCGGGCGGATCAGCACAGGCGTACCGTCATCAAGCTTTTCGACCCAGTGCTCGCAGGCGTTCGGCTGTTCACTCTGCTGCGTGTTCATGGTGCCTCCCGTTACCCGGATAGATGCCTGAAGCCGTTGTAACGTGGCGCGCCGCCGCAATTCTGACAATCGTCAAGTTCGGGCCGAATCACCAGTTTCTGATCTGCATCAAACGCCAGCGCGCCAGCGTTCGGAAAATTCCCTCAACACATCCCAGCCGCGCAAGCCCCGGAGGTTCATCATGGGTCAGTTTCGACAATTGCTGGTGCTGCTTACCGAAGTCGATCCCCATTCAGCCGCGCTGCGCAGTGGGCTGGCGCTGGCGCATGTCAGCGGCGCCAGCGTGCATGTGCTGGGGTTGTTCGAGCCGAGCGAGGAGCACCTGCTGCGCGAAGAGCGCCTGAACGAGGCTGATATCAAACGCCAGTACGACCACTACTGCGTGCAACTGCGGGCGCTGGCCGAACGGCACCGCGGCAGCGGTGTGATACTGACGGTCGACAGCCTTGCCGCCGTCGATATCCGCAGCGAGGCCATCGCCTACATCAGCGAACTGCAGCCGGACCTGGTGATCAAGGACAGCGAATCCGCGTCGACCCTGGCGCGGCTGTTCGGTACCCCGCTGGACAGTGCGCTGATGCGAGGTTTCAAGGGGCTCACCCTCTTCGTGCCCAAAGCGGCCGTTTCATTGCCTCGGCGCGTTCTGGTCGCCGTGGATACCTGTTTCAGCGAGACGCCAGAGGTTCAGGAACGGTTTAATCGAGGGCTGATTCGCGTCGCCCAGGCGTTGGCACTGCAGTGCGATGCTGCGTTGCATCTGCTGTCGGCCTACAACCTGGCCGGTGTGTTCGCCGCGGACATGAACGTCACCGAGGCGTGGATCGACGAGCTGCGCGCGGCGCTGCAGGAACCCTTCAACGCCTTGGCAGAGGCAGAAGGTGTGGCGCCGGACCGCCGACACTTCGTGGAGGGCGGCTCGGTGCAGGTGATACGCGAACAGGTCGTGGCACTTGAAGTCGACGCCGTGGTGATGGGCGTGGTGCAGCCCAAAGGGCTGGACAAGCTGCTGGGCGACACTACTGAACGCATGGTCGGCCATCCGCCGTGCAGCGTGCTCGCGGTCCATCCTCATGTGTTCGAAACCCAGGAGCCTTGGCCATGCAACTGACCTTTCTCGGCGGCACCGGGACGGTGACCGGCAGCAAATTCCTGTTGGCCCGCGACCGCACGCGGATACTGGTGGACTGCGGGCTGTACCAGGGCTACAAGCAATTGCGCCTGCGCAACTGGGAACCCTTGCCTTCGGCACTGCGGGCGCTGGATGCAGTCGTGCTGACCCACGCCCATCTCGACCACAGTGGCTACCTTCCAGTATTGGCCAGGGAAGGCTATAGCGGACCGATCTATGCCACGCCGGCAACCTGCGCCCTGGCTGAAGTGCTCCTGCTCGACAGCGCTCGGCTGCAGGAGGAGCAGGCCGAACATGCCAATCGCCACGGTTATTCCAAGCACACCCCGGCGCGGCCGCTCTATACCGAGCAGGATGCCAAACAGGCGCTGGCACTATTGCGCCCGGTGGAGCTGCATCAGGCAACGCCGATTGCCGAGGGCATGGACCTGCTGCTGCGCACGGCTGGCCATATCCTGGGCGCGGCGACTGTGCAGGTCAGTGCGCAGGGCCAGACCTTGGTCTTCTCGGGTGACCTGGGCAGGCCGCAAGACCCGATCATGCGGGCACCGGAGCTGGTCCGTACGGCGGATGTGCTGCTTGTGGAGTCCACCTACGGTGATCGCAAGCACCCGACAGAATCGATCGAGGAGTATCTGGCCCAGGTCATCAACCAGACACTCCTGCGCCATGGCATCGTGCTGGTTCCTTCATTCGCTGTCGGGCGCGCCCAGCTGCTGATGTATTACCTCTACAAGCTCAAGCGTGACCGGCTGATCCCGGATATCCCGGTGTACCTGAACAGCCCGATGGCCACCGATGCCACGGCCCTGTATCAGCAGTTTCGCAATCAACATCGGCTACCGGCGGCGGAGTGTGCGGCGATGTGCAAGGGCACACGGATCATCCGCACGGTCGATGAGTCCCGCCACCTTGACCAGCTGCGCGAGGCGGCGGTGATCATTGCCGCCAGTGGGATGGCCACCGGTGGTCGGGTGCTGCACCACCTGAAGGCGCTGGCCCCCAATCCGCGCAACAGCATCCTGTTCTCCGGTTTTCAGGCGGGAGGCACGCGCGGGGCTGATATCGTCGCTGGCGCCCACAGCGTACGCCTGCAGGGCGAAGACGTGCCCATCCGGGCGCAGGTGCACGCCATGGAAAACCTCTCCGCCCACGCCGACGCCGACGAGATCATGGAGTGGTTGCGTGGTTTCACCCGGCCACCGCAGCAGACCTACGTCATCCATGGCGAGCCACACGCTGCCGACACCTTGCGACGGCGCATCAGCCTGGAGCTGGGCTGGCAGGTGTGCGTGCCGGAATATCAGGAAACCGTTGCCATCGACCCGGTGCGCTGAACCCGGCGCGGGAGGTAGTCATGAATACGCAAGCACGTGCGAAACTACGGGCCTGGATGCACCGGCCCAGGGGCAGCGTGGGCTGGATCGTGGCCATCGCCACGTTACTCATAGCGGCGACTGTCTACCGTGCCGTGAGCCCGAGTTGGCGCATGCCCATGCGCGATCCGGCCGTGCTCCTGAGCCTGCTGGCCTTGTGTGTGGCGCTGGGCTGGGCCGTGCAGCGTGGCGTGAAACGCACGGTCGGCAAAGCCATTTTCAACGGCCAGGAGACGGGCTGGCAGGCCAGGCTGGTCTTCCTGCGCTCGATCACCCGGGAATCGAACGTGCTGATGGGCATGCTGTTGCTCCTGGCGGTGCTAGGCGGTGCCACCGTATGGCTGGCCGGGCGCTCCGTGGCGCAAATCATGGAAAACTGCTCGGCCAACCTGCTGGCACAGGTGCAGGTGCCTGAAAATGAGCAGCTTGCAGCGTTGGTCGGCAAGCCCGTGTGCACCTGCCTGGCGCAAACCTTCCTCCAGCGTAATGGGGTGATCCGCCTGGCGTTGTTCGAGACACCGATGCAGGAAGTGAGCGGCCTGAAGGCGCTGACCCCCGCTGATGAGCAGCGCTGCCTCGCGCAGTTCGATCTGTTGCCCGAGGAGGGGCATGCAGACACGCCTTGAAGCAATGCGGGGAGGGCCGTGGCTTGCCTCGCCCAGCAGGATGACGCGCGCGTCAGTGTAGCGGTCGAACAGCGCTGCGAATGCTGGCGTATCCAGGTGTGGCAAAGGTTCGGCGTACTGATGAAGCACCGGGGCAATATCGGCAGTGTCGACCTGATACTGCTTGCCGTACAGTTTTTCCATCAATTTATTCGAAGGGCCGTTCAGGGGAAAACTCCCGTCGTCGCGCCGCCGCGCCTTGACCTGTCAGGGTGCGGCGGCCCTGGGTCAGATCAGGGAGAGCCGGTGGATGACCTGGCTGGGATCATTTGGGTCAGCGACGGTGGTGAACCCCGCCGCTTTGGCCAGCTCGCGCATCGCTTGGTTGGCTGCTGGGTCAACCGAATACATCTGCCGCAAGCCCTTGGCCCGCGCATGGTCGATCAGGTGGTTGAGCAGCAGGCGACCCAAGCCGTGGTGCTGCCAGCTGTCCATGACAGTAACGGCGCATTCGCATTCGTCCTTGCCGCTGGCGGTGGCGTAGCGTGAAATGCCCACTTCCTGCAATTCGCCATCCACGTGGGCGAGGGCGACGTAGGCCGCCTGGCGGTCCTGGTCGACCTTCATCAGCTGGTCGAGCATGGCTTTGCTGGGCTCTCTGAGCTGGCACAGGAAGCGGAAATGCCGCGACTCGGGCGACAGCCGTTCGATGAAGGCTTTTTCGCGTTCTCGGTCCTTGGCCTGCAGGGGCCTGATCAGCACGTGAACGCCGTTTTCAAGGGCTTCGATCCAGTATTCACCCGAAGGTTTGGGAAACGAAGGGTTTGTGTGCACACGGGAAGTCTCGGTGGGCGCCATGGCAATGTCCTCTGTGTTGAATGAACAAGGAAGGTCAGTTTCGGCAGCGGGCCTTGCCCTGACTTGACAGTTGTCAAATGCTTCACTCATGACCTGTCAAACCTGCAGGCGGTCGATGTGCTGCCTCGGCCTCTGATCGCCGCGAACCTGAACGAGGACCTGTTGGATGTGGTCCTCAATTCCCAAGTGGTTGATCAGCCCTATTTGGCTTTCCAGTACTTCTGCATTTCCAGGAACAGGAACGAAGCGGTCCAGGTGATCATCACCAGGCCCGTCAGCGCCTGCAGGCCGGTGAGGTACTTGAGATGGCCGGTGGGGGCGATGTCGCCGAAGCCTATGGTGGTGTAGGTGGTGAAGGAAAAATATACGCAGTCCAGAAAGCTACCGTCGAAATTGCCGCTGAGCGTGCCCCAGCCCTCGGCATGGGCCATCAGGTAATAAGCCAGGGCGAAGCACCAGACCTCCACCGCGTGGGCCAGCAACGCCCCGAACACCCCTGCGACGATACGAAACCGGCTCCACAGCCTGAGGCGCGGTAGCCAGTCATTCAGGCGCAGCAGGCATTCGTAGTGAATTACCACCACCAGGATTACGATCAGCATGTTGATCAGAGTGACAGTGAGCATCGTCGTTACTCGGCACGGGGTTGCAGGGTCACGGCTGGCTGATGCTGGCGCCATTGATATCGGGATTGGATTCCAGCTCTTCGATTACAAGGTCTCGCAAATCGATGTCGTTCATGATGGGCTCCGTTTGCAGACCGAGAGTGGGGGCTGGAGTGCCCTGCGTCCTTGTTTCTACCCCTGCACCGGGCGGGGCGATTGATAAAGGTCAAACTCGGCGAACAGACGCTGCGCGGTTGGCAAATGTCAGGCCTGCGCCTGCCAGCTGAGTCAGAGTGCTTCGTCGCGCCGGCCGTGGCGTATCACTTCAAGGCAGACGCTGCCTCGAAGGGCGGGACATGGAATTCGACGATTTCCTGCGCCGCGACCTGCATTGACGGCAGCGGGGGGCGCGAAAAAGAAAACAGAGCGCGGCTATAAGGTACCGCTCAGCAGCCAACCGAACACGCCGCAGCCCAGGACAACCACCCATGCAGGCCACTTCCAGAACATCAGGGCCATCAAGGCGATCAGCGCCCATGCAAAGTCTGCTGGCTTGGCGATGGCGCTCGTCCACACCGGTTGGTACAAGGCAGCCAGCAGAAGCCCGACCACGCCGGCGTTTACCCCGGCAAGCGCTGACTGGCTGCGGGCGCTGCGCCGCAGTGTTTCCCAGAAGGGAACCACACCGATCACCAACAGGAAGGAGGGGGTGAAAATGGCGAGAATGCCAACAGTCGCGCCCACCCAGCCGGATGGCTGCACACTCATCGATGCGCCCAGAAAGGCTGCAAACGTGAAGAGTGGGCCCGGTATGGCCTGCGCCATGCCATAACCAGCCAGAAAGGTGTCATTTGCGACCCAGCCGTGGGCTACTGTGGCCGACTCAAGCAACGGTAGAACCACATGCCCGCCGCCGAATACCAGTGAGCCTGCGCTATAAAAGGCGTTGACCATTGCCAGTGCTTGCGAGGGCCAGATGCGGGTCAATAGCGGCAAACCGACCAACAAGGCGAAGAACACTACCAGCGCAGCCAGCCCGGCCTTTCGGCTGACTGAAAACGGCAGCTTTTCCCCTGCAGGGGAGCCCGGAGGCTTGAGCAGGATCAAGCCTGTGATGGCCGACCCTGTGATCACGGCTATCTGCCCGATTGCGTTGGGCCACAGCAGCGCGGTACAGGCAGCGAACAGGGCGATGGTTACCCGCGCAACATCGGTGCAAAGGCTACGCGCCATGCCCCACACAGCCTGGGCCACCACGGCGACTGCGACGATTTTCAGGCCATGCAACAGGCCACTTGGGGCGCCACCTCCCCATGCCCCCAGGCCTTGAGCACACAGCGTCAACAGGAGGGCCGATGGCAATGTGAATCCTGCCCAAGCGGCGACAGCGCCCGCGAACCCCGCCCGTGAAAGGCCCAGAGCAATGCCGACCTGGCTGCTGGCGGGGCCGGGGAGCAATTGGCACACGGCGACCAGCTCGGCATAACTGCGCTCACTGAGCCACTGGCGGCGCGCGACAAATGCTTCACGAAAGTAACCCAGATGCGCAATGGGGCCACCGAAAGACGTCAGCCCCAGGCGCAAGAACACCAGAAACACCGACCAGGCAGAGTCGCTGGGCTTCACGCCGCACTGAGTGTGTTCTGACACGGCAGGCTCCTTGGGCTAGTGACGCTGTAGTTTTTGTAGTTGGGACAGCCTGCCATGAGGCCTGATCTGGTGCTGCGCATGAAAAATCTATGCAGTATTAACGCAATATCTATACAAGATGCTATCGTTGTACAGTATTTACGCGTGATCGAGGTCAGTATGGCGCACCGTGCTCGTTGGGCTTGCCTCTGTCTGCTACTGGCTGCCTTTTCGGCGGTGGCGGACTGGAGGGCGGATCTGCCTGGGGCGCAACGGCTTGGGAGTGGTGAGTTCACCTGGTTTGGTCTGCGTCTATATACAGCGCAATTATGGACGGCAGGGCAAGTTCATGATTGGAACCAGCCATTCGCCCTTGAGCTGCTCTACCACCGCTCCTTGTCCAGGGGCACCTTGGTACAGGCCAGCCTTGAGGAAATGCGCCGCCTCAACGGTGGCAGCATAACGCCGCAACAACGCACGGCGTGGACCCATGGGATTGAAGAGGCATTCGTGGATGTGCACCCCGGCATGCGCATTACCGGCTTGTACCTGCCGGGGCAGGGCTGCCGCTTTTACGTCGACGGTAAATTTAGCCGCGAAATCGCCGACCCGGTCTTTGCCAGGGCGTTTTTTGCCATCTGGCTCGACCCCGGAGCCCGGGATACACAACTGCGCCAGCGCCTGCTTGGGCTGGCTGGTAACGACTGAGGAACATGACATGTACAAAGTGCTGTTGCTGGTGTTGTGCCTGCTTCTGGGCAGCTGTGGCAATGTCGGTGTTGAGCACTATGCCCAGGAGCAACCGAAACTGGACCTGGCCGCGTTCTTCTCGCGACCGGTGCAGGCCTGGGGGATGTTCCAGAAGCGTTCCGGCGAAGTGGTCAAGCGCTTCCATGTACGTATCGACAGCCGCCGCGAGGGTGAGCGGCTGATCCTCGACGAACATTTTCTCTACAGTGATGGCACTCGCCAGCAGCGTACATGGACACTTGCGCCAGACGGCCCGGGGCGCTGGCGCGGTACCGCGGGGGACGTGATCGGCGAGGCGCGCGGCGAAGTGGCGGGTAACGCGCTGCGATGGCGGTACCAGCTGGACCTGCCAGTGGACGGGCGGCACTGGCAGGTAGACCTGGACGACTGGATGTACCTCATGGATGACGACACCCTGATCAACCGTTCAAGCATGAGCAAGCTGGGCGTTGAAATCGGCCAGATCACCCTGTTCTTCCGCCGCCTGCCAGAGGGCACACCATGAACCTGATCGCGCTTACCCAGCTGGTCTCGACCGGCGAAGCAAAGGAACTTGAACTGCTGTCGCTGGAGGGTGGCTTCTACCTCCTGCGTGCCTTGACCGACGCCGGCCCTGTGACATTGAGCGATGCCCATGGGCAGCCCGTTCGCGTGCGCTCCACTACCGAGCTACGCCAGCTGTTGGCCGACCTGCCAACCGTGCCGTGCATGCTGGTACAGCAGGTGGTGCATGATGAGATGTGCGGGCAACGTGACGGCCCCATTGCGCCGCTGCGCGTACCGGTAACGCTCACCAGCCAATGGTAGCCTGAACGATGCGCCTGGGCCTTGTGCTGGGTGACCAGCTGTCGTTCGACCTGGCGAGCCTGGCTGCCCTTGACCCCGCCCGCGATGCTGTTCTGATGGCGGAGGTGGAGGGTGAAGCCCGCTACGTGCCGCATCATCCGCTCAAGATCGTGCTCATCTTCAGCGCCATGCGGCACTTTGCCCAGGCCCTGCGTGAGCGGGGTTGGCAGGTGCATTACGTCGAGCTCGATGCTGACGGCAATAGCGGCAGCATCGTTGGCGAGTTGCACCGCTGGCAACACGCCTTGGGCGCCACGCACATTCACCTGACCGAGTGCGGAGAGTGGCGCCTGGAGCAGGCTTTGCATGATGCCGCATTGCCCCTCGTGTGGCATCGCGACACGCGCTTTCTGTGCTCCCGCGAAGCTTTTGCGCGCTGGGCCCATGAGCGTCGTCAACTGCGTATGGAGCACTTCTACCGTGGCATGCGCAAGCGAACCGGGCTGCTTATGGAGCCGGACGGCAGCCCGGCAGGTGGGGCCTGGAACTTTGATGGTGATAACCGCAAGCCATTACCTCGCCAGTTGCGTGGGCCGTTCGCTGCGCATTTCGCGCAGGACGGGATCACGGCAGCGGTGGTCGCCCTGGTCCGTCGGCGCTTCAGCGACCACTATGGGGACATCGACGGCTTTGACTACCCCGTGACCCATGCCGAGGCACATCAGCTGTGGCAGCATTTTCTGGATTTTGGCCTGGCGGCATTCGGCGACTACCAGGACGCAATGGCCGAGGGCGAGCCATACCTGTTCCATGCGCGCATCAGTGCGGCGCTCAACATCGGGCTTCTGGATGTGCGATGCCTGTGTGAGGAGGTCGACCAGGCCTGGCGCGAGGGGCGGGTGCCGCTTAATGCAGCTGAAGGCTTCATTCGCCAGTTGATCGGCTGGCGCGAGTATGTGCACGGTATCTACTGGCTGCGCATGCCGGAGTATGCCGGGCTCAATCACCTGGGCAACGACCGAGCGTTACCTGAATTCTATTGGACCGGGCGCACCCGCATGCGCTGCATGCAGCAAGCCATCAGCCAAACCCTGCGGTTGGGCTACGCGCACCATATCCAGCGGCTGATGGTGACCGGCAACTTCGCCTTGCTGGCCGGTATCGTGCCCACCGCGATTTGCGAGTGGTACCTGGCGGTGTACATGGATGCCTTCGACTGGGTCGAGCTTCCCAACACGCTTGGCATGGTGATGCACGCCGACGGCGGATACCTGGGGTCCAAGCCGTACTGCGCAAGTGGTCGATACATCCAGCGCATGTCCGATCATTGCAAGGCTTGCAGTTACAAGGTCGATCATGTAATCGAGGACGATGCCTGCCCGTTCAATGCCCTGTACTGGCATTTTCTTATCCGCCATCGTCCGCTGCTGTCGACGAACCCGCGTTTGACCCTGGTGTATCGCAGCCTGGATGGCATGACGGCTAGCCGGCGCGACGCTGTGTGGCAGCGTGGCCAGGCGCTGTTGGCGCAGCTTGATGCGCGGCAGCCGCTATGAAAAAGAGTCTTTTGCCCAGCAAGGTCTGCGTGGTGTGTGGCCGGCCGTTCAACTGGCGCAAGCGCTGGGCACGCTGTTGGGAGCAGGTGCGCTACTGCTCCGAGCGATGCCGTAGGTCAGCGCCGCGCCGCGAGGCGCGCGAGCAGGGGCAGGGCCAACGCCCAGATCGGCATCAGTAGCAGGCCGGTTTCCAGCGTGCCCAACGGCAGGGCGACCTGTGTAACCCTTGCGCCGCCTACGTAGGCCAAGGGGCCGCCGAGTGCCCCGATCAGCGCACCGATCTGCCAGTGCCTGCCGGCCCATGCCAGGCTGTGGCGCATGCCGCTGGCCAGCACCAGCCACAGCAGCGCCAGCCACAGTGGCAGCGGCCAGCCGTCGAAACCGAACACGCCCAGCGCCCCCAGCGTGCTATCGAGCACACACCCGGCCAAGGTGACGCGCAACAGCGCCTTGACCTCGGCGTTAACATCCGGGCACAGGCGCAGGTGCACCGCCACACCTGCAATCACCAGGAGCAATAGCCAGGGGCGTTCTGCGCCTAGCACGCAGATCCACCAGCCTGCCTGTAACCAGACGGCATTGGCGACGAGCCAGCGCCCAGGCATCAGGCACCGTCAGGCAATGGAGCGCGACGCGCCAGTGGCGCTGCCCACAGCAGGTGGGCAACGCCGATGGTGCGCTCCTCGAAACCGCCCTGGCAGTAACACAGGTAGAACTCCCACAGGCGCTGGAACATGTCGTCGTAGCCCAGGTCCGTCAGTGCCGTGCGCGCCAGGCGCAGGTTTTCACGCCAGTGCTGCAGGGTGAGGGCATAGTCCTGGCCGAAGTCCTCCATGTGCACGAGGTTGAGTGCGGTGTGCCGGCTGGCGGTGTCGAGCAACACGCTTAGCGAAGGCAGGGCGCCACCTGGGAAAATATAGCGTTGGATGAAGTCGACAGAGCGCCGCGCCTGGGCATAGCGCTGGTCGCGGATGGTGATCGCCTGCAGCAGCAACAGCCCGTCGGGCTTGAGCAGCGAGGCACACTGGCGGAAATACGCAGGCAGGTAACGATGGCCGACTGCCTCGATCATTTCGATCGAAACCAGTTTGTCGAAGGTGCCTTGCAGGTCGCGGTAGTCTTCGCGCAGCACCTTCACGCGCTGCTCAAGCCCCAAGGCCTGAACACGCGCCAGGGTATGGCTGTACTGGGCCTCGGAGAGCGTTGTGGTGGTGACCCTGCAGCCGTAACGGGTGGCCGCGTGGATTGCCAGGCTGCCCCAGCCGCTGCCAATTTCCAGCAGGTGATCGTCGGGATGCAGTTCAAGCTTCTGGCAGATGCGCTCCAGCTTGTGCAACTGGGCTTGCTCCAGTGTTTGCCCAGCATGTTCGAATTGGGCCGCTGAATACATCATGGTGGGGTCCAGCAGCCGCTCGAACAGGGCGTTGCCCAAATCGTAATGGGCCAGAATATTGCGCCGGGCACCGCGTTTGTTGTTGCGGTTGAGCCGGTGCAGAAGGCGCAGGGCAGGGCGGCCGAAACGGGCCAGGCCACCCTCGAGCGCGTCGAGCACTTCAAGGTTGGCGACGAACAGGCGGGTCACCAGCGCCAGGTCGGGGCTTCGCCAATAGCCGTGGATGTAGGCCTCGCCAGCACCGATCGAACCATTGCCGGCGATCAGGCTCCAGGAGGCGTCATCGAGGATCTCCACCTCGGCCTGCAACGGGCTGTCGACATCACCGAAACTCCACTGCTGCCCGTGGCAGAGCAGGCGCAGGTGGCCGTGGCGAAGCTTGCCCAGCTGGGCGAGCACGGCGCTGCGTGCAAGACCGCCGAGCAAGGGCGCAAGGCCTGCGAACTTGCTAACGCTCAGTGTGGGATTTGACATCATCAGGGTCCTCGCAAGGTTGGCCCAGCGCCAGGTCATTCTGGCTGGTGGTGTGGTCATGCACGGGGGTGCGTTTGAGTAGCAGGCGTAACGCTTGCCAGTAGATGGCCGAGACAGTGCGCAGACTCATCCATGGGAAGGTCATGACATATCGACGTAGTGCGGTTCCATCCAGTGGTTGACGGTGCAGGGCGAGGTCGGCCTCGAACACCTTGTGGCCGTCCTGCCAGTTCTGCATGTGGATGCGTACATGGTCTGCGCTCAGGAAAAAGCGCAGGTGATAGTCCATGTCCACCGGCATGAACGGTGAAACATGGAAGGCCTTGGCCACGGTGAACGGCTTGGCAATGTTCTCTTGCACCGGCAGTACGTAATGAAAACGCTCACGCCACGGGGTGTTGCGCACCTCCATCAGGATTGCCGTCAGGCAGCCGTCGCGGTCGTGGCAGAAATAGAAGCTCACCGGATTGAACGACAGCCCCCAGCAACGCAGTTGCGTGAGCAGCCGTACCGGGCCTTCGGGCATATGCCCAGTGGCCTGACACACCAGCAAGCGTGCTGCCTGTGCCAGGGTTTTGCCGTGCCGGGTCTGCGCTGGCAGGTAGTCGGTCTCGCGCCAGCACAGCGGTGCCAGGCGCCAGCGCCCCAGCCAGCGTGACAGGCCCATGAGCCAGGCTTGTTCGTCCAGGTCCACGTAGAACATGCCAATCCGGTAACGGAAAGCATGGCGCCGCGGGGTCAGCCGACGGTGACTGATCCAGCCCAGACAAAGGCTGCTGTTCACAATTGCTCTCCGAAGTGCGCAGCCACTTTCAGCGCGCTGACCACCCCGTCCTCATGAAAGCCGTTGCCCCAGTAAGCGCCACAGAAGTAACTGTGCTGCTGACCCTGCAGTTGTGCCTGGCACGCCTGTGCAGCGGACGCGGCAATGCTGTACTGCGGATGGGCATACTGGAAGCGCGCGATCACCTGCGCAGGGTCTATCAGTGCGGTCTGGTTGAGGCTTACGCAGAAGGTTGTCGGCGCCTGGATTCCTTGCAGGATGTTCATGTTGTAGGTCAGCGCGGCGGGAGCCTGCTCGGGGCCGCCCAGGCGGTAGTTCCAGCTGGCCCAGGCGCTCTTGCGGCGTGGCAGCAGGCGGGTATCGGTGTGCAGCACCACATCGTTGCTGGCGTAGCCAATGGCGCTGAGTACAGCGCGCTCCAGCATGGTTGGGGTTTCCAATACCGCAAGAGCCTGGTCGCTGTGGCAGGCGAACACCACATTGTCGAAGCGTTCGGTGCCGGCCGCGCTCACCAGAGTCACGCCTCCCTCGTCGCGGCTGACCCGGGATACCTTGCAGTTGAGGCGTATGCGTTCAGCAAACGGTCTGCACAGCGGCGCGACATAGCTGCGTGAACCGCCTTCAACCACCCGCCACTGTGGCCGTTGGTTGACCGACAGCAAGCCGTGGTTGCGACAGAAACGGACGAAGAACTCAAGGGGAAAATGGAGCATGTCGGCGCGGGACATCGACCAGATCGCAGACCCCATCGGCACGATATAGTGGTCGATGAAGCGCTGCCCGTAGCGCTGTGTCTGAAGGTAGGCGCCCAAGGTGGTGTCTGTATCGATTCGCTGGTTGTCCAGGTCGGCCAGCGCCTGGCGGTTGAAGCGCAGAATATCCCTTATCATGCCCCAGAAACCTGGCGACACCAGGTTACGGCGTTGAGCAAACAGTGTGTTCAGATCGTGACCGTTGTACTCCAGGCCAATGACCGGATCATGCACGGAAAAACTCATTTCGGTCGGCTGCGAGGTGACCTTGAGCTGGTCGAGCAAGCGTATGAAGTTGGGGTAGGTCCAGTCGTTGAAAACGATGAAGCCGGTATCTATTGCATGGCGCTGACCCTTCCAGATCACATCGAGCGTGTGCGTGTGCCCTCCGATCCATTGCTCGGCTTCGAACACCGTTACTTCATGCTTGCGTGACAGCAGATGGGCGCAGGTCAGCCCCGCGATGCCACTGCCGATGATTGCGATACGCATGGATCATCATTCCTGTTCATGACGGGCGAGGCGTTGGCCGAGTGCCAAACGCAGGCGCGCGGGTAGTGCCCCTGACAGGCGCAACACCAATGTGAAAAGACCGGGACAGTTGATTTCCAGGGATGGGGCAGGGCAGCCGCGTGGGGAAATCGTTGCGACGTATGAGTGGCGTGTCGACGAAGCCAGGGCTGACCAGGGTGACCGCGGGCCAGGCGTGGGTGGCAAAACTGCAGCGTCCAGTGCAGGTAGCCTTGCCGTGGTCTTAGCTCGTCGTACAGTTTTTCCCGCGTGTCGATGTTAGCCCCATCGAACCTGGCGAGGCGCACGACGAATTGCTGTAGGTACGCTGGCATGCTGGGCCCCAGAAAATCCTGTACAAAAGTTGTTTGTTGTACAGGTATAGCTGAAAGCCAAGCATTAATCTATACAGAAAGACGATCTTGTATAGGTTTTTGTCAATGCTCTATCTGTCCCAGTTGCCGGCGCAATTCAGCCACTTCAGCCTCCAGCGCGCGTACTTTCTCCTCGGCGCATATCTGCGCGGTGACGTCGCGCTGAATACCGATGTAGTACGTCAGCTGGTCCGCTTCGTTGTACACGGGCGTGATGGACAACTCATTCCAGAACAGGCTCCCGTCCTTGCGGTAGTTGCGAAGCACCTGGCAGCAGGGGCGGCCTTCGCGGATCGCCTCGCGGATGGTTGCCACGCCCGCCTGGTCATGATCTTCGCCCTGAAGAAAACGGCAGTCCTGATAGAGGATATCGTCGGCGCAATAGCCGGTCAGGCGCTCGAAGGCGGGGTTGGCGTAAATCAGGATGCTTTCAGTGCCTTCCTGCTCGGCGACGACGATGCCATCGTTGGAATGCTCGACCATCAGTTGCAGGAGTTTCGCGGTGATCATAGGGCCCACCTACAGGCGTTTTGTATGCGATATGCGCAGCGTAGCTTCTGTGCAGAAGGTATCGGCGCTGTTTGTTGCATGATGGACCAAGGAGGCTCGCCGCAGAAGGTGCATATGGGTTTAGAATGGCCTACCACTCGGATATCCCCTCGTTATGACTGACGCTACCCCACCCGATTTGCTACCTATGCGCGATGTTGTCAGCTTGACCGGCATCAATCCGGTGACCCTGCGTGCCTGGGAGCGGCGCCATGGGTTGATACGTCCGCAGCGCACCGAGGGTGGCCACCGACTTTACACGGCGCGGGATGTACAGCGCATACGCGATATCTTGCGCTGGACAGCAAACGGCCTGTCCGTCAGCAAGGTCGGTGATCTGCTCGCAGCCCAGCCTGAGGCGTCTGTGCAGCAGCATTCGGCCTTTGACGATTGGCGCGCGGCCGTTGTGCGCGCAACCAAGGCATTCGATCGGCCGGCACTGGAGGGGATCCATGGTCAGTTGTTCACACTCTTGCCCAAGGCCACCGTGCTGCGTGAAGTGCTGATGCCAGTGTGGCATGACCTGGCTTCAGGCACTGCGCCAGGCCAGCGCAGCCAGTGGTTGTTTCTCGACACTTTCCTGCGCGCCCGCTTGCTGCTGCGTCTGCAGGTCAACCAGGTCGATGCGCCGCAGGTTTTGCTAGCCGGTAGCGAGGGGCAAGCCGAACTCAGTGTGTTGTGCGCCGGGCTACTGTTGAGCAGTGAGCTACAGCGTATCGACGTGCTCGGTTGCGGGCAGCCACTTGAAGAGCTACCCATCGTCTGTGCGGCCATGCAGCCTGCGGCACTGGTGATAAAAGTCCAGGTGCCGGTGGGCCCCGGCTTGGCCAAGCGCTTGCGGTCGTTGCAGATGGAAATCGCGTGCCCGCTGGCCCTGATAGGCGAGGGGCTGGCCGATTCGCAACCCGCCCTGAGCGGAATCCCGCTATGCCTGCTGGACGAGGGGGGCGCCGACGCCGCGCGCATGCTGAACGCCTTGCACCGGGGTGCTCTTGACGTTTGACCGAGGGGCTTGCCCCCCAGACTGGCTGAGCGTCCGCAGCGGTTGTTTAATTTGAGGTCGTGAAGAGTAGGGCAGATGGCTCGTAAGCGTTTTGAAGAACAGCACGTCAATAACTACACTAAATGTCTATTTAGTGTAGTTATCAGCAATTCTTGCCCAAACAACGAAAAACACAGAGATAAAATCACTGGATTTCCGTTAATGCAAGCAATATCAAGCTTACGCCGTCTGCTTGAGCGGAGCAGGCGGCGGGCTTTTGATACCCTGCAACCAGTCGCAGTAGCGGGCCACGCCTTGCTGGACGGTCAATGTGGGCGCCTGGTAATCGGCAGCGCGTAAGCGCTGCAGGTCAGCACAGGTGTAGCACTGGTACTTGCCACGCAAATGATCAGGAAATTCGCTGTACTCAAGCACCCCCTCAAGCAAGGCAATCTCAAGTGACAAGGGCGATTGGTCTTGTTGCTCACGCAGCCGATTGATCACAGCCAAGGCAACGTCATTGAACGGCTGGGCGCGACCACTGCCGACATTGAAGATACCGCTCAACTGTGGGCGCTCAAGGAAGAACATATTGACCTTGACCACATCATCCACAGAGACGAAATCACGCAAATGGCCACCGCCGGGATAGTCACCATAGCTGCCGAACAGGCTGACTTTTCCATGGGACTGGTACTGGTTGAAGCAGTGCAGGGCCACTGACGCCATCGCACCTTTATGCTGTTCATGGGGCCCGTAGACGTTGAAATAACGCAAGCCGACGACCTGGCTCCTAGCTGTCATCAACTGCCGGCGTACCTGTTGATCAAACAGGAACTTGGAATAGCCATAGACGTTTAGCGGGCGCTCACACTCACGTTCTTCGCGAAAATCCTGCCCGGCGCCATACACAGCTGCCGATGACGCATATAAAAGCGGGACCCGTTGTTGCTGCGCAGACGCCAGCAATTCACGGCTGAACCGGTAATTGTTATCCATCATGAAACGTCCATCAGCTTCGACGGTGCTTGAACACGCTCCCTGGTGCAGCACAGCACGCACGTTGCCAAACTCACCACAAGCAAAGCGATCGAGAAAATCGTCCTTGTCCAGGTAGTCGGCAATTTCACTGTCGGCCAGGTTGCGGAATTTGTCGCCATCGGTCAGATCGTCGACGGCGATGATCTCGGTTTCGTTGCGCTGGTTGAGCGCCTGTACGAGATTGCTACCGATGAATCCTGCGGCACCGGTTACGATGATGGTCATGACAGATTCCCCGTGAGGGTACGGTGCCCGCATTTTAATCAAGGGAACAAGAGCCAACCTTAACCTGGGTCAACGAATGAACCGTGTTTGACGCATGAGGGCCTTGAGCAGGCTCACCATCTGGGCAACCACGGTGCAGCGCTAAAATACGAAGGTTCGGATAATGCATATTATGTTAAATAGCGTATAGCATCAGTGATGCGGTTCATCGTCTGCTCCGTCGGTAATCATTAGAACTGCCTCAGTCACTTCCCTCGGCATCCCGGGCATACGGGTTTCACCCTGGACGCGCTTGGCCAGCAGCCCCCGCCATATATTTAGCAACGAGCCCACGCGCGCCGGACTACCTCGTCCTAGCTCTAGGCGGACGCGCTCAACAGATCTCAGACATTTGCTCGCAACAGTTCGAGCAGAAGTTTGAATGCAGGCTTAGGCTGTCTTCGACTCGGATAGTAAAGGTGATACCCCGTGACGACGGGACACCAGTCTTCCAGGACACGTATGAGACGGCCGTCGTGAACCTGTTGTTGGACGACATCCTCCGGGAGATGCGCCAGCCCGACTCCAGCCAGCGCGAAGTCCAGCATCATGGGGACTGTATTACAGACCATGTGACCATCCGCCCGAACTCTCACCTCACGTCCGCCCTTTTCAAAGGGCCAATACCAAAGGCCCCCTGATGTCGGTAGGCGAAGATTGATTCCAATATGCACGGTGAGGTCATGGGGCGTAACAGGCCTGGGCCTGCGCTTGAAGTAAGCAGGTGAACCCACCACAGCCTGCCGGAAATCAGGACCTATACGTACGCCGATCATGTCCTTGGCCACCTGCTCGCCCAGACGGATCCCTGCGTCGTAGCGTTGCTCGACAATATCGATCAAGCCGTAGTTGTTATTGATTTCGACCGCGATCTCGGGATAGTTCAGCATGAGGTTGCTGACGGCAGGAACCAGAATCGTCGCAGAGGCATGCTCTACCGAGGTGATCCGCAATGTCCCTGCGGGTTTCCCGCTTAATTCAGAGAGATCGGCCAGCCCAGCCTCAATGCCCTCGAAATGGGGTCCTATGGAGCCTAGCAATCGCTCGCCCGCCTCTGTGGGTGACACGCTTCGCGTGCTGCGAGTCAGCAGTTGCACTCCCAACTGCTCTTCGAGGCGTCTCAACGTCCGGCTCAGAGCAGGCTGTGAAGTACCTAACTGGGCCGCCGCCTTGGTGAAGCTGCGCTCGCGCGCGACAGTCAGGAATGCAACCAAGTCATTAACGGTGTCCCGCATAATTGATACCAAGCTGATATAGGTCCATTCCTATCATACCCCCTAATCATTTGTGGGGTGCGCTGCTAGATTGGTTTCACATTCAGTTCGAGTCACTCTATTGACTTATCCAGGAATTCTCATGGACAGCAAAAAGCCGATCTCCAACTCTGACGTCTTCGGTTCAATCGGTCGTCGCGAGTTCGTGACCAAAGCCACGCTTGCCGGCGCTGTGTTGGCGGCCGGTGCTTCTGCATGGGCAGGCTCATACACCCCGGAAGGCAATGCCCAGGACTCAAAAACACCTCACAAAGGGGATCAAAAAATCACTAAGCGTCACCTTCTACGACACCGCCGAAGTATATGGTCCATATACTAATGAAGAGCTGGTCGGCAAAGCGCTCAAGCCATTCCGTGACCAAGTGAAGATCGCAAGCAAATTTGGCTTCGCTATCGACGGCACTATTGCCTTGAACAGCCGTCCAGAACACATCAAGAAGGTCGTAGAGGAATCGCTCAAACGGTTGCAGACCGACCGTATCGACCTGTATTACCAGCACCGTGTCGATCCCAATGCGCCGATTGAGGACGTCGCCGGCGCGATCAAGGATCTCATTGCCCAAGGCAAGATTCTGCATTTCGGCCTGTCGGAGGCCAGCGCGAAAACCATACGCCGGGCTCATGCTGTGCAGCCTGTGTCAGCGATCCAGACAGAGTATTCATTCTTCCATCGAGATCCTGAGCACAACGGCGTGCTCGCCGCCTGCCAGGAACTGGGAATAGGTTTCGTTCCATGGGCTCCGCTCGGCGAGGGCTATCTGACCGGAAAAATGGACGCACATACCAAGTTCGATTCCGAGACCGATTTCCGAGGGACCTTCCCTCGCATGTTTCCTGAAAACATGAAGGCGAACATGCCGGTTGTGGACATATTGAGGAGCGTTGCTTCTGCTAAAGGCGGCACGCCTGCCCAAGTCGCCATTGCCTGGCTGCTTGCTCAGAAGCCTTGGATTGTTCCGATCCCCGGCACCCGCAGAGTCGATCACCTGACCGAGAACCTAGGTGCGCTGAACATCGAATTGACAAGCGATGACCTTCTCGCGATGGAACAGCAGTATTCCAAATTGACAGTGCATGGTGAGCGTATGTCCGACATGCATATGCAGCAGATTGATCGGTCCTGATAGGCAAAATATAGCGGCGTCGGGTTCGCACTCTGTGTTCCGACGCATTTGAAGCGGTGGTACGTGAACGTAGAGCCACGGTCGAGTAGTCGAATCAGCCCTACCCGTTCTTATCAAGAAAGGCGGCGCTCCTGCTCCGCCCTTCTTCATTGCTCAAGGCGTCAGCCGTCTGAGGGTACGAATGAAGGCTTTGATCTTGGCATCAAGGTAATCTCTTCCCGCATAAATGGCATACAGGTTCAGTTCCTGTAGCTGGTGATCAGGCAGCACATGCACCAGCGTCCCCTCCTGTAACGACGGCCTGGCTGCAAAGGCAGGCAATATCCCTACCCCCATTCCCGACTCCAGGGCCCTGACCATTGCCTCGGTAGAGTCGACTTCCAGAAACGCGGGACGCGGTTGAATCGTCTCTGTCTGGCCACCTGACATAAAGCACCACTCGAGTGCATCTGTCATCGGTACCGACAATTGCAGGCAATCGAGTCGGATAAGGTCTGCAGGCGTCTGTGGCACGGCATTGGCGGCCAGGTAGGATGGCGAGGCGCACAAAATACTCTGAGTCTTACCCAGTTGCCGTGAGATGTATCCGGAGTCAGGCAGCCGATCGGAGGCAATGATCGCAATATCGATACCTTCGCCTAGCAAGTCTGGGAGACGGTTCGAAAGCGTCAGCTCGAAAGTAATCGCTGGATGAAGCTTGCGCAGCTCAGCGATAGCAGGGACTACGAAATGAGCCCCGACCCCCACCATCGCATGCAGGCGCAAACGCCCTTCTGGCAATGACATCGCACCCCGCGCCTCGACTTCTGCCTGATCCACGGTAGAGAGAATCCGCCGGCACCATGTGAGGTAGCGTGCGCCGGCCTCGGTCAAGATCAACTGCCGTGTATTGCGATTGATCAAGCGCGTTTTCAGATGCTCTTCAAGCTTTGCGATATTGCGGGAAATCGTCGGCACTGCCAGGTGCATCTGCTTGCCAGCAGCGGTAAAGCTCCCCGTCTGCGCTACGCACATGAACGTGCGCATGTTCTGCAAAGTATCCATGACACTGCCTCAAAAAACCCTTGAATGCCTGATAATTCAGTGAGTCATGACGAACTGCCACGTTGACCCTCAAAAAATACTACGTTATAAATACTGCCAGTGTCTATTGTGACCCACGCCTACCTCGACCTCTGATGCGAGCCAACATGAGCGATACAGCCAAGCCGATCAAAAGTGCCAAGCCTCGGAGCCGGTCGTCCATCGGTGCTGTGCGCAGCCCCCAAAGCACCGAAGCGATCCTCGATGCGGCGGCTGCCATTCTCAAGGAAAAGGGGTACAAAGCCTTCACCATGGACGCTTTGGTGGAACGAGCAGGTTCCAGCAAACCCACCATCTATCGATGGTGGCGTAGCAAAGGCGCATTACTGCGCGATGTGTACGAGCGTGCCGCTGTGACGTTCGTAACCTCCCCAGATACCGGGGATCTTGAGCAAGACCTGATCGACCACTTGCGGTCCTTGTGGGTGTGGTGGCGGTCTTCCAGTGCTGGCGAGACGCTACGCAGCGTGTTTATCGAAATCCAACTCGATATCGAAGCCATCGAAGAGTTTCGGACAGCCTTTCTTCCTCGCCGCGAGCGAACGCTGCGGAACATTTTTGCCAGAGCGGTCAGTAGAGGTGAAATCATCGACGGGCCAGCCATTGATGCTGCCGTAGCGATGCTCACCGGGACATCCTGGTTGCACTTGGTTACCGCAAACCTGGACAACCTTGAAGATATTGATCGGTCTGTTGCACTCGTTGTACGAGGCCTGCGCGTCGGCTGAACCTCTTACGGAGGTGCCGATGCTTTTTCACGCCCATAACGACACTGTCAGTGTTTATAGGTTTTTCATCCACCACTCACGCCGACAGGCGCAGGCCTCTTTTTAGCGTCAGAGAATCCCGTCATGAACACCAGAAAACACCAGGCTAGTGCAAGGGTTGCAGCCACCTTGCACCCCAGCAAGTACATCTCGGTTGCCCTACTGTTAGGCGCCCTCTCCGGCTGTGCATTCAGTGACTTGACAACCAGCGCCCATATGAGTGAGCCACAAGGCATGGAGCAAACCCTCGCCGACAGTGACCTCACGTTGTCAGCTGCTGCGTGGCCAAGCGAAACCTGGTGGACGAGTTACAACGACGCACAGCTGAATGTGTTGGTCGCGCAAGCGCTGTCCGGTAGCCCCACGCTGCGTGCCGCGGCCGCGCGCGTGCATCAGGCCAATGCGCTTGAAGACATACAGGGGGCATCGTTGCTGCCTAATGCCGAAGTGGGCGTGAGTGTTACTCGCGAACGCTTTAGCTCGAACGGCACAACGCCGGCGCCGGCTAAAGGAACTTGGCAGAACGTCCATCAGGGGACGTTCAACCTGAGCTATGAACTGGACTTCTGGGGTAAAAACCGCGAAGCAGTGCAAGCTGCAGTCGGGCGCCGTCATGCCTTAGAGGTCGACGAGCGCGCTGCAGCGCTCATGCTCTCCACTTCAGTGGTGCAGACCTACATCGCCTTGCAGGACAACTATGAACAACTCGATCTGGCTCAAGCACTGCTGGATCAGCAGGAGCAGATCGAGAAATTGACCCAGCAGCGGTTCGAAGCGGAACTGGGTACGCAGATCGACATCAAGCAATCTCAAGCGGCGCTTCCTGCCAGCCGGGCGAACATCGCTGCGCTGAGGGAGGTGATCGAGCTCAACCAGAACAAACTGGCTTCGCTTTTGGGTAAAGGGCCGGACCGTGGTCGAACGATCACACGGCCACGCATGCGTGCGAGCAGCACCGTGACCCTTCCAAGCAATCTTCCTGCGGAGCTTATCGGCCATCGACCCGATGTCGTAGCCCAGCGCTGGCGAGTAGAGGCGTCAGGGCATGAGATCGAAGTCGCCAAGGCGCGTTTTTATCCCAATGTGAACCTTACATCGTTCATTGGCATGCAGAGCCTTGCATTCGACACCTTCAACGACCACAGCAGTCGCATCCTCGGGGTCTCCCCTGCTATCAGTCTGCCAATTTTTGAAGGGGGCCGCCTGCGTGGCAACCTCGATGCACAGAATGCAGCTTACGACCTCGCTGTTGAGAACTACAACCAGACCGTCATCGATGCGCTGCGAGACATTGCTGATCAAATTGCTTCCCTGCGTTGGCTGAAGGAACGCCTGGCTCAACAAAATGAGGCTGTCGCTACGGCACAGGCGGCCTCGGACTTGGTGAATAGTCGCTACGCGGCAGGTTTGGCCACTTACCTGCAGGTCCTCGCCACACAAAACGCCACGCTGGCCGAAAAACGACAACTCGTCACTTTGCAGTCTCGCGCACTTTCCTTGCAGGCGAACCTCAGCCGAGCACTGGGGGGTGGATATAGCCCTGAAATTCAACCTGATGCCGACGTCACCTCCACAGCAGCCAAAAAATCATGACCAGTAAAACACCTGCATCCGCTTCCCCAGAGCAAGCTAAACCCTCCCGTTCCCCGCAGCTGCTGTTGGCGCTGGCCATCGTGCTGCTGTTAGTAGCGCTGGGTATCTGGTACGCGACCCGTATGGGCGCGGAGTCTACCGATGATGCCTACGTCGAGGGCAATATCGTCCAGGTCACCTCTCAAGTCAGTGGCACGGTGACGGTCATCAATGGCGACAACACGGATTATGTTGCCGCTCATAGCCCGCTGGTAACACTGAATCCTGTAGATGCCGAAATCCAGTTCGAGCGTGCCAAGTCGAACCTCGCGCGGGCGGTACGTCAGGCGCGCACTCAGTACTATCAGGTCCAACAACTGGAAGCCGAGGTCAGCCAACGCAAGAACGACGTCCGTAAGGCACAGGACGATGTTCGGCGACGCAATCAGCTAGCGTCCAGCGGTGCCGTATCCCGGGAAGAAATCAGCCATGCTGAGGAAGTTTTGAAAAACGCTGTGGCTGGCCTTGAGGGAACCCAGCACGCCCTGGCGGTGCGCCTGGCCATGGTCGATAACACCACGCTGCGCACACACCCTGATGTGCTTGTGGCCGCGAGTAATTTGCGCGATGCCTACATCGCGCTGCACCGCACGCAGATCAGCTCGCCAGTCAGCGGGCTCATTACCAAACGGAGTGTACAGGTAGGCCAACGGATCAACCCCGGTGTGGCATTGATGTCCGTGGTACCGGTCGATCAGGTCTGGGTCAATGCCAACTTCAAAGAGTCTCAGATTGAAGACTTGCGCATTGGCCAACCGGTCGAGCTTCGCGCCGACGCTTACAGTCGTGACACCGTCTTTCACGGCACGATCGTAGGGTTGGACGCCGGCACAGGTAGCGCTTTTTCCCTGATGCCTGCGCAGAACGCAACGGGCAACTGGATCAAGGTGACCCAACGCGTCCCCGTGCGCATAGCCCTGGATGCCAAGGAAGTAGAGCGGCATCCGCTGCGTCTCGGCCTGTCCATGCGGGTATCGGTTGATACAAGCGACCAGACCGGCGCTGTGTTGAACACGACCAGCCCTACCCGCCCCGCCTACAGTACTTCCATTTTCGACAACGAACTCAAAGACGCCAATCAGGTTGTTGAGCAGGTAATCAGTGCCAACGAAGATCGCGGGCGTAACAACCAACACGTCAACCTTTGACGAGGGGCATCATGTACCGAAAAAATTGTGCCCTGCTCATTACGGTTGGTTTGCTGTGCGCCCTGGAGTATTTGCAAGCCGGAATGATTGCCTTCGCCTCTGCGCCGATACGCGGTGAAATCGACGCCAGCCCAGAAGAGTTCACACTGATCACGGCACTCTATGCGTGCATTGCCGTTGTTGTGATTTCCAAGCAACGGTGGCTGGTGGAGAGGCTTGGCTGGCGCAACTTTATGCTGGGCTCCATCAGCATCTTCATCGTGGGCGCGCTGGTCTGTGGGATGAGCGATGACTTGACGACATTTACCGTAGGTAGGGTCATCATGGCGTTGGGGGGCGCATCGTTCATGACGTCCGCCCGCCTGATGGTCAATTTCCTGCCCCCAGGACCCGGGCGTTTCATCGGTGTAAAAGTGTTTGCGACCGGGCTGGCCATCGGCACCGCTTCTGCACCTTTCATTTCATCCATGGTGGTGATTGAAGATACTTGGCATGCGATTTTCTTGGTGCTCATCACAGGCGCTTTGGTTGCAGGCTTGCTGGGAATGCGCTTTTTGCCAAGCGCCCCAGCTCCGATCGACGATCGCACCCCCTCGACGCCGGCGAACATCCTGCTGCTGTCCGTGAGCAGCTTCTTTTTGTTGTACGTGATGCAACGCTCCTACTACGACTTCTATAACGAGACATTCATTCTCATCGCATTCTCGCTGTTGGCGGCGCTTGGCCTGTATATCTTCTTCCACGCAGAACACCGCAAGGACGCTCCCTTCCTCAAGGTCAGGGATCTCATGCAGCCACGCTATCTACTCGGTGTCGCGCTCTTCTGCTTCACCTACGTGGTATTGGGCGCCAACAACTACATGCTGCCGTACTTTCTGCAGACAGGCCTTGGCTACTCCTGGGACACCATAGGGACATTTCAGGCCTTTGGGCTCGGTGGCGCGCTGGTCACGTGGCTGGTCATGGCCATGCTCATTCCAAAATTCCCTGCCCCAAAAAAATTCTTCCTTGCAGGTTTCGGCGCGCTGTCGGGATTTGGCTGGCTTATGTCATCCATTACAACGGACGCCAACATGTGGTCGAACATTCTGCCGGCGTTGTTCCTGAACGGGTGTTTCGTGATGCTGGTATTGGCCACGGCCGCCATGCAGACGTTTCGCGATGTCACCCATCACGACACGCTGTTCGCCCACGCCTACCAGATCAAAAGCATGCTGGGGCAGATTGCCATGGCCATGGGCACAGCATTGGCCACCTTGTTCCTGCAATGGCGTACGACACTCCAGTACAACAATTTGAATGGGCACTTCAGCGCCGGTGACCCGGTGTATCTTGAGCAGTCGCAGCACCTCGCGCAGGCCCTGACACCTCAGGTGGGTGCTGCTGCGGCGAATCAGATTTCACTGTCGATGCTGACGCAAAGCCTTCATCAGCAGTCGACCCTGGTTGCCAGCATGGAGTACTTCTGGTTCGTAATCGTTGTTGCAGTGGTGGCGCTGGGGGTATCGGCCGCGCAAAAGACCTTCAGATAACTCAAACCTATAAGGCGGGCTGAGATCCCCGGGCGTCATGATCTATTGTGCAGATAGGCTGGCGCGGCGCAGAGGATCTCCTCAGGTCCAATCTTCGCTTTCCGGAAAGTCACGAAAGGTCAAACTGATTCGTGGCCCTACAGGTCTGGATGTCCTCATCACGGCATGCAACCAGTAGCGCTGGGTATCCCCCTTCATCACGATCACCTGCCCGTGCTGGAGGAAAATGGCTCGACGCTCGTCTAGGAGCTTGTGCTTGAACGCAAATTTGCGCTCGCCGCCCAAACTCAACGAAGCAATTACACTGTGCGGGCCCTGGGCTTCAGGGTCACTGTGCCAGCCCATTCCCTGGCTGCCATCTTGGTAGCGATTGAGTACACAACTGTTGAACTTGGCACCGCTCAGTTGCTCCATTCTGTCGCGGATGGCGTCAAGCACAGGCAGGTCCCATCGCTTGGCCTCACGCAGGACACCCGAATGAAAATACCGGTAGGGTTGATCTGCGTACCAGGCTACCTGCCTGCCGCTGGTGATTCGTTGGCCCGCGATCAGCGCAGTATCTGCCTGCCATGGCACATGCTGTTGAAGCTGGCGCAGCAATTCATCGGCTTCACGCTTGGCAAGGACCAGGCCCAAGTCATGAACCTGACCATCGCACGGCAATAAATTCAGAGACTCAGCTTGCGCTAGGAATAGATCTGCTTGCATGCACTTCCGAGGTTTAGAGAACGGCAGGCAGCCGCCAAGCACCGGATTCTAATTCCCCGCGGGATCCTGGATTACCGTCAGTTCTGTTTGGACAGTTGAAACCCAACGCATGGAGTCACGCGTAGACAGCTTGAATCGATAGATGGGGCCAGGACACCCTGTCGAAATATAGTTGAAGTTTTCAACCATATGGTTATGCTCTGGTCATCGATCTGGAGCATTCGTAATGTATTCCGATTTTTTGAATTTCAAACTGGACATGGCCAGCGCCCTGCTCATGGAGCGTGCCAACGCCGTGTACCGGCATCACTGGGACCTGGATGTACGCGGCCTTCGTGTGCTGCGGCTCATCCAAGCCCACCCCGATGTCACCCCCAAAGACGTCTCTACGCTCGCAATGCTGGAAAAAACGCTGCTGTCAAAGACACTGGCGCTGCTGGAATCTCGCGGTTTGATTTCACGCCACCCCCACCCCGTCGACCGACGCAGCGTCGGCTTGCGTACGACGCCCGCCGGCACCCAGATTGCCGACGACTCTTCGGTAGTGGGCGCCGAGTTGGAAGATCAACTCGTTCGTGCTCTGTCGCTCAAAGAACGTCAGGCGCTGGACGGTTTGCTCTCAAAGCTAGTGGATAGCCTGCTACCCACCGACTGACGCTTCAATCCCCCACACCCTGCCCTCTTTTTACGTGAAGGAGTACCTCATGTCGTCCCTGAAAAAGTTGATCCCAGCACTCGACAATCTCTTACCGGAACTGGAAGAGGTCTACAAAGACCTCCACCGCCACCCTGAATTGTCGATGTGCGAGTTCCGTACCGCTCAGATCGCAGCCGATTATCTCGAGCGCTTTGGCTATGAAGTCACGCGTGAAATGGGTGTGACCGGCGTGGTGGGTGTATTGCGCAATGGGCCCGGGCCGGTGGTCATGCTGCGCGCGGATATGGACGCACTACCCATGGCGGAGAACACGGGTCTGGCATATGCCGCAGATGTGGTCACCCGCAACGAGGATGGAGTGGAGGTGCCGGTATGCCACTCCTGTGGCCACGACATGCACGTGACATGGCTGATGGGCGTGGCGCGGGTGCTGTCTGAGCACCGTGACACCTGGCGAGGCACCGTCATGGCGGTGTTCCAACCTGGGGAAGAAGTGGGCATCGGCGCACAAAGCATGGTCGACGACGGCATGCTCGAGCGCTTCCCAAAGCCAGATATCATTCTCGGCCAACACGTCATGGTAGGGCCTGCCGGTACCGTCGGGCATCGCAGCGGCACCATTCTTTCAGCGGGTGACAGCCTCAAGATCAAGCTTTTCGGCCAAGGTTCGCATGGCTCTCAACCCCAGACCTCGATCGACCCGGTGATCATGGCGGCGTCGACAGTCCTGCGCCTTCAAACCATCGTGTCTCGTGAAATTTCTCCTCTCGATCAGGCAGTGCTGACCGTAGGCTCAATGCAAGCAGGCACCAAGGAGAACATTATCCCTGACGAAGCCACACTGAAACTGAACATGCGCACCTACGACGAGGGGGTACGCGAGCACATGCTGGGGGCCATCAAACGTATCTGCTGCGCCGAATGCTCGGCATCCAACGCACCGCGTGAGCCGGAATTCACCACACTGAATCGTTACCCCTTGACGGTAAACGACGCCAAGGCCTCTTCCCGTCTGGCTGAGGCATTTGGCACCTGGTTTGGCGAGCGCGCTTATGAAACAGCACCTGCGGCGGCCAGTGAAGACTTCAGCGTATTTGGCCGGGCATGGCAGGTGCCTTACGTGTTCTGGTTCGTAGGCTGCACAGACCCGGAGGTCTACGCGCAGGCTAAAGCCAAAGGCCAGATCAACAGCATCCCCAGCAACCATTCCCCCAAGTTCGCGCCGTTGTTGCACCCTACCCTTCGTACGGGTCTTGAGAGCATGCTCTGCGCGGCTTTCGCCTGGTTCGGCGATAACGAGTAACAGCCCATGGATGGTCACCTGATCTACAGTGTGCTCGACCTGCTCGGCACATTCGCCTTCGGCGTGAGCGGTGCGGTCGCTGCCCGGCAACAGCGTCTGGACCTGTTTGGCATCGTGACCATCACCTTTCTGGTCGCTTGCGGTGGCGGCATCATGAGGGACTTGTGCCTGGGTGCCCTGCCTCCTGCCGGGCTGTCGAACTGGCGCTATTTGGCAGTTTCCATGGCTGCAGCGCTCTGGGTTAGCTGTGCCTATCCGAGCGTATGTCGGATGAAGTCACCGGTCCAACTGTTCGATGCGATAGGACTTGGGTTGTTTGCGGTTGCAGGCGCGAAGAAGGCTCTGGCGGCCCACGCCGGCGCAGAGGTTGCCCTTGTGCTGGGAATGGTCAGCGCCACAGGCGGAGGGGTGCTTCGGGACATCTTGCTTTCCCGTGTACCGAGTATCCTGCAGCGTGAAATCTACGCCTGCGCAGCATTGGCCGGTGCCGGGGTCGAGGTTGCCCTCAGCTATCTGGACGTCAGCTCAGCGTGGGGGTCATGGCTGGCTGCGGCGGCGTGTATCGGCCTTCGTCTTGCTTCGCTGCGCTTCGGCTGGCGCTTGCCCGTGAATCGCAACGATATCAACGAGCAGCAGCGCTAGAAACGAAGCGCACCTGTGGGGCCTCGCACGGGGTTCCACAGACGCGCCCGTCAGTTTGCCTCAACCAACTCGCGCACGCCGCTCATGTGCTGCTCCAGCCTGCTCCTCAACCAGCGCTCCGCCGGATCGCTATCGGTTGTGCTCAGCCATACCATTGCCAGCTCCAGGGGAGCCGTTTCAAAAGGCAGCGGCTCAGCTGTCAGATTCCCCCAGCCTGTCAGTGCCTGGGCAGCGTAATCAGGGCAGCAGGCAAGCAAATCGGTATTGGCAAGAATGGAAGGCAATGAGCTGAACTGCGGAACTGACAAAACAACCTTTCGGGTCCGATCAATTTCTTTGAGCCAGTCATCTACCACCCCATGAACATTGGCGGTTGGAGAAATCTGCACATGCGGCCGTGCGCAGAACTCATCCAGGGACAGCGGCGTCTGGCATGGGTCAGCCCTCAGCACACGCGCCTGCATCGTGCGCAGCACTTTGCGTTTTGCGTTCGCCGGAAGGCCTTTGGTCTGGCTTATACCTACAGTGACTTCACCAGATGCCAGCAGGTCGGGAATACGCCAATAGTCGACATGCTGAACAACGATCACGATATGGGGCGCCTCCACGCGCAGCGCTCTGAGCAGCGGCGGTAGCAAACCCGACTCCACATCATCCGACAAGCCGATCCGGAACGTCATCTTGCTGGTTGCCGGATCAAAGTCATGTGCAAGGCTCAGTGCGACGGACATGGCATCCAAGGCAGGTGTGAGATGTTTAATGACTTCCTCAGCGCGGGCTGAGGGTTCCATACGATTACCGACCCGAATCAGCAGCGGGTCATTGAACATGGTCCTTAACCTGGCCAATGCAGCACTTACTGTAGGCTGAGCCAGAAACAGTTTCTCTGCCGCACGCGTGAGGTTGCGCTCCTGCATCAAGGCTTCAAAAACGACCATCAAATTGATGTCAGCCTTTCTCAACTCGTTTCGGTTCATGCACCTCTTCCCGCTGCTCGTAATCCGAAAGTAACAACCGCCCATGCAGTTTCATCGCGAAGCTGACAGCTCTAGAGCAGACTATCACCTCAGGTAATAGTCATCATCATCCTTCATGTGTTCCGTCTTGTCTGGGCAGATGGATAATGGCTGATTTCAATTGCACTGACCGCAGGGCAAAACCAGGAAATCAGGAACATGCGAGCCTTTATCATTGTTGGCACGGCCTTCGCCCTTTCAGCCGTTGCCGGATGTTCATCGACACCAAACGAACCTTCGCTCACGCTGGACACACAAAAATCCCCTGAGGCGTACACCGCTTGCCTGGTGCCAAAGCTCGAGGAAAACGCCTTCAGGCCAACCCTTTCGCAATCTGACCGTCACTACAAAATCGTCATGCCCAGTGCTGTGGCCGCGGACAATGTGATCGAAGCCTACAAGGCATCATCTGGCGGGAAGGTTTTTGTCTATCAACGCAGCCTGTTGGCCCACGGGCTTTTGCAGGCGGCCAAGGACTGCGTTTGATTCGCAGCCCCTGGCCTGCTGAGTCAGCTCACCAGATCAGCCCTGAGCTTTCTTCGTCTTGAAATCACGCAGCATTGCGTCAGTGGCGATGATCGCGTCGTACACCGACTCAGGTGTGACAGCGAAAGGCATGTTATGAACGGTGTCGTTCACGTCGCATGCAGCTTGCGCGACTTGTCTCCATTCATGCTCCCTGAATGTTTTCAATCCCAGGTCTTCGAGGGTCAAGGGCAGCCCAACGGATATAGCGATATCGACAACCTCTTCGATCTCCGCCATCGGGGCTGCCTCCAACACCAGTTGGGTGAACAAGCCAAACACCACTTTCTCACCATGCTGCGCGCCATGAAGGTCATGGACCAACGTCATGCCATTGTGAATGGCATGCGCTGCTGCGCACCCGCCAGACTCGGCCCCAACGGCGGACATGTAGATGGTTGCTTCAATGGTGTTTTCCAGTGCCGCCGTGATGGTCTTGCTGTTGACCGCGTACATGGCCTGGGCCGCGTACTTCCTGATGGTCTCATAGCAGGTCCGGGCGATTGCGAACCCCATCAGCGTAGGCTTGAGCATCTTCCCATCGTTACCCAGCACCAAGTTATCGCGTTGCGCGGCAAAGCAGGCCCTGGCCTCGAAATAAGTAGCCAGGCCATCACCGACACCGGCGGCGAAAAACCGCGGTGGTTGCTCTGCAAGAATGCGTGTGTCCGCCAGCACAAGGTCGGGGTTCTTGGCGAGGAACAAATATCGATTGAATGAACCGTCATCGTTATAAATGACTGAAATGGCGGTACACGGCGCGTCGGTCGAGGCCAATGTCGGTACGATGAGCACAGCACGCTTCAGATAGTGTGCAACGGCCTTGGCTGTATCCAGTGTCTTGCCGCCGCCAATCCCAACGATGTAGTCGGCATCACCCGCCGCCTCGACATGGCTGTCTATCTCGCGATCAGAACACTGCCCACCGAATACGCCGTAAGCTGCAGACTGCTCGTCAATGAAGCCTGGCAACGCGTTTTGCTCGACCCTGGTCATGATGAACTGATCGCAAATCAGATACGCACGGGCTCCATAAGCCCTACCATGTTGCGCCAGATCGCCTAACGCATCAGCTTGCATCAGAAATTTTGTTGGCGATGCAATGCCCTTGATCACACTCATGCGACACCCTCTCAACTAGGCTGTTAAAGGCACCGCTCACCTGGATGAGCGGTAAGCACGGTTCAGTTGAAGACCATTCCGCCGTCGATGATGACAGCCTGGCCAGTCATGTAGTCAGAGTCCGGCCCGGACAAGAACGATACGCAGCCCGCCACGTCCTCCGGCCGAGAAAGCCTCTTGAGCGTGATGTGCTGAGCAAACTGCTCCATTCCCCACTCGATGCTCTGGTTGGCATTTTCAGCGACGTCCTGGGCGACTTTGCGCATCATTGGCGTATCAACGATCCCTGGGCAGTAGGCGTTGACCGTAATCCCCAGCGGGGCCAACTCCCTGGCTGCCGTCTGGGTGATGCCGCGTACCGCAAATTTGGTACCGCCATAAACTGCGAGATCAGGGTTGCCGATATGCCCGGCCTGGGAGGACGCACTGATGATTTTCCCTCCGTGCCCCAGGGCTTTGAAGGCTTTCACGGCGGCCTGAATGCCCCACAGAACACCGCCCACATTGATGTCGAAGGTCTTTCTGTAGACCTCGGGCGTGATGGATTCGATAGGTGCAATGGGTGCAATCCCCGCATTGTTGATCACCACATGAAGGTCGCCCAGGCCGTCAACTGCCTCTTGAACGGCTTTGAAGACGTCATCGCGATCAGCTACATCGACTTTGAGTGCCAGTGCCCTGCCCCCTTTCGCATTGATTTTGTCAGCGACACGGTTGGCGGTTTCGATGTTCATATCGGCACAGGCCACCGAAAAACCATCCGAGGCCAAGCGCAAAGCGATTGCTTCACCGATACCTTGGCCAGCGCCAGTGACAAAAGCGACTTTCCCTTGGGATTTACTCATTTTTATTGTCCTTCTCAAGTAGTGGGTGGGAATGGGTACTGCAAGTACTCACGTCGATTCGACGAGAAGTATTCAAAAGCGCCATACACGCTAGAAACTCGCCTGGATTTTCACGCCAGCTACCCAAGCGTTATCAACTTCATAGACACCGCCCGGATTACGTACGTACTGGACGTTCGGGCGCACGGTGAGCCAATCAGTCATATGCACCCCGTAATTAAGCTCTATGTTGTATTCGCTGTGTTGCACGGGCACGTAGAGCGGGTTGTCGTAGTCGTCGATACCGCTACTGTCGTTGATCAGGCGCTGGGAACGGGTAACGTCATCGTTGACTTTCAGGCGTGCGATACCCAGGCCGATATCATCCTTGGGACGGGCATTGAAAGGACCTTTGTAAATCACCCCAATGTTCTGAAAGCTTTCAATGCCACTGGTGGCCTTATCGTGGACGGTCAAACTGGCAAACACGCTCAAGCCGCGGGTTGCATCACCTGCATGGCTGGTGAGTTGCTGCTGGCCTATGAGCCAAGCGCCATGCTTGCTGTTGCGGTTTTTTGGCGGCAGGCCAGTCAGCGCTCGTGGTGCGCCGTTGATATCCTCATCCAGGTCATCTGCCTTGGCGCTGCTGTGGTAGTAGCCTAGGCGGTACTCCCCGGGTAGGCCTTCGCGGCCCAGTTTCGGCATCCAGATCACCTCTACCGGGATCAGTGCTCCCTCAGTGCCGCTACCACTGAGCTTGAACCCATTACCTATGCTCAAGTTGGAAGGGTTTTGCTCGTAGACGCCGACCTGCAACGCCCATCGGTCACTGATGTTGTAACGAACGCGCGCGCCCCATTGGCTGACCGGACCGCTGTACCAGACGTCTCCCGCAACGTTGCCGATCGGCGCACTGCAGAATGAGAGACTTTGGAAATCGCACGGAAAGCTGGCGAAGTCTTCGTTCACGCCCAGCCGACCGATTTTCAAGTCCCAGGCACGGTCGAAGAACTTCTGCCGATACCACATCTGCGTGAGGCGCCAGGTTTGCCCCCTGCCCCAAACCTCCTGCACCGAGCTGAGCTGCGGGGCACGTGGATCGGAGATGCGTTCGTTGGACAGGTTGTTGCCATTACGTTCCGTTACCAGCAGTTGAAACTCGGCATCGTCCCAGCCTAGCAGTTTCTGCAGGTCCATATGCGTACCGAGGGCCCACTGGGCGGTATAGCGCGCGGTACGGTCGTGGTTGTAACCGCCCTGTACGTTACTGGCTGCTTCGCCCACGTAGCCGACGATGACGTCCACCCCCTGCTCGCGAAGTTCGGTACGTAACCCTCCCCAATCACCCGTACCCCACTGAGAGGCAGGGTCAGAGGCATAAGCAGGTAATGCGATGCACGAAAGGAGACCGAGTCCCAATGGCAGCTGCCTAGAGAAATTCATGTCGATTGTCCTTGTTTTTATAGTGACGACACAGCCTTGCCTGGGCCGCAGGTCTCTATACCTGCGGCCTGAATCAATGCGTTGATTGAATGGAAAACGGGTCAGATGCCTGCGAGGCACAGGTATTTGATCTCGAGATAGTCCTCAAGCCCGTACTTGGAGCCCTCCCGCCCAACGCCTGATGCCTTGACGCCACCGAATGGCGCGGCCTCGGAACTGATGATGCCGGTGTTCACGCCAACGATGCCGTACTCCAAGGCTTCGCCAAGCCTGAATACGCGGCCAAGGTTGGCGGTGTAGAAGTAAGCCGCGAGGCCAAACTCAGTATCGTTGGCCCTGGCAATGACCTCGGCGTCATCATGGAAGCGGAACACCGGCGCCAGCGGGCCGAAAGTCTCCTCCTTTGCCACCCGTGCACTGGAAGGCACATCCACCAGAATGGTCGGTTCGAAGAAGTTTCCCCCCTTCGCATGCACGCCTCCACCTTTGACGACCTTGGCGCCTTTGGCCAGGGCATCTTCGATGTGCTCATGAACCTTGGCGACCGCCTTGCCATCGATCAACGGCCCAAGGGTCACTCCGTCGGCAAAACCATCGCCGACCTTCAACGCTCCGACCGCTGCAGCCAGCTTGTCGACGAAAGCGTCATACACCTTGTCGTGCACGTACAGGCGGTTGGCACAGACGCAGGTCTGCCCAGCGTTACGGAATTTCGATGCCAGCGCGCCCTCTACCGCCGCGTCGAGATCAGCATCATCGAACACGATGAAGGGTGCATTACCCCCTAATTCCAAGGAGACTTTCTTGATGTCCTGGGCACACTTTTCCATGATTTCCCGGCCGATCTCGGTCGAACCTGTGAACGAAATCTTGCGCACTATCGGGTTGCTGGTGAGTTCCTCGGCGATCTCAGCGGCTGCCCCCGGCACCACGGACAGCACACCCGGAGGTATCCCGGCCTGCTCGGCCAGATACACCAAGGCCAGGGCCGAGAACGGTGTCTGCGAAGCGGGTTTGATGACCATGGTGCAGCCAGCTGCCAGCGCCGGCCCGGCTTTGCGGGTGATCATCGCGCTAGGGAAATTCCACGGTGTGATGGCGGCGCATACACCGACCGGTTGCTTGAGAACCAACAGTCGCTTATCGGCGGCCCCTGGAATCACATCGCCGTAAACCCGCTTGGCTTCCTCCGCGTACCACTCGATGTACGACGCGCCGAAGGTAATTTCGCCTAGCGCTTCACCCAGCGGTTTGCCCTGCTCCAGGGTCATGATCTGGGCGAGATCTTGCTGGTTCGCGATGATCAGGTCGTACCATCGCCGTAACGCGTTGGCGCGATCCTTGGCGGAGCGCTCACGCCAGGCGGGGAGCGCACGTTCGGCGGATTCGATGGCGCGCCGTGTCTCGGCCTTGCCCATCCGCGGGACCTGACCGATGAGTGCACCGGTCGACGGGTTGAGCACGTCGATAGTGGCCTGATTATCAGCAGCCAGCCACTCCCCATCGATATAGGCAAGTTGACGCAACAGTTGGGGATTATTCAAATTCACTGCAGAAACTCCTTATACGGCGCCATGGCGTCCGCTCTGCACTGGCCTGCGCGGTCGCGACAAGCCAGTACAACCGATGTAATCAAATGCAGGGGGCTCGATCAGCGCAGTGCTTTTTGCACTGGCGTGTCCGCTACGCTGACAGCCTTGAATTTGAATCCGCGGTAGTCGTCGTTCTTCACGGCGGCCAGTTGCTCACCGAAGGCCCCCAACCCGCCCATGTAGAAGTAGACCTTGTTGCTTTTGCCTGGAATGTTGGCGCCGAAGATCCAGGAGTCGGTCTTGGCGAACAACGTCTGATCGGCAATCGCTTGGCAGGTCGCCCCCCATTCTTGTTCGCTTTGCGCAGTGGGCTCGACACAGGCCAACTCGTTCTCTTCCATGAAGCCGATCAGATCCGATACCCACTCGACTTCGGTCTCGATGGTGGGCGGCAAGTTCGTGAAAGGACCGTTAGGCCCCAGAATCATGAACATGTTAGGGAAATTGGCGGTCGCTACAGAGAGGTAGCTCGAGGGCCCATCAGCCCAATGATCCTTCATGGAGACATCGCCACGCCCGCGGATATCGATGCGCTTGTAGTTGCCATCCACGGCATCGAAGCCTGTGGCGAAGACCAAGACATCCAGTTCGTGCTCGACACCATCCGCAGTGCGAATGCCCTTGGCCGTAATCTCTTCGATGGGGTTGGCCTTGACGTCTACCAGCGAGACGTTAGGTCGGTTGAAGGTGGCGTAATAACCACTGTCGCAGAGCGGACGCTTGGCGTAGAGGTCGCGGGGCATTAGTTTGCGCGCCGTTTCCGGATCTTTGACGATTTCGGCGATCTTCTCGCGAACAAAATCCTGTGCGGCGATATTGGCTTCTTCATTCACGGCGATGTCGTTGAACGTCTGGAACATGTAGCGGAAACCACCGCCAAAGTCCCAAGCGCGCTGGAAGATCGCTTTGCGCTCAGCAGCATCGACACTCATGGTAGGGATATCGCTTTCTGCGAACCCGAATGCGAGCCGAGAACTGCGAACTTCTTTCCAGATCTCGTCGTAATTACGCTTGATATCTTCAACGTATTCCCGGCTGACCGGCCCATTTCCGACCGGTACAGTGTATTGCGCGGAGCGCTGGAACACCGTCAGTTGGCCAACCGTCGGGGCGATCGCTGTGATCACTTGGCACCCGGTAGAGCCGGTGCCAATCACGCCCACACGCTTGCCCTCCAGTGCAGCATCCTCTGGCCAGTTGGCGGTGTGGTACATGTGTCCCTTGAACTGGTCCAGGCCTTTGATCTTCGGAACATTAGTGGCCGACAGCAGGCCCAGCGCGGTGACCAGGTATTTGGCACTGTAATGATGGCCGTCGTCAGCAGTGACCAACCATCGATTGCTGTCCTCATCGAACACCGCCTGGGTGATACCTGTTTCCAGCTGGATATCGCGGCGCAGATCGTGGCGATCCACTACATGATTGAGATAGGACAAAATTTGCGGTTGGGTCAAATAGCGAGAGCTGAAGTCCCACTCCTGGCACAGCTCGCGATCCCAGGAAAAGCAATAAACGAACGACTCACTGTCGGACAGCGCACCGGGATAGCGATTCCAGAACCAAGTGCCACCGATACCGCCAGCCTTGTCGAACGCGCGCACTTTCAAACCCAATTCATCGCGCAGTTTCTTGAGCATGTAGATACCGCCGAAACCTGCGCCAATCACGATCGCGTCGTAGTGAATAACGTCGGTGCCAACGGAACGTTTAGCCAGAACTGTACTTGTCATTATGTTCTCCTGTTTCGATCAGAGCGCCTGCAGAGATCACGGCACGAAGGCCCGAACCTGCAGGCAATAAGTCCCCGCCTCCCTGAGCCATCGCTCAAGAAAGTTCATCCTTACTGTGTGATTGGCGACCCAAGGCGGGCCGCAGGATCGGCTAGAGCGAGAAGCCGCCGTCCACGGCAATGGCCTGGCCGGTGACGTGAGGCGCGCATGCCAGATAAACCGCTAGCTGGCCCATGTCCTCCACGGTTTGTGCTTCCCCTTGAGGCAGCAAGCTGGACTGATGGCGCTCCCAGGACTGGATTTCGGTTTCGCCAGGTTGGGCCCAGCGGGCCGACAGCCCTTCATCACCGCGCCACATCCCGGTGCCCACCACACCAGGGCAAAGCGCATTGACCGTAATGCCCTCGCGCGCGACTTCCTTGGCGAATGCATTACTGAAGCCGATCACGGCGAACTTCGAGGCGCTGTAATGGGAAAGATCTGGAAAACCCACTTTGCCGGCGATCGAGGCCAGATTGATGATGCGGCCGAAATTGTGCTCGCGCATCAGCTTGAGTTCGGCCTGACAGCACAGGAAGACGCCACGGGCGTTGATATTCATGACGCGGTCCCATTCGCCGACGGCCAACTCCTCGACTCGGCCAAGGCTGACCACGCCAGCATTGTTGACGGCCACATCAAGGCGGCCAAATGCCGACCTGACTTGTTCGATCATGCCGGCCACACTTTCGGGCTGGCTGACATCCACCTGGAGGGCAACTGCACGACGACCCAAAGCACGAACATTGGCTGCGGCTTCTTCGGCAATACCGATATCGTAATCGGCCAGCACCAGGTCAGCGCCGGCGTGGGCAAGGCTCATTGCGATACCTTGACCAATCCCACGTCCAGCACCCGTCACCAATGCGACCTTGCCGGCCAGGGAAAACTCGACAGCTTTGAATTGGCTCATTTGACGCCTCTCATGTTCATTATTTTTGTTGAGACAGAGCCGTCTCATGCGGCTCGCTGAAACAGTAAGAGCAAGCCCGGTGCCAAGATTGATAAAACGGCCCCAAAAGCCCATTCCAGACAGCTCAAGGTTCGAACATGGCGTGTCACGGACGCGTTCGATTCAACACATAACGTCTCTCGGGCCCCGACTCACCCTGCGAACACTGAGATGTTATGTCTCATATCGCCCGGTCAGCCGATTCAGCTTGAAGGGCACTGCCGTCCGGCCTTTAATGGACTTCTCAAAAAAATAAGATCCAATCTACGGAGGTTCCATGTCCTCTGGCTTGTCAAAGGTTCACGTCGAGCATGTGAATCGCGTATTGCGCACTGCCGAACACGCACCGACGCTGCCGGTGCCCAATGTCATTCTTGATTCCTGGCGCCGCTCGGCGCAGCACTACAAGCTCGACCCGGGTGGACTGCACGGCCCCAGGGTGCTTGAAGCCCATCAACTGAATGAGCATCGCGAACGGGTTGAAGATTTTTTGCAGCTTGCCGCGAATGAAATCTCGCGGCTTCACAGCCGAGTGCGGGACGCCGACTATTGCGTGATGCTGACCGACACGCTGGGTTGTACGGTTGACTACCGAATCGAGTCGAACCTGCGCAGTGAGTACCGCCGCGCTGGCATGGATGTCGGCACCTGTTGGTCTGAAGATGAAGAAGGCACCACGGCGGTATGCGCCGTGTTGATCGATAAACTTCCTGTCACGGTGCACAAACAAGATCATTTCAGAGCAGCATTCATCGGCAACACCTGTTCCGCAGCCCCGATCTTTTCACCCAACGGTGAGCTACTGGCAGTGCTGGATGTCTCGTCTGTGCGGGCGCCCGATGATCGGCGCAGCCAACATCTGATTCGGCAAATGGTTATCCAGAGCGCCAGCGACCTGGAAAATGCCTACTTCATGTACAGCACCCAAGACTTGTGGGTACTGCGTGCGCACCCGCTGCCCGGTTACGTTGACAGCCAGCCATTGTGCCTGTTCGCGTGGGATCGCGATGGCCGGATCGCAGCACTCAACCCTGCCGCACGACGCCTGCTGATTCAGCGTTGTGGGAAGGTTCCTGCACATATCGACGAGGCCTTTGCGTCCGTGCAACTGCCCGCCGCAAGTGATGACAACATCCATTTCCTGCCTTCGATGGGGCTACATGTGCGGCTCAAGGCCCCCCGCCGCCCGGTCGCGGTGTCGGTGGCAAGCGATCTGTCGTCGGCACTCGACCCCAAGGTGGCGCAAGCACTCGAACTGGCAGTGCGAGTCAAGGACCGGGGGCTTCCGGTCTTGCTTCATGGCGAAACCGGAGCCGGCAAAGAACACTTTGCCATGCAGTTGCATAGAGCCAGTAAACGTCGCGACAAGGCCTTCGTCGCCATCAACTGCGCTGCCATCCCTGAGAACCTGATCGAAAGCGAACTGTTTGGATATGCGGCGGGGGCGTTCACCGGAGCCTCAAGCAAAGGTATGCGCGGGCTGTTGGTGCAGGCTGATGGCGGTACGTTGTTTCTGGATGAAATCGGAGATATGCCGCTCACCTTGCAGACTCGGCTGCTTAGGGTCTTGAGCGAGGGCGAAGTCGCGCCACTGGGCGGCGCACGGCCGCAGGCGATTGATATTGAAATCATCTGCGCCAGCCATCGCGATATCGCTACGCTGGTGGAAACGGGCGCCTTTCGTGAAGACCTGTTCTTCCGCTTGAGTGGCGCGCGTTTTGATATACCGCCGCTGCGCGAGCGCAAAGACAAGCTGGCGCTGATCACCAAGTTGCTGGATGAAGAATGCGAACGTTCTGGAGAGCGCCTGGAACTGAGCGAAGCGGCACTTGAGTTGCTGCTGAATTACAGCTGGCCAGGCAACATGCGGCAGTTGCACCACGTGCTGCGATACGCCTGCGCCGTGTGCAAAAGCCACGTCATCTGTGTTGAGGATCTTCCCACCTCGCTGAGTGTCGCGGCCCCCGCCAAAGGTGCACAGACCGCCTCTGGCAGCCCTGAACGCCAGGCCCTGATCGACACGTTGGTGCGCAACCGCTGGAAGCCGCTGCTGGCCGCACAGGAACTCGGGATTTCTCGCGCGACACTGTATCGCAAGGTGAATATGCACGGCATCAAAATGCCGGGCAAGGGCTCCTACGACTAACGCTCACCAGGCGTCACTGCCACTGACGCCTGGTGTTCTTTTGGGCCTAGAGGGCCTGTTGTAGCGCAGGCACGGCTTCGAACAGGTCAGCGACCAGGCCGTAGTCAGCCACCTGGAAGATCGGCGCTTCCTCGTCCTTGTTGATCGCAACGATCACTTTGGAGTCTTTCATGCCGGCCAGGTGCTGGATGGCGCCGGAGATACCGACGGCGATGTACAGCTGTGGCGCAACGATCTTGCCGGTCTGGCCGACCTGCATGTCGTTGGGCACAAAGCCCGCATCGACCGCGGCGCGCGAGGCACCCACGGCGGCGCCGAGCTTGTCGGCCAGGCTGTACAGGTGCTTGAAGTTGTCACCGTTGCCCATGCCGCGGCCGCCGGAAACGACGATCTTGGCAGCGGTCAGCTCTGGGCGGTCGGACTTGGCCAGCTCTTCACCGACGAAGGTGGAGATACCGGCGTTGTGCGCAGCGCCAACGGCTTCAACAGCAGCCGCGCCACCTTCGGCCGCCACGGCGTCGAAGCCGGTGGTACGCACGGTGATGACCTTGACCGCAGCGCTCGATTGCACGGTGGCAATGGCGTTACCGGCATAGATCGGGCGCTTGAACGTGTCGGCGGATTCGACCGAGATGATCTCGGAAATCTGGTCGACGTCCAGCAGCGCGGCAACGCGTGGCAGGATGTTCTTGCCGTTGGTGGTGGCCGGGGCCAGCACGTGGCTGTAACCGTTGGCCCCGCCTTGTTCAACAAGAGCAACGATCAGCGGCGCGACGTTTTCCGGCAGGACGTGGGCGTAGGCGGCGTTATCAGCCACCAGCACCTTGGCAACGCCGGCGATCTTGGCAGCGGATTCGGCAACGCCACCGACGTTCTGGCCAGCGACCAGGACGTGCACATCACCACCGATCTTGGCGGCTGCAGCGACAGTGTTCAGGGTGGCCGGGGCTACGGCGCCGGCCTCGTATTCAGCGACAACCAGGATAGTCATTTAGATTACCTTCGCTTCGTTCTTCAGCTTCTCGACCAGTTCGGCCACCGATTTAACCTTGATGCCTGCGCTGCGTGCAGCCGGCGCTTCGACTTTCAGGGTCTTGTTGGTGGAGGCGAGGGAAACGCCCAGATCGTCAGGCTTGACGGTCTCCAGCGGCTTCTTCTTGGCCTTCATGATGTTCGGCAGCGACGCGTAGCGCGGCTCGTTCAGGCGCAGGTCGGTGGTGACGATCGCTGGCAGGTTCAGCGATACGGTCTGCAGGCCGCCATCGATTTCACGGGTGACGTTCAGCTTGTCGCCAGCCACTTCAACCTTGGAGGCGAAGGTGCCCTGGGCATAGCCGGTGAGCGCGGCGAGCATCTGGCCGGTCTGATTGTTGTCACTGTCGATGGCCTGTTTGCCGAGGATGACCAGCCGCGGCTGCTCTTTATCGACAACGGCCTTCAGCGCCTTGGCCACGGCCAGCGAATTCAACTCATCGGCGGCTTCGACCAGGATGGCACGATCGGCACCCAGCGCCAGCGCGGTACGCAGCTGCTCCTGGGCAGTGGTCGGGCCGACGGAGACAACCACGATCTCGCTCGCTACGCCTTTCTCTCTCAGGCGTACGGCTTCTTCGACGGCGATTTCGCAGAAGGGGTTCATGGACATCTTGACGTTAGCAAGGTCGACGCCGGAGTTGTCCGCCTTGACGCGAACCTTGACGTTGTAGTCGACCACTCGTTTGATGGCTACAAGGACTTTCATGCATAGCTCCACAGCAAAACAGTGAATCCCTCACGACAGCAGCGTGAGGGGGTAGTGAGATCAGCGCTCACCCAGTTGCTCGATCACACCTAGCGCTTTCAGTTGCGCAAGGCGCTCGTCATCCAGCCCTAGCTGACGCTTGAGAACTTCGTCCGTATGCTCACCGAGCATCGGCGCAGGACGCAGGTATTCCACCGGCGTGCCCGACAACTTGATCGGGCTGCCAACCGTCACGAAATCTGGCTGCAGTGGATGAGGGATAGTGACCAGCATGTTGCGCGCCTTGACCTGAGGCTCGTCCAGGGCTTGGGCGATACTGTTGATCGCGCCGATCGGCACACCGCGGGGGTGCACACGGCTGATCCAATCCTCTGCACGCCCCTCGAGGAAATGCCGCGAGAGGATCCCGATGATCACCTCCCGATTCGCCACACGGTCAGCGTTGCGTGTGAAACGCGGGTCTTCAGGTAGGTGCGGCAGCCCAATTGCCTCACACAGCGCAACGAACTGCGAGTCGTTGCCGCAGGCAATGATGAAGTCCTGATCACTTGCACGGAACACCTGGTAGGGCACGATGTTGGCGTGAGCGTTGCCATAGCGCCCAGGAGGTTTCCCCGAGGCAAGGTAGTTCTGACTCTGGTTACATAAGGTCGCTACCTGTACGTCCAGCAGCGCCATGTCGATGTGCTGCCCCACGCCGGTCTTTTCCCTGCTGAGCAGTGCAGCCTGAATGGCCACCGTCGAATACAGCCCGGTCATCAGGTCGGAAAAGGCAACTCCGACCTTTTGCGGCCCACCGCCGGGCAGGTCATCGCGCTCCCCGGTGATGCTCATCAGGCCACCAATGCCCTGTACGATAAAGTCGTAGCCAGGTTCTGCGGCACGTGGCCCCGTCTGGCCGAAGCCTGTGACGGAGCAGTAGACCAACCGGGGGTTCAATTGCGACAGCGAGGCGTAGTCCAGGCCATATTTGGCCAGAGAACCGGCTTTGTAATTCTCGATCAGCACATCGCAGTCGGTCGCCAGGGCGCGTACCAATGCCTGCCCTTCAGGGCTGGCCAGGTTCAGCGCAACCGATAACTTCCCGCGGTTGGTCGATTGATAATAAGAGGCCTCCGAGGTCAGTTGGTCATGCTGACCTTTCATCCAGGGTGGCCCCCAACCACGGGTATCGTCACCTGCCCCCGGTCGTTCCACCTTGATCACTTCTGCCCCAAGGTCGGCCAGCGTTTGCCCACACCACGGGCCGGCAAGTACACGGCTCAAGTCGAGCACGCGGTATCCAGTCAAAGCACCCATGTCATTTCACCTTTGCAGAAGCGGCTTTACACGCGTTCGATAACCATTGCCAGCCCTTGGCCGACCCCGATACACAGGCTCACCACGGCGTACCGCTTAACACTGTGCTGCAGTGCCCGCGCCGTGCTCAGCGCCAGGCGCGCACCGGAAGCGCCCAAGGGATGCCCCACCGCAATCGCGCCACCGTTGGGGTTGACCCGCGGATCATCGAAGGCGAGCCCCAAACCTTTCAGGCAACCCAGCACCTGGCTGGCAAATGCTTCATTGATTTCGATGATATCCATGTCCGCCAGTGTCAGGCCGGCACGCGCCAAGGCTTTGTTGATTGCCTCAACCGGACCAACACCCATGATGCGCGGCGCCACGCCCGCAGCCGCGCTAGAAAGAATGCGTGCCATGGGCACCAAACCGTGACGTTCTCCTGCAGCCGACGTGCCGATCAGTAGAGCGGCGGCACCATCGTTGACACCTGAAGCATTGCCAGCGGTGACTACACCCCCTTCCTGCAAAGGCCGCAGGCGACTCAAGGCCGCAATGTCAGATTGTGGCCGCGGGTGTTCATCATGATCCACAAGGTTTGGGGGCGTCTTGCGGCCAGTCGGCACGCTGACACTCAATAACTCGTCGTCGAAGAAACCGCTAGCGCGCGCGGCTTCGTAGTTGGCCTGCGAGCGGGCCGCGAAGAGGTCAGCGTGCTCCCGCCCAATACCGTACTCCTGAGCTACGTTGTCGCCAGTCTGCGGCATGCTGTCATTGCCAAACTCCGAAACGATCTTCGGATTCGGAAAGCGCGCGCCGATCGTACTGTCATACACCGAAAAGTCTCGGCTATAAGCCGCCTCTGCTTTTGCCATAACGAAAGGCGCACGCGACATGCTTTCCACCCCGCCGGCCACGAACAGTTCACCTTCCAGACAGGTGACCGCACGGGCGGCATCGATGACCGCTGCCAAACCACTGGCGCACAACCGATTGACCGTCTGGCCCGGAACCGTTACCGGTAATCCGGCAAGCAGCGCTGCGTGGCGCGCGATATTGCGGCTGTCCTCACCCGCCTGGTTGGTGTTGCCGAGGATCACGTCCTCGATGGCGTCACCAGGGATGGCGTGCCGTGCCAGCAATTCCCGGATCACATGGGCAGCGAGATCGTCTGGTCGCACCGCAGCCAGTGCACCACCGTGGCGGCCGAAGGGCGTACGCAACCCCGCAAAGATATAAGCATCGAGCATGGCAGTATCCTAAACGTAGAAAGTCAGATCAGTGTGGGTTCTGGATGACACAAGGACAGGCCCAGGGTTGCACGACGGCGCAACCAGGGGCCGGCGCGATAGCGCGGGTCGCCGGTCAATTGCGTCATGCGCTCAAGGATGGTGAGCAAGCGTTGGGCGCCAATGCTGTCACCCCAGGCCAACGGCCCCTGCGGGTAACCCAGCCCGCGTCGCACGCCTTCATCCAGGTCTTCAACGCTGGCGATGCCCTGCTGAACGATATCGCCCGCCAGGTTGACGATCATTGCCAGCACCCGCTGGGCGACGAAGCCGACGCTGTCATTGATCACACTGACACCTACGCCATCACGCGCCAGCAGCGCATGTGCCGCATTGCGCATATCCACACGAGTAGCAGGCGTCAGCATCAGCGTGCGATACCGCGCCTGATCGAGCAGCGGATCGATGCACACCGTTCGCGCCGGATCGACGCCGAAGCGCTGTGCAGCGCAACTGGCATCAATACCGTAGGGCGCCAGCAGGCACAGTGCCGCGTCTGAGGGCTCGGCGCCCTCCTCTATCTGTGCGCCCAGTTGCCTGAGGAGTGCGCTGAGCCTGTTGCGGTCAGTTTCGTTCTCCGTCCCCAGCCACACCGCAGGCATTGCCTCTACTGCGGGGACAGCTTGCGCCTGGGGCGCATCGATCATCTGGCCGTTTGCATAACGGTAGAATCCACGGCCGACCTTGCGCCCGACATAACCGGCGTCGAGCATTTGCCGGGTCAGCGCGGCGGGACGGTAACGGGGCTCTTGGTAGAACTGGTTATAGATCGACTCGATTACTGGGTGGGACACGTCAAGCGCCGTCAGATCGAACAACTCCAGTGGCCCCATGCGAAAGCCGAGACCCTCACGCAGAATTCGGTCGATTTCCGCCGGCGGCGCAACGCCTTCCTTGAGAATTTGCAAGGCTTCGGTGCTGTATGCACGCCCCGCATGGTTGATGATGAAGCCTGGAGTGTCTTTGGCGCGGATGCCCCGATGGCCCATGCGCGTGGCCAGCGCCTGCAGACGGTCCCCGACGCTCGGATCACTGGCCAAACCATCGATGACCTCGACCACTTTCATCAGCGGCACCGGGTTGAAGAAGTGGAAGCCCGCGACCCGCTCGGGCTGCCTGCATTCCCGTGCGATGCTGGTCACCGACAGCGATGACGTATTGGTTGCCAGAATGCAGTCATCCCTTACAACGGCCTCCAGCTGTGCCAGCAACGCTTGCTTGGCATCGAGTCGCTCAATGATCGCTTCGATTACCAGGTCGACGTCACTGAGCTCGGGCAAGGCTGTTGCTACCCTCAAACGCTCAAGCGTCGCCTGGGCATCGCTGGCAGTCAGCTTGCCTTTCGTTACCAGCCTGTCCATCGTTTGGCTCAAGGTGTCGCGAGCAGCCTGGGCCGCGCCTTCGCGGTTGTCGAACAGTACAACCTCGATGCCGGCCTGGGCGGCAATCTGGGCGATGCCAGTGCCCATGATCCCCGCCCCCACCACTGCCATTCGCCTGATCTCGTGTGTCATGCGTCACTCTCCTGAAAAGCTGGCTTTGCGTTTTTCAAGAAAGGCGCAGGCGCCCTCTTTCTGATCTCTGGAGTCGAACAGCAATTGAAATGCCTTGCGCTCCAAGGCCAAAGCACTGTCTAGGGGTAAATCCGCACCTAGCAGCATCACCTCCTTGATCTGGGCGACAGCCAAGGGCGGCAGCTCGGCGATTTGCGCGGCGAGTTCAAGTGCACGGGGCAGCGTGCGATCGTCGCTCACGACTTCGCTGACCATGCCCATGGCGAGCGCCTCGGGCGCTGGCACCAGGCAACCGGTCAGCGCGATGCGCATTGCCTGGAATTTTCCGACAGCACGGATCAAGCGTTGAGTACCACCAGCGCCCGGCATCAGCCCCAGCTTGACCTCTGGTTGACCGAAGCGTGCTGATTGACCGGCGACGATGATGTCGCAGTGCATCGCCAGTTCACAGCCACCACCCAGGGCAAACCCGTTGACGGCCGCAATGACTGGCTTGGGGCAGCGAGCGATGGCGTCCCAAAGGTATTCGGTGTGGCGAAGGTACATCTGCACGGGGCTGGCCTGGGCGAACTCGCGGATATCGGCGCCAGCCACAAAGCACTGCTCATCGCCAGTCAGGACGATGGAGCGAACGCGGTTATCGGCGGCCAATGCCCGAAAAATCTCTGCCATTTGCTCACGCACCGCACTATTGAGCGCGTTCTTGACTTCGGGCCGATCGATACGGACGACTGCAACGGCATTTTCCTGAATGTTCAGGCGTACAACAGCTTCTGGTGGGGAGTTCATAGCGACCTCTTGTTTTAGTTTCGCTAGGCGGAACTGGATACCGTATTTGCTATCAATCATAGGGACGAGCGCAAATGGCTGTAAACAAGAAATGCGCTTAAACTTATAAAAGCCTTTAGTTACATATAGTTACCAGTCATCCAGGAAACACTTGGTATTTGAAGGCGCACACTTTATAATTTCGCCAGGCGAAACCGTATTTTATTTTCTTGCATTCTTCTGAAATGAGGTTCTACCATGGCTCGCAACAAGGCAGGTCAGCCGACCATAGAAAGCACAACGGGAGCAGACGAAATCGGGTTACTCAGGATGGGCATGGTCGACCCCGCAAGCGCCATGGGCGAAGACGACAGCAGCGGTCAGTTCGTGACGGCACTGGCGCGTGGTCTGGAGTTGATGCGCTGTTTCACACCGCGCGACAACGTGCTGGGCAATCAGGACCTGGCGCGCATGACCGGCCTGCCCAAACCGACTGTGACGCGGCTCACCAATACGCTGATGCGTCTGGGCTGCCTCAAGCGAGAAGTGCATTCAGGCAAGTATCAACTGGATGTCGGTGTACTGGGCTTTGGCTACGCGATGCTGTCGAACCTGTCGATTCGTGCGGTGGCTCATCCATTGATGGAGGCATTGGCCAACCATGCCCAGGCAGCAGTCGCCATGGCTTCCCGCGATCGCCTGCAGATGGTCTATCTGGATGTGGTACAGGGCCAAGGCAACACGACGATGCGCCGCCAGATCGGCAGCTACTTGCCACTGGCACAGAGTTCGGTAGGCCGTGCCTGCCTGGCGGCAATGCCGGAAACCGAACGGGAGTTTCTGCTCGATCACATACGCCAGCGCGAGTCGGACCAGTGGCAGTCGATTCGCAAAGGCCTGGACCGGGCATTCAGGGATTACACCGACTATGGCTTCTGCCTCTCGATCGGTGAATGGCATCGCGACGTCAACTCGGTAGCGGTGCCGTTGCTACACCCGCAGTACGGGTTGCTGACCTTCAACTGCGGTGGGCCGAGCTTTCAGCTGCCCCGTGAACGACTGATGGACGATATCGGGCCTCGCCTGATCAACATGGTTAACAACATTGGTGCCGCTGCTCGCTGACACAACGGAGTAACGGCGCCCTGATAAAGACCCGCTCGCCTGCGAGCGTTAGGAGCGCACATGATCCGTGATAACGAAACCCTGGACATCCTCTTGGATTCGCTTCGTCAGTTCGTCAACGAAGTCCTCATCCCCCGTGAAAATGAGGTTGCTGACACCGACACGATTCCACAGGACATCGTCGAGCAGATGCAAGCCATGGGGTTGTTCGGCCTGACACTGCCGGAAGAATTTGGCGGATTGGGTGTCACGATGGAGGAAGAGGTCAACATCGCCTTCGAGCTGGGGCGCACATCCCCAGCCTTTCGCTCCTACATTGGTACCAACAACGGGATCGGCTCGATCGGCATCCTGCTTGACGGTACTGCAGAACAGAAACAGCGTTACCTGCCCCCACTGGCCAGTGGTGAACTGCTCAGCTCCTTCTGCCTGACCGAGCCCGACGCGGGTTCGGATGCCGCATCACTCAAGACCACCGCTGTCCGTGATGGCGACAGCTATGTGCTCAACGGCACCAAGCGGTTCATCACCAATGCCCCTCACGCCGGAATCTACACCGTGATGGCGCGGACCAGTTCCGATATCAAAGGTGCAGGTGGGATCAGCGCATTCATCGTCGAGCGCGGTACGCCGGGTGTTTCCTTGGGTAAGCCTGATCACAAAATGGGTCATAAAGGCGCCCACACCTGCGACGTGATCTTCGAAAACGCACGAGTACCCGCGAGCCAACTGATCGGGGGAGTCGAGGGCGTGGGCTTCAAGACCGCCATGAAAGTGCTCGACAAAGGACGCCTGCATATCGCTGCGTTGAGCATCGGTGCGGCTGAAAGGATGCTCGATGATGCCTTGCGCTATGCGTTGGAGCGTAAACAGTTCGGTAAACCTATCGCCGAATTTCAGTTGATCCAGGCGATGCTTGCCGACAGCAAGGCAGAAATCTATGCCAGCCGCTGCATGGTGGTCGATGCGGCTCGTAAACGCGACAATGGCCAGAACGTCAGTACCGAAGCCTCCTGCGCCAAAATGTTCTCGACAGAAATGTGCGGCCGCGTTGCAGACCGCTGCGTACAGATACATGGCGGTGCCGGCTATGTCAGTGAGTACGCGATCGAACGTTTCTACCGGGATGTCAGGCTGTTCCGTATCTATGAAGGCACCACTCAGATCCAGCAGATCGTGATTGCTCGGAACATGATCCGTGACGCTCAAGGCTGACGTCGCGCCTGTTTAGCTTCAGCGCTGAACCCACCATAAATACAATAAGGTTGACGCTATGGACGCTGTTTCTCAGGCAGGCGCTGTTGCGCGTGCCAAGTCTGGTACCTGGATCCTGGTTTTCATTTTTTGTTTTCTGGGATTATTGATCGACGGCGCTGACTTGATGCTGCTGTCGTACAGCCTAAACAGCCTGAAGGCCGAGTTTGGCCTTACAAACGTGGAAGCCGGCAGCCTGGGAAGCTTTACCCTGGCCGGAATGGCAATCGGCGGAATTTACGGCGGCTGGGCTTGTGACCGTTTCGGCCGGGTCAAAACGGTGGTTTGGAGCATCCTGTTGTTCTCCGTCGGTACCGCTGCCTTGGGCTTGACCCAGAGTTACTGGCAATTCGCGGTCGTCCGGTTCCTGGCCTCGCTGGGGATCGGCGCTCTGTACGTTGCTTGCAACACGTTGATGTCCGAATACGTCCCCACCCGTTACCGCACCACCGTATTGGGTACACTGCAGGCCGGATGGTCAGTGGGCTACATTGTCGCGACATTGCTGGCTGGCTGGATTCTACCCAGCCATGGCTGGCGGATGCTGTTCTATATCGCGATCGTTCCGGTAGGGCTGGCGGTGCTGATGCAGTACTTTGTACCCGAGCCGCAAGCCTGGATCAAAGCACAGGCCGAACGCGCGCGGCAAAGAATTGCAGGGCATCAGAGCGGGCCGGTGCAAAAGCCAGGCAGCATGTATAAACAGATCTTCGCTGACCCGCAGGCTTGCCGCATGTTCATCTGTTGGACGCTTACCGCCGGTTTTCTGCAGTTCGGCTATTACGGCGTGAATAACTGGATGCCGTCTTACCTGGAAAGCGAGCTGGGCCTGAATCTCAAATCAATGGCCGGTTACATGGTGGGTACATACACAGCCATGATCCTGGGCAAGGTGCTCGCCGGCATGGCGGCCGATCGTATAGGACGCAGAACGGTGTTCACCTTTGGCGCACTGGGTACCGCAGTGTTTCTGCCAGTGATCGTATTGTTTCAGAGTCAGGACAATATCCTCTGGATGCTGGTGGTCTTTGGCTTCTTGTATGGCATCCCCTATGGCGTGAATGCTACGTACATGACTGAAAGCTTCCAGGCGAAGGTGCGTGGGTCTGCAGTGGGCGGTGCCTATAATGTGGGCCGCCTGGGCGCGGCGATCGCGCCCGCTGCAATTGGTTTCCTGGCGTCGCAAGGTTCGATAGGTGTGGGCTTCCTGGTGATGGGGGCTGCCTACTTCATTTGTGGCGTCATCCCGGCACTGTTCATCAAGGACAAACAATTCGACCCTCAGAGGCAATAGAGGATCAAGCGTTCGCGCAGGCTGCCCCGGTTGTGGGCAGCAACGCACGGATTGCTCAGTGGGCCGACAGTTGCTGCTCCGCATGGTAAGAAGAACGCACCAACGGGCCAGAGGCGACATTCTTGAAACCCATCCTTGCGCCCTCCTCGGCGAACCAGGCAAAGGTATCCGGGTGCACGAAACGCTGCACCGGCAGATGGCTGCGCGAGGGTTGCAGGTATTGGCCTAGCGTCAGCATATCGATGTCATGCTCGCGCATGCGCTGCATCACTTCGATCACTTCGTCGTCAGTCTCGCCCAAGCCGAGCATCAAACCTGACTTGGTGGGTACGTTCGGCACACCCTGCTTGAATTGCTGCAGCAGATCCAGCGACCATTCGAAGTCGGAGCCAGGCCGTGCGGCTTTGTAAAGACGCGGCACCGTTTCAAGGTTATGGTTGAACACATCGGGAGGCGCCGTGGCTGTGACCGCCAAGGCGACCTCCATGCGGCCGCGGTAGTCAGGGACCAGCGTCTCGAGCTTTATTCCCGGGGACAGTGCACGGATTTCGCGTAGGCAGGCAGCGAAGTGCCCTGCTCCGCCGTCACGCAGGTCATCGCGATCTACCGAGGTGATCACTACGTATTTCAACTGCAAGTCGGCGATGGCGACGGCCAGGTTCTTCGGCTCCTCACTGTCCAGCGGCTTCGGCCGACCATGGCCGACGTCACAGAAAGGACAGCGGCGGGTGCAGATGTCGCCCATGATCATGAATGTTGCGGTCCCCCCCGAAAAACACTCGCCAAGGTTCGGGCAGGCCGCCTCCTCGCAAACACTATGCAGCCTGTGCTGGCGCAGCAGGCGCTTGATTCGCGCCACTGCGGGTGAGGCTGCCACTGGCACGCGGATCCAGTCCGGCTTGCGTGGTACCTCCTCGGTGGGGATGATCTTGACCGGGATCCGCGCGACTTTATCCGCGCCGCGAAGCTTGACCCCCATTTCCATCTTGCCAGTCTGTACTCGATTCATGCTGTCACCTGCCACAAGGGAAGGCGGGCATGCATACCCGCCTTGATCCCCGACCTCGACCGGCTGGGCGAGCGCCGGGGGCTAGCCAGCACTCAGGCCGAATACACCGGGAAACGTGCGCACAGCTGGGCCACCTGGGTAGCCACATGCGCTTCGACATCGGCATCACCGAGGTGGTCGAGAATGTCGCAGATCCAGCCCGCAAGCTCGCGACAACTTTCTTCTTGCAGGCCACGGGTGGTGACCGCAGGCGTGCCGATGCGCAGGCCCGATGTTACAAATGGCGACTGAGGATCGTTAGGGACCGCATTCTTGTTGACGGTAATGTGCGCCCTGCCGAGCGCAGCGTCTGCGTCCTTGCCGGTAATGCCCTGGCGGATCAAGCTGACCAGAAACAGGTGGTTGTCCGTGCCGCCGGAGACAACGTCGTAACCGCGGTTCATGAACACCTGCGCCATGGCCTGGGCATTGCGTATCACCTGCTTCTGATACTGCACGAATGACGGCTCCAGCGCTTCTTTAAAGCACACGGCCTTGGCAGCGATCACATGCATCAACGGGCCGCCCTGCCCGCCTGGGAATACGGCGGCGTTCAGCTTCTTCTCCAGTTCTGGGTTACTGCGAGCCAGGATAAGCCCCCCTCGCGGGCCCCGTAGCGTCTTGTGGGTGGTGGTGGTTACCACATCGGCGTAAGGCAGCGGGTTCGGGTAAACGCCGGCGGCAACCAGACCAGCGACGTGCGCCATGTCGACGAACAACCAGGCACCTGCCTTGTCGGCGATAGCGCGCAAACGTGGAAAATCGAGGGTCCTGGAGTACGCAGAAAAGCCCGCTACCAGCATTTTCGGCTTGTGCTCAAGGGCCAGTCGCTCGACCTCGTCGTAATCGATCAGGCCGTTTTCGTCGATGCCATACTGCACCGCGTTATACAACTTGCCCGAGGAACTGACTTTCGCACCATGAGTGAGGTGCCCACCGTGCGCCAGGCTCATGCCCAGCAGCGTGTCACCCGCCTCCAACAGTGCCAGATAAACGGCGGCGTTGGCCTGCGAGCCCGAATGTGGCTGCACGTTCGCGTAATCTGCGCCAAAGAGCGTCTTGGCGCGGTAAATGGCCAGTTGCTCCACCACGTCCACATGTTCACACCCACCGTAATAGCGCTTGCCGGGATAGCCTTCGGCATACTTGTTGGTCAGCTCACTACCTTGGGCCTGCATGACCTGTGGGCTGGTGTAGTTTTCCGACGCAATGAGCTCAATGTGATCCTCTTGGCGCTGGGCCTCGCGGCGCATGCTCTCGAACAGGACTGGATCGAAGTCGGACAGGGTCAGGCTTTTGTGAAACATGGTGTATTCCTTCTCGTTCGGGTGACGTTGTCATGACTGCGAAGTGGTCGGATACAAGACGATCGTAATCGCCTTGTTCCCTGTGCGCAGACTTAGCAACTGCGATGCCAATACGTAAAAGACTATGTATATCAATAGGTTAATGTAGTTTTATGCGGGCTCTCATGGCGCAGCGGAGCGTAATCGCTCCAAGGGACTGAATCGCTATAGAGGGGTTGTGTAGCGCTGCGTCTAACACCGGTAGGGGTTGCGCGAAATTTCAATCACCGACTGCCTGTAAGGAAACACTTACACCGTAACGAAACAGCTCCAAAGCGGCCTAGACCTTCGCGATACCGTACTTTCGCAGTCGTAGGCCGATCGCCGTGTGGGACGTGTTCAAGCGGGCGGCCAGTTGGCGCGTGGAGGGATATTGCGGATAGAGGCGCGTCAACAGGGCCTTTTCAAAGTCCTGTACGGCATCATCCAGGCTACGGACTTCACCAGCTTGGGCTTTGATTTCTACGTGAGGCGTTCCAGCAAGCTCAAGATCGGCGCAGCCGATCAGGTTCGCTTCACAGATCGCCGCTGCTCGGAAGATGACACTTTGCAACTGGCGCACATTACCGGACCAATGGTTCTGCAATAATTTAGGATACGTCGAGGGTGCCAGCCGGCACTCAGTCCGCCTGATTTGTTTACAGGCCTGCTTGAGAAAGTGCTTGGCCAGCAGCAGAATGTCGTGGCCACGCTCACGCAGAGGCGGTACCTGCACATTGAGCACATTGAGGCGGTAATACAGGTCTTCCCGAAACGTTCCCTCGCTTACCTTCTGCTCGAGGTCGCGATGGGTTGCGCAAAGTACGCGCACGTTGACCCGTAATTCGCGCTCTCCGCCCACCCGACGAAAGCTTCCGTCGCTTAGAAAGCGCAATAGCTTGGCTTGCAAGTACGGTGACATCTCGCCAATTTCATCCAGAAACACGGTGCCGCGATCAGCCTGTTCCAGCAGGCCCGGCTTGCCGCCGCGCTGGGCACCGGTGAAAGCCCCTGCGGCATAACCAAACAGCTCGCTTTCCGCCAGGCTCTCGGTCAGTGCGGCGCAATTGAGTGCCAGAAAAGGCGCCGCGCTACGCGGACTCAGCGCGTGGCATGCGCGGGCCACCAGTTCTTTGCCTGTACCCGTTTCACCCTGGATGAACAGCGGCGCGTTCAGGCTGGCTACCTTGCGTAGCCGGGCCTTGAGAAAAGCAAGCTCTGGCGACTGGCCGATAAGCGTGTCCAGCCCCCCAATCGCCGATTGCCGCAGTTCCCCCGCTGTTTCTTGGCTGCAGTGTGGGTAGAGCGTTATCAATCCACCCGCGGGTTTTGCTGCCGCATCAGTGCCATCAGCAATCGGAATTGCATCAAGCAGCATCTTCTGGCCTTGAACGCTAACCTCGCACACCGGCAGGCGAAAACCGTCTGCTATCAGATCTTCCCCAGGATTGGCGTGCTGCAGGAACTGCGATACCGGCTCGCCAGTAGGGTCTCTTCCAAGCATGTCCATCAGGCGTGGGTTGGCCAGCATGACATGGCCGCTGGGATCAACCGCCATTACCGGATCACTGACCGTTGCAAGCAATGTCACCAGTTGCAGCCGGCGATGCTGGCCAGGCAAGAGATCTATCCACCGGACGCTTTGTACACCTTTGATTTGCAGAAGTGCAGCTTGCAAGTCTTGCAGCAGCAGATCGCTTAACGCAGGTGCATCGATATAGACGTTCGGCGGGATCATTTCTACCGCTTCAAGATTGAGCTTTCGTGCTACCAGCAGTGCCAGTACGTCCTGTGTGATGCCTACGCGATCGGTGAAGGTGACGTGAATCCGCATGCCAGACCTTATTCATGTTCAAGACCAGAAGGTTGCGACAGTACGCTGTGGATAGGCGCTGCCCTTTTGCATGTCCCAGGTATGGCAGTGGAGCCTTGTAATCAGGGTGACATGCACGCAGGTCAATCTAACAAGGCGGTCATGCCGTCGAGTCTTGCCCTTTACGCAAGGGCTTAACCATTTTCGTAAGACCCTCAGATGTCAGCGATAAAAATGCTCGATTCAAGTGCATCTGGCAGCCGTGCCATAGCCGTGTGCATCAGTTTTCAGCGTAAATCGTTGCTCATTGCAGGTTGCCCACTGCCGTCCAAACGCATCTCGACGCTCAGCCAACAACGCGCTACCGGTCTATTCAGCTCATCTACACCCCCTCATTGCCCAAATAACATGAAGCGCCCAAATAGTTAATTTTCGCGCACTGAAATCTTAGGGAGGCTGCACACAGGTTCATTGAGACAGGAGGAGTCTCAGGCATGTGCACTTGTCTACACGAGCGACGCCCGTTACTTGCGCTTATGATGATCGGCCTTGGTCTTGCACAGGGTGCCAACGCGGAGGGGTTCCCGGCGCTGGGAAGAGTTGCCTCGGGATTCGGGTACTACAACGTCGACAAAGGTTACGACGATAAACTCAAACTGTACGGGACCGTGGACGCTTTTGCCTCATACCATGATTCGCAGCACCATGAAGGCCTGCGTGTCGAGGGTGGTGGCGCGTGGACCAACAAACTGGGCCTCTACATGCGCAAAGCACTTGCTGAAGACACGGTGCTGGAACTCGATGTCGAAGAGGGTTTCAACCTCAATGGGGAGGCCTTGGAGCAACACTGGAAGCAAATCGGCACGCTTCGCCTTGCGGTAGCAGCGCTGCGTTCGAAGCGGTATGGCAAGCTAGAGTTCGGTAAAACCTACAACATGAGCACCCCCAGCTACGCCGACCCTTTCCTGGCCGTGTACGGTTCGCCATACACATTCCTGACCCTGCCGCCGTCAGGCAAAGGCGCCTACTACCTGGATATGCGTCCCAAGCACACCCTGGCGTATACCACGCCCACGGTGGCCGGTTTCAGCGTGGGTACGGCAGTAACCTTTGGCTTCGATGACACTGCAAGTGCTGGCAAAACCGTACGCGGTAAAGGCGTGAAGGTTCAGTACGCCAACGCCCGCATGATGCTACTGGGTTCGTTCAACGACTACCTCAGTGATCCCTGGAATGACAATGGTCACGAGCGCCAGACACACAACTACTTCAAAAGCGCTTCTGCGTTCTACGACTTCGGCCCGTTCTCTTCCAGCCTGACGTGGCAACGACAAGATGTGGATCAACATGACACCCCGAGCATGACGGCCTGGACGCTGGGCTTCATGGCACCGGCTGGCAAAACCGATGTCGCGCGCCTGATGGTGGTGCAGCGTGACGTGGAGACCGGGGGCAAGAATGCCACGGGCGTGATGATTGGCTACGATCATTTTCTCAAACCCAATTGGGCGATTTATGGCCGGGTAGCCATGATTGCCAACAAGATGAAATCGTCATCGAGTTACGCCGGAATTCCAGTCGAGGAATCCGGTGATGATCCCCGCAACCTGGCTGTGGGCATGTATTACCACTTCTGAACAAGCATGCTGTAGGGCTCGATACCGGCGTCCGGCTAAGGCGTTGCAATTTTTGTTCTATGAAAAACATGCCCAGTTCAATACCGCCTTCCACTTTCCATACACGATGAAGGCTCAAAACAACAAGATAGGTCCCCAAGCCATGACTGAAATATCGCGTTGCGTTACCCCTGACAGGTCGACCCCTTTGATCGCGCTCAAGTCAGTTATCGCCGCTGCCCTGATCAGCCTTACCCTGCTCAGCAGCGTCAAGGCCAGTGAGGCACTTGCGCCGAAGGCGAAAGTTGTAGTGAACAGCACAACATCCTGGGAAGGTGTCAAATATGCACCCTACCCATCCGGCCAGCCTCAATTGTCCTTACTCAAAATTACAATACCGCCTCACACGGCGCTGCCGTGGCATCACCACCCTGTTGCCAACATTGCCTACGTGATATCAGGTCAACTGACCATTGAAGATAGACTTAGCAAAAAGTCGCTTGTTGTCAAAGCTGGCGAGGCCTTTCCGGAGTCGGTTGGCGCAAGTCACCGCGGCGTAACCGGTGATGAGGAGGCCGTTGTCATAGTGGCTTACGCAGGGGTTGAAGGTACGCCACTGTCAGTGCCAGACAAAAACGAAAAGCCAGAATTCGAACACATTGAGTGACCGCTGTGCTCAGGCGGTAAGCGGTGGTTTCCTCGATGGGCATGGGAGGTATGCAGTCGTTGTCGCCTCACCCCTTCCATGCCTGTTTAGATTTTCAGTGGGATAATCCCACCGCTTCAACTAACTCGATGATGGCCACCATCGTTCGGCGAATAAGCGCATCATTCCGGCGATCCGGGTGAATGGCCATCCATATATTAAGTGTGAGCAATGTCTCACGGGCTTCCAAGCGCACCAGGCGCTCATCTCTATCCGCTAAAAAACATGGCAGCCCCGCCACACCGATTCCCGAACAGGCGGCTTCGTACTGGTTGCTCAGGTCAGATACCTCACAGCTTACCCGCCGCTCGCCAATCACCTGGTACAACCAACGCTTATGATCGAAATCCTTCTGGCGCTCTGTATACCCCACAAACTCCCAGCGTGCGGGCTCTGACTGGTGGGGGTACGTGCGTGCTGCATACAGTGCGAAATCAACACGACCTACTTTCTTGATGATGTCCGTGTCCGTTGAGCCGGTAGCGAGTCGAACAGCCAGGTCGGCCTCCATCCGAGCCAATGAAGCAAAATGGGATTCGCTCATAATGGACAACTTGGCCTGCTCAAGTTTTTGTGACAGCGACAGCAGATGCGGGGCCAGAAAGTGGCGAGCGAGTATAGGTGGAGCAGAGATGGATACGGTCGTACGTTCTTGCTCCCCCAAGCCAGCCGTGATGCGCTTCACGCTATAGGCATACTTTTCTATCTCCATGGCTTGCTTGAGTACTTGCTGTCCCGCAGCCGTCAATTGTGCTTCCCGTGGCAGGCGGTTGACCAAGCGCACCCCCAGACTGGCTTCCAGGGCTATCAAACGTCGGCTCACCGTTGCCTGGTCCACCTGAAGGGCGCGTGCTGCGCCCGACAGTGTGCCGGACTGACCTATGGCCAAAAAAAAGCGCAAATCTTCCCAGTTCATCATCTATGCAAACCTGCATGGCAAGTACGCAGATTCTAGTATTTACGCATGGCATGGCAAGCTTTAATCTCGATCCATCTCCATCCCCCTTCTGGTTTGCCATGTACAAAGCAACAAAACTCTCCGCCATCCAGATGGCTGCATGCCTGGGCTTCTTCGTCGTGCAACTGGATGTGAGTGTGGTCAATGTGGGTTTGGGCGCCTTGAAGGCAGCATTTGACACCAACCTCACTGGTTTGCAGTGGGTAATCAACAGCTACGCACTGACCTTCTCAGCCTTGCTGATTTTTGGCGGCAGTTGCGGCGACAAGCTGGGCGCCAAACCGGTGTTCGTCGGCGGGTTCATCGTTTTCACCTTGAGCTCTCTGGGCTGCGGTCTCGCTGGCAGCATGGTTCAGCTGATCAGCTTTCGTTGCGTACAGGGGTTAGGTGCGGCATTGATGATTCCCACTTCACTCACCCTTCTACGACTCAACTTTACCAACCCCGAACAGCGCAAAGCGGCAGTGGCGTTGTGGGGAGCCAGCGGAGGTATTGCCCTAGCGGCCGGGCCGGTGCTGGGCGGACTGATGATTGAGCATCTGGGCTGGCGCAGCGTATTCTTGATCAACATCCCATTGGGCCTGTTGGCCATCGCATTGACGTTGCGCTACACGCCGGCTTCACCCAAGGTAGAAAAACGCATAGACGTGTATGGTCAAGTGACCATAGCCCTGGCATTGGCGCTGCTGACTTACGGCCTGACCGAGGCAAGTGAACGAGGCTGGTCGCTGATACCACTGTCGGTGCTCGCCCTTTCTTGCCTGGTGCTGTTGGCATTCGTGCTGATCGAACAGCGAGTGGCCGACCCCATGATTCCCATTCACCTTGCACGCAACACCGTGCTTATAGCGATGATGCTCACGGGGTCGGTGGTCAACTTCACGTTTTACGGGGTCGTCTTCGTCCTGAGCATTTATTTCCAGACGATATTGGGCTATGACGCTGTCCGAACAGGCCTTGCGTTCATCCCTCTTACGGCTGTCATGACCCTCTCGTCGCTGGCTTCGGCAAGGCTTGGGCGCCACTTCAGCGCGTTGCGGATCATGACCCTGGGCACCGGGTTGCAGGTATGTGGGTTCCTGATACTGTCACGGATCACCCCTGACAGCGCTAGCTGGGTGCTGGACTCAGCACTGATTATCGTCGGGATTGGCAGCGCAGCCACTGTACCTTCGATGAACAACACCATGCTTGCGGCGGTAACCCAGCAAGACGCCGGGATCGCCTCTGGCCTGATGTCATCTGCAAGACAAGTGGGAGGGGTATTGGGTGTGGCCATCTTCGGCCTTTTGATTGCTCATGCCGAGCGTCCCGCCTTCACGCAAGGTATGTCGACATCAATGCTCTTGTGCGTGGCTGCGCTGGCACTGTGCCTGGTGACAAATCTATGGCTAGTGCGCAAAGTACGCAGCTCGGTGCTAGCACACTGAGATGTTGCAAAATTGCCCCCGATAACGCTTCTGCAACGGCTCATCCAAGTTTGCCGCTCTCCCCCATTTCAAGCAGCGTATCGATCAGGCAGCGCACCTTGGGTCGCAGGTGCGCGGTTTTTGGCCACAATGCGTAGACCGTCACCGGAGCGGGTTCGAAGGCTTCCAACACACTCACCAGCCTACCCGCCTGTAGGTGCTCCTGTACAACGCACAACGGCATCTGGCATAAACCCAGGCCCGCGAGGGCAACGTCGATCATTGCCGCACCATCGCCAATCTGGTGTGTAGCAGGTGGCACGATGCGCGCAGCCTGACCATCCCTCATTACCCGCCAGCCCAAGGGCTGCCCTCGACGGTATGTAACGATACAGGCGTGCCGGTCAATTTCTTCCAGTGAGTGCGGTGTGCCCCGCGCCTGCAAATAAGCGGGGGCTGCGCAGATGATCAGGCGTTGACGCGTCAATGGACGGGCGATCAAGCCTTGATGGTCGCCTGGGTCGCCGAAGCGGATAACCAGATCCACCCCTTCTTCCACGGGGTCGATGAGATGGTCATTGAACGTCAGTGTGAATGTAAGCCCCGGATAGCGCTGCCCAATCTCCAAGGTGATCGGCAAGATCATTTTGCGCCCCAGCGCCACCGGCATGTCCACACGCAGTTGCCCAGAAGGTTCATGTGCCTTTGAGGTCAGGCAATTTTCAACATCACGGATTTCGTCCAGCGCGCCGCTGCAGGCAGCCAGATAAGCCTCCCCATCAGCCGTTAACGACAACCTCCTGGTGGTGCGGTGAAACAGCATCACACCCAGCCGTTGCTCCAGGCGGGCAATCGCCTTGCCTACCGCTGATTTGGAAATATCCAAGCGGTCTGCCGCCTCTGTGAAACTCGCGCATTTGGCAGTGGTGACGAATGTATGAATGCCGGCAAAACTATCACTGGACGACATAGGTAACGCTCATTGAGGACATTTTGGCTACAGTGTAAGGATTTACAGCGTGTTTATCGATCATTTGATCTACCTTAGCATTGCGCGTCTTTCAGCCATAGCCTCTATTTGCCGTGCTCATGAACCTCCCATTCAAGAAAGTCCCCCTCGCCCTGGCCTTCGTTCTAACCGCCGCAGCGGGAACCGGTTACCAGTTGCTCAGCAAGGGCAACGAGACCCTGGCGCAAGCCAGCGAACAAGCGCCGGACGCCGTGCACGCAGAGGTCGACATCGCCACGCCCATTGCCGAACAACTCAACGAATACCAGACTTACTCGGGGAAACTCGAAGCCGTTGAAACCGTCGATGTCCGCCCATTGGTGCCCGGTGCTATTACTGCCGTGCACTTCAAAGATGGCGCCCAAGTCAATCGGGGCGACCTGCTGTTCACGATTGATACGCGCCTGTATCAAGCCGCTGTCGATCAAGCCTTGGCAGAAGTTGCCGGCGCCAGCGCCCGTTACGCCTACGCTCACGCTGATGCCGAGCGCGCCAAGCGCCTGCTTGGCCAGAATGCGATTGCGCAACGCGATGCGGACGCCGCCTTGCGCTTGCAACAGACCAGTGCAGCCGAAGTCGAAGCCGCGAAAGCAAGGCTGCAAACCGCGCGTGTCAACCTGGACTATTGCTCAGTCAAAGCACCGGTCAGTGGCAAAGTGTCTCGCGCAGAACTCACGGTAGGTAACGTAGTGGCTAACGGAGCATCTGCACCGGTATTGACTCGCATCGTATCGATCTCGCCCATCTACGCTAGCTTCGAAGTGGATGAACAAACCTATCTGCGTTTTCTGGCCCAGCCCCATGATCAAGCCATCAAGGTAGAAATGGGCCTGGCCAACGAACCGGGTTTTTCCCGCCGAGGCGTGGTGGACTCCGTCGACAACCAGCTCAACAGCAGCTCAGGCACCATTCGAGTGAGAGCGCGCTTTGAGAATCCACGTAGCCAGTTGGTGCCGGGCATGTACGCACATGTCAAAGTCAGCGCAGGCCAACGTCGACAAGCCCTGCTGATCAACGAAGACGCGGTGGGCACCGACCAGGATCGCAAATTTGTCATGGTCGTAGATCAGCAGGATCAAGTGCACTACCGCGAAGTGCGCCTGGGCGGGCTTTATGACGGCTTACGGATTGTCGAAAGCGGTCTCTCTGGGCAGGACCATATCATTGTCAATGGCCTGCAACGTGTGCAGGCGGATGACACCGTCAAGCCGCGTCAAGTCGCAATGTCCAGCACCGCCAAAGCAGTCTCGGCTCAGCGCTGAAGCACCTCAACCGCACACCCACCTAAAGCGATGCGCCGCAAAATGCGCGTTGCCGGGTTCCTATTGCCTAAGAAAACCTTGCGATGAAATTCTCTCGATTCTTCATTGATCGTCCCATCTTTGCCGCTGTCCTGTCAGTGGTGATCTTGCTGCTGGGTGTGATCTCGCTCTTCAAATTACCCATTGCCGAGTACCCTGAGGTGGTGCCGCCGCAGGTACTGGTGCACGCCGAGTTCCCCGGCGCCAACCCCAAGGTCATTGCTGAAACGGTGGCTGCGCCAATTGAGGAAAAGATCAATGGCGTGGAAAAGATGCTGTATATGCAATCCCAGGCCAACAGTGATGGGCAGATGACTACCACGGTCACCTTTGAGTTGGGGATGGACCCCAACCTTGCCCAGCAGTTAGTGCAGAATCGCGTCTCCCAGGCAATACCAAGACTACCGGAAGCCGTGCAGAAACTCGGGGTCACTACGATCAAGGCGTCTAGCACGATGACCCTGGCCGTGACCCTCTTCTCACCCAACGATCAGTACGACGTCGACTACTTGCACAATTATGGCCTTATCCATATCCGTGACCGCCTGGCCCGCATCAAGGGTGTAGGCGACGTTCAGCTCAAAGGCGGCGGGGATTACTCCATGCGCGTTTGGCTGGACCCGCGAAAGCTGGCCGAGCGCAATCTGTCTGCAAGCGACGTGGTGAGTGCGATCCAAGCGCAGAACGCTCAAGTATCGGCAGGCATGGTGGGTGCCACGCCCAGTGCGCCAGGCGTGACGTTGCAGCTTGATCTCAACGTCAAGGGCCGCTTGCAGACGCCCCAGGAGTTTGAAGCCATTGTTTTGAAAACCAATGCCGATGGTGGGGTGACCTATCTTCGCGATGTGGCGCGGGTAACACTTGGCGCTTCGGATTACACCCAGAGCACGCACCTCAATACCAAGGTTTCGATGACGATCTGGGTATTCCAGCAGCCCGGTGCCAATGCGCTACAGATTGCCGACGATGTGCGCCGTGAAATGGCGGAAGTCGGCAAGGAAATGCCCAAAGGTGTCAGCTATGGCTTCAACTACGACCCTACACGGTTCGTCGCCGCCAGCATCGAAGCCGTTGTGCATACCTTGCTGGAAGCCATTGCGTTGGTCGTACTGGTCGTCATTCTGTTCCTTCAGAACTGGCGAGCGTCGTTGATACCTCTGCTGGCAGTACCGGTTGCCATCGTAGGCACGTTCTCCCTGATGCTGGCTTTTGGCTTTTCGATCAATGCGCTCTCACTCTTCGGAATGGTCTTGGCAATTGGCATTGTCGTGGACGATGCCATCGTCGTCGTGGAAAACGTCGAGCGCAACCTGGAGCATGGACTGAGCCCCAGAGAAGCCACCTACAAAGCCATGGATGAGGTCAGTGGCCCGATTATCGCGATTGGCCTGACCCTGGTTGCGGTATTCGTGCCGCTGGCATTCATGTCTGGCTTGACCGGACAGTTCTATCAGCAGTTCGCGATGACCATTGCGATTTCGACCGTCATTTCGGCATTCAACTCTCTTACGCTGTCTCCGGCATTGTCCGCTTTGCTGCTTAGAAGCCCGCATGCGCCCAAGGACCGTTTGACGCGGATCATGGACCGGGCCTTGGGCACGTTCTTCAACGCATTCAACCGGCTCTTCAAGCGTGGCTCCAATGCTTACGGCGCTGGCGTACGCAGCACGCTCAAGCACAAGGGCGTAATGATGGGTTGCTACGTCTTGTTGTTGACGCTGGCCGTGCTCATGGGAGACGTCGTACCGGGTGGTTTTGTACCCGCACAGGACAAGCAGTACCTGATCGCAGTGGCGCAACTGCCTAGTGGCGCTACGCTTGAGCGCTCGGATGCAGTCTCTCAGGAGATGGGGCGTATTGCCCTGACGGAGCCGGGAGTAGGCTTCACCGTTGCCCATGCTGGGCTATCGATCAACGGCTTTACCTCATCGTCCAGTTCGGTGGTGATGTTCCTGCCGCTGACCGCCTTCGAAGACCGCTACGGTCATGGCGTGCATTTAAGCGACAGCGCAATTGCCAAGTCACTGAATGAGAAGTTTGCCCAGATCAAGGAAGCCAAGATATCGGTCTTCACCCCCCCGCCGGTATTAGGCCTGGGCACCCTCGGCGGCTTCAAGTTGCAACTCGAAGATCGCGGGGCGCTGGGCTACCAGGCGTTGCATGACGCGACGGAAGCGTTCATCGCAGAAGCAGCAAAGGCACCTGAGCTGGGCCCCCTGTTCAGCAGTTATGACATCAACATCCCGCAGTTGGACCTTGAGGTGGATCGCGTCAAGGCGCAGCAGTTGGGCGTGCCGGTCAACGAAGTGTTCGACACTCTGCAAATCTACCTGGGCTCGCTTTACGTAAACGACATCAACCTGTTTGGCCGCGTCTACCAGGTACGCGTGCAAGCAGACGCGCGTTTCCGAGCATTCGCCCACGATATCGGTCAGTTGAAAGCCCGCAGCACTACTGGCGAAATGGTTCCGCTCGACGCTTTGCTTCGAGTCAAGCAAACCTATGGGCCTGAAATGGTCGTGCGCTACAACGGCTTCACTGCCGCAGACCTCAATGGTGGACCGGCACCGGGGTATTCCAACAACCAGGCTCAAGCGGCGATCGAACGCATCGCCAAGCAAACCTTACCTGCAGGCATCAAGTTCGAATGGACAGATCTCGCTTACCAGCAGCAGTTGGCCGGTAACTCCGCCCTGTTGGTATTCCCGATCTGCGTGCTGTTGGTTTTTCTGGTGCTTGCCGCTCAATACGAGAGCCTGGCCTTGCCGATGGCGGTGATCATGATCGTACCGATGAGCATCTTGTCTGCGCTGTTAGGCGTCTGGCTGACGCAAGGCGACAACAACATTTTCACCCAGATAGGTCTGGTCGTGCTGGTTGGGCTGTCAGCCAAAAACGCCATCCTTATCGTCGAGTTCGCCCGCGAGCTCGAAATGCAGGGCCACAGCGTGGTGGATGCTGCGGTGCAAGCGAGCAGATTACGTCTACGGCCGATTCTGATGACATCGATGGCATTCATCATGGGCGTCGTGCCGATGGTGGTTGCTACCGGTCCAGGTTCAGAAATGCGCCATGCCATAGGCGTCAGCGTGTTCTTCGGCATGCTCGGCGTAACCGTGTTCGCCCTGTTGCTCACACCGCTGTTCTACGTCTTGCTGCGCAAACTGTCGGGCAATAAATCGCTGGTGACCGAGCATCACCGTCCCGCTCATATCGAGGTTTGATACACCATGAATCTTGCCGTTTCCATTCGGTGGCCTCAGCTGTCCATGGGTGCCCTTGCAGTTGCCATGGTGAGCGCCTGTCATTCACTGGCGCCCGAATACGTGGTGCCTGCCACGCCCACACAGGCACATTACAAAGAGTCGAACGTCGACGATCAAGCTGGGTGGAAAACCGCACAGCCCGCAGACCAGTACCCACGGGGTCAATGGTGGAAGGTTTTTGCGGATTCTACCTTGGATGACCTGCAAGCCCGAGCGATGGCGGCCAACCAGGGTTTGAAGCAGGCATTCGCCAGGCTTCAGGAAGCCCGGGCCTATCATCAAGGTACCGAAGCGCGGCGTTTGCCAAGCGTGAGTACAGGCATCGGACCGTCACGTGAGCTCACCTCGCAGTCCTCGAATGACGTTGCCCAGTCGGCTAACACCTACTGGCGCGCACAGTTGAACGTTGCCTACGAGGCAGACTTGTTTGGCCGCGTCAGTGACGCGATCAAAGCTTCCGCCGCCGATGAACAGCAAAGTGCGGCGCTCTATCATTCTGTTTTGCTAGCCCTGCAGGCCGATGTAGCAGCGAACTACTTTCAGCTTCGAACCCTGGATGCCCAGATAAGCATCTACCGCGATACCTTGAAGCTACGGGAAGACGCCTTGGCGTTTGCAACCAAGCGCAAGGACTCAGGGCAGGTCAGCGAAATGGACTGGATGCGTGCGCAAACCGAGCTCGCCTCCACGCGGGCCGGCGAATTGGCGCTGGTCAGAGCCCGCGCCGCACGAGAACACAACCTCGCGGTGCTCCTGGGGCAGGCGCCATCAGCCTTTGACTTCCCATTCATGCCCCTGCAGCCCTTAACGGTGGAAATACCCGTCGGCGTGCCATCAGCACTGCTGGAGCGGCGCCCAGACGTCGCGGCGGCAGAACGCGCCATGGCTGCTGCCAATGCACGGATCGGCGTCGCCAAGGCTGCGTATTTTCCTTCATTGACGCTGACCGGTACGGCAGGATACGAAAGCAACACCTTGGGAGAGTTGTTCCAAGGGTCCAGCAAAGCATTTCTGTTGGGGCCGTTGACCGGGACCGTGCTGAACCTGCCGCTGTTCGATGGAGGCAAGCGTGACGCAGACCTTGCCAACGCGCGGGCCGCTTACGACGAGCAAGCAGCCACTTATCAGCAAACCGTCCTCGACGCCTTGCGGGAGGTAGAGGATAACCTCGCCAACATCAGGTTGCTGCATCAACAAGTCCAAGCTCAGACCCAGGCAATCGAAGCGGCTCAAGGCACAAGCCGTATAGCCCAGGCTCAATATCAGGAAGGTGCAAGCGACTATTTGAATGTGATTGACGCAGATCGAACGACGTTGCAAACCAAGCAAGCGTTGGCGGCACTGCAGGGCGAGCAGACCATCGCCACCGTCAGGCTAATCACCGCGCTAGGCGGCGGTTGGGCTACCTCTGCGGCTATTGAGCCTTGACCATTGCGGGTGCTTGCCTGACCCCGTCAGACAAGCACCCGCTACACGCTGCCAAATTTTGATATCGCAAAATCCAGGAAGCTACGGAGCTTCGGGGGCATATGCTTGTCGGGAGCATACAGCGCGTGCAACGGCCGCGTAGGGGCACGGTAATCCGGTAGCAACTCGACCAGGCGCCCTGATTCGAGGTAGTCACTCACCAGTTCGACAGGCTGCAGCATCACGCCAAGCCCAGCCAAAGCGGCACATAGCAGCGGCTCTCCATGATCAGACACGAATCGGCTTTGCACGGGCACCTCTACCCTGCCCTCATCTCCTTCCAGAACCCAATGAGTACGCAGCTCTGTATGGGAAAAACCAAGACACTCATGATGGCGAAGATCATCGGGAGTGGACGGAGCGCCGTGTGCTTGCAGATAGTCGGGTGAGGCGCACAAGACCAACTGATAAGGCGCCAATACTCTCGCAATCAGCCCAGAGTCGGCCAACCGACCGACACGAAAAATCACGTCGTAACCCTCGTCGATAAGGTCGACTGCACGGTTTGATAGGTTGAGCTCAATATTGACTTGAGGATAAGCCTTCATGAACTCGGGCAAGACCGGTGCCAGCGCATGCATGCCAAAACTCACCGGCGCATTGATCTTGAGTCGCCCGTTTGGCGAAGCAAGCGCGACCGCCGCCAGGTTTTCCGCCTCTTCTACATCATGAAGAATCAACTTGGCACGGGCATAGAACGACTGGCCAAAATCCGTCAGGCTGTGGGTCCTGGTGGTTCTGGTGAGCAACCGCACGCCGAGCCGCTCCTCCAGGGAGTTGACATGTTTACCCACCAATTGCGCAGACATGTGCAGCACCTTCCCCGCGGCGCTGAACGACCCTGTTTCAACTGCCTTTACGAAGGCCTGCATACTCGTGAAACGGTCCACACTGAAGACCTTACTGATAGTAACGAATGCGTTGGCGTGGTGACGCCGGTGATTATAGAGCGCTGCCCGCCGCTGCATAAGCCGCAGGGCACCCTTCTCACCGCGTAAAGCGGTGATGTTGACCAGGGTAGAAGCTGAGTACGAGGATAAAATGAAACCGCCCCAAGGACTGGGGCGGCGTTGTGGGGGCATCTGAAGCTGTAACTCAAGCCTCGCGATAGGTCCCATTCTGCTTGGCCACATGGGTCGAGATGGCATCCATCAGTTCGGGGGATAAACAGTCATAGGGCTCCAGGCCTATGCCTCGCAGTTGCTGGCGAATGCCTGCCATCTGCTGTGGAGGCGTCCCTGTCTCGATGACCGAGGAAACGAACGCCGCAAATGCCGGGGCCGACCAACCTGGTTCTTCAGAGAGCTCCGTATGCACAAAGTCCAGGCCATAAAAAGGATGGCCCTTGTTCTCGATTCGACCGTACATGTGAACACCGCACTCGGTGCAGGCATGACGGCGAATGGTCGCAGCCTCATCGACAATTTTCAGCTTCTGACCATTGCTCAGAACGGTTACCGCATCACGTGGCGCGACCGCTATGACGGCAAACTTTGCACCCGCCGGCTTCCAGCATTTGCTACAGCCACAGGCATGGTTATGCAGCGTGGGTGAGTCGACCCGCACCTCGACGGCGTCAGTAGCGCAGTGACACCGCAACACCCCGCCAGTGAAGCCTTGCAGGGCGGGCTGTATACCGTTATCCAGTGATGGATGAAGTTTTACATTGCTCACAGCATGACCCTCTTGTCCGTATATTCAGGGCAATCGAGCCCTATCAGTATTTGATGACGGTCCGGATGGATTTGCCTTCGTGCATGAGGTCAAACGCTTCATTGATGCGGTCCAGTGGCATCGTGTGGGTGACGAAGGGTGCCAGCTCAATTTCTCCGTTCATCGCATCTTCGACCATCTTGGGCAATTGGCTGCGGCCCTTGACGCCACCGAATGCCGAGCCCTTCCAGGTTCGCCCGGTTACCAGCTGGAACGGACGCGTCGAGATTTCCTGGCCGGCACCGGCGACGCCAATCACAATCGACTGGCCCCAACCGCGGTGAGCGCATTCAAGGGCAGATCTCATGACGTTGACATTGCCGATACATTCGAAGGAATGATCAACACCCCACCCCGTCATATCGATGATGACCTGCTGAATGGGTTGCTCATGGTCTTTCGGATTGACGCAGTCGGTGGCACCAAAGGAGCGCGCAAGGTCGAATTTGGAGGGGTTGGTATCGATGGCAATGATGCGACCGGCTTTCGCCTGACGAGCGCCCTGGATAACGGCCAGGCCGATTCCGCCAAGGCCAAAGACTGCAACCGTGTCCCCAGGCTGAACCTTCGCGGTGTTATGCACAGCACCAATGCCAGTGGTTACGCCGCATCCCAACAGGCAGACATGCTCGTGATTGGCTTCAGGGTTGATCTTGGCTACGGAGACTTCGGCCACCACCGTGTATTCACTGAAGGTTGAGCATCCCATGTAGTGGTACAGCGGCTGCCCCTGATAGGAAAAACGCGTGGTGCCATCGGGCATCACCCCCTTGCCTTGGGTGGCGCGCACAGCGACACACAGATTGGTCTTACCCGATTTGCAGAACAGGCACTCGCCGCACTCGGCCGTGTACAAAGGGATGACATGGTCGCCTGGCTTCAGGCTTGTGACCCCTTCACCCACTTCTACAACGACGCCTGCACCTTCGTGCCCGAGCACGACTGGAAAAAGCCCTTCAGGGTCATCACCGGACAGCGTGAAGGCATCGGTGTGACATACGCCGGTATCGGTGATCTTGATTAGCACCTCGCCTGCACGAGGTGGCGCCACATCAATTTCGACGATCTCAAGCGGTTTACCGGGTGCGAATGCTACTGCAGCGCGAGATTTCATAATCTCTCCCTATTAGGTTTGAGGTATTGGGCCAGACATCAGCGGGAGCCTGGTTACTAGGGGGGAGTATATACAGGTACCCCCAGGGAGTATATTTCCGAGTACCAGCGATACAGGGTTCGAAGCCGTGGCACTCACGCGCCTTTCATTCAGACGCTTTCCCGTCGATCTCAGCTAAATCATTGAATTTCACGAAAAATGCTGCAATTTCATGCACAACCCGTTAAGCATAGATGAGGCCGAAAGCACCAGAATGCAGGAAACGTTTTTACAGTCGAACCATTTTGTTTCGAGTCCCCCAAGGCGGCATTCTTGTCGCGTTGCCTTAACGCCGCATGCTCGAGCAGCGTTATACTCCTCCCCACTATCCGCCTGACGTGATGTTCATTTTTTGAGGAGCGCATATGCCCCATTCACCTACCGAAAAAAAACGCGTGCTCGCCAGAGTGCGAAGGGTCCGTGGACAACTGGATGCGCTGGAAACAGCGTTGACCGAGGGTGCCGATTGTGGACCCGTCCTACAGCAGATCGCGGCGATCCGTGGTGCGGTTAACGGTTTGATGGCCGGGGTGCTGGAAAGCCATCTACGTGAACAATTCATCAGTGGTAGCGAAGATGGCGGCGCAGCGCGCGATGGGGCGATCGAAGAGGTTGTGACGCTGGTACGCACCTACCTGAAATAACGCTTCAAGGCTCCTGAGGTCCATCTGCAGACCGGAATTTTCTTCAACACAGTGGAATGTTTTTTCAATACGTACGGAGCGTGTGCGCACCATCATCAAGCCTCATTACAACAATAACGAGGTGATAAGCCGTGGTGAATGCCGAGCAATCCCTATTGGCAACTGATGGACCTGCCGCCGCGCTGTTTCAGCCGGGGCGTATTGGACGGATGCACTTGCGAAACCGCGTCGTTCAAGCGCCAATTTTCACCCAGTTCGCAAGCACGTTCGGCGAAGTGGACGACAAACTGATCGAATACCACCGCGCCCGGGCTCGTGGCGGCGTCGGTTTGATAATCACCGAGAACACATCCATCGACTGGGACGTCGGGCGTACGGTAGGCCACCCGATACGCATCGATCATGATCGGTTCATCGGCGGGTTAAGCAACCTGGTCGATGCTGTCCACGGAGAGGGCGCAAAGATTGCCGTCCAGCTCCACCATACAGGCCGGCAAAACTCTCAGGGCAACACCGAACATAATGAACCGCCCATCGCGCCGACTGCGGGCATAACCAGTGCCTTTGGCTCACCTCCGCGGGCCATCGAAGCGCATGAAATACCTGGCCTCATCGACAAGTACGTGCAGGGAGCCCGGCGCGCGGTGGCGGCAGGCTTCGATGCCATCGAATTTCATGGCGCACATGGTTACCTGCTGGGCCAATTTCTTTCACCCTTCACCAACAAACGGACCGATCAATGGGGGGGCTCCCTGGAGAATCGTGCGCGTTTCGCCTTGGAGGTCGTGCGCGCAGTGCGAGCACAGGTCGGGCCTGACTTTCCCCTGCTCTATCGCCTGAGTGTCACCGAACCCTACGAGGGCGGTTTGTCCCTGGAGGATGGGCTTGCCTTCTGCAAGATGCTCGAGCCGTATGTCGACGCCTTGGATGTCAGTGCTGGCAACTACGACACCGCAATGGTTCTGCTCCCGATGGGTGCACCCGGTTCATTGGTCAACTACGCCAAGGCCGTGAAGCAACGCGTGTCGTTGCCGGTAATCGGAGTCGGCCGTCTCACTTGGCTGCTGGAAGACATGGCAGCGGCCATCGACAACAATGAGCTCGATTACGTAGCGCTCGGCCGTGCTGGCCTTGCAGACCCTGATACGGTCATCAAGACCAGGCGTGGTGAACCCGAAAGCGTGCGCCGCTGCATCGCCGTCAACGAGTGCATCTCACGCTGGATGTTCAACGGCAAGGGCACGCAGTGTGTGATCAACCCCACGCTCGGCGAGGAGCGTCGTGCTCAACTGGCCCGACGACCGGCAGCGGTCACGCAGCGCGTACTCGTGGTCGGCGCTGGCCCAGCTGGCTGCGAGGCTGCAATATTGGCCGCACAACGCGGGCATCAGGTGGTCTTGCTCGAACGCCGCAACCGAGTGGGCGGACAACTCCATGCCTGGGCCGCGGCAAGCCCCTTCAGGCAAGAAATCCTGAACATGATCACGTTCTATGAAACCGAGCTGGGCAAGGCCGGTGTCGAAGTTCGCCTCAATGCTGTTGCCGATGAGGTCGTCCCCGCTGAATGGGACCATGTATTACTGGCCACTGGCACTGCACCTGCAACGGGGCCGATGGACGTGGTCGACATGCTCGCTGACAACGCATTGCCTACCGCCCTTGAGCTGATCGTTTACGGTGAGACTGAGACGGCAATGTATGCGGCTATCTGGCTCGCCGAGAATCAGAGGAAGGTCACGCTGGTTTCACCCTCCGATAAAGTCGGGGTGGATTCCAACGACATGCAGCGAGATCACCTGGAGTCGGTGCTCAAGCAACTCGGTGTCTCGATCGCGCTCAATGGCAAGCCACCTGAAGCAGGTACTGTGGTAATGGCAACGGCGCGTCAATCGTCAACGGCCCATGCTGCGTTGGAACGTTACTTGAACGTTCAGCCCATTGGTACACGTTTACGGGGGGGCCGTATGTATGAGGCGACACAATCAGGCTTCTGGGCCGCAGCCAAACTGGGAGAACTGCAATGACAGTGCGTGCAATCGAGCATGTGGGAATCACGGTACCCGACATGGAGCAGGCCACACGCTTTTTCTGCGACGCATTCGGTGCCCAGGTGATCTACGACATGCTGGACCAGCCTCTGGGCGGCCCGGGGGTCGAAGCAGGGCTCGGCGTGCCTTCTGGCTCTGTGATCAGGGCGATACGGATGCTGCGCTTTGGCAACGGCCCTAATCTTGAGCTGTTCACTTATGCAGGTGTTGAACAAGCACCGCCGGTGCGGCCAAGTGACTTCGGCATCCAGCACTTCTGTATTTACGTGGATGATATCGATGCAGCAGCTGAACGGCTGCAGCAGGCAGGCGGTAAATTACTCAGCCAGCCCGGTAACCTTCCAGGTGGAGACGCGGGTGAAGGTAATCGCTACGTGTATACCCGCACACCGTGGGGTAGCACGATCGAGCTGGTCACTTACCCGTCCCACCAGCACTACGAAGGCCGCACCGGCCTTCGCCGCTGGCGACCTGCACCCACGCTACCAGGTGATGAAAACATGCAGTCTTCATAGGCCACCCGATGCGCTCGAACTCTTCAGGTGATCTTGTGATGAGTTCGAGTCCCCCTACCTCGCCCCTGCTCTTGTGCCCTGAAACGTTTATGATAGATAGAATCTTTATTTCTCGGACTGCCTAGTTATCCAAGGCCGCCCCCACGCTCCACATTCATATAAGAAAAGGAGTTGTGATGAACCCTGTCCTGCTTACCCCCAAGCGCATGCTTGAAGTCATACCTGGCGAGGTGACGGTCGAAGGCACCGTTGACCTGGTACCCGATCATTGCATGTCACTGCGTGGCTATCGCTTTCTGGAAACCGAAGTGTTCATCCCCTCCATGCGCGATTACCAATTGGTGCGCTGGAAACAGGGAACCCCGCGCCTTGGATTCTGCGATGGGCACTGCTGGCAGGTAGCTCAGGCCGCCCCCGGGGACGTTACGCTGTTGGCCCGCGCAGAGCCTTCACGGTGGTTCTGGGCAAATGACATCGAAGTGAGTCATGTCTACATTTCCCAATCGGTCATGGCCAAAGTGGCCCAGGAACTGTTTCAGCGAGAGATAGACGGCATCTTCATCGATCATTGCCCGGTGGTGCGGGACACTGAACTGTCAGGATTGATCGAAGCCTATGAACGCGAGTGCCTGTCCGACCAGCCAGGGCACGCACTCTACACGCAAACCCTGGAAATCCAGATTTGCATTCACCTGCTCAGGCGCTATGGCGGCGCCGCCATAGAGCGCAGTGAGCAGGGAGCACGACTTCCTGCCCACACACGTCACCAGCTGCAAGACTACATCGACGCCAATCTATCCTCTGCGCTGACCATCAAGGACCTGGCAAAGGTGGCCGGCTTCAGTGCATCGCAGTTCATTCGGGTTTTCACCACGGAATTCGGAACACCGCCACATCGGTTCGTGCAGGCCAGAAGGCTGAAGAAGGCCGAACGGTTGCTCAGCCAATGGGCCGACATCCCGCTCAAGGCCGTCGCAATGGAGTGCGGATTTTCAGACCAAAGCCATATGACCAGGTTGTTCAAAGAGAAGCTTTCGATGACGCCTAAACAATACAGAGGACAGACTTCGCTATTAGGGCGAGTGGATGGCGAAAATCGCCACTAGCATGCCGGTGAAGTTTTGTACCGGCAAAAAAAAGAGCCGTCCATACCCGCACGATATGGACGACTCAAAAAACCAAAGCAACGGTGTCAGAGAAAAACTTAGAAGGGATAAGGCTGGCCGGATGGCTCCACTGTGACCCATTTCACTTCAGTGAACTCTTCGATCACTGCACTGCCATCGAAGCGGCCGTAACCGCTTTTCTTCATGCCGCCGTAAGGCGCCTGCGGCTCGTTTTGCACGGTCGCACCATTGATATGAACACAGCCAGCATCGAGTCGGCTGGCAAGGCCGAGGGCCTTGGTAACGTCACGACTGAAGATCGAAGAGGAAAGGCCGTAGGCTGTGTCATTGGCCACCGCCAAAGCCTGCTCCGCGCCTTTCACCCTGACGATGGTAGTCACCGGGCCAAAGGTTTCTTCATCGTAAATGGCCATCTCTCGGGTCACGCAGTCGACCAAAGTCGGGCCCATCAATGCAGTCTCTGCGAGCCCACCGGTGACAATTTTTGCCCCCTTGTTAACAGCATCGTCCAGCAGATGATTGATCCGCTGCACAGAACCTTGGCCGATCATGGGGCCGATCACACAACCCGGAGATTTCGCAGGCAACCCGGTCTCGAGTGCGTTGACGCGCTCGGCAAAGCGAGCGACGAACGCATCGGCAACCGCCTCGTCCACCACGAAACGCTCGGTGGACATGCAAATCTGCCCTTGATACAAAAATGCACCGAACACTGCTGCGTTTACAGCGCCCTCGATATCAGCGTCGTCCAACACGATGAATGGCGCCTTGCCTCCCAATTCAAGCAGGCAGCGCTTCAGATGGCTCGCGCACGTTTGCGCGATCACGCGGCCAACCTTGGTTGAGCCGGTGAAATTGACGCGCCGTACAGTGTCATGGGCAACCAGGGCTTCGGTGACCGCCGCAGCATCTTCAGGAGCACTGATCAGGAAGTTCAGAACACCCGCCGGCAAACCCGCTTCGTAAAATGCTTCGGCCAACAACGCGTGAGTGCGCGGACTGCTTTCGGAGCCCTTGAAGATCACGGTGTTACCGCATGCCAGCGGATACGCGATTGCCCGCGCGCCCAGAATCACAGGGCCGTTCCAAGGCACGATGGACAGCACCGTACCGACCGGTTGGCGCAGGGTCATGGACAACGCGCCCGGCTTGTCGGTGGGTATGGTTTCACCCTTGATCTGCGTGGTCATGGCCGCAGCTTCACGCAGCAGGTTTGCCGATGCGCCGACATTGAACTGCGCCCACAGTTGCGAAGCGCCGATTTCTTCAGCCATCGCAGAGCAGAAGTCTGCCATCTTGGCCTCCAGCGCATCGGCGGCTGCCAACAGAATACGACGGCGCTCAGTCGGCCCTGTACCAGACCAGGTCTGGAACGCGCGCTCTGACGACTGGGCTGCACGCAATGCGTCTTCAACACTGCAAGCGGCACCAACGCTAACGGTATGCGAACCGAGGGGATCAATGCGCTCGAACGTTTTACCGTCGGAAGCCGATTGCTTCTGGTTATCAATCACCAGTTGTACGGTCATGATAGGTACCTCTAAGTTACAAAAATAGAAATCAGCCTGCCGTTATTGCCGGCATGCGGAGAATCGGCTTGATGGTCACGCCGCGCTCGCTATCAGCCATGGCTTGGTTGACCTGATCGAATTCATAGAACTTGCAAAGCTTGTCGAAGGGGAACCGACCTTGCAGGTAGAGATCCACGAGCTTGGGAATGAACGCGTTGGCCACCACGTCGCCCTGGACGATCCCCATGATGCGTTTGCCAGGGATCATCACATCGTTGATGTTGAACGCGACTTCCGTGCCAAATTTGGTCGCACCCACGATGCCGCAGGTACCCAGCGTGGCCAAGGCATCGATGGCCTGGCGCAGTACCTCCGCGCGCCCGGAGCACTCCAGGCTGTAATTGGCACCGCCTGCGGTAATTTGCTGAATCCGCTCGACTGGATTCTCATCGCGGCTGTTGATCACGTGGGTCGCGCCGAGCTCCAGCGCCAGCTCTAGCCGGCTTGGGGTGACATCTACCGCGATGATGGTGGTCGCACCGGCAACCCGCGCTGCCATGACTGCGGCCAGCCCTACAGCGCCGGCACCGAAGGCGACAAAGCTGGAGCCGGCCTCGACCTTCAGAGCGTTCAGTACCGAACCTGCACCGGTCTGGATGCCGCACCCCAGCGGCCCCAGCAACTCCAAAGGAGCTTCTTTAGCGACTTTGACCACATTGCGTTCGTTGGCGATGGCATAGGTCGAGAAGGATGACTGGCCAAAGAAATGATCGTGTATCGGCGCGTGCGACTCGCAACTGCAGCTTGACGCACTGCCATCCAGGCGACCGCCACCAAAGTTCAGTGGGTGCATGTGAGTGCAGTGCGCCGGGTGCCCTGTCTCGCACGGCAGGCACAGGCCGCATGACATGTAGGTCATCACCACATGATCACCCGGTTTGACGGTGGTTACTGCAGAACCCACCGCATCCACTACCCCTGCCCCCTCGTGGCCGAGAATGATCGGCATGGGCGTGGGGAACAATTGATCGCGTACAACCATGTCGGTGTGACAGACCCCCGATGCCACAACACGCACACGTACTTCCGTGGGGCGTGGGGCTTCAAGCAACACATCTTCGACCTTCAGCGCAGCACCCGACTCACGCAGGACTGCTGCCTGTATACGCATCTTCTGCACATTATCGTGGGACATTTGCTTCTCCTCGAATCTCTCAATAGCCGGCGGCGCGCATCATGCGGATTGCAGGGCACGTGGTCGCTGGCTGCGCTCGGTCGCTTTCTGGCTCACGGCCAGGCGCAGGCAAAAATCGAAGGTCATTTCGGCGAAGCGCCCTTCCACCCCTCGTGCTTTCGAGCGGTCAGCGTCGTCGACGAACTGGATATCGCCAATCAGGCCGTCACGCGTTGCGTAGGCGAAGTCATCCCACAGGTACTTGTCGTTGGACAGATTGATCTGAGTCGTCAGGTGCTCGTACCCGGGCGCCGAGATGAAGAAATGCACGTGCGCCGGGCGCTGCCCGTGGCGGCCAAGCGCATTCAGGCATTCCTGAGTAGGGCCGGCTGGGTTGCAGCCGTACCCGGACGGTACGATGCTGCGCGCCCGATAGCGCCCTTGATCATCGGTAATGATCCGGCGGCGCAGGTTGTATTCGGACTGACTCTTGTCGAAGTAGGAGTAGTTCCCTTCTGTGTTGGCTTGCCAAAGATCGACGATTGCCCCTGCGATCGGCTTGCCCTGCAAGTCCACCACCTGCCCCTCCAGGAACATGACAGTCGCGCGGTCATCCTCGGTGCCATCATCCATGCGCGCGAATCCCTCGCACAGAGGGGCTCCCGCCACGTAGAGCGGGCCCTCAATGGTGCGCGGCGTACCGCCAGTGCGCCCCACGGCCTCATCTTTAGCGTCGGCCAGCAGATCGAGGAAGTGTTCGATGCCCAGGCCGGCGACGAGCAAGCCAGCTTCATTCTTGGCACCCAGGCGGTTCAGGTAGTCGACCGCGTTCCAGAATTCGTTTTCAGTGATTTCAAGATCTTCGATTAGTCGCGCGGCGTCCTGCAATACGCGCAGGATGATCTGCTTGCAGCGAGCGTCGCCTTTGTCTTGACCGAAGCCTGCGGCCTCGCGGAAAAAAGCTTGGATCTCAGGCAGGTTGGAAATAGTGATCGCCATGGTGATGCCACCTTCTTATATGTGTTCTGAGCGAGGCAAGGCGCCAGGCGCCCTGCTCAATCTATAAAGTCGAATCAGGCCGCTTGCGCACGCAGGCCCAACAATTCGCGAGCCTGCAGCAGGTCTTCCTGCATATCGTGGTTCCACAACCAGTCGAAGCGTTCAGCCAGCACTTTGCCAAGCCGCTCCTCGTCCGCCAGTACGGCCGGATCACGGAATTCGTAGAGTTCGCCCGCTTCAAACGACGTGCGCTGAACACGGCAGGCACGTGGGCGGCGGACCGCGTCGTATGCGTCAAGCACAGCCTGTGGGCGCTTATCCAGCACTTTCGGGTCTTCCAGTAAACGGGCGAGCAGCCAGGCATCCTCCAGCCCTTGCCCGGCACCGGCACCCTGGTGCGGCAACATGGCATGTGCAGCATCGCCGATCAGGCCAACACGCCCGTGAACGTAACCCGGAAGCTCTGCAAGATCATGCAGCGCCCACAAGGACGGAGTCGGAATGCATTCAAGGAGTACCTGAGCAGCATCGTCCCAGCCTTCGAACGCGGCCAGCATCTCGGCCTGCGTAGCATTGCGCACCCATGGGGTGTCGCTCGGCCATACCGGGTTGGGTTGACTACGATCGGAGATGAACGCAACGACGTTGATCAAGCGGCCCTGCTTAACGGGGAACGTCAGGATGTGGCCATCGAGCCCCAGATACATTTGAGGAACGTCGATCAGGTGCTCGTCGACACCACGTGCGCGGTAGGCTTCGCGCAACTGCTGGCTGTCGATCAGCCCGCGGTAGGCACAGGTGCCGCTGAATCGTGGCGAAGCCAGGGGCTGGTTCAAGCCTTGCAGTACATGGTCGCGGATCGATGACTTGATGCCATCGGCACCGATCAGCAAATCGCAACGATGCTCGCTACCATCGGTGAAGGTGACTCGAACCTGTTCGGCATCCTGCTCGACGCGCTGTGCTCGTTTCCCGAACTGGGCAATACCTTCGGGCAACTGGCTAGCGAGGGCGTCGAGAAAGTCGGCACGGTGCACCGACGACTGCCCTACACCTTCGGCAACGCTGCAACCGAGGTATTTGGCATCACGCCCATTGCGCCATTCGAACCAGATGTCCTGCCAAGGGGCAGGGTTGCTGTCGGCGATCTTGCCGTAAGGTTCGGCGATGCCGAGACCCGCGATGGCACGCACGGCGTTAGCGCCAAAGGACACGCCGGCGCCTACCTCACCGAAAGCGGGCGCGGCTTCGAACAGTTGCACATTCAGATGAGCATGACGGCACAAGTCCAGTGCCAGAGCCACGCCAGCGATACCACCACCGATAATCGAAACGTTCAGAGCAGAAGTAGAATTTTGCATAGCAAGGTACCCTTGGGGCTGATTGTTATTGGTGTTACCGGATCATTACCGTTGCACCGCCATTGATAAATACCGTCAAACCCATAAACAACATCACAGCCATGAATATTGGTCGTCAGCCGTCAGGACACAGTTTGTGGACTGATCTGTACGGGCGGGATTTCCTTGCGACGCTTCAGGAATACAAGTATCGCGGCGGCACCTATGACGCCGGGGATGGCAAAAAACAGGAAGCTGGCTTGTAGCGGCAGGCTGGAGCCATGCAATACACCGCCCAGTACCGGCCCGATAATTGCGCCAGTGCGCCCTATTCCCATTGCCCAGCCCAGCCCTGTGGACCGCACGTGGGGCGGGTAATACTGCACAGCGCAAGCATTGGCGAGGATCTGCGTGCCGATGGTGCAAGCGCCGGCAATAGCTATCAGCAGATAGAGCACAGCCAATGGCGCTTTGATTGCCAGCAGGCTCAATGACAACGCTCCGCAGGCGAAGAACAACAGCAACACCCTGGCGATGCCCACCCGGTCGCCGAGCCAGCCACCCGCGATGGCGCCTACAATGGCACCGCCATTGAGCACCAGCAGAAACGCCAGACTGGAATTGAGCCCATACCCTGCACTGCTCATGATCTTGGGCAACCATGAACTCAGTGCATAAACCATCAACAGGCAACAGAAGAACGCAACCCACAGGGCAAAGGTGCTGATCAAGCGGCCATCGCGAAAGAGCTCACCGATCGAAGCCGTGGCCCCCCGAGAAACCGCATGGACCAGTTGATCATCAGCTTCTGGCAGATAGCTTGGCGTGGTTAGGGCCAATACGGTTTTGGCCTGCTCGATCTGGCCGCTGCGCAGCAGGAAGTCCATCGACTCTGGCAACTGGCGAAGCAGCAGCGGGAGCATCAGCAGCGGGATCAAGGCCACATAGAACACCGCTTGCCAGCCCCACTGGGGAATGAACAGCATCCCCAGCCCAGCGGATAACATCCCGCCCAGCGAATACCCGCTGAACATGATTGCAACCAGGGTGCTGCGTGATTTCTTTGGGGCGTATTCATTCATCAGGGCGACGACATTCGGCATCACGCCGCCGATTCCCAGGCCCGCGATGAAGCGGCACAGCGCAAAGATTTCTGGGCTGGAGGCAAAACCGTTCAACGCGGTGACGCCGCTGAACAGCAGCACACAGATCATGATGGTCTTGCGACGGCCGATCCGGTCCGAGATCGACCCGAAGAACAAGGCGCCCAGCATCATCCCGACCAGTGCACAGCTTCCCAATGCGCCAGCCTGCAGCGAGCTGAGTCCCCATTCGGTCATGAGTGACGGCAACACTACACCGTAGATAACCAGGTCGTAGCCGTCGAAGATGATGATCAGCGCGCACCAGACCAGAACTCGCGCATGAAAGGCATTGAAACGTGCCCCGTCGATCAGGGCCGAAACGTCGATTGTTCGCATGGCATTGCTCATTCTTGTAATTGTTATGGTGGGTTGCACACCCTTTTTGCGCCCCTCAACCGTTGGCGTGCATGCCAACAGGCTGTGAGGCGCTTGGGGTCATCATGACCAAGCCGGCAGAGGTCTCACATGCCGCAAAACGAATACCGAGTATTTCCATCCTGAATATTGGTTACCGCTTCACACAGCGGAAGCCGATATGGGAACTGGTGGTATCCGTCGCCTGGGGTGAGCGTGCCGGGGGTCGGTAGCGCTGACAGTAATTGGGGGCGCAGAGGTGCGAACCGCCCTTGAGCACTTTCATCTGCGCCGCGCTCCTTGCATTCGCGCAACAAGATTTGCGCGGGCTCGCATGCGATGGCTGAAACACGGTGGTGGTCCACTCCCACACGTTGCCAATCATGTCGTACAGCCCATACCCGTTCGCTGGGAACGCACCCACGGGTGAGGTACGGCTGTAGCCATCGGTTTGCAGGTTTTCAGCCGGGAAATTGCCCTGCCAGGTGTTGGCCATGTGCTTGCCCTCTGGCACCAGATGGTGCCCCCAGACAAACTCGCGCTGCTGAGTGCCGCCCCAGGCGGCGTACTCCCATTCAGGCTCCCCAGGCAGGTCACAACCTGCCCATTGCGCATAGGCCAAGGCATCCTCCAGGCCCACATGCACGACAGGATGCTGAGCCATCCCCTGCAGGTCCGACCCTGGCCCAAGCGGATGGCGCCAATCGGCACCCGGCACCAGCGCCCACCATCGGCTCACATCATCCAGTGACACAGCCCCCGATGGCGGTGTGAATACCAGCGACGCGGGCCGCAGGTGCGACTGGGCCACTCCAGGATAGTCCCGTGGATCAAGGGGGCGCTCGGCCTGCGTGACGTAGCCTGTTCGGGCGACGAACCTGGCGAACATTGCATTGGTGACGGGCGTACTCTGGATCCAGAAGCCTGCCACCTCCTCCCAATGCGCCGGTGCTTCCTCGGGGTAATGGCTGTCCGAGCCCATGAGGAAGCGACCAGGCTCGATCCACACCCAGTCAGCCTCTTGCTGCTCAGGTTCAAAGCGGCTGTTTGTCGGCAGTTTCATAGTGCTTTATCTCGTTCCCGAAACGGATTTTCTTGGCCAACTGCTCATCCCAGTTGATGCCGTTGCGGGCTTGGCATTCCTGCCACTGGCTCAGCATCTTTTGAGTGACCTGCGGATGTTGAACGGCCAGGTCGAGTCTTTCGGTCGGGTCCTTGCGGATATCGAACAACTCCCATTTACCAGGCCCCCAAGGCGTGTTGCTGAACGTCATCTTCCAGTCGCCTTGCAGCAGCGACACGCGACCGAACAACTCGGTGCACTGCAATTGGTCGGCCGGGTGGACAGCCGGGTGCGCGCCCTTGAGGAATGCCACCGCCGAGGTGCCTTGCATCTTCTCGATGGCACTGTCACGAACGGCGGGATGCTCCACCTTGGCCAGCTCCAGGAAGGTGGGTGCCAGGTCCTTCACGCTGACGTAAGCATCAGAGATTTCACCGTGGCGCATGCCCGGCCCGGCAATGAACGCGGCAGTGCGAATGCCGCCTTCGTATGTGAAGGCTTTATACATCCTGAAGGGTGTGGAGCTCACGCGAGCCCAGTTGGGCCCATAACCGGCGAACGACCCTGGCTTGCCAATGTTCTCAAGCGAGTTGTCAAAGTTATCGGCGATCCACTTGGCGTTATTGGGTGTGACATCCTCAGGGTTGCTGCCCTCCGCGCCGTTGTCCGAGAAGAATACGAACACGGTATTGTCATATTGCCCCGTTGCCTTCAGATGCTTGACCAACTTACCGACATTGTCGTCAAGGTTAGTGATCATGGCCGCGTAGATTTCCATCCTGCGCGCCTCGAGCGCTCGCTCGCGGGGCGACAATTGCTCCCAGGTTGGCCATACACCAGGGCCTGGATTGATTTGTACATCCGCGGCCACCAGCCCCATTGCTTTCATCCGCTTGAGGCGCGCCTCGGCAACATTTACATAGCCTTTATCGTAGAACCCGCGATAGCGCTCCAGATAGGCTGTGGGTACCTGCAACGGCCAGTGAGGCGCGGTATACGCCAGATAGGCGAAGAAAGGTTTGCCGGTGGAGGCGCCAATCTGCTCGATTGCCGTACGGGTGAAATAGTCTGACGAGAAACCGAAGTCTTTCGGAAGGTCGATGTTTTCGCCATTGAGGCGATAGGTTGCCTTGGGGTTGCGGTCAGTGGTGCCACCTTGCGTGAAGTGATCAGCGGATCCTTCGATCAAGGCAAATGATTGGTCGAAGCCACGGGCCTTGGGGCTGAGCTCCGGCGTTTTGCCCAGATGCCACTTGCCAACCATCAGGGTGCGGTAGCCATTGGCCTGAAGCAGCTTGGGGAAGGCGACCACCCGATCAGTCAGATACCCTTCGTAACCACGCTTGCCGACCTGTTCAGGTAACACCAGCTCAGCCATGGTTCCAACCCCGGCGATATGATTGTCAGTGCCACTCATGAGCATGGACCGGGTGGGCGAACACGTGGGCGCGGTATGGTAATTGCTCAACGTCACCCCCTGGCGTGCAATGGCGTCGAGGTTGGGTGTCTGAATCTCACTGCCAAAAGCACTCAGATCCGAGTAGCCCATATCGTCCGCGACGATCAGCACGATGTTGGGGCGGCTGGTCTTGTCTATCGAAGCGGCGTGAGCACTAGGTTGCGACAGCCAGCTCAAGCCAGCAGCCAAGGCAGCAGCACAGATCAGATTCGGTTTACGCATATCAAACATCGCGAACTCCATTGTTATTGTTTGACGACGCCAGTTGGCGGATCAGAAAACGAATTGGGTGTAGACGCCGAAGTAATCGCTGTCCTTGCCGCCGATATCCTCCAGGGCCTCCCCCGCCTGCACATGCGTGTACATCGCGTGAACCGTGGTGAAACGGTTGATACGCCAGTCGAGCATGATGTTGGTATTGGTCGCGACGTGCCGCGCGTTACCTTGATTAGCCGCGTATGGCGCACTGGTGGGGAGGTAGTAGATGCCATCATCCGTACTTTGACGCATGAGGTAGTCGACGTTCATTTCAAGCTTAAGGTCCTGGGAAAACTTGACCGATGCCACCGGCGCGATGTTGATCATGTTGGTCGCGGTGAACCAGTTGGCATCCGTATAAACCAGGCCTGATGCCAATGCGGGTGCCACGAAGTCGCCGAGGGTGTTGTCGTTCGGGTCATCATCGCCACTGAATGCATTGGCTCGAAACCCCAGGCGGGGCGTCAGTGCAACTTCATTGAAGGTATACCCGCCCTGCGTCATCAGCCCCCAGGCGCGGATGCTTTGACCGCCGCTGGTCCCACCCTGGGCCACGGCCTCGATGTCGTAATCCCACGAGGATGACTGGCGGTACAGGCGAACCCCGTAGCTGTTGCGCCGCTCATTGCCGGAAACACTGGTGTACACCGCGTTATCTCGGCCGTAGGTGTATGCGAACACATCGACATTGCTGTCCAGCGGATGCCATACCCCAGTGCCATAAATCCCCGAGAAATCCTGCGCCTTGTCGCGCTGGTCATCGAATTTCAAAGGGTCGATCTGGGTCGGGCTGACCGAGAATAGCTCCCATCGGGTCTTGGCCGGCGTTAGCCAGGACAGTTTGATACCGTCGTAGGTGTAGCGCACGTTGGCGCCTTCGCGCAGCCCGGCAAGGCGTACGCTGCCCATCGGCATGACGAACCGACCGCCACGCAGCGAAGCTATGCCATAGGCGTCATCACCTGCGGTGTACTCGACGAACATTTGCTGGATATCGGTCTTGTCTCGGTTGAAACGGCTTACACGCTCGGAAAAGAATTCGCGGTTGTCGCCAAGTTCAGTGAACACACGCAAGCCATTGCTCAGATTCAGATCTGCACTGAGCCTGAGGCGCTGTTGCAGCATGCTGTTCGGGTTCGAACGGCCGCCAACCCCGAGCAGCGCGTGCTGATAGTCCTGGTACTGGTAGCGAATTTCACCACCAATGGAGAGGTAGTCACGGGCATCGCCGGACAGGGGAATGTATCGGACTGAACCGAGAAAATCCTTGCTGCGGATAGCCTCGTCCGCCAGGTATATCGGATTGTCCGCCCATGCAATTGTTGCAGCAGGCGGTAATTTGAGCTCGTTTGTACCCTGCGCGAGCGCCAGGGATGCTGAGCTGAGCAAGCATGAATACAGCAAGGGCTTGGATACGCTTTTCATGTGCAGCCTTTTTATTTTTGTTTTTTGATTAAGGAGCTGAATCCTTTCTACGCCGACATCTGCGTAATCCTTCGCATCGGCCAAGGGTGAGGCAGGGTATCCAGCCATGAGGGCTATACCGCCATTCACTTGCCCTGCTTTGTGCCTGCGGCGCACGTCGCGGAAACGCTCGAGGTAAGGTTCGCCATAAAGGGATCAATACTCATCGAATCTTGTTTCGTGTACGGTAGGATCGACCCGTTGTATTCATTGAGTCCAATATCCTTTCCATCTCGAACCATGCTCAGGAGGTATTGTGGAGCTCAGGCATATTCGCTATTTTCAGGCCGTTGCGCAGACACTGAATTTCACGCGTGCTGCAGAGCGCCTGAACATCGCCCAGCCACCCCTGAGTCGGCAGATTCAACAGTTGGAAGAGCATTTGGGCGCAACATTGCTGGAACGCAGTCGACCGCTGCAGTTGACTGAAGCCGGCCGCTTTTTTTACGAGCAGAGCGACACCTTGCTCAAACAGCTTAAGCAGCTATGCGAAAACACCCGACGCATAGCCCAAGGTCAACGCCAATGGCTTGGCATAGGCTTCGCGCCGTCAACACTCTATGCCGTGCTGCCGGAACTGATCAGGGAACTTCGGCGCGATGCAGACCTGGAATTGGGGCTGCAAGAGATGACCACGTTGCAGCAGATCGAGGCGCTCAAGAGCGGGCGCATCGATATTGGCTTTGGCCGAATTCATTTCGACGACCCGGCTATCCATCAGCAAGTTTTGCGTGAGGACCCATTGGTCGCTGTGCTGCCCGTTGGGCATCACTTGATAGGCCAACCGATAACGCTGGAACGTTTGTCAAAGGAACGCTTTGTACTTTACCCGGCCAACCCTCGGCCCAGTTACGCCGACCATGTCCTGGCGCTGTTCGCCAACCATGGCATGGGCATACAGGTATCCCAATGGGCCAACGAGTTGCAGACCGCCTTGGGTCTTGTCGCGGCAGGGCTTGGCATTACCCTCGTTCCCGCCTCGGTCCAGCAGCAGCATCGCGCCGACTTGACCTATGCATGGCTGGAAGAAAGCGAGGCCGTCTCCCCGATCATTCTCAGTCGTCGAGCCAGTGACATCAGCCCGATTACTCAGCGTTGCCTGGCAATCATCTCGATCATCAATCGATAAGCTCTGAAGAGGCATCATGGAATTACGCGACCTGGACCTGAACCTGCTACTGGTGTTCAACCAGCTGCTGATCGACCGCAAGGTGTCCACCGCAGCAGAGAACCTTGACCTGACCCAGCCTGCGATGAGCAATGCACTCAAACGGCTGCGCACGGCGCTGCAAGATGAGTTGTTCGTTCGCACCTATCAGGGTATGGAGCCCACGCCCTATGCGCTGCAGTTGGCTGAACCGGTCACACTCGCCATTCAGACGCTGCGAGATGCACTGGGTCGACAGGATGTGTTCGACCCCCTCACGTGCAATCGGCGCTTCACCATGGCCATGACCGACATCGGCGAAATCTACTTCATGCCTAAACTGATGGACGCTTTGGCGGAGCTCGCACCAGGCTGCACGATCAGCACACTGCGCAATACCGCAGATACCTTGGCCGAGGGTTTGCAAAACGGCACCATAGACTTGGCCGTCGGCCTGCTGCCTCATTTGCAAGCAGGTTTCTTCCAGCGTCGCCTCTTCCATCATCGCTACGTGTGCCTGTGCCGTGCAGGTCACCCCGCCACACAAGAACCATTGACCGTGGAGCGTTTCACTCGCTATGACCACGTCAAGGTCGTTGCCGCCAATACCGGCCATGGGGAAGTCGACGCTTTTTATGCCAGAGCAGGCGTGGTCCGCAACGTTCGCCTGGAAGTGCCGCACTTCGTCGCAGTAGGCCACATACTGCAGCGAACCGACCTGCTTGCGACCGTGCCCGAGCGCTTCGCGACAAGCTGTGAAGAGCCTTTCAATCTATGTATATTGCCGCCCCCGGTTGAACTGCCGAACATCGAAATCAACCTCTTCTGGCATGCCCGTTTCAACAAGGACCCCGCCAATCGCTGGCTGCGACAGTTGATGTTCGACCTGTTCTCGGATCAGGAAATACCCACCCGGTAGCCAAGGCTGGCGTGACGCTTCACAAGCGCCCTGAACACCCTTGCCTCATTCCCTTGCACAGGAGCTATGTCTTGACCGACCCGCGTACCCCGGTAGTAGTTGAAGACCTTGATGCGTTGATCAAAGTGTTGGCACATCCGATCCGTCGCCAGATTCTCACGTGGCTAAAACAGCCTGCGCTGCACTTTCCTGACCAGTCCTATGGCCACGCATTCGGTGTCTGTGCGCAACAGATCTTTCAGCGTTGTGATCTCGCGAAATCAACCATGTCGACTCATTTGGCGCAGTTGCAGGACGTGGGTCTGCTACTGGTTAATCAGCAAGGAAGAAGCAAATTCTTCAGCCGTAACGAAGCGCTGATCCAAAGCATGTTGAAGGCCCTGCAAGACACCTTGTAATCGCACTGCCTGCCTTGACTTAGCCGCGGTCCGCCGGAAGGCGTGCGACCATGAAGTCGACAAAGGCCTTGATCTTGGGTAACGGCTGACGGCTCGACGGCCACAAAATGGTGAAACTGCGCCGGTCTGATACATACGCTTCCAGCAAAGATATCAAGCGCCCCCCAGCAAGCGCGTCAACCAAAATGAAGTCGGGGAGGCAAGCGATCCCCTGCCCGGCTTCAGCCATTGCCATCAAAGGGTCGATGGCATTGGCAACGGCACTTTGAGGGAGGTCCAGATGCACAGGCTTGCCGTCTTCAGTCAACGGCCAGGCATCCAGCTTGCCGCTTGAGGGATAGCGGTAGTGTAAACACGCGTGGCTTGCCAGGTCATAGGGGTGCTTCGGCGTTCCACGTTGCTCCAGATATTCTGGGGTGGCGACAATGCGATGGCTGAACCCTTGCAGCCTGCGCATCATCAACCTGGAATCTTCCACTTCACCGATGCGCATGACCGCATCAAACCCCTCCTCGATCACATTCACCAGACGATCACTAAAATCCATTTCCAGTTCCACGGCCGGGTAGGTCTGTTGAAATGCAATCAAATGGGGCATCAGGCGCATACCCAACTGCGGCAAGCTGAGCCGCAACTTTCCTTGCGGTTTGGCCGCCGCTTGATGCAGCTCACGCTCAGCTACTTCCAGTTCGGCAAAGATTCGGTGGCAGCGCTCCAGAAACAGCGCGCCTTCAGGCGTGAGGGTGATGGCTCGGGTAGAGCGATGAAACAGCCGAACGCCCAGCCGCTCTTCCAAACGGGCTACGGCTTTGCCAATAGCGGATGAGGACACCTCCAGACGCCGTCCCGCCTCTGTGAAACTGCGGGCTTCTGCAGCATGGACAAACGCCCCCAAGGCACCCAACTGGTCCATCATTGCAGGCATGACTAGATCCAAATATTCCGGAATGATCGGAATTGTAGCTTATTTTTCTCGCAGGATTTCCTCTTTATAGTCGTTCAAACGCTGTGATCGAGCAGTGATGATGCGCTCGATCGAATCGACGAGGTAAAGATGAGCTTTAAACAGTCCTACGCCGCTTTGCCGGACGAGCTGTCCAGCCATCGGGGCTTTGCAAGAGTATTTCGCCCCGGGCACCTGACGTTCGGCTTCATTGCACCCTTGGAAAGCTACCCTGATACGCCTGGCCCAACCTTGGCCGACCACACGGCTATGGCTCGAAAAGTCGATGAGGCGGGATTCTCGGCCATCTGGCTGAGGGACGTGCCTTTCTACGACCCGCATTTCGGTGATGTCGCACAGGTGCTGGATCCACTGGTGTACGCGGGGTATCTCGCCGCAGTCACGCGCAATATAGCGATCGGCACTGCCGGTATAGTGCTGCCCCTACGTGATCCACTCATCGTGGCAAAACAGGCTGCAAGCGTCGATCAGCTCCTGGGAGGGCGCTTGATTCTTGGCCTCGCAGGGGGCGATCGGCCCATCGAATATCCGGCATTCGGCGTTGAATTCGATAGCCGCGCCGATCGCTTCCGTGATGCCCTCGCGGTACTCAGGGCGGCCACTGAACAGGATTGGCCCACCTTTTCTTCACTGTTCCACGGGCAGCTTACTGGCAACCTCGACCTGATACCCAAACCACTGGCGCCGCGGCTGCCAACGCTGGTTGTGGGCATGGCCGGACAAACGCCCGCATGGATTGCCGAACACACTGACGGCATGATCGGCTACCTCAATGATCCCATCCGCGTCCCGAGCATCGTCTCCCAGTGGCACCAGGCCTCTGCCGGTAAACCGTTCAAACCGTACGGCTACGGCACCTTCTTCGACCTTGATCCAGAACCGAATGCCCCTCTGCAGCAAGGGCGGGTGATGCGCGCCGGCCGCAATACCCTCATCGATTTATGGTTGCGTCAGCAGGACCAAGGCGTTTCGCATGTTGCACTGAATTTCAAGCCGCAACGCCGCCCAGCCTCCGAAGTCATCGATGAGCTTGGTGAGTACGTGCTTCCGCATTTTCCTAGCCATGTACCGGCAGGCGTATAGCCCATCCCCACGGAGTTTTCACGATGCAACACGCTGTCCATGCGATGGATTTCATCTTTCAGACCAAGCTGGGGACTTACCCGCTGGCGGTGCAATGCGAAATGCTCGCCTCACTGGGTTACCAAGGTATCACCGTGTCTTCCTGGAGTTCTGAACTCAGGGACTTGCCAAAGGTGAAGCGCGAGTGGGGTCTTGATGTAGGCGCCATCTATGCGATCTACCGCCAAGGCTTGGAGGCACGTTTGATCAACCTGTTCGAGACACTGGAGGGTTGTAGCTCGGTAGAACTGGCGCTGCACTCCGGTGACCGCGTGCAGGACCACGACCTGCGCATGCTCGACCAGCTGCTGCCTATCTGCGAGCGACGCGGCATCCAGATCGCGCTGTATCCGCATATTCGCTATGGCATGCAGACCACTCAGGAGGCCGTGGACCTCTGTGAGCGTTTCGATCATCCCAACCTGGGTATCGTCTTCAACGGATATCACTGGTATGCCTGCCAGGAAGGGGCGCTGGAGCAGCGGCTGGATGCGGTGATGCCCTGGCTGCGCCAAGTGAACATCGCGGGTTGCCGCCTGTCCCCGCTTGGCTGGGGTGGCGCGGCAACCATCGAGCCGCTGGACGAAGGGGAAATGGACAACTTCGTGTTGCTCGGCGCGCTGGAGCGCCGTGGATACGAGGGGCGCTATGGGTTCCTCGGGTGGGAAAGCATGGGCGGCGACGTACACGGTAACCTGCAGCGTTCGCTTACGGCCTTCCGCTCAATGGAGGAGCGCCTGGCACGTAACCCGCACTGGGCACTCATGACCGATCTCCCACGATGATTCGGCGGTAACCGATGAACCCTATGAACAACCCCATCCACGCGCTGGACTCGTTTTTCTACACCTCATTGGGGGTCTACAGTTTCCAGTCGCAATGCGAGATGGTCGCTGAAGTCGGCTATGACGCCATAACCGTGGCGGCCTGGAGCGGACATCCCCTCACGGATTTGAAACTGCTGCCGCAGGTGAAGGAAAAACATGGGCTGGATGTAGCAGCCCTGTACCTGGTACTGCATGAAGGACGCAATGATCATCTGGTCAGGCAGATCATCGAGTCGGTCGAAGGCGTGGAACTCATCGAACTGGCGGTTCAAACCTCTGTCAACGGCGTCAAGGCAATCCTGCAGTCCATCGAGCGGTTGCTACCCATTGTCGAGCGCCGAGGGCTGAAGCTTGCGCTTTACCCACATCGCAACCATGTCACCGAAACCACATCCCATGTCGTGGAGATTTGTCGATTTTTCGATCACCCTCGACTCGGTGCGGTGTTCAACGGCTACCACTGGTATGCCAGCCAGGAAGGTGACCTGCAAGGGCGTCTGGACGCCATGAAGCCGTGGCTGATGCAAGTCACCACTTCAGGCTCGACCCTTTCACAGCTGGGTTGGGGTGGCGTTGCGACCATGGAGCCGCCAGACCGAGGCGAGCTGGACAATTTCGCGTTGCTCGGCGCCCTTCAGCGCATGGGCTACGAGGGCCGGATCGGCCTGCTGGGCTGGGATTACTGCGGTGATGTCTATCTCAAGCTTCAGCGATCGCTCAACGCCATGCGCGGCATCCAGCAACGACTGGCAGAACACCCTACCTGGGCAGACATCCCGCTTGCTCGCTAACGCTCTGGGTGCTGCGCAACGAAGCCCGGCGCCCTCCTTCTACCAGGAGCTCACATGACTGCACTTTCAGTACTTGATTTGATGATGATCGGGGAAGGCAACACCTTTTCCGATACGCTCGAAGGCGCCCGGTTGCTGGCCCGGCATGTCGAGCAGCACGGCTATCGTCGTTACTGGATCGCTGAGCATCACGATCTGCCCGGCATCGGCTCGATGGCCACGCCGTTGATCATCCAGCACCTGGCTGCATCGACATCGACACTGCGCGTCGGCGCCGGGGGCATCATGTTGCCCAATCATTCGCCACTGATCGTCGCCGAGCAGTTCGGCACGCTGCATACGTTGTTCCCTGACCGCATCGACCTGGGTGTGGGCCGTGCTCCTGGCAGTGGCGGCCCGACCATTCGCGCCATCCGCGGCGTGGCGCAAGAACGCGACTTTGCCCAGGATGTTTCCCGGCTGATCAATTACTTGCAAAACAACGGACGCGAGCCGGTCCGGGCCCTTCCAGGGCGCCACGACGTACCGGTATGGGTGCTGGGTTCTGGCCTGCAGGGCGCAGATCTGGCTGCCAGAATGGGGCTTCCTTACGCATTCGCTTCGCACTTCGCACCGCAAATGCTGATGCAGGCAATCGAGCATTACCGTACGAGCTTCCGCCCCTCGGAGTGCCTTGCCAAACCCTACGTAATGGCAGGCGTGAACGTGATTGCAGCCCCCACACGGGCCGAAGCGCATTGGCTGGCAAGCTCGCACCAGCAATGGGTCGTTAAGCTGCACGCTGGGCGGGCCGGGTTGTTGCCACTGCCCGAAGAAGGGTATCTGGACAAGATTTCCAACTTCGACCGCGAAGGTTTGAACCAGGCCATGGCCTGTTCCGCGATCGGGGATATTGCCGACGTCGGCACCTGGCTTCGTCAGTTCATCGCCACCACGCAAGTCGATGAGCTGATGATTGATGCGCGAATCCATGACCCTGTCGCACGCTGCCGATCCTATCAGTTAGCTGCAGAGTCCATTGCAGACCTGCTCAACGATTGATAACCCAGGTCCGGAGCGAGAGTGATCCCGCTCCGACGTGCATTCAGACAATGTCGTCAACCACCCCGCCATCCACACGAAGTGCAGCGCCGCTGGTCGCTGAAGCCAGTGTCGAACAGACGTAGACCACCATGTTGGCAACCTCGTCCACCGTTGCTGCACGCTGAATCAAAGACGTGGGCCGATGCGCCATGACGAATTCGGCCGCCAGCGCCTCGACAGTTTTACCTGTGCGCGCGCGCTCTTCTTCCAGCATCTGCGCCAGCCCATCGGAAAGCGTCGGGCCAGGCAACACACTGTTTACCGTAATGCCGCTACCCGCCAATCGCTTTGCCAGCCCGCGAGAAAGTGCCAATTGGGCCGTTTTCGAGACCCCGTAATGAACCATGTCTGCCGGAATATTGCGCGCGGACTCCGAAGCGATGAACACCACCCTCCCCCAGCCACGTGCCTGCATTGCCGGCACCAGTGCGCGGCTCAAGCGAACCCCCGACATCACATTGGTTTGCCAGTATTCATCCCAGCAGGCGTCGTCGGTTTCAAAAAAGTCCCGAACACCATAGATGCCGGCATTGTTTACCAAGATATCGATATGTGGCAGGGCGTCGATGAGCTGCTCAACCCCGTCGGCAGTACCTAGATCAGCCACCATCGTAACGATGCTTGCGCTTGGCGCCACCGCCAACAGCTCGGCCTTCGCCTTGGCCACTGATGCCTCACTGCGCCCATTGATGACCACTTGAGCGCCAGTGCTAACCAGGCCTTTGGCAATAGCCAGACCAATCCCACCAGTCGATGCGGTCACTAGTGCGGTCTTACCGTCGAGTCGAATATGCATAACGCGTTCTTACTCCAGATTGAAGATGCACACGCCGCCCGATGTTGACTACCAGGGAAGACGTGCATAGATGACCCCATCCTAATGTAGAGCTTGACGTTGTTAAACCAGGTATAAATCCAAAATTGGTAGCCTTGTATTCTACTTGGTTAGCGTTCAGTCGATCCAAGGCGGTGAAGCAAAGCGGTCTGACAGAAAATTGATAAGCGCTCGAACTTTGGGGGCCAGATGTTTGCGTGTGGGGTAGACAATGTAGACACCCAGCTCAATGGACCGGTACTCAGGTAACAGCTCCACCAGCAGGCCCGTGCGCAGGTCTTCACTGACCATGAAGCTCGGCTGCAGCGAGATACCGCCCCCGCCCACTGTGATGCTGCGGCACGTATCGCCATTGTTGCAACGCACCGTCGAGCGAGTGCGAACGCTCTCAGGGCCAGAGGGCCCTGTAAAATGCCACTCATTGCCGCTCGAGAAATTCGTGTAGGCGACTGCACCGTGTTGTTCCAGGTCCGACAGCGTGGTTATTGGCGGGTTGGCAGACAGGTAATCGGGGGAAGCGCACAGTCGCATCCGTGTACTGGCAAGCCGCCGGCCAACAAGCGATGAGCTTTCCATGCGGGCAATGCGGACAGCGGCATCGAAGCCCTCGTCAACCAAGTCGACTTGCCTGTCGTTGAGGCTGATATCCAACTCGATCTTTGGATACAGCCGCATGAAGTCAGCCCAGACCGGCGCAAGGTGAAGCACCCCAAAGCTCACGGGCGCATTGACACGCAGTACCCCTGCAGGTTCAGGCGAGGCTGAGGTCACTGCCTCTTCTGCCTGGTCCATCAATGCCAGCACTTCCCGGGCCTGGTGATAGAACTGTCGCCCTTCGTCCGTCAACGACAGCCGCCGGGTCGTGCGCTGAATCAACCGCACCCCAAGGCGCTCTTCCAACGCGTTGACATGGCGCGACACTGCAGCCTTGGACATATCCAGCGGTTCTGCAGCGCCGATGAAACTGCTTTTGTCCACGACAGTGCAGAACACCTGCATCTCAAGTGCGCGATCCATTTTTATCTCACTAAGTGGAACGGTAAGTCACATTTAAGTGAGTTTATCCCAAAAATCAAATCTATAGACTGTGCTCATCGGCCTTGTCCAGGCAGATCGAACGCACCAATAACTTAATTTAGAAAGCGGATAACCATCATGATCGATACCCGTACCGCCCCCTACGCCGCCCTTGCCATGCGACTGGCCCTGGGCATCATGTTCATTGCACATGGCCTTACCAAGGTCTTCGTTTTCACACCTGCCGGTACTGCTGGCTTCTTCGAGTCAATTGGCTTCCCGGGCTTTCTGGCTTACCCGGTCATGGCATTCGAAGTCATTGGCGGTTTGATGCTGGTGCTGGGTGTGTATGCTCGTTGGGTGGCTGCGATTGCCGTGATTCAGCTGTTCGTCGCCGCGACCGTCCATTTTGGTAATGGCTGGAGCTTCACCAATGCTAACGGCGGCTGGGAATACCCGGTTTTCCTGACCATCAGTGCGCTGGTCGTGGCGCTTCTGGGTGAAGGTCCCTTCGCAGCCAAACCTGGCGTCAAAGTGTGAGCTTACTGCTAGCTCAAAGCTCCCTCAATTAGCCCTTTTTGCCCGGCCAGATGCTCGCTCCCGTTTCGCTGGCCGGGATTTTCATGCCTCGCTACCCCGCCTCGGCCTAGGTAGAATTAATTTCTACAAATCTCGGATATTTAAGCCATTTATCGCTTTCAATTTCTACATTACGATAAATGCATCGCTTGATTCGAGAGCAGACATCACTTGCCTCTTCTGCTGACGTAGCGCCTGCTCTCTTGCCGTCAGCCCATGCTTTGAGGCATCCGCCTAATCATTACTCAAGAGGGTCGTTCACATGCCTGTAGTACGTGTCAGCTGGTTCGAAGGTAAAGATCATGCGCAAAAAGCCACAGTTGCCGCAGATATTACCGAGACGATCGTAAAAAACACCGGCACTCCCGCCGAGTACATCTATGTCATCTTCGAAGATGTCAAACCTTCCGATTGGGCGGGTGCCGGCAAGTTGTTTGGGGAAAATCCCGAAAACACTTGAGCCCTGGGACCAGCCTCGCGCCGTTGCCCCGTCGCGGCGCGCTTCTTTTAATGTCAGATCACCTCGGGTACATCCTATGCATCCCTACATTTCCTGCCTGTTTACACTCGCTGTCAAACCGCACGACTTTGCAGAATTCAAAGCGCTGATCAGCCAGATCGTAGCGGTCACTCAACAAGAGCCTGGCACGCTGGTTTATGAGTACAGCGTGAATGAAGACGCCAGCACCGTCCATATTCTCGAGCGTTACAACGCCGACGCAGTCGTTAGTCATGTAGACACCACCTTCGCTCCTTTCGGCGCGCGTTTCCTGGAGTTGTGCACGGTGAAAGGGCTGGTCGTCTACGGCACGCCAGATGCTGAAATCCGCAAGCGCCTCGACCCGTTCGGCGCCGTGTACATGACACCATTCGACGGTTTCAGCCGTTAATCGATTTATTCAAGGAGTTCTTCATGTCGACGATTGTTCAAGCCATCAGGTCGCGCACGTCCGTCAATCAGTACGACACCGAGCGTCGCCTGACTGACCAAGAGATCGCCAACCTGGTTGAACTGGCGACACTCGCACCCTCGGCGTTCAATTCGCAGAACTGGCGATTCCTGGCGGTGCGAAGCCCAGAAGAAAAAGCCCGACTGCTGCCGTTGGCCTTTGGTCAGCAAAAGGTAGTGGACGCGGCTGTAACGTTCATCGTGTGCGGCACGCTCGCGCCCCACAAGTCGTTGCCGCATGCCCTGGAGCCCGCGCGCACTGCTGGCATCATCGACCAGTCGGTCTATGACATGTGGGTACAGGCTGCTACTGGCATGTACCAGGACAACCTGCAACTGCAACGTGACGAGGCGATTCGCTCGGGTTCGCTCGCCGCTATGACGTTGATGCTGGCAGCTCAGGGTCAAGGGCTGGCGTCGACCCCGATGATTGGTTTCGATGCCTCCGAGGTTGCCAAAGCATTCGGCCTCACCGCGAATGATGTCCCCGTGATGCTGGTCACCGTAGGTTATCCGGGCGCCTCAAACTGGCCTCAGAAACCCCGCAAGGCGGTGCAAGAGGTTCTGGAACTGGTTTGACCGTCGCGCCCCTCTATGTCGTCGGTAGGGGGGCAACCCGATATGCCTAGAGGCGTCCATCTACATGCCCCTGTGAGGACTATCTTGAATTTCCCCATCGACAGGCAATCGCTCCAATCACTCGTTGGAGACGACTTCTACTTTCCACACCAAATCGTCGGCCAGCCTCTGCGCCCTGCTGATTTTCAAGCGCTGACGATCAGCAGTTTTTGTACCAGTGACGATGTGCATCTGAGCTACTGGGAAGCCGGTAGCGGCCGCCCCTTGATCTTCATACCGGGATGGTCGGCGAACGGCGCGCTGTATTTCCACCTCATGCACATCCTCAGCAAGCATTACCACGTGTATGTACTGGACGTCCGTAACCAGGGCCTTTCGCAGCGCGTCGCCTACGGTACACGCATTTCCCGCTTCGCCATGGATGTGAAAGAACTTGCCGAGCATTTGAACATCGCCCAGGCAGATTACTGCGGCTGGTCCATGGGGGCCTCCGTGATGTGGGCCTACATCGACCTGTTTGGCACCCAAGGCATTCGTACCCTGAGCATCATTGACCAGGCGCCTTCGATCTACTGCCATGCGGACTGGTCGGAGCACGAGCGTCTTGAGGCTGGCGCATTCACCAGCTCCGTTGAACGCATGATCGCGTCGTATACGAGCATGACCCCAACCAACCAGCTGGTTTCGGCCAATCATGTGTTCGAGCGCGCCATGGCACTTGATTCGCCCTATTATCACAATGCAATGAGCCTGGTAGAGGCAGTCGTCGAAGACGACATGGCATTCACCGGACTCGTACTCTTCGACCATGCCACCAATGATTGGCGCGATGTCATTCGTACAAAAATAGATGTACCGACTGCAGTATTCTCAGGTGAGTACAGTGATTGGCTGGAAAGCCAGCGATGGATGTGCAGCGTCATCCCGGATTCAGTACTGCATGTCTATACCAAAGCCGAGCACGGCGACCATTTTCTGGCCTTCAAGAACCCTGAGAAATTCAGCGCGGATCTGCACGCTTTCATAGCAGGCGCATCCTGATGGATGAGGTTCGTAACCTTACTATCTTGCCAGCTTAAACGAGAACTGAGTCTCCGCGATCGACTGCCTGACTACCCCGAAAAGCCAAGACCTGAAGTCTTGGCTTTTCTATTTCGGCCGCTACCAATAATCTCACAAAACGAGATTATTAATCACAATTTGGCTTATTTATCTCATTTTTCTAGCCTATAGAATGGGCTCATCGAAAACGCAAACCAACGATGAGAGGTAGCTATGAAAATCACAGTAATTGGCACCGGCAACATGGGTTCGGGTTTTGCCAAACAACTCTCCAAGGCAGGTCATACCGTGCGCGTGACCGGTCGTGATCTCGCCAAGGCCCAAGCACTGGCAGCGCTGCATTCTAATGTCACTGCGTACGCTGCATCCGAGGCCTTGGGCGACAGCGATGCCGTGATCATTGCGACGGCCTATGACGATGCAGTTACCGCCTTGCGAGGTTTGGGCGACGTGACCGGAAAGGTGGTCATCGATATCACCAACCCACTGAGCGCTGACTACATGTCGCTGACTATTGGCCACTCCACTAGCGCTGCTGAAGAAATTGCCAAGGCCGTGCCACAAGCGCACGTCGTTAAAGCCTTCAACACCCTGTTCGCCCAAGTGCTCGCTGACGGCCCTGAGTTTGCCGACAACCAGCGCGGTACCGTGTTTATTGCAGCCGACCATGAGCGCGCCAAACAAACCACCGTGGCACTGGCCCAAAGCATGGGCTGGAACACCACTGACGCCGGTGGGCTGATCAATGCGCGGTATCTGGAGCCACTGGCCGGGTTCAACATCTATCTCGGCTATGGCGCAGGTATGGGGACGTCGATTGCCCCAGTGTGGTTGAGCAAGTAATCGTTTTTTGAGGATATCCCATGAACACGTCTTTACCTGTTCTCTTTGTGTCTCATGGTGCTCCCATGTTCGCAATCGAGCCCGGCCAAGCTGGTGAACAACTGGCCAAGCTCGGTCGCGAGCTGACGCAACCTCGGGCCATTGTGGTCATCTCGCCGCACTGGATGACCCGCGGCGAAGTCTGCGTCACGGCGAGCCCTCATCCGGAAACCATCCATGATTTCGGTGGTTTCCCAGACGCGCTGTACGAGCTGCAGTATCCAGCACCCGGTGCACCGCCTCTGGCACAGGAGATCGTGGACCTTTTGAACGATGCCGGCTGGAAGGCACGGTTGGATGCCCGCCGCGGGCTTGATCACGGCGCATGGGTACCACTTCTATACCTTGCGCCCGAAGCGTCCACGCCCGTGATCCAGGTCTCCATGCCGATGCCAATTGATACTCATAGCGCGTTGAGGCTGGGCCAGGCATTGAAGCCCCTGCGCGACATGAACGTGTTGATCGTCGCGTCGGGCAGCCTGACCCATAACCTTTACGAATTCAGGGGTGCAAGTACTCACGGCGAGGCGTACGTCAAGCAATTTGCAGCCTGGACAGCGCAGGCACTTACGGCTGGAGATACCGCACAAGTTCTGGATTATCGGCGCTTGGCACCTGCCGCCGAGCGGGCACATCCCACCGACGAGCACTTCCTGCCATTGCTCATTGCCTTAGGCGCTGCGGGGGAAACCTACCAGACACGGGTTCTGGAGGGTGGCATCACCTACGGTGTACTGGCGATGGACAGTTATCTTTTCAACTCGGTGGCAAAAGCGCGCACCGAGCCGACTCAGTTCAACAGAGGCAATGCCAACAATGCGTGACACTACGTTCTCCGACCCCGCTCGCGAACCGGGTACGGGTCTGATTTTCCGTAAGGCGTGTACCGCTTCGGCGCCTAAAGGACGCCTTATCCTGCTGCACGGCGTTGGTTCCAACGAAGCCAATCTGGCGAGTCTGGCCGCCTCGCTGCCCGAAGAGCTCGAAGTGATTCTGCTTCGTGGTCCTTTGCAGCTCAGCCCCCAAGGATTTGCCTGGTTCCAGGTTACGTTTACCAACGACGGCCCCTCGTACAATGAAGTGCAGGCTGAGACGAGCCGTCAACTTCTCCTGCGCTTCATTGATGCCCTCCCCGCGTTGCCGACGGTGATTGCCGGCTTCAGCCAGGGCGGCATCATGAGTGCCAGCGTTGCCCTCACCGAGCCTGAACGGGTGGCAGGCTTTGCGATTCTTAGCGGCCGTATGCTGCGTGAGCTGGCTCCCATCATCGCCGAACCGTATCGTCGCACACATCTGCGCGCATTCATTGCCCACGGCCACGACGACAACGTGCTGCCGGAGCGCTGGGCGAAAGAAGCTGACGCCTGGCTGAGCACGCTTGGGGTCGCCCACGAAACGCACTACTACAACATGGGTCACGAAATCGTTGCGCTAGAGCTGGCTGACTTCTCGCAATGGCTGGACAAAACCTTTGCACTCCCCCCTGGGCGTTGAGCACTCAGGTATCCTCTTGGGTAGCACTTTCGTCTACCTGGTAAGTCTGCATGACTGACGACACGTTCAGCGGAATCAACATATTCCTGGTAACAGCACGCTCAGCGACCTTCACCGAAGCCGCTGAGCGCTTGGGGCTCTCGAAATCTGCAGTTGGCAAAGCCATTGCCAGGCTGGAAGAGCGGCTAGGGACGAGTCTGTTCTATCGATCCACGCGGAAACTGTCCCTCTCGCCTGATGGCGAAGCCTACTTTGCCGTCTGGTCATCGGCGCTGGAGGAGATACGTTCAACCGAGAGCAGTTTTGGCAGTCAGCTGGGTGTTCCAGCAGGTCGGCTTAGGGTGGACATGCCCGTGGCGTTCGGCAAACAAGTGGTGCTGCCCGTATTGCTGAGCATGAGTCGCCGCTTCCCGCAGTTGCAGTTGACCTTGACCTTCAGCGATCAGTTGGTGGACCTGACGGACGAGGGAATCGACCTGGCCATCCGATTCGGCAGCGTCGACAGCGTGCCAGGTTTGGTCGCGCGGCGCTTGACCTCACACCGCTGGGTAACCTGCGCGTCCCCGGAATATCTCGCCGAATTCGGTTGTCCCAAGACACTCGAAGACATGGCCGGCCACCGCGCCATCGTTGGCTATCGTCGTGGCGGCTTGTTGCCGTGGAAGATGACCAAGGCGGGCCAGCCTATGAAGTATTCGCCGCCTGCGACATACCAGTTCGATGACGCAGAGGCCATGATCGCGGCAGCCGTGGCTGGCTTGGGGATTTGCCAGATGCCCATCTGCCTGCTGGAACAATCGATCGCGAAGGGCGCACTCGTGCCGGTGCTGCAGGACTATGAGCCGGAGCCTGTCGAGGTTCATGCACTATGGTCCAGAAGCAATCATCTACGACCTAAGATTCGTTGTTTGGTCGATGAGCTACTGAGCCTTTTTGCAGCATCGCCCAACCCAGCGTCACTCCGTTGATGGCCCATCACCGGACAGGTTAGGAACAAGCACCTGAGCATCGATGCTCTTGATAGCGGTAGATAAATCCTTGAGCATGTCGGCGCCTGGGGACACTGACTCAGGCTCGCTAACCACGCATGAGTAAGGACCCGACTGCCCGTGAAATTTCATCAAATAAAAGCATTGGTAGCTGTTCACCAAACCGGCAGCCTTAGCGAGGCATCTCAAGCGCTGCATGTGACGCAGCCTGCATTGAGCCGTTCGATCAAGGAACTGGAGGGCGAGCTCGGTCTATCGCTCATGCAACGGTCGCACAAAGGCATGACCCTTACCGATGAGGGAAGGCGCCTAATTCGCCATGCGCAGTCCTCCATGGAGAGCTTGCGTCGGCTGCAATTGGAAGCTGAGAACATCAAGGATATGCAGGTCGGTGAAGTCACCGTTGGCGTAACTTCCTTGACGGCCGTGTTGAAAGGGATGGGTGAAAGTATCACTGCCTTCCAGATACGTAACCCGAGAGTGCGCATAAGGCTGATAGAACTACGCCCCTACCAGATCATCCAGCAGATACGCGACGGCACGCTGGATTTCGCCATCACTTCGCAACAGCACACGCAGCGGCTCAACCTGGATTGGGAATCGCTGAGCCGGATGCCCGGTTTGGTCGTCTGCCGAAAAACCCATCCACTCAGGGCTGCACGCTCGCTGCGCCACCTGCTTCAGGCCAGTTGGGTCAGCCTCGATGCGATCCACGATCACTCTTCGCAGTTCTACCAGATGTTCGAAGACAACCACATTCAACCGCCTGCGCGCATAACCGAGTGCTCGTCGGTGCTCCTGGCGCTTCATCTACTCCATCACTCCGACGCGTTCATGACATTGAGCGAAGCGGGTCTGGACAACATGCTCACTCAGGGGTTGAGCAATGAACTGGTTCAGGTTCGGGTAGAGGAAAGCATTCCTGAGTACCCCATTTATCTGGTCTGTACTGACCGCCACTCGCTGACCACCTCAGCCCGCGACCTCTACTACGAGGTCCGTGCATCGTTAAGCACGAGTGAGCCTCTGCGCACCTGAGTATTCATACCGTTGGTGGATAGAACGCAGGATCAGCCATAGAAATATCGCAAGGGCTTGCGATTTGGTTAAGGGCCTTGAGAGTCATCTGAAAGGTGTACGTGTAGGGGCTCTTACAGCATCGTTGCGTCAGATTTTTCCGTATTAGCCGCTTGAGGCGGGCGCAAAAAGTGCATCTGTGCGGTTATCGAACCATTGGGCTCAGTTTCAGTGCGCTTGGCTCCGGCAAACACTACAGGGATTAACCATCGGTTAAGTCGCGCCTAAAAGCGTAAGTGCCAGGCAGTAAAAATTAAATGATAGTCGGGGTACACCAGAACAAGACGGGACCACCCTGATGTCCACTCTCCCTGCACCCGCTTTCACTTGCGACCCCGCTACCGCCCGCTCAGCGTCGAAAAAGGCCACCGTTGCGTGCGCCCTGGGCAACGCGTTGGAAATGTATGACTTCACCATTTACAGTTTTTTTGCTGTGGTGATCGCTAGAAACTTCTTCCCCGCGCAATCAGAAATGGCCTCGTTACTGTTGTCGCTGACAACCTTTGGCGTGGGCTTCCTGATGCGGCCCGTCGGGGCGGTGGTGATCGGCCGGTTCGCCGATCGGCATGGCCGCAAAGCAGCGCTTAGCTTGACCATCGGACTGATGACTCTGGGCACAGCGATGATCGCGTTTGCCCCGACGTACCACCAGATTGGCGTGGCGGGTACGTTGATACTCATCGTAGGCCGGTTGACGCAAGGGTTCTCAGCGGGTGGAGAAATTGGTACCGCATCAGTATTCCTCATGGAATCCAGCAGCACCGCCAATCGCTGTCAGAATGTTAGTTGGCAGGCTGCAAGCCAAGGCTATGCCGCATTGGTTGGGGCTGGCGCCGGGCTTCTATTGAGCACGCTCTTGACCGCAGAAGATCTCGAGCAATGGGGCTGGCGTATCCCGTTCATGCTGGGTCTGCTTATCGGACCGGTTGGTTGGTATATCCGCCGCTGCTTGCCTGAAACGCATGAATCGCAACCCGAGGCCAGCGAAGGACTCTGGCGTGATCATTTCGACCTGCGTCACACGCTGCTCGCCATTGGCCTCATGGCCAGCGCGACCATCAGCATTTACCTGTTCATTTTCTACATGCCGGCCTATCTGACCTCTGCGCTCGGCTACCCACAGCGCAGTGCCCTCGCTGTTGCTTGTGTTGCCAGCGCATGCTTGGCGGTGATCACCCCCTTGGCAGGACGATTTGCCGACCGCCACGTTCTGCGCAAAAAGCTGCTGTTCTGGACCATTGCGTTGCCAGTAGTGCTCGCGGGTCCGGCCCTGTACGTACTGAGCCTGAGTACCAACCTGTTCCTGGCGATGTTGGTGATCGCAATTCTGGTTTTGCCTGGCTGCATCGGCTCAGGGGCGTTCTTCGCCTTGATCATGGAGGGTTTTCCCAAACCATCGCGCGCCCTCGGTACGGCCGTTAGCTACAGCTTCGGTGTGACCCTGTTCGGTGGCTTCTCCCCTTTGATCGCTACATGGCTTACCGGCGCACTGGAAAGCCCGCTGGCGCCAGCGCTCTATCTACTCGCAGGCGGCGTCATAAGCCTGCTGTGTCTGGCGCTTTATCCTGAAAACCCTGGAAGGGACTAACCCATGAACGCGGTTACAGAAATCAATCCGACCTCCGAGGTACAAGCCTTCGTCAACCTTCGTCGTCAGATTCATATGATGCCAGAGCTGGGTGGCGAGACGCCTGCCACGGCAGCGCTGGTCGCCGAAAAACTGGCCTCTTGGGGTTACGAAGTTCATCGCGGCATCGGCGGGCATGGGCTGGTCGGGGTGCTGCGTAAGGGAAGCAGCCCACGCAGCATCGGCTTGCGTGCCGACATGGATGCGCTCCCCATGCAGGAAGAAAACCGCTTTGCACACGCAAGCCAGATAGCGGGTCGCATGCATGCCTGTGGCCATGATGGCCACACCGCCATTCTGCTTGCGGCAGCTTGGCGGCTCGCCGACTCTGTGGATTTTGATGGCACCCTCAATCTGATTTTCCAGCCAGATGAAGAAGGACTATGCGGCGCGAAAAAGATGATGGAAGACGGATTGTTTACACGTTTTCCATGTGATGCCATCTTCGCCCTTCATAACCTACCCGGTATTCCCGTCGGTACAGCGGTTGTACAAACAGGGCCTACCATGGCGGCCTCACAGCAGATAAGCATTGAAATTCAAGGGCGTGGTGGCCATGGTGCCATGCCTGAACGCAGCGTCGATCCCTTCCCGGTCATCGCCAGCCTCATCAATGCCATACAAACCATCAAGTCGCGCAACCTGGCGGTCGATGAACATGCCGTCATCAGTATCGGGATGGTAAAGGCGGGCACTGTTTACAACATCATTCCGGATACAGCTTCGATGTTGTTAAGCGTGCGAACCGACACACCGGAAACAGAGCAGAAGATCAATCGCAGGCTGGAAGAAATTGTGCGTGGACACGAGCAGCTGTACGGCGTGACCATAAATCTGCGAACCGTCCAACTGGCGCCGGCGCTGGTTAACAGTACGCTCGAAACGCAGAAGGTCCGCCAGTGCCTTGAGCCTCTATTCGCCCCAGGCACCCTGCTCTCGCAAGGTAAAAAAATCATGGCCACGGAGGATTTCGCGTGGATGTTGGCCCGAGTTCCGGGTTGCTATTTTTTCCTGGGCAATGGCGAGGGTGAGTTTCACGGCTGCTCAGTCCATAACCCGCATTATGACTTCAATGATGAACTGATTCGTTTGGGGTCGGATTGTTGGGTCAAGATTGTGCAAGGGTACCTGAGCTGATCTGTCACGGATGCTCCCCCAAGCTTTCGCTCAGGGGGAGCACTCTGACGAGTGCAATTGGCACTGATCGGTCTACGTGCACATTTCAACGCCCAAGCCCCACATGTCCATGTGCGCATTCAGCTCCTGGCATGTTCAGAATCTGAACACTGCCGAAAGGATTGTGTCCCAGGAAGTGGTGTAACTCATCATGGCTCTGCCCACTGAGTTTGCCGTTTAGTTGATCACGGCCGACAGCTTGGCCTGTGGATTATCGCTGACCGCTTCGAAGGCCTCCAACTGCATGTAGCGTCTTTGCAGGCACCACTCGTCGTTCTGCTCCAGCAGCATCGCGCCTACCAGCCGTGTGATGGCCGGATCGTTGGGAAAAATCCCCACGACATCGGTGCGGCGTTTGATTTCAGCGTTGAGCCGTTCAAGCGGGTTGGTGCTGTGTAACTGCTGTCGGTGGGCTTTTGGAAACGCCATGTGAGCCAGCACTTCATCCTCGCAGCCGTCCATGAGTGTCGCGATCTTGGGGTATTTTTCGCGCAGTTGATCAGCGACCAAACGCCATTGCTGATGGCATTCGGCACGGCTGTCCTGGGCGAAGACCGTGCGCAGCAGCGCCGCTACCATGGTGCGCTGGCCCTTGCCGACATGGGCCATGGCGTTGCGCATGAAGTGCACACGGCAGCGCTGCCAAGTCGCGTTGAAGACCTTAGAAACAGCTGCCTTCAGGCCTTCGTGAGCATCGGAAATGACCAGCTTCACGCCCCTCAGACCTCGGCGCATGAGGCTGCGCAGGAAGTCTGTCCAGAACGGCTCGGCCTCAGACGGGCCGACCCGCATGCCCAGCACTTCGCGACCACCGTCAGTGTTTACGGCCACGGCAATTATTACGGCGACCGAGACGATCCGCCCGGCCTCCCGCACCTTGACCTAGGTGGCATCAATCCAGAGATAGGGCCAGTCACCTTCAAGCGGGCGATCAAGGAACGCGTGAACGCGTTCGTCAATCTCGCATGCCAGCCGTGACACCTGGCTTTTGGAAATGCCGGTCATGCCCATGGCCTTCACCAGCTCGTCCACCGAGCGTGTTGACACGCCTTGGATGTAAGCCTCCTGAATGACCGCCGCCATGGCCTTTTCGGCGGTGCGTCGAGGTTCGAGGAAGCCAGGAAAGTAGCTGCCTTGGCGCAGCTTGGGGATCTTCAGGTCGACGTCGCCGGCGCGGGTTTGCCAAAGGCGGTCACGGTAGCCATTGCGGCTGTTTGTCCGGTCTGGGCTTTTGACATCGAAGCCAGCACCGCACAGGCCTTCGACGTCGAACTCCATCATGCGCTGGGCAACGAACTGGATCATTTGCTTGAGCAGATCAGCATCTGCCCCTTTCTCAACCAACTCGGTCAATGCGATAGTGGGCTTGGTCATCGTGGTTTCTCTGGTGAAGGTTAAGTCCGCAAACTCAACGTTAGCCAAGAACCACGATGACCATCCTCTTTCGCCCGCAGGGCGCCTTCGGCTGGTTCAGCTACACCACTTCCCGGGACACGATCTAACTCAAGATCCATGCATCGGCGTGCTGGTCTGACAAAGAAGCTGGCAGGCGCCAACGTTGCTGGCCTCAGTGCTTCTTCTCCCCTTCATTATTACGCGCTGTTTTCTGCGCGGTCGAATCATGATCGGTGCCTGATGAGCCATCCGGTCTATGTGCATCGTTGTCGCGTTCTTCTTCAACTTGGGATTTTGATGGGGCCTGTGGCCTATGCCCGGTGTCGGTGTGCTTTTTCATGGCTACCCTACCCTTATCTCTGTCATTCAAATAACACTTCGGAGCCCGGCGTGCTACCTAAATTGATGCTGACGCGGGCAATGAAGTTCAAGTCAAGAACCCAAGCGAAACTGCGCTGAACCGGTGAACCATTTACATAGCTGACACGTCCACCACAAAAGAACAACGAGTCGACATCAAAATGGCAAGTGATCCTCTACTGGCCGTGCTTGGCTACCTCAAAGACCACCATCTGGTACTTAGCACTGCCGAGTCCTGCACAGCAGGCTGCATGGTCGCTCTGCTAGCAGCATTCCCAGGTACGGGCGAGGTGCTCGAAAGCGGCTACGTAGTGTATTCCCCCTCCGCCAAGAAGCGTCTGCTAGGTGTAAGCGCGGAGACCATCGAACGATACGGGCTCACTAGCGAACCAGTCGCCTGGGAGATGGCTCTAGGGGCTTTGAAGGACAGCGATGCCAACGTCGTTATTGCAACTACCGGTGTAGCCGGGCCTAGCCCAGCATCTGGGGTTCTACCCGGCACGCTGTGCTTTGCCTGGGCATTTGCCGGGGAACCAATTGCCGTATTTACCCGTACCCAGCGTTTTTTTGGAGAGCGAGAGCAAGTCATGCATGACGGGGCCGTCTACGGACTGACCCGCCTGATCCATTATCACGAGCGCTGGCTTCGTGGGGAGCGCGCCTGAGGATTACGGCTATGGCGGATGATGAACTGGTGTCGAGACAGCAGCCTGTCCAGGAAGACATGACCATGCAGCAGCGCGTCTGGCGCTTCGAACGCGTGGGTTGGTACCTGTTGGTCGTCATTGTCTTACTTGGATTGGCCGGCGTATTCGGTAATGGCCCACTCAGCAATGCTCAGGTCACGAGCGCTGATGGCCGTCTGCATGTTGAGTATCAACGCCTGAGCCGCAGTGGCACAACTGACAGCTTGCGCATCACTGTACGCGGCAGCGCCCGAGAACCCATCATGGTGCAGCTAGATGGTTCACTACTGCGCGAAGCCAGCATCGAAACCTTACAACCTCAACCACAAGCCTCGCTCTCACAGGGCCAGGCCATCTTGCTGCAACTGGGAACCAGCGAGGATGGTATTGCCACGCTCTATCTGACCTTACGCAGCGAGTATGTTGGAACACTGGAATGCGCGGTGCGCGCAGGCCCATCCAGTGCAGTCCACTTCTCTACCTTCCTATTCCCTTAGGAACGAGTAATGGATTCAATCCTTCGCGCAGCAGGCATGTACATCGCCCTCATGCTGTTGTTTCGCGTTGCAGGCAGACGTTCCTTAGCTGACTTGACGACCTTTGATTTTGTGCTGCTGTTAATCATCGGCGAAGCGACCCAACAGGCTTTGCTGGGCGATGATTTTTCCTTCACCAATGCCATGTTGGTCATCGCGACGCTGATCGTCCTGGATGTCGGACTGTCGCTCGCGAAACTCAATTCCAAGCCTTTGGCGCGACTGCTGGACGGCCACGCTACGCTGGTCGTTGAGCATGGCCGTTTTCTGCACCACCGTATGCACCGAGCGCGGCTCACTGAAGACGATATTCTTGAATCTGCGCGCGATAGCCAAGGAATCGAAAAAGTGGAGCAGATCAAATTTGCCATTGTCGAGCGCAACGGCAAGATCTCGATCATTCCCAACGAGTGACATCCTCTAGGAGCCTCGGGCCGGCCACGGCGCCCCGCCTATTTAACTAAGGAGAATGGCGTGGTGAGGCTCAATTTTGGAGTAGGCATCAGACTCCGCTGGGTGGAGAGCCATTCTCGCATTTTGCTGGTGTCGAAGATCTGCCCCTGCTCCATCATCGGCAAAATGAGTGATTGGGACATGCGATAGCCTCCGCACTCCGAACAATGCCGCTCTTCCCACCCCGTCGCACATTCCTCGTTATCGTATGCGGAACCCAGTCCTCCAGAATGAACTCCAAATCCAAAGGGATCCGGATTACTCGCAAGCGCATTGACTGACGGAAAATGGCTCTAGGTTTATGGAAACGGTCTGGAATGGTTTGATGGAACATTGGATTGAGCTGCTGGAATGGCCAGCGATGGCGGTCACAGTACTGGCAGCCTGGTGTATTGGATCGCACCGCCCTAGGCGGCGCAAATTGGGCTTCTGTTGCTTTATCGCAAGCAACATTTTATGGACGGTCTGGGGATGGCATGCCCAAGCTTGGGCATTGATTGTGCTTCAAGTAGTGCTGTGTCTTATGAATTTTAGGGGTTGGAAGAAGAACACAGCAGCCGAGCTGCGGTCATGACCGTCCGGCTGTAATACCCCTTCTTATCGGCGGTATTGATAATCGAGTCTGCGCTTAGCCGCGTGTCGTACTCACCGGCCCTACTTCGAGCGCGATCGCTGCATAAAATCGGGCTTGCGACGCAAAGCCTCGCCGATTGTCGCAGTCAGCTCAGGAGTCCTTACTGCCTCTCGTTATCGAGCAGTGCGGCCGCTTCTCGCATGAAAATCTCCAAAGTTTTACTGCCAATTCCCTCAAAACTTAAAAGCCAGCGCTCGAATGTGGGCAGGTCAATGAGACCTTGGCGTAAGCCGATAAGCTGAGCATCCAGATGACTGGACAGCCCAGCCCCCAACGTATGCAGCCGTCTCGCAGTGGACTGGTCATATCTGGCATAACCAGCCTGGCCAAGCCATTCGACCAGCTGTTGGTGAGAGCATCGGGCAAGCTTGGCGGGTGTGTCCAGGCCATGCCGATCAACCAAGCTCCGATAGGTCTCCACCGCGACAGTTGAGCGAATCCTTTTACCGATGAGAAAGCTTGCGAGCAGCCACTTGTACAAACCGTGACTGCTCGTTTCGCTGAGCTCAATCCCAAGGTCCCTAGCGTTTACTGGGATCACCCCTTTGAACGCCTCGGATCAGCAGACCGCGGGTAGGTGCGTTCTTCTTCGAGGGTGCCATCCGCCTTGTGGATCTCTTCCGGGCCCTCAGTCTTAGGTTGCATAGCTACCTCCAGTGTGATCTGCCTGGCGCTACGCGCCACCTGCCCCTTCCGAAAACTTCTTAAAATCAACAGGGGTAGGTATGAACTCCGGCCCCTGCCCCGCTAACCTCCATCTCACCTCGGAAATGCCATAGCGCTCCGCCATAGGCCGGCTCACCAGCTTGATATTGTGCTGACCAAACCTCGGAATGATGCCGACACCGGCATCGCAGCTCGCCCAGTGCCAAGCATTAGCGTTATCCATCTTCTCGAGGCGGATGATGAATGTCCGATGATCGCCGTGCAGTTCATACTCGATCACGTACAGTTGAAGTGCTGACACAAGAATCCCTCCCTATAGTGCATGTCTTATGGAGGTATCGAATGTGAGAAAAATTCAGTTGAGAAGCGCAGCGGCTCGGTGCCGCCGTCTCTCTCAAACCTCATCGATGGCAGGCTCATCACGCTCAATCAATTCAGAACGTCGCATTTTCCGCGAAGCGGCCATTGCGCCAGCCCCGTCTGGGTAAAGTACCTTACAGAGCGCTTTCATCAACGCTCAGATAACGCTGCCTGAGATTGCCAAGAGAGCACAGAGCCATGATGAGCCACTGATACAGGGATTATATCTACCGTGCGTCCTCGCAGAAGCGGTGAATGTCCTGGCAAGCCGCACGCAGCGACTCGTCATCCAGCGCATAAGCAATGCGCAAATAGCCCGGTAGACCAAAAGCACTGCCCTGAACGACTGCAACATTGGCCTCCTCCAGCAACGCCAGGGCCACAGCCTCGTCATTGACCAGTTCGCGACCAGCGGATGAGCGCTTGCCGATCAGCCCAGAGCAGTCGGCAAAAGCGTAGAACGCCCCGCCTGGCACCTCGCAACTGATGCCCGGCGCCTGGTTGAGCAACTCGACCATGAAATCACGGCGCCGCTGGAATACTTCGCGGCTGTGGGCGATGAAGTCTTTCGGACCGTCCAGGGCTGCGATTGCAGCGTGCTGCGAGATGGAGCAAGCGCCCGAGGTCTGCTGACCCTGAAGCTTTTCCATCGCCTCAAGCAGCCAGCGAGGGCCGGTAGCGAACCCGATCCGCCAGCCCGTCATGGCGTAAGCCTTCGACACACCGTTCATGGTCAGTGTTCGTGCAGCCAGCCGTGGTTCGACCTGGACAAGCGTGAGGAAGTCACGGCCGTCAAAAAGCAGGTGCTCATAGATATCGTCCGCCAGAATCAGTACCTGCGGATGGGCCAGCAACACCTCAGCCAGAGCCTGCAATTCGTCGCGGTCGTACACGGCGCCCGTGGGGTTGGACGGTGAGTTCAGGATCAGCCAGCGGGTTTTCGGCCCGATGGCTTCGGCCAGCGCTTGCGGGGTCAGCTTGAAGCCCGACTCGGCGCCACAAGCGACGATCCGCGACTCGCCACCGCACAGTTCAACCATTTCTGGATAGCTGACCCAGTATGGCGCGGGGATCACAACCTCGTCGCCTTCGTTCAGGGTTGCGGCCAGGGCATTGAAGATGACCTGCTTGCCGCCACTGCACACCAGCGTGTCCTGCCAGCTGACATCAAGACCATTCTCACGCTGGTATTTACGTGCGATGGCTTCACGCAGCGTGCGAAGGCCGGCTACCTGGGTGTAACGGGTTTGGCCACTGTTGATCGCACTGATGGCCGCAGTACGGATGTGCTCCGGCGTATCGAAGTCGGGCTCCCCCGCGCAAAGCGATATGATCTTCGCGCCTTCTGCGCGGCGCGCAGCGACGCGGTCGATGATCTTGTAGGTCGCCGAAGGCTTGGCAGCCTCCAGGCGACGGTTCAGCGTTGCCAGGCTCACGCTTGCTCCTCCGGGTGGGAGAGGCCCATAAGGTCCATGGTGGTTTTGCCTTCGCGCAGCTTGCCCATGAATACCGCTTCTTTGTCCGCGCGCTTCTGCCCCTCCCGCAGGGTATGTTCAACGGCAGTGGCCGGAATGATGATCACACCATCCTCGTCCGCGACGACAAGATCGCCGGCGCTGACCTGCGCACCGCTGAAATCGAACGGCTTGCCGACGGAAGGCGTGGTTGCCTTGACGGTGCCTTTGACCGAGATGCCTCGCGCAAATACAGGGAAGCCATGTGCTTCGAGCGCAGCGATGTCGCGCACACCACCGTTGATCACCAGGCCAACGATGCCTGCCGCTTCCGCCGCCACCGTAAGCACCTCACCCCAATAGCCGGCCACGAAGTCGGCGCTATCACAGACCAGCACGCTACCGCGCGGCGCTTTGGCAACAGCCAGATGCAGACCCAGGTTGTCACCTGGCGAGCACTGCAGCGGGTAAGCCGGCGCGGCGATGAATGCGCCTTTCCAGACAGCGCGAATCTCGCGGTCGACCGCGCATGGCAGCCCGGACGCCTCGTACAGGGTGGAGCTGCCGAGGACCTTTGCAATGTTCTGGTAATCGTGTGGAAGGCTCATGATTGCTTGCTCTGAAGGGAGTGGTAACCGAGGGCGGCACGGGCTTCTTTGAGGCTCTTGCCAGCCGCAATCTGTTCGCGGATCTGCGTTTCAACGTGTTCGATGCGACGTGCCGTTTCAGCAACTTCCTGGGCACGGTCACGCGGTACAATGACGACACCATTGGCGTCAGCGACGACGATGTCCCGGGCACAAACCCGGGCATGGCCAACCGACACCGGCTGGTTGACGGCCACCACCTCGACGCGGTCCTTGCCGGTACGCATGAAGCGGCCTTTGCTGTACAGCGGGTAGCCTTCGCCCAGCGCCTTGTTCACATCGCGGCAGACACCATCAATGACCGTGCCGGCAATACCGCGGGCCAGGGCGTACTGGGTCATGATGTCGCCCCACACCGTGCAATCGGTACGGCCTTCGTTGGCGATGACCACAACGTCGCCTGGTGCTACTTCATCAATGAAGTCACCCACGGTGCCTGGCGGTGTGCTGGCACTGACATACTGGACAGTGAAGGCCGGGCCGACCACGACCTGGCTATAGTTGGCCAGCGGCGCGATACCAAAGGCCTGGCCGGGAAGGCCCAGCTTGTCCATCGCGTCGGACACCCCCGGGGTATCCAGGCCTTCGAACAAGGCGACCAGGTCTTTATCAGAAAGGCTCATATCAGTGCTCCACCTTGATGGCTTCGAATTGGGTGTCGTGCATCACTTCCTCGACCGAACGGCCTGCGCGGACGGCGTCCACCATGCCGGCCTGGCGACGGTCGATACGCTCGGCCAGGTCAAGCACCTTCTCGATGGCACCGGCCGGGACGAAAACGGTGCCGCATGCGTCGGCAATCACGTAGTCGCCTTCATCCACGTCAACGCCGGCCATGCGAATGGTGACGGCCGCGTCGATCTGGATGAGCCTGTTGCGCGCGCTGATCATGGTCACGCCACGGCCGTAGACCGGGTAACCGATGTCGGCGCTGCCGCAGATGTCGCGGCTGAAGCCATCGATGATCGAGCCACGGATGCCTTTGCGCCGGGCGGCGTTGGCCAGGATGTCACCCCAGCTGGAAATACCGTCAACGCCACCCGCAATCACCAGCACGCGGTCATCGGTGGTGATCTGTTCGATGACTGGGGTAATCAGGTGAACGGTGGGTGCCACGTCCTGCTTTGGCCCCAACTGCACGGTGCTGGCTCGGCCAACAATCTTCGGGCAGTTCCAGAGCGGCATCAGGCCGTTGGTGGCTCCAGGCAGTTGGAGGAAGTCCAGCGCGTCCGACACCGTATTGGTATCGAGCACAGCCAAGCGCTCAAGCGGGGCTTTCAAGCTCATCGGTTGCAGGCCTCTTGTAAGTGAGGCTTGAGTATCTGCGCGGGCATTTGATACGTATATTACGAAGAAGCTAAGCTTGTCATACCCCAAACCTATGGAAGAATGCCGTGATCAACTTTCGATTGATACGTCACCTGTGGCTGTTCCTGGCCGTTGCCGAGGACCAGAACTTCAGCCGCGCGGCCAAGCGGCTAGGCATGTCACAGCCGCCGTTGACCGAGCAGATCCAGGCGCTTGAACAGTCCCTTCGCATTCAACTGTTCACCCGCTCTCGCCGTGGCGCTCAGCTCACTGCCGCCGGGGCTGCAATCCTCCCCGCTGTGCGAAAGTTTGCTGATCAGCTGGAGCGACTGGAGTTGGCGGTTCACGAGGCAGTGGCAGGGCACGCCGGCGTGGTGACCATCGGGGCGATCACCTCGGCCATGATCGATGTGCTGCCCCAGCTGATCGAGCGGTTCAAGCAAGACCACCCGTTGGTCACGGTTTCGGTTCGAGAGATCGATAGCGCGGAGGCGATACCCGCGCTTGAGGCCGGCGATATCGACATCGCCTTTGCACGCCTTGAAGGCAACCTCGGCCGGCATCTGCAGTCCATGCCGCTGTCAGAGGATCGCCTGGCAGTCGCGATGCCCAAGGACCACCCATTGGCCGCCAGTGAAGCCATTGAGCTCAAGACACTTGCCGATGAAACCCTGGTGATGGCCTCACGAGACGTCAGCCCGGTGTATTTCGACTACCTGGTGGGGCTATGCAAGGCCAGCGGCTTCGCGCCGCGTATCGTGCATCAGGTCCGCTCTGTCACGGCGCAGGTGGCGTTCGTCAGTTGTGGCCAGGGCATCGCTTTGGTGCCCACCTCCATGGACAAGCTTGCTCCCGAAAATGTTTTGGTGCGGCCGTTGCAGCCAGAAGTGAAGGTTGTCACCACCGCCATGGCATGGCACGGCGTAAACGGTAACCCCTTGGTGGATGCGATGATTGACCAGGCCAAGCAGGTTTTTGCGTCATAGGCTGAGCATATGACAGGGTTCGCGGCTTCGTATTTTACAAAATTCAGGGTGGGCCCGACATTGGGGCCTCTGTAAAAGGAGTTCCCACCGTGGCAAACCCTGCTCGCTTCACTCACGAGAAACTGCCGTTGAACATCGACGGCGTACTGCTGGATCTGGCGGTGATCCATCGTTCCGGCCCCAAGGCACCTATCCTCTTCCTGCATGGGTTCGGTTCTACCAAAGAAGACTATGCCGACATCACGCTGCAGCCCGCATTCGAAGGTCATCCCTTCATTGCCTACGATGCGCCTGGTTGCGGAGAAACCGAATGCGCCGACCTCGCCCGCATCAACATCCCCTTGCTGGTGAAGACTGCCCAGGCTGTACTTGCACACTTTGGCGTCGACAGATTCCATCTGGTTGGCCACTCCATGGGCGGCCTGACCGGGCTGATGCTCGCTGATGCCGCTCCAGACCGAGTGCTGAGTTTCGTCGACATCGAGGGCAATATTGCGCCCGAAGATTGCTTCCTCAGCCGGCAGATCCACGATCACTCGCGCGAAGACGATTTGCGCTTTTTCCACGACTTCATCGAGCGCACCCGGCTTGCCGCTAATCCTGCCAGCGCACTCTATGCGGCCAGCCTGGCGCACAAGGTACGTACCGGGGCGGTGCGCGGCATCTTCGAGTCCATGGTTGAGCTGTCAGATAACGGCGGTCTGATGGAGAAGCTCCTGGCGTTACCCTTCCCGCGCCAGTACATGTACGGCGCAACCAACGCCCACCTTTCCTATCTGGACGACATCGCTGCCCAGGGGGTGCAACTGGCTTGCATCCCTGATTGTGGCCACTTCCCGATGTACTCCAACCCGGCGCTGATGTGGCAGCACATCAAGGCACTGCAAGACCGCGCCTGACCCCGTTCACCGGCTCCAACCCCTACACGGCTGCTTGCGGCCGTGTGTACCCGCACACCCAGTCATAATAACAATGAGGTTGCGTCATGCTCGAAGCCATCAATGGCTTTCTTTCGGGAAAGCTGCTTATCGTCCTGGTCGTCGGCCTGGGCGCTTATTTCACCGTCAAGACACGGTTTGTGCAGCTGCGCTATTTCCTGCACATGTTCAAGGTGTTCAAGGACAGCCTTACCCGCAGTTCGACTCAAATCAGTTCTTTCCAGGCCCTCATGCTCAGCCTGGCCGGCCGTGTCGGGGCGGGCAACATCGCCGGCGTCGGCGTGGCTGTAACCTTGGGCGGTCCTGGTGCGGTGTTCTGGATGTGGGTTACCGCACTGGTCGGGATGGCCACCACATTGTTCGAATGCAGCCTGGCGCAGTTGTACAAGCGCCACAACGGTAGCGGCCAGTTTCATGGCGGCCCGTCGTTCTATATCGAATACGGGCTGAACAAGCGTTGGCTGGGCGTTGTTATGGCGGTACTGCTGATCGTCACGTTCGGTTTTTCCTTCAATGGCCTGCAGTCACACGCAGTGACCCACTCTTTGCAGAATGCATTTGGCGTTGACCCAGCCTATTCCGGCATCGCCCTGGCCGCGGTGCTAGCGCTGGTGTTCGTGGGCGGCATCAAACGCATCGCCAGGGTGGCAGACCTGTTGGTACCGGTGAAAACGCTGGCCTACATAGCGGTCACCGTGTACGTCATTGTGCTGCAATTTGATCACGTGCCCCTGATGCTGGTGACCATCGTGAAAAGCGCGTTCGGGCTCGATCAAGCCTTTGGTGGCCTGATCGGCAGCGCAATCGTGATGGGTGTGAAGCGTGGCGTATTCGCCAACGAAGCTGGCCTGGGCAGTGCGCCAAACGTCGCCGCGGTGGCCGAAGTTCGGCACCCTGTCTCACAAGGTGTCGTGCAGGCGTTCAGCGTGTTTTTCGACACATTCATCATCTGCACCTGCACCGCTTTGCTGATCTTGTTGTCGGGCTTCTATACCGCTGGTTTCGCGGGTGACGGCATCGTGCTGACGCAGAACTCGCTTGCCGCAGTGGTCGGTGACTGGGGCCGCATCTTCATCAGCGTTGCACTTGCGTTGTTCGTGTTCACCTCGATTCTCTACAACTACTACCTGGGCGAAAACAACCTGAGGTTTATTCTGGGCAAGAACCGCAAGGCACTGCTGAGCTATCGCGCGCTGGTGCTGGCCTTGATTCTCTGGGGCTCGGTTCAGGACCTGTCCACGGTGTTTGCCTTCGCCGACATCACCATGACCCTTTCAGCGCTGGTGAACCTCATCGCCCTGGTCCTGCTATGCCGAGTCGGCCTGCGACTGCTCGCAGATTACGACGCACAGCGCAAAGCCGGAGTTGCCGAGCCGGTTCTCACCGCCAGTGCCTTCCAGGACCTCAACATAGACAGGACCATCTGGGGCAATGCTCCAGAGCAGGTCGCAAAAGATCAGGGCTTGGGTGTGCTCGAGCCTGAACCACCAAAAACATCCTGATTGGCAGGAAGCCCAGGCAACCGTAGTGGTTGCCTGGGCTTGGTGTCAGCTTCGTGCATTCGAATAATGGGTACCGGGCCGCAAGCCCGTGTTTTCTTCCACAGCCCCCGTTCCGTCGAGATAACCGTGCTTGCGTAGATCGGGCATGAGCACTGCGGCAATCAGGGTGATGACGCTCATCGCCGCCACGTAGTAGTAGAAGTACGACTCCACGCCCGCGCCACGCAAGGACAGCGCCACGTACTCGGCAGTACCGCCACACAGCGCGTTGCCCAAGGCATAGGGCAGCCCTACGCCCAGCGCGCGGACCGTGGCGGGGTACAGGTCCGCCTTCAGCACGCCGGTGACCGGCGTATAGAACGCAGCAATCAGGAGGCCCAGCATGACCAGCGCGAAGGCTTCGTACGGGTTGTTGACGGTCTTGAGACCCGTGAGCAACGGTACGATCAACAGGCTCGACAGCAAGCCGAAGGCAATCATGCTGTTTCGCGAACCAATCCTGTCAGCCATCATTCCAAACACCGGCTGAAGGCACATGAACACCACCAGCGCGGCTGTCATGATGAAGCTCACCGTCGACGGATCGAAGCCCGCCGAAACCACCAGGTATTTCTGCATGTAGGTGGAGAATGTATAGAAGTGCAACGAGCAACCGGCAGTGATGGCAATCGTCAGCAGCACGGCTTTCTTGTGCTTCATCAGCGCTTTTATCGAGCCCGCTTCCTTGTGTTTGGCGCCTTGGTGACTTGCCGTTTCAAGCATCGAGCGGCGAAGGTAGACCACCACCAGCGCACTTACTGCACCAATGAAGAATGGAATCCTCCAGCCCCAGGCCTTGAGTTCTTCGATGGGCAGTAGGTTCTGCAGCACAACCACAGTCAGCAACGCCAGCAGTTGCCCGGCAATGATAGTGAAGTACTGGAACGAGCCAAAGAAGCAGCGCTTGCCCGTACTGGAAATTTCGCTGATGTAGGTCGCACCGGTACCGTATTCAGCCCCTACCGAAAGGCCTTGCATCAAGCGGGCAATCAGCAACAGAACCGGCGCGGCCATGCCAATGGTTTCGTAGGTGGGCACGACCGCGATCATCAGCGAGCCCCCACACATCAGAAAGACGGAGATGATCATGGAAAACTTGCGGCCACGCGTGTCAGCGAGGTAACCGAAAATCCACCCGCCCAGGGGGCGCATGAAGAAGCCCACAGCAAAAATGCCGGCCGTTGCCAAAAGCTGTGTGGTCTGATCGCCCTGAGGGAAAAAAAGCGCGGCGAAGTAGATTGAGGTGTAGGCGTAGATGAAGAAGTCGTACCACTCCACCAGGTTTCCGGAACAGGCGCCGAGAATGGCGCGGATCCGTTGGCGATTGGTCAGGTTACGGATATCAGGCGCAGCAGGATTGTGATTGTTGGCGTGCATGGGGGAACTCCAGATCTGAGGCAAACGCGAGGCAAGAACAACAGCGTTGGTCTGCGTCGATCTACTGGCTCGGAGTCATCACAGGAAAAGCGGGCGGCAGTACGCGGGGCGATGGAACGCACATCATGGGGGCACCTTCTGGGATCTATTATTTTACAAGTCAGCGAAAGCGCACTGACTTTTATCCCGGGCAAAGCTACGCCCTCACCTGGGTAGCGGCCAGACCCGCTGCCCTCTAGCAGTTATGCCGCGATTGAATAGCTTGGCGCAGCCGTTTCAGAGCATGTGCCCCGCCCAGATGCCTTTGGCCACCAGCTCGCTGGCAATGTCCACAAAGGTCTGGCCGACGTAGCGTGTTGCGGGGCTTACCTGCCGATCGGCGGGCAGCACGAGTACCAGCTTGCGCATTGGCGTCGGGTCAACCAGCGGCGCGGCGCACAAGCTGCCGTCATCAAGGCGAGAATAGATGGAGGCCAGTGGCAATGCCGTATAGCCAAAACCATGACGGACCAGGTCGATCATCGCGCCGAAGGAGTCCGCCTCGACACTGGTGGTGATCTTGAAGCCTCGCTCGAGGGCGCACTGGTCCATGATCTTGCGCAGCCCATGGCGGGGGCTGGGCAGCACCATCTGTTCATTGGCCAATTCTGCGAACGGCACGGCCGTGTCCAGGTTCAACCTGGCCTCGGGAGGGCCAACCAGGACCAGGTTCTCCATCATTACCGGTTCGATTCGCAACGTGTGCAGTGGCTGCGGATCGTAGGAGATGGCCAGCTCCAGCTCGCCCCGCTGCAACCAGTCCAGCAAATAGCCGCTGAACGCCGATGAAAAGCGGATCGAGAGGTCCGGGTGAGTGTCGCGGATGCGTTGAACCAACGGCACAGTGACAATCTCGGCGATGGTCGGCGTGGTACCGATGGCGACCATGCCGCGAAATGCGGCACGGCCGCCGGCTACCGAGGTACGGATGGACTCGAGCTCGTCCATGATCCGGGTGGCCCGTTCAAGAACCTCGAGGCCGGCAGCGGTGATTTCCATACCGCGGCCATGCCGCTCGAACAGGTAGACGCCCAATTCCTTTTCCAACTGCCGAATCTGCCGGCTCAATGCAGGTTGCGCCACATGGAGCCGGTCCGAAGCCTTGCTCAGGCTGCCAAGTTCGGCCACATGGATCAGGGTTTTCAGTTGCACTACGTCCATCGGTCAACCACTGGCAAAGAAAGGGGCGCCTCTGAACGGCGTTTTCACAGTCTAAAGACAGGTTCGGGGACCAGCTATAGAATTTGAGCATAGCAGCTAGCACCAAAGGCATACGCCACGGCGCGACTGGGCTATCGATACCTCAGACTGTTGAAGACCCTGCCGCCCCCTGTGTTGTGCCGCGATCGGTTGCCGGCTGTGTATCCGGGTCCTGCAGCTCCCCTTCCCACTTGGCGACCACCGCCGTGGCGATCGAGTTGCCTACGGCGTTGGTGGCCGAGCGACCCATATCGAGGAATGTGTCGATGCCCAGAATCAGCAGCAGCCCTGCTTCGGGAATATCGAACTGCACCAGCGTCGCCGCAATAACCACCAGTGATGCACGCGGCACCCCGGCAAGCCCCTTGGATGTAAGCATCAACGTCAGCAGCATCAGGATCTGCGTACCAAGGGTCATCTCGATGCCGTACGCCTGGGCGATGAACAGCACAGCGAAGGTGCAGTACATCATCGAGCCATCGAGGTTGAAGGAATACCCCATGGGCATGACAAAACTGGAAATCTTGCGGCTTACTCCGAATCGGTCCAGCGCCGAGAGCAGTTTGGGATAAGCCGACTCGGAACTCGCCGTGGCGAATGCCAGCAGGAAGGCCTCCTTGATCAGCGCCAGAAGCGCGAAAACCCGCCGGCCCAGGAACAGCGCCCCAGCCATTATCAGCAACAGCCAAAGCACCATCAGCCCCAGGTAGAAGTCGCGCATGAACACCGCGAACGTTGCGAGGATCGACAGCCCGTTAACCGCGACTGTGGCGGCCATCGCTGCCATGACAGCCAGCGGTGCCAGCTTCATGACGTAGCCCGTAATGAGAAGCATGGCCTGGGCCAACTCGTCGGCAAGGCGCACGAGGCCCTTGGCTTTTTCGCCCAGGGCCGCCAGGGCTACACCAAAGAACAGTGAGAACACCACAATCTGCAGGATCTCGTTGTTGGCCAGGGCCTCGACGAACGACCTGGGCACCAGATGCGTGACAAACGCCTTGAGGGTGAAGGCAGATGTCTGGAGGGAAGTGGTTGCGCTCACGTCCGGCAAAGGCAGTGCCAGATGATGCCCTGGCTGCAGGATGTTGGCCATCATCAGGCCCACCGCCAATGAGAGCAGCGAAGCCGTCAGGAACCACATCATCGCTTTGCCAAAGACTCTGCCCACCGCACCGGCGTCGCCCATGTGAGCAATCCCCACCACCAAGGTGGAAAAGACCAGCGGCCCGATCAGCATCTTGATCAGCCTCAGGAATACGTCCGATATCACCGAAATGTACCCGGCAGTCTCGGTAGCAGCTGCCTTGTCAGGGCTGGTGAGGAAAATGACATAGCCGATCACCACGCCAAAAAACATGGCGAGCAGTATCCAGCCCGCCAGCGGTAGTCTGAATTTCATTGAGCACCTTTATTCAACCAATAGGGACCGTCACCGCCAGAGCGGTGCACTACGGAACGAAGTAGGACAGTGCAAGATGCCGGAAACAGCATGGTGAGGATGGTGTATCGGCCAATGGCGACTCTGCAGCGGTGAGCCACCCGGCGAGCGTGCGCAGGTAACGAAGCAACATGGAAAATCCTCGTTCTTATTGTTGTTTTGATTCGATAGCGGCGCAGCCGCGACCGAGCAGGCAACCTAACGTTTTCACCTGCTGCCCAGAAGCGCTGAGCGCGTCTATCAGCTATGCCCGCTTTATATAGCCACTGGCGGGCCTGCCCGGGCGTTGCTTCACATGACGCGGCAGTCAGTTGCACTCAACGTCGATGACCTGTGGCATGCCCTCACCTATGCCGCTACGGCATATCTCAAAGAAAAAAACGGTAGTCGTCCTGCGCCGCATCTCGCCGCATGATGAGGAAAAACAAAAGCAGCACTGCCGGGAGATACCCATGTCATCGCAAGAAGCTGAACAGAACTGGCAAGAGGACGTGTTCCGTGTTCTCAAGGCCCACGACGTCAAGCACGTCGTATTCGTACCGGACGCTGGCCACTCGGCGTCTATTCGCATGTCCTATGCAGACCCCGACATCAAGGCCGTTGTGCTCACCACGGAAGAAGAAGGCATTGGCTACCTGGCCGGCGCCTGGCTGGGTGGGGAACGCGGCGCGCTGCTGATGCAATCGAGCGGTGTCGGCAACTGCATCAACACCCTCGCCTTGCAGAACTGCGCTGGTTTCCCCCTGCTGATGGTAGTGACCATGCGGGGTGACTGGGCTGAATTCAACGCTTGGCAAAACCCGATGGGTCAGGCCACTGAAGCCTCCCTGAACCTGATGAAAGTGATGACCTGGCGCGCTGACAAACCTGAGGATGTGGCCCCACTGCTGCATGGCGCCGCCACCATGGCCTTCAACGGCGATGCCGCCACCGCCCTGCTGCTTGGTCAGCGCCTGATCGGAGAAAAGAAATGGGTCAAGTAAGCGCCAACCACGTGCTTTGCCGCCGAGAGGTCGTCCGTACCTTGCTCGCCGATCGCAATGATGTGCTCGTCGTCACCGGCCTGGGCTCTGCCTCCTATGATGTGATGGCCGCGGGTGACCACGACAACAACTACTACCTTTGGGCGGCCATGGGCAGTGCCATTACCGTGGGCTTGGGCCTCGCCAATGCGCAGCCGGACAAAAGCGTGGTGGTTGTCACGGGTGACGGTGAGCTGCTGATGGGGTTCGGCGCACTGGCCACTGTTGCACTGCAGCAGCCGAAAAACCTGACCATCGTGGTGCTGGACAACGGCCACTTTGGTGAAACCGGCATGCAAGTCAGCCACGCCGGCTTCGGCATCCAGCTGGACCGGGTCGCTGAAACCTGTGGCTTTGCCTGGACCCAGGAAATTCGTGAAATGGACGGGGTCCATGCCCTGCGTGAGCGTTTCGCCAACCGGGACGGGGTCAAGCTGGCCACGGTGAAGATCAAAGCCGAAAACCCGCCACGTGTACTGCCGCCGCGTGATGGCCAATACATCAAGAACCGTTTCCGCGCCGCCCTTGGCTTCCAGCCTATTTGACCGTGTTACAGGGGCGGGCCGGCGGCCGGACCACGATGACGCTGCCGGCCTGTCCCACCCTGGAGAATGATGATGATCGACAACAATCAAGAAGAACTCAACGCCATTCGTGAGGGTGTACGTGCCCTGTGTGGCGATTTCCCGGCCGAATACTGGCGCAAGGTCGACGAAGAAAAAGGCTTCCCTGAAGCCTTCGTCAAAGCCATGACTGAGGCCGGCTGGCTGTCGGCGATGATACCCGAAGAGTTTGGCGGCTCCGGCCTGGGTCTGGCCGAGGCGTCGGTGATTCTTGAAGAAGTCAACGCCTGCGGCGGCAACTCCGGCACCATCCATGGCCAGATGTACAACATGTTCACCTTGCTGCGTAACGGCAGCGAAGAGCAAAAGCGCTACTACCTGCCCAAATTGGCCAGTGGCGAGCTGCGCCTGCAGTCGATGGGCGTGACAGAGCCGACCACCGGTACCGATACCACCAAGATCAAGACCACGGCGGTTCGCAAAGGCGACAAGTACGTGGTCAATGGCCAGAAAGTGTGGATCTCTCGCGTCCAGCATTCTGACTTGATGATCCTCCTGGCGCGTACCACCCCGCTCGCCGAGGTCACCAAGAAGGTCGATGGCATGTCGATTTTCCTGGTCGACCTGCGTGAAGCCATCGGTAACGGCCTGACCGTACAGCCGATTGCCAACCTGGTGAACCACGAAACCAACGAGCTGTTCTTCGACAACCTGGAAATCCCTGCCAGCAGCCTGATTGGCGAAGAAGGCAAGGGTTTTCGCTACATCCTCGACGGGCTCAATGCCGAGCGTACCTTGATCGCCGCCGAATGCATCGGCGATGGCCGCTGGTTCATCGAGAAATCCAGCCAGTACGCCCGTGATCGCGTGGTATTCGGCCGCCCGATCGGCCAGAACCAGGGCGTGCAGTTCCCCATCGCTGAAGCCCACATCGAAATCGAAGCCGCCGACCTGATGCGCTGGCGAGCTTGCGCCGAGTACGACAGCGGCCGCAACGCTGGCGCCGCCGCGAACATGGCCAAGTACCTGGCGGCCAAAGCCAGCTGGGAGGCCGCCAACGCATGCTTGCAGACCCACGGCGGCTTCGGCTTTGCCAATGAATATGACGTCGAGCGCAAGTTCCGCGAAACCCGCCTTTATCAGGTCGCGCCCATCTCAACCAACCTGATCTTGTCCTACGTGGCCGAACATCTGCTGGAACTGCCACGTTCGTTCTGACCCGGGTCCCCCTCGCCAACCGTGAGGGGCCTGCCATAACAAGAGAGACATCAATCATGAGTCAGCCCATTCGCCCACTTGACGGCATAACCGTCATCAGCCTCGAACATGCGATCGCAGCGCCCTTCTGTACCCGTCAGCTGGCCGACCTGGGTGCTCGGGTGATCAAGGTCGAACGCCCGGGCAGTGGCGACTTCGCCCGTGGGTACGATGAGCGCGTCAATGGCCTGGCCTCGCATTTCGTCTGGACCAACCGCTCGAAAGAAAGCCTGGCCCTTGACCTCAAGCAGGATATCGCCGGGGACATCCTTGACCAGCTACTGGAGCAAGCCGATGTGCTGGTGCAGAACCTGGCGCCAGGCGCGGCCGCCCGCCTTGGGTTGAGCTTCGAGCAATTGCACGAGCGCTTCCCGCGGCTCATCGTCTGCGACATCTCCGGCTATGGCGCTGGGGGCCCCTACGAGCAGAAAAAAGCCTATGACCTGCTGATCCAGAGCGAAGGCGGTTTTCTTTCGGTCACCGGTGGGCCCGGCGAAGACGGGATGGCCAAGGCGGGCAACTCGATAGCTGATATCGCTGCCGGTATGTATGCCTATACGGGCGTCCTCTCGGCCGTACTGTTGCGGGAAAAAACCGGCATCGGCAGCCACGTTGAAGTTTCGATGTTGGAGAGCCTGGTGGAGTGGATGAATTACCCGCTCTATTACGCCTACGAGGGTGCCCCGCCACCGCCTCGCGCTGGTGCAGCGCACGCCACGATCTATCCATACGGCCCATTCCCTATTGGCGATGGCAGCACCGTGATGCTCGGCCTGCAGAACGAACGGGAGTGGCAGCTGTTCTGCGAGCATGTGCTGATCCGGCCGGAGCTTGCGGATGACGATCGGTTTTCTGCCAACTTCAAACGCGTGGCCAACCGCGACGCCCTGCGAGCGTTGATCATCGAGGCTTTCGCCCCATTGAGCTTCGATACCGTTATTCAGCGGCTGGACCAGGCCAGCATTGCCAACGCCAAGGTAAACGACATGCAAGGTGTCTGGGAGCACCCACAGCTAAAAGCCCGAGATCGCTGGCGGCGCATCGATACGGCCGCAGGCAGCGTTCCCAGCCTGCTCCCACCCGCCACCAGCAATGCCTTTGCACCACGCATGGGCCCGGTGCCCGCGCTTGGCGAGCATAGCGAAAACATCCTTGCCGAACTTGGCCTGACGCATGAACGAATTCAACAGCTGCGCGCTTCAGGGGTCATCTGACCCCTCTTTTTAACGCCTGTTGTGAAAGCTCAAGAACAGAGTATTACTGCTTATGAAAGTGCTGGTCGCTATCAAACGTGTGGTCGATTACAACGTCAAGGTTCGCGTCAAGGCGGACAACTCCGGCGTCGACCTTGCTAACGTCAAGATGTCCATGAACCCCTTCTGCGAAATCGCCGTGGAAGAAGCCGTACGCCTGAAAGAAAAGGGCGTGGTTAGCGAGATCGTGGTCGTCTCCGTGGGCCCGACCGCCGCCCAGGAGCAACTGCGTACCGCCCTGGCGCTAGGCGCCGACCGTGCCATCCTGGTCGAAGCCGTCGATGAGCTGAGTTCCCTGGCCGTGGCCAAAGCGCTGAAAGCCGTTGTCGACAAAGAGCAGCCACAGCTGGTCATCCTTGGCAAGCAGGCCATCGACAGCGACAACAACCAGACCGGCCAGATGCTGGCCGCGCTGACCGGCTACGCCCAGGGCACCTTCGCCTCCAAGGTCATCGTTGCTGGCGACAAGCTGAACGTCACCCGTGAAATCGATGGCGGCTTGCAGACCGTATCGCTGAACCTGCCAGCCATCGTCACCACCGACCTGCGCCTGAACGAGCCACGCTATGCGTCGCTGCCGAACATCATGAAGGCCAAGAAGAAGCCGCTGGAGACCGTCAAGCCTGACGACCTCGGCGTTTCCCTCGCCTCCACCAACACGACCCTGAAAGTCGAAGCGCCAGCTGCGCGCAGCGCGGGTATCAAGGTCAAGTCGGTGGCCGAACTGGTCGAGAAGCTGAAGAACGAAGCGAAGGTAATCTGATGTCTATCCTGGTAGTAGCTGAACACGACAATCACACACTCGTCGCGCCGACCTTGAATACTCTGGCTGCAGCCCACCAGATCGGAGGGGAAGTCGTGGTCCTGGTCGCGGGACTGGACGTTTCCGGTGTCGCTTTCGCGGCTGCGCAGATCGCTGGAGTGAGTAAGGTGCTAATGGCAGACGACGCTGCCTACGCGCGCCAGCTCCCGGAAAATGTTGCGCCGTTGGTGGCCAACCTGGGTCGCGACTTCAGCCATGTACTCGCCCCTGCCACCAGCAACGGCAAAAACATCCTGCCACGGGTGGCAGCGTTGCTGGATGTCGATCAGATCTCCGAAATCATTTCGGTCGAGTCTGCCGATACCTTCAAGCGCCCGATCTATGCGGGCAACGCCATCGCCACCGTGCAGTCGAACGCCGCAGTCAAAGTCATCACCGTTCGATCCACCGGCTTTGAGGCCCTGCCGGCAGAAGGCGGTAGTGCGCCGATCGTGGCATTGGCTGGCGCCCGTGATACAGGCATATCGGCGTTCGTCGGCGAAGAACTGGCCACGTCCGATCGCCCCGAGCTGACTGCGGCAGACATTGTTGTTTCCGGTGGCCGCGGCATGGGCAACGGTGACAACTTCAGCCACCTGTACCGCCTGGCCGACAAGCTCGGCGCGGCAGTTGGTGCATCGCGCGCAGCGGTAGACGCAGGCTTTGTTCCCAACGACATGCAGGTCGGCCAGACCGGCAAGATCGTGGCCCCGCAGCTGTACATCGCGGTCGGTATCTCCGGCGCGATCCAGCATTTGGCCGGCATGAAGGAATCCAAGGTGATTGTCGCGATCAACAAGGATGAAGAAGCGCCGATCTTCCAGGTGGCCGATTACGGACTGGTCGGCGACTTGTTCGATATCGTGCCAGCACTTACCTCCACGCTGTAACAGGACAAAAACAATGACCACATCAGCACCTGAAACGTGGATCGGTCGCAGTGAGACCGTGCACGATTGCATCAGCCATAACCTGGTAAAACGCATTGCCGCAACCTTGGGTGAGCCAGCGCCAGCTCCGGGTACCCCCCTGCCCGAACTCTGGCATTGGGCATTCTTCCAGGACGCCGTCGAGCACTCCGGGCTTGGCGGGGACGGTCATCCAGCGCGAGGCGGCTTCTTGCCCCCGGCAGATAACCGCAACCGCATGTGGGCAGGTGGTCGCCTGGAGTTCCTGCACCCGCTGCGCGTCGATGCCCAGGTATCCCGCCGTTCGACCATCCTCAACGTTCAGGAAAAGCATGGGCGTACGGGGGCGTTGCTGTTTGTCACCGTACAACATGAGTACGTGCAAGACGGCCAGCAGGCGCTCATCGAGGAACAGGACATCGTTTATCGTGAGCCCTCGCCACCCAAACTGGGCGGAACCGAGCCGATGCCGCAGGGAGACTGGCATCTCCACGTTCAGCCAACCCCGACGCTGCTGTTCCGCTATTCGGCAGTGACGTTCAACGGCCACCGCATTCACTATGATTGGCCTTATGTGACCGAAACCGAAGGTTACCCTGGCCTGGTGGTGCACGGCCCCCTGATCGCAACGCTGAACGTGCAAGCGTTCGTACGGGCGAACCCGCAATTGACAGTGCGTCGATTCAGCTTCCGTGGTGTTCGTCCCTTGATCTGCCCTGACGCGTTCGATGTCGGTGGCCGATTGATCGGTGAGGGTAAAGCCCAAGTCTGGGCTGGCAATCAGGCAGGCCAGGCCCAGGTCGGCGAGATCGAATTCGTCCAGGAGGCACGCCGATGACACAACAACCAGTGCGTAGCGCGCTTTTCGTTCCCGCTACTCGACCAGAACGCATTCCGAAAGCTTTGGCCAGTGGCGCCGACCGGGTCATTGTCGACCTTGAAGACGCTGTGGAGGAGACGCTGAAAGAGCAGGCGCGCAACAACCTCGACCGGTTCCTCAACGATCATCCGCAGGCCAAGGTGCTGGTTCGGGTGAATGCGCCTGGTCATTGGGCCCACGAGGCTGACCTCTCGCTTTGCCGGCGTCATGCCGGGGTCATCGGCATTCTGCTGCCAAAGGCTGAAAGCGTCGACCAGATAGATCGCGCCCATGCCACTGGCAAGGCGGTGTGGCCAATCATCGAAAGTGCCAAGGGCCTGGCTGCCCTACCATCCCTGGCGGCAGCGGCTGGCGTAGACAGGTTGTCATTTGGCAGCCTGGACCTGGGCCTGGACCTTGGCCTCAGCACGGGTAGCGCAGCAGCCGAGCACGTGCTGGGGCATGCCCGTTATGCAGTGCTGCTACATAGCCGGGTCGCGGGACTGGCCGCGCCCTTGGACGGTGTGTTCCCCGCCATCCAGGATATCGACGGCTTGCAGCGTCAAGTCCGGTTCGCACGGGACATGGGTTTTGGCGGTGCCTTGTGCATTCACCCAAGCCAGGTCCAGGTAATCCACGATGCTCTGAAGCCCTCGCATCACGAGCTGGATTGGGCTCGACGGGTGGTCGAGCAGGCCGAAGCTGGCGCCGGCGTCTTCACCCTTGATGGCCAGATGGTCGACGCTCCGGTGATCCTGCGTGCCCGGGCAATCTTGCTGCAGGCGGGTTGAAGGGTTCAGTTCATGCTCCCGTTACAGCACGCGACCACTGTTCTGACGCGCAGGGGTAATCTGTATCGGGGGCTCCTGTCGAGGTGCCGTATGTGGTTGATGAATGGCTTAGCCCCGCCGCCGCGCAAGTGCTGCAAGCACTTGATCTGCCGGCTGCTGCATGCCCTGTCCAGGTTGCCGGCGTATGGTTGACGCCGCCCGTACATGCCCTCCACCTGTCATGCAGGCCGCGTCAGAGCTGATGGTTGAAATAGGCTATACCGCCATGACCATGCGAAAACTGGCGCAACGTGTCGGAATACTCCCAGGCAGCCTTTACCATCACGTCGACTGCAAACAGGATCTGCTGCTCAATGTGGTCCTGGACATCGTCGAAAAACGTCTTCAGGCATGGCATGCGAGCGTATGCCCACGCGACCTGAAGGGATATGTGTGTTTCTCACTCGAGCGGCAAGTCACCGTCCCACAGGAAGATTTGATCCTGCGACACGAGGTCAGGCACCTTGAAACCAGCCACCGGCGCTGGCTGGACCGGGCCAGTGAGCGGCTGGCCCAACCTGTGGAATGCATCATTCAGAAAGGTTGTGCGACAGGCCAGTACCGGGTGGATGAGCCCTCCAAAGCCTCGGTGGCGATCGTCGCGATTATCGAAAGCGCCAACAGCCTGCGGCTCAGCAAGGCGCATTTCGATGAAACCTGGATCCAGGAGCACATCCTGCAGGCGTGCAATGCATTGCTGCGGCCTCATCAACGCGCGCTCTGTTGCTCAGGCCACCGCAATCATCCTTGACCTATCCTGTCTGCAAGCACGCCCGGACGGAACGGATCAGGACCTAGATCATGCCATTCAGATTCACGCTGTGGTCGAGCCTCGCGCAATTCACCCAGGGGATCGGTAAAGAGTTCTCCAACCCGGACCGCCTCCCCCAACGCTTGCTGGACGAAGCCGAGACGCTGCTGTCCGTGTTGTTGGCTATCGGCATGGCGCATTACTTGGCTGTCGATAATGTTGGCTGGGCTGCGTTCAGTGGCTACATGGTGATGCGTTCAAGTCTGCATGACTGCGTTTACCGTGGCGGGCTCCGGATCATCGGCACTGCCGCAGGCGGCTTGGCCGCAGCAGCGCTACTGACTCAACTGCAAATAAGTGTGCATTTGCTTGGTCCCGTCATAGGGCTGGTCGGCGCATGCACACTGTGGTGCGCCATCCGCCATGAGCATGGTTACGCCTGGCTGTTTGCCGGGCTGACATTCGCCATGGTGGCTATCTCCGGATTTGACGCGCCGGGTGGCCCATCCGTGACCGAGATAGCCAGAACCCGCCTGGAGGAAGTGGCATGCGGCACCCTTGCCTGCTGGTTCGTAGCCATGCTCTCCGGCCGGACTGTACGCAAAATGTTTCCCAATGGCGCGTTATCTTCCCGATCTGGCGCGCGCGTGAACGAACCGGACCTTGACCGTTGCCTGCTACGTCATGTGCTGCAGGCAGGCCTGGCGTTGGCATTGATCCCTTCCTTGGGTATCTGGCTGGAGGTGGGGGGATTGAGCCAGGCAGCTATCACCGTCATGGCCGTGATGATGGTGCCACCTGGGGCGCTTTTGCCAGGTAGCCGCGCAGTCACGCTGCGCAATGTTCATCGCCTGGCAGGCTGTTGCGCGGGCGCTGCCTGTGCAGGGCTGGCTTTATGGCTGGTAGGCTCGAACTGGATCGCCATGACCCTGGCAATGTGCATCGGCGTGATGGCCGGGCGGCACATCGAGAACAGCAACCGCTCATACGCTTACGCCGGCACCCAATTTTCCCTCGTGTATCTGGTAGTGATGGTGCCTGATACGTACGTCAACGTCAGCCCTTCGCCCGGGTTCATCCGCCTGGAGGGGGTGTTGGCAGGTTTCGTCCTGATCGGCGTAATACGACTGGCGAATCAGTTGATCCGCCAGGGCGCGTCCCGATGAACCCTAGGCTGACGAATGATTACTGGCCTGCAGCCGTTGTCGATAGGCTGCAAACACTTGAGGGTTGACCATACGTGGCCCCTCCTCGCCGCGCAGCACCTGCAGAATTTGCTCCGCTGCCCATAGCCCCATGCGCAGACGGGCCTCACGGGTTACCCCTGCGGTGTGATAAAGGCCCACCACGTTATCAAGCCCAAGCAATGGATGATCGAGGGCTGGCGGCTCTTCGTCCCAGACGTCGATACCCGCGCCCCCAAGGTGGTCACAGGCCAGCGCCGCATGAAGTGCGGCCTCGTCATGCAGGCCGCCACGCGCCGTATTGATAAAAATGGCGCCCTTGCGCATCGACGCAAACGTTGTTGCGTTCATCATGTTCAGCGTCGAAGCCAGGCGGGGGCAATGTAACGACACGACATCACTCTGCTGCAAAAGCGCCCCCAGTTCGCAGCCTGTTGCGCCCCGTTGATTGATCTGGTCGCTTGTCAATAACGGATCATGGGCGATGACCCGCATGCCCAGGGCCTGGGCGATACGCGCTACCCGTGTACCTATCTCACCGATACCGACCAGACCCAGCGTTTTCCCTGAGAGTTCGAAGCCCATCAAATCTTCGCGAGAGAAACCTCGGTCCCTGCGCAACCGCCGATCCGATTCACTGATGCGCCGCGCACTGTCGAGCATCAGTCCGATGGTTGCCTCCGCTACCGATTGGGCATTGGCACCGGACTGGTTCACCACCAAAACTCCGGCACGGGTGCAGGCATCGACGTCGACGGTGTCATAACCGGCCCCATTGGTTGAGACACAGAGCAGGTTTGGCAGTTGGTTGAGTAAACGTTCCGTCACATGCCATGCAGGTGGCAGCTCATCGCGTGCGGATGGCACCTGGTAGACCTGGCAACTGCGCAGCGCTTGCATGATCAGCGCGGGCGCCTGGTCACGAGGTACGGTTTGCAACACCACATCGGCTGAGGCTTCGAGCGTCTGGGCCATCACCGGGTGGTACCAGACGTCGAAGCGTACGATCTTCTTCACTTCGCTATTCATGCTCGCCTCATCTCAATGGCTGATGTGGGATGGCGTGGATTTGCGTCCCATGAATTTGCGAACCCCAATGTTCTCCTCGACCTTGCCATCGCCATCCAGGTATCCATGTCTGGAGAGGTCTGGCATCAACAGGGAGGAAACAAGGGTGATGGCACCGATGGCTGCGACATACAGATAGAAGTACTGCTCCATGCCCAGCGAGCGGAAGCTCAGCGCCACGTATTCAGCGGAACCCCCGAACATTGCAGCACCTACCGCATAAGGCAGCCCTACACCAAGGGCCCGAACGGTTGGCGGGTAGAAGTCTGCTTTCAGCACGCCAGTAACCGGCGTATAGAAAGCTGCAATGAGCAACCCGGCGACCACCAGCGCGAATGCACTCAGCGGGTCCTGAACAGACTTGATCGCTGACAACAGGGGTATGACCAGGAACGTGGACAGCAGACCGAAAATTATCATGTTGCGGCGTACGCCGATCTTGTCCGCAAGCATGCCGAAAACCGGCTGGGCAACCATGAAGATCACCAGCGCCGAAGCCATGATGATGCTCACTGTCGGTGCCGGAATACCGACACTCACCACCAGGAATTTCTGCATGTAGGCCGTGAAGGTATAGAAGTACAGAGAACAACCGATGGTAATGGTGAAGGTCAGCAGTACAGCGCGCTTGTGTTGCATGAGGCCCCTGAGCGAACCCGCCTCCTTGCTCTTCATACCTTGCGCAGTGGCTGTTTCGCGCATGGTCCGGCGCAGGTACACCACCACGATCGAGGCCAGCGCGCCGATCAGGAACGGCACTCGCCAACCCCAGGCTTTCAGGTCCTGTTCAGACAGCACCAGTTGCAGCACTGCCACCGTCAACAGCGCCAGCAGTTGCCCTGCGATAATGGTCATGTACTGGAACGAGCCATAGAACGAGCGGCGCCCAGCGCGTGATACCTCACTGATGTAGGTCGCGCCGGTGCCATACTCTGCACCGACCGATAGCCCTTGCATCAAGCGGGCGACCACCAACAGGACCGGCGCCGCGACACCGACAGTGGCGTAGGTAGGCATGACAGCGATCATCAACGACCCACCGCACATCATGAACACGGAGATGATCATCGATATCTTGCGACCACGCGTATCGGCGATATAACCGAATATCCAGCCACCCAGCGGGCGCATGAAGAACCCGACCGCAAAAATACCGGCGGTGGCTAATAGCTGGCTGGTCTGATCGCCCGCCGGAAAGAACAGTGAGGCGAAATAGATTGATGTGTAGGCATAGATGAAGAAGTCGTACCACTCCACCAGGTTGCCGGAACAGACACCTACAATTGCAGTTGTACGCTCTTTGCGAGTCAACGGACGTGCCGTGCCCATATCTGCATTCATGATCGCTACCCTTGTTGTTATTGTTTTGCCAACTCGGGTACAGCTTTGCACAGCGATGGTGTGACGGAAGACCTGCCAAAGATCTAACAGCTATGCCTAGAGGGCATGGCCGTCTACTTCAAACAAACTAAGCCGGGGTGAGATCAGGGCAAGCTTGTGCTGGCCACTCACCACACGGCCGAACGCCTGCTCGCTCTACCACGTGTTGCAGGAAGCCCTGCCCCTTACAGGCAATAGAATTCGCTGACCTCTGCAACCACCTCCCCCTTCGCGTCGTACAAACGCGCCTCAGGAGTTAGCGCCATCGACCTCCCCTCCAGCACATAGCGCTGGCCTGCCTGGAAGTTGGCGTAAGGGACCGTCAGGTAGCATTCGCGCACAGTGGTGCCGCCCATCAGGCTCAGCCCCCCGCCACCGCCCACTTCATAATCGAACCTGACGATCAGCTCATGGCTGCCCGGGCTCACTTGAAAGAAGCGCCCGTCGCTCAACCGTTGCTTATCCAGCCGTTCAGCCATCAGTAACCTGTCATTGGGAAATGGCACCGAGAAATCGACCCAGGCCATCTGAGGATTGGCGCTTGGCAGCGGCGACTGGCAACCGGTAACTGCCGTGATTGCCAATAAAAGCATCATTGTGCGCATGATCGATGCACCTGGGGCTGGGGTTTTCAGGATACCGCCAACCAGCACTGCATACCGTGCGAAATAGGTCCGTTCTGCCATTTCACAGGTAAACACGGCCGCAGGCGCGCAAGTGGGCTGCACAATTTCGGCTGCGCCGGTATGGTCAGGGTTCTGATATCGAACTGCATCGGAGGCAGTCATGACAACCCTCTTTCGCATCAGCGTGCTGGTGTTGGTCGCAGGCATGTTGCTGGGCGACATCCTGCTTGCCAGTGTCGGCCTGGCTTGCGTGTGCGGGGTTGCCGTGTACAGCAACATCCAGCAGGACAAGCAGCCGGCTTGCCCTGCTGATTCGGAGTTTCTGGCCTGACGGCTCACGCCCTGCGCAGATGCACCTTTGCTGCCATACCCGTCTAAGCTTGTGCCGAACTTTCCAGCTATCGAGGGACGAGGCGTACTCATGAGCAAGGTGCTGTCATCGCGTATCGGCCTGCGTGGCCTGGTTCTTGGCTTTGTCCTGCTCGCCGTGCTGAGTACCCTCTGCAACAGCCTGATCACGGCCTACAGTGTGCAACGCGATGCCCTGGTGCACTCGGCACTGGAGGCCAACCGTGCCTATGCCTTCAAGGTCGCATCGAGCATCGATCAGTTTCTGTACACGGTCAATGAACGCCTGAGGTACAGCAGCCAACGCCTGGGCAGCGACTTTGCCAATCGAGCGTTGCTCGAGGAAGAAGCACGCCGCCTGCAGGCCCAGGACTCGGAGTTGAACACCGTGCTGATCACCGACCCTGCGGGCAAGGTATTGCAGGCTTACCCGCCTGCGGTACCGATCGGTTCGACGGTCAGCTCCGACGAACTGCACCAGGCGCTCAAGGCGCGTCGGCCCATGGTCAGCCAGGCTTTTACCTCAACCAGCGGCAAGCTGATCGTCTTCGTCTCCCAGCCTGTCTTCAGCCCCACAGGCGAGTATCTCGGGCTGGTCGGCGGCTCCGTGTTCTTGCAACAGCGTGGTGTGATGCATTCGTTGATTGGTGAACACCACCTCGATGGGGCCTTCGCCTTCGTCGCCGATGGCAACCGCCGGTTGCTCTACCACCCCGATCAGCAGCGAATCGGTGAAGTGCTCGGCTGGAGCGAGACGGTGGACAAGGCCTTGCTCGGAGACAACGGCCCGCTGGAGACGGTCAACTACCATGGGGTGCCCATGCTCGCCGGCTTCGCGCACGTGCAGGGTTCCAACTGGGCCGTGGTCGTCCAGCAACCCCGTGAGCAGGCACTGGCGCCACTGGGCAAGCTGATGCGCGACATGCTGGTCAGGATCATCCCGGCAGGGGTGATCGGTCTGGTCCTGATACTGCTCGGCGTCATGCTGATCACCCGCCCACTGCGCGCCCTGGCCGGCCATGCCATCGACCTTTCGACGCCGAATGCCACCGCTGAACTGTCTGCGATCAACGCCTGGTACGCCGAAGCGGCGGCGATCCGCCAGGCGCTGGTAGTGCAGTCGCAGCAACTGCAACAGAAGATCGGCAGCCTGAACGCCGCAGCCGACACCGACCCGTTGACCGGCCTGGCCAACCGGCGTGCGATGAACGCGGCACTTCAGGCGCTTGATGCAAGCCAACAGCCGTATTCGGCCCTGGCGTTGGACGTCGACCACTTCAAGCGGGTGAACGACAACTTTGGTCACGATGTGGGTGACCTGGCGTTGCAAAGGGTCGCGCAAGTGATCCGCGACTGCACCCGGGCCGGGGACCTGCCGTGCCGGGCCGGTGGCGAAGAGTTCTGCCTGCTGCTGCCGAACACCGCGCTGAGCACGGCCTGCGAAGTCGCCGAGCGGATCCGCACCACGCTCAGCGCTACAGCGGTGGCACAGATCGGCACCATGACCATCTCAATCGGTGTGGCCTGTCGGGACGCAGACACTCCCAGTGCCGCGGCCATCCTCAAGCGCGCCGACGAGCGCTTGTACCTGGCCAAACATAATGGACGTAACCGTATAGTGGCCGAAGATCGGGTAACGCCCTGATGCCTCTGGGGAGGCGGTGCTTGCGTGTCTTATACATCATCAATGCTTAAGTAACGCATTTACGTTCAACGTCAACGCTTCGAGTGTGAAAGGTTTCGTCAGCACAGCCGTGTTGGGCTCTAGCTGGGCGTTGTCCAATATATTGGGTTGCGCATACCCGGTCATGAACAAGACCGGAAGGCCCGGCCTGAAACTGCGGCCGGTATTGGCCATTTGCCTGCCGTCGATTCCTCCTGGCAGGCCAATGTCTGTGACAAGCAGATCGATGCGGGTATCGGAGCGGAGTAACTGAAGCCCCGCAAGGCTATCGGTCGCCTCAATGACGATGTATCCGCAGCTGCCCAGTGACTCACTCACAAACATGCGGACGGAGGGTTCATCATCGACAACCAAAACCGTTTCGCCTGACGAGGTCAGTTCTGATTCAGGCAATGGCTCGGCACGACCTGCAGCATCGACCTCAACCTCATGGCTGGGTAGCTGCAGATATACGCGGGCGCCTTGGCCCACCTCTGACTCGATCCGAACCTGCCCGCCTGACTGCTTGGCGAAACCATAGATCATGGACAGGCCGAGCCCGGTACCCGCCCCCACAGGCTTGGTGGTAAAGAATGGCTCGAATGCACGCGTTAACGTCTCGGTGCTCATGCCGACACCGTCATCGGCGACACAGATCGTGAAGTACGTGCCGGGTGACAGTTCAGGGTCAAGATCTGCCCCTTGTACCAGCTCCTCGTTGTACGTCCTGATGGCGATCGACCCTCCGCCTTCCAGTGCGTCACGCGCGTTGATACACAGGTTTAGCAGCGAGTTCTCTACTTGGGCCGGATCCACCAGGCAGGTACTTGAGGTTGCATGGAGCTCCACCTTGAGTTGGATTGCCGGCCCTACTGTCCGACGTATCAGCTCCTCCATTTCGCTGATCAGGGTGTTCACATCGGTATGAACAGGCATCAGCGTCTGCCGGCGAGAGAACGCCAGGAGTCGATGGGTCAGGGATGCTGCCCTTTGTGCGGCGCCCTGTGCCACCATCAGGTAACGCTCCACGTCAGCAATGCGCCCCTGCTTCAAGCGGAGCTTGATCAGTTCAAGGCTTCCCGTGATGCCCGCGAGCAAATTGTTGAAGTCGTGAGCGATACCCCCGGTCAGCTGACCGACCGCTTCCATCTTCTGCGATTGCCGTAGCGCCGCCTGAGCCGCTTCCCGCTCGGCCACGGCTTGTTCGATTTTCGCTTCCAGGGTGCGGTTAAGCTCAAGCAACTGCGCCTCGGCATTTCTTCGCGCGGTGACATCTATGGACGAGCCAATCAGCCCGATGACCTCGCCTGCTTCGTCGCACAGGGGTGCCTTGACGGAAAGCCAGTAGGTGGCCGTGCCATCCGGCATGTCGACACGCTCTTCGATCTGCAGCGCGCCCTTCCCGCCATGCATGACATGACGATCGGTTTCCATGATCTGGCGTGCCTGGGCCTTGTCTTCCAGAAACTCCAGGTCGGTTTTGCCCAGGTACAGTTCTGGTGGTTTACCAACCAGTCGAGTGACACCGTCATTTGCAACAATCAGCCGCCCCTCGAGATCCTTTGCGTAGACAACACCCGGAACGGCAGCCGTGAAGGTGCGCAGCAACGCTGACATCCTGTCGCGTTCAGCCTCTGCTGACCGGCGTGACTCAATGTCCATGAGGATGCCAGGGAACCGAACAGCCTCGCCCCCCTCGTCAAGCTCAGCTCTGCCATTGGCCTCAATCCAGCGGTAGCTGCCGTCATCCTGTCTGACGCGGTATTCACACCGGTAGGCGCCGCCACGGCTCATCGCCTCCTGAATACCGGCAGAGACACGATCACGGTCGTCAGGGTGAATCGAGGCAAAAGCTTCCTCGATCGGAATACCCGCCAGGCATTTATCTGCAGGAAGCCCGAACGATCGCGAGAACCGCTCATCCGCGGTCACCTGGTTGTGCCGAATATCCCACACCCACGTTCCAATGATCGCGCCCGCATCGAGCGCCAACTGCAGGCGCTCCAAAGCGGTTGTCGGAAACGCGGACTCCTGACTGGGTAATGCGGGAGCATCCAGCTCTCCTGAAAAGCCGGCGCCTTCGCGATCCATATATTGCCTCTTTTGCTTACGCACATGAACGACAAGCCAATGGATAAGATTCTAGAGTGTGATGCCGAGCTATGGCGAGCAAAGCCCTTCACCTGATCTGTTCAGCGCAGCCCAAAGCCCATCCGGCTCAATTCCCCCAGCAGCTCCTCGCGCCCATGCAGGCTAGAAACGTTCCGCAGCCTGCTGACCACTTGCTCCGACCAGCCTGAAGCCTTCATGCCTTCGCCTTGATAGAAAGCACCCAGGCGCTTGTCGTATTCCGCTAGAACGCCCTGCTCGTCGGCAGCCGAGTACGTTTCGTGATGAAGCACTGCTGCCTGTGGCAGCCTCGGCTTCACCTTGGCTGGCCGATCAGGCGACGGATAGCCAACGCACAGGCCGAAGACCGGATAGACCTGAGGCGGCAGTTGCAGTTCCTTGGCAACGGCTTCGATGTCGTTACGAATACCGCCGATGTACACGCTTCCAAGCCCAAGCGACTCCAACGCAACAACCGCATTCTGGGCCGCAAGCGCTGCGTCGATGGTGCCGAGCAACAGGCTTTCCAGGTATGGCAAAGCCTCCAGCTCTATCCCATGCTGGTCTGCGATGCGCGAGACGCGGGACAAATCGGCAAGCCAGACCAGGAACAGTGGCGCTTGATGGATGTAGGGCTGGTTGCCGGCCAGCGCCGAGAGGCGGCCTTTGCGATCCCCCTCTTGCACCGCAACCACACTCCAGACCTGGAGGTTGGATGATGTGGACGCGGATTGCGCGGCAGCAACCAAGGTCTCGAGCGTACCCTCGGGCAGAGGCTGATCAGTAAACGCCCTGACGCTGCGGTGTTCGAGCAGTTGGTCGATGGTGTCATTCCATTGTTGCAGCGCAGAAATGTTCGGTGCGCCATAGCGTGCAGCGAGTTTTGCCTGAGCGTTGGATGTCATGAGAAGCCTCCAAAATGTTAGGAGGCTATCAAAATTCGGCGGTTACCACACAGCTACCCCGAAATTTTTCATTTTCCGCCCCTGCCGCCTGCGTCTCGACCAGCCTCACCACCACGCTGCGTGTCAGCCATCATGCCTGCATACCCACTGCACAGCCAGTGCCCGCGCCCTGCAAACGTTGCGCCAGCAGCCAGGTAAACGCCAGCACCGGGATCAGCGCACAGCCAGCCGCCAGCCACAGCAGCATGCCGAAGCCCTCACCGACCAGTTGCCCGGCCAAGGCCGGACCTGCCATGGAGCTCAGGGCAAAGGCCCCTGGAATCAGCATGATCGAGCGGCCGCTGCGGTCCAGCCGCGCAATCGCTGCGGTCTGGTAGACGCAGCCCCAGGTAAAGCCGACCTCCCAGATCCAGGCGCCCGCGGCATACATCAAAAAGCCTTCGGCGTTGCCCAGTAACAACAGCCCGGTACCCAGTACCGCGAGCACGACAAGATGGGGCACGCGTACGCCCAGGCGGTCACCCACCACCGCCAAGGCCAGCGCGGCTGCGCCGCCCAGCAGTTTCAGCACGGCGAAGACGACACCCAGTTCCGCCGGCTGCAACGCCAGGCCATGGCCCAAGCGCTCAAGGAACGCCCAGAGGCCAATCTGCCCGGCGCCGAACAGGAAGAAAAATGCCAACGCTGCATAAGCCGCCGGCGGGAACCTGAAGCGTGCCAGCAACGAGTCGGTTTGCGCCTGCTGCGCTTCGTGAATGAAGTCCTGACGCCTGGGCAAGGCCAGCGCGCTTAGGCTCAACAGCAAAATGATCGCGGCCAGCATCAAGGCCGCGCCGGCATAGTGGAAATAGGCAATCACTAGCGACGGCAAGGCGAACAGCACTGCCGCCACCACCCCCAGTTCAATACCCAGACGCATGCCCAAGGCGCGTTCCTTGTTGGCCATTTCACCCATGATGCGCATGCCCAGGCAGGTCATGAGCGCAGCAAAAAAGCCGATCACCGCCCACAGCGGCAGCTGGGCCGTGGCCGGCAGCCAGGACGACATCCCATACGCCGCCGCAGCGCCAAACGCACAACCCAGGGTCAACCAGCGCCAGTTCATGCGGTCGATCAGCACCACTGCCAGCAGCGTGCCGAGCAGGTAGCCGGCAAAACACACCGAGCCCAGCAGGCCGATCTGTTCGACAGTAAAGCCCAGGCTGTCGACCATCGACCCGAGCAGGATAGGCAAGGTATTGAACGGCAAGCCGCCAATCGTCGAAGCGAAGCTGGCGGCCAGCATGATCGCCAGTGTATTACGGCCACTCATGTTCATTGCTCTCTCCTGCTCGGGTGGCTTTCAGCGCTGGCCGACGGTAATGATTTCGCGGCGCTCGGCCATGGCGCCCGGTACGCTGGCTTCGTCCATGAAAAACTGCTCGTACCATTCGCGCAGTTGATAGACCGGGCCATCGCCTTCGGCCAGGACCGGGTTGTTCACCCGAATCTTGTGCGCCCAGATATCCACGTCCTGATAAAAGGATTCGCGGTTGCGCATCACATAGTCCTTGGCCATTTCCCGATTTTGTTCTTCGCTCCACCCCGGCACTTTCTTCACCATGCAGCCAAAACGCAGCTCAAAACTGTTGGCGGTGATCGGTACATGGCAGTTGAGCAGGATCGAGTGGATCTCCATGCCCTCGAACACCGCGCGCATCCGGGTAAAGTGCGTGGCCGGCCCGTAGTACGCCGACTCGGCCACCAGATCACCGCCCAGGCGCTCGGAGTCGCCATGGAAAATCTGCTGGGCAATGTGCCCTTCGAAGACGTTGGCGAAATACTTGGTTGGCGTGCCATGAACCGGCCCGAAGTGCTGGGCATCTGCCAGGTTATCGACCAGTTCGCGTGGGTTGGTTTCGATAATCAGCTTGTCCATGTGCCAGTCGTGCAGCCATTCGTCACTGTCCTGTTCCGGCAGATGAGGAATCACCACGCCGTCTGCCGGCGCCTTGCCTTCCGGGTTGTTCCAGACAAACAGCAGGTTGTTTTCTTCACAGGTCAGCCAGCTGCGGGTCTTGGCCTTCGGAGGGATGCGCTTGCAGTACGGGATCTCCACGCACTTGCCGCTGGCGTCGTACTGCCAGTGATGAAACGGGCATACCACCCGGTCGTTTTCCAGGGTGCCGCGCGAGAGGTCGGCGCCCATGTGCGGGCAATGCGCATCAATGACGCTGATCTGGCCGCTGGAAGTGGCAAATGCCAGCAAGCGCGTGCCGAAGATATTCAGGGTGTGCAGCTGGCCATCACGGTAGTCGGCCGCTTCACCCAGGCAGTGCCAGCCTCGGCCGAAGCGCGGGGCCAGAGCAGTTTCGACATTGATTGCTGCGAGCTTGGTCATTGTTATTGTTCCTCGTGTGGAAATCCCCGGTAACTTGCCCGGTCAATCTTCACCGAGCAGCAGCCGGTGCTCATCCTCCGCATGGACTAGATGAGCACCACGAGTACTTCTTCAGCCAGTGTTCATTACCAGCTGGCGACGATGCCGTGCTCCAGCGCAAACGCCTGCGCGGCGATGGTGCGCCGCTGAAAGCGCGCAGCCTGATCGTGGGTGGCCAGCCATACCATCACCTCTGCCGGCACCTGGGGAGGCGCAGTGCCGATGCGCAGGGCCAGCAGGCCGTTTTCGCCGATGGTAGCCTTCAGCGCGTCGGTGGTGACCACCCCCGGGTTAAGCGTAAAGGCGCGAATCCCCTGCTCGCCCAGTTCGGCTGCAAGCACCCCCGAAACCCTGGAGACCGCAGCCTTGCCCGCACCGTAGGCATACCCCCAGCCACCGTCGACGGCAGCCACGGGCGGGTCGCCTTCACCGGCACCGGAGGTGACGTTGATCACCACCCCGTCGGCCCGTTCGAGCATGCCGGGCAACACGGTCTGGGTAAGCAACAGCGGCGCCAGCACATAGCCCTGGAATACCCGCTGCATGGTCTGCGGCTGCAGCGACATGAATGCGCTGTTAAGGTCGCGGCCCTGATAGATGGCGTTGTTTATCAGCACATCAATGCGCCCGAACGCGGCCAGTACTGCCTGGCCGGCGGCCAATACCGAGGCGCTGTCGAGCAGATCCATAGGCACCACCAGCGCTCTGCGCCCCAAGGCGCGGATCGCGGCTGCCGTACTGTTGAGGCTGCCCGCCAGCGGCACCCCCTGGGCATCGCACAGCCGATGCGCGGTGCTTTCGCCCTCCTCTACAGTGCGGGCACTGATCGCCACATCGAACCCGGCCCGGGCAAAGGCCAATGCCGTCTCGCGCCCGATACCGCGGCTTGCCCCGGTAATGAATGCCACTTTGGTCATTGTTGTTCTCACGTGGACATAGGCTAGAAACGTGCCGGACGAACCATGGCATCCATACCGCCATCTACAAACATCACAGTGCCGTGCACAAAACTGGCTTGAGTCGACTGCAAGAATGCCACGACCTGGGCGATCTCCTCAGGGTTGCCGGCGCGCCCCAGCGGTGCGACAAACTCACGGACCGCCTTGGCAAAGCGTGGATCGTTCAGCGACGCCTGGTGCAGCGGCGTCTCGACTGCCCCAGGCGCCACCACATTCAGGCGTATGCCTTGTTTTGCCCAGGCAACCGCCTTGCTACGGGCATTGCAGGTCACGGCGTATTTGGAGCTGGCATAGGCCACATGGGACTGCCCCAAGGTATTGGCGTGTTCCAGTGCCAACGCTTCGTTGCCGGCGAGCATGGCCGCAATCATCGGCTGCTGATCGGGGCTGACGTGGGTGGCCGCAATCGATCCGATCACTACAGCGGCTGGCCGCTCGCCCTTGGCCAACGCATCGGCCAGGCCGTCAAGCAGCTCACAGACGCCAAAGTAGTTGACCGACACGATGGTATCGGACACCGCGCTGGAGCCTACCCCGGCGCAGCACACCAGGCCGTCGAGCACCCCGTCGCAGTGCTCGAGCACCGCACTGATGGCGGCCTGGCGCCCGCTTGCGCTGGACAGGTCGGCAATCACCTCGGCATTTGCCCGGTCGATGCCGATGATGCGGTGCCCGGCGGCACGTAGCGCCTGGCAGACTGCCGCGCCGATACCGGATGCAGAACCGCTGACCGCTGTAACTGGCATAACGTTGCTCCTTGTTGAATGGTGGTGCTGGCTAGTATTGGTGCCGCGCAAACCCCACAACATCGTCCGCACGGACTAAAACGCCCCGGCCTTGCAAGCAGGACCGGGGCGTTCGGGTAAGCCGGGCGAAGGTCAGGCGCTATTGCGCGCCGGGGTGGCCAGCTTCAACACTGGTTTTTCCGGCTTATCGTTTGGCAGTGCTGCCAGTTTGGGCTTTCCCAAGGCAACCACACTGTTGAGAATGATGCGCACCAACTCCGTCTGGCGGCGCACACCCGTCTTTGAAAAGATCGAGCGCAAATGCGCCCGTGCGGTGTTGCGGCGCACATTCAATACTTCGGCGGCCTCTTCAAGCGACAGGCCGTTAGCCAGCTCCATGGCCAGTGCGGTTTCGGCCCGCGTCAGGTTGAACAGCTGCTTGGTTACCGTTTCGCTAGCCATGGAGCGGCCAACCGCGTCGCGGATGTATACCACCACCGCAGGTTTGCTCTTGCCCTCGGCCCAGTCCTGGGTGGGAATGGCCTCGATCACTACCCCCAGGTTGACCTGGCCCGATGGCCTGGCCACCGACATCGCTTCGGCCGCAGTGCTGACCTTTTCGCTGTTGACGTCACGCGCGAAGGCATTACGTACCAGGCGTTGCAGTTCGCGGTTGTCGCTGGGATAGGTGGCTTCAAGACGTCCACCCACCAGTTTCAGGCCGTCCGCCTGTTCCAGCAGTTCGCTGGCCACCGGGTTGAGGCGCAGCACGCTGCCATTCTGGTCAAGCACGATGGTGGCCACTGACAAGCGGCTGATGGCCTGGGCATACAGCTCGCTGATCGACTCGCTGCGGTCGAGCAGGTTGTGCACGTGCATCGCACGGCGCAAATGCGGCAGGATCATTTCGCACAGGGTGCGCTCGGAGGCGGTGAATTTCGGCGCGGCTTTAGGCCGGGTAATGCGAAAGCGCAGCTTGCCGCCGTCGGGGGTGGAAACGTCGGCACCCATGATGTGGTAGGTGTCGTGCACGGTACCGTAGGTCTTGTAGTAGACCGAATTGGCCCACTCGGCTTCGGTCATCAGGTCTTCGACGGTGAACACCTGGTCCATCGGCGGGTTGCTGAAGGGGGTGACAGCTTGTGGGTAGGCCCAGTAACTCACCTCCCCTTCGCCTTCGATGTCACCGACGACAATCATCAGGCCCAGGTCCGGTTGCTCTGGCACTCTCAAGATCAATGTGACGTAATTGGCCTGGTACAGGCTGCGTACGTGGCGCAGGGTCTTGGCCATCAACTTGTGGTTCAGCGAGCCGTCATAAAACTCGCCGATGAGCGTGTCATATTCCGCCAGCTCCATACCCATTTCTGCCAGCGCTTCAAACCCCACGGTGGAATTTCCCATCGCCCGTCTCCTCGCGGGGCACAGCCCAGGCCGTGCCCGCTTTTATTGTTATGATTCAAACACGTGTGCGCGCGCTGCACGGTTCGCTGTGACCGCAACCAGGGGTTTGCCGAGGTTGAACCAGGCGGCCAAGGCCGGCAGCAGGAAAATTGCCCCAAGTACATTGACCAGAAACATGAACGATAGCAAGACCCCCATATCGGCCTGGAACTTCAGCGGTGCAAAGGCCCAGGTGCACACCCCGATCGACATCGTCAAAGCAGTGAAAACGGCCGCTGTTCCGCGTTGGCACATGGCCTGGTAGAACGCCTGGCGCAGGTTGGCGCCCTCGGCCATTTCGTGCTGGATCCGCTCATACAGGTAAATGCCGTAGTCAACCCCGACGCCTACCCCAAGCGCCATCACCGGCAGGGTCGCCACCTTCAACCCGATCCCAAGCATGGCCATCAGTGCATTGCACAGTACCGCCACGATGGCCAGCGGCACCAGGATGCACAACACCGCGCGCAACGATTTGAAGGTCAACCAGCAGAACAACAGCACCGAGCCAAACAACGCCACCAGCATCAGCACTTCGGCGCGCTTGACCGCATCATTGGACGCCGCCATTACCCCCACATTGCCACCGCCGAGAAAGAACCTGATTTCCGGCACCTGGACCTGGGCAATGATCCGCTTGGCCTCCTGGACCACATGCGAGACCGTGGCGCCATCGTGGTCGGTGAGAAACACCAGAATCTGCATCTGCTGGCAGCCATCGGTCACCAGGCCGTCCTCGGGCATGTAGGCACGGGCACCTTGACTCAAGCCCCGGGCCGAACCGGGAATGGCCGCCCAACGTGGGTTGCCTTCGTTGTTGCCGGCAATCACCGTCTTGCCAAAACCGGCCACCGACTGCACCGACTGCACGCCGGTGACGCTGCGCATCTGGAAGTCGAAGGCTTCCACCGCACGCATCACCGACGGTGACAGGCATGCCTCTTCCAGGCCCTGGGCCTGGACGAACACCGCCAGCACATCCAGGCCGATGGAATAGCTGCTGACAATTTTGCTGTTGTCCTGGTTGTAGCGCGACTCGGCGCGCAGTTCCGGTGCGCCAGCACCGATGTCACCGACTTCCAGCTGCCGGGCCTTGAGCACCGCCACGCTCAGCAACATCACGCTGAGCACCAGCACCGCCAGGGCCGGGCGCGGTTCGGCCAGCGCCGACAAGCGCCACCACAGCGGGTGCCTGCCCTGCTGCTGGACGCGCTCCTTGCTCAGCACACTACGCTCCAGGCGCAGGTAGGAAATAATGATCGGCAACATCAGCTTGTTGGTGATGATCATCAGCATCACGCCGATGCAGGCCGTTACCCCCAGTTCATGCACGATAGGAATGTCGATCAGCATGATCACGCCAAAGCCCAAGGCATTCATCAGCAACGCCAGGGAGCCAGGAATGAAGATCTTGCAAAAGGCCAGGTGCGCCGCCTGCAGCGAATCCTTGCCGGCCAGCACTTCCTGTTTCCAGGCATTGGTCATCTGCACGGCGTGCGAAACGCCAATGGAAAAAATCAGGAACGGCACCAGGATCGACATCGGGTCGATACCCAGGCCCATCAGCGGCAACAAGCCCAGCAGCCACACCACCGGCAGCAACGCCACCAACAGCGCCACTACGGTCAGGCGCAACGAGCGTGAGTACAGCCAAAGCAACAGGCCGGTGATCAGGAAGGCGACGACAAAAAAGCCGATCACGGTCAGCAGCCCTTCGACAACATCACCCACCAGCTTGGCGAAACCGACAATGTTGATCTCGATCTGATCGCTGCTGTACCTGCCGCGAATGTCCTCCAGACGCTTGGCGACTTCAACATAACTGACCGATTTGCCTGTTTGTGGGTCAACGTCCTGCAAGTCGGCCCGGACCATGGCCGACTTCAGGTCATTGGCCACCAGCCGCCCGACCTGCCCCGAGCGCGTGGCATTGCTGCGTACCTGGGCCAGGTCTTCGACGCTGGCGGTAAAGCGTGGCGGTACCACCACATCACCAAAAAAGCCTTCTTCGGTGATCTCGATGTAACGCACGTTGGCGGTGAACAGCGAGGTTACGCTGGCGCGGCTGACCCCGTTGATGAAGAACACATCGTCAGTCACCTTGCGCAGCGTGTCGAGGAACTCGGGGTTGTAGATGTCACCCTCGCCCTTCCATCTGACGCTCACCAGAAAGCGGTTGGCGCCGGTGAAGTACTGGCTGAATTCGAGGAAGTTGAGCATGTACTCATGCCGCACCGGGATCTGCTTGTTGAAGCCAGGGTCGAGCTGGGTATGCGTGGCGCTGTAGCCCAAGCCCAGGGTCAGCAGCAGGAACACCGTCAACAGCAGTTTGCGTCGTGCCAACAGCAGGTCGGCGCAACGCTCGACCAGGCGCCCGGCTCGGGCTTTAGCGTACTTCATGCACTTGCTCTCCTTTGCCCAGAGCGGCAACGCTGTTACCGTTCCCCTGGAAAACGCCCCGTTCACCGGCTACCAGCAACTGATCGGTGCCCACCACGATGGCTGCGGTCAAGGTGCCCAACCCCGGTTGGCGGGTGGTGCCGATCAAGCGGCCTTCTGCGTCCAGGCGCACCATTGAGCTGCCGCCGCCGACAATCAGTACGCCGCTGTGGTCTGGTAGCACAACATGGCCATAAAGCGGCTGGGTATTGCCAACCTTGATCGCCTGCCACTGCTCACCGAAGTTGTCGGTGACAAACACATGGCCGCGCATGCCATAGGTCACCCAACGCTGGGCGCTCAGGCGAACCACGCCAAACAGTGAGCCGTTGTAGAACGCCGGCAACTGTTGCCAATGCTGCCCGTTATCGGCGCTGCGCATGACCAGGCCCTGTTCGCCGACCAGCATGCGCCGGCCATCGCTGCCGCCATCCAGCGCATTGAGATGAGCACGGTCGACCTCCAGCGCCACCGCGCGCCAGCTGCGCCCGGCATCGTCGGACTGGTAGAACTTGCCGTAGCTGCCGAACACGACAACCTGCTTGCCGCCGGCCGCCCAGGCACCGAGCAGCGGCTCACCAGCTGTGGGATCAAAATGCACCTCTTGCCAGCTGCTGCCAGCGTCATTGGAGCGCAGAATCAGGCTGTCCTGGCCAACGGCTACCAACTGCTCGGGATTCAACGCGGTCAAAGCCGTGAGGGAAATCTGACGTTGCGGCTCGACTGTGGCTTGCTGCCAGCTGCGGCCGCGGTCGTCGCTGATCAGGATGGTGCCGCGCTCACCCACCGCCACCTGACGAGTGCCCAGATTGAGCAGGCCGTTTATCTGCATGCGCTCGGTATTCAGCGTGGTCTGGGCGATGTTCAGCGCGCCGCGTGGGGTAAATGCCAGCGCAACGATTGCGGCAACCGTAATGCACACGAAATAGGCAATAAGCTTGGCGCATGGGCGACTGCGTGTAGCGACATCCAGGCGCTCGACAATAGACATACGGTCCACCCTCTTGTTTTTGTAGTCGTGAATCACCGCGCCACCAGGGCGCGGTGTCTGAGGTGTGTAGATAGTCCGTCTGCTCGACCTGCGGGACATCGTCCAAATGGCCTACCCCGGTGCCGATAGACATAACCGCGGGTCAGTCCAGCTCGAACAGGCCCGCCGCGCCCATGCCACCCCCAATGCACATGGCCACGACCACATAGCGCACGCCGCGGCGGCGCCCTTCCAGCAGGCCATGACCGACCATGCGCGCACCCGACATGCCGAACGGGTGACCAATCGAAATAGCCCCGCCGTTGACGTTCAGGCGCTCCGCAGGGATGCCCAGGGCGTCGCGGCAATGCAGGACCTGGCAGGCAAAGGCTTCGTTGATTTCCCATAACCCGATGTCGGCCACGCTCAAACCGAAGCGTTTGAGCAGTTTGGGCACCGCCAGCACCGGGCCGATGCCCATCTCTTCCGGCGCGCAGCCGGCCACGGCGATGCCGCGATACGTCCCCAGCGGCTTCAGGCCACGCCGGGCGGCTTCGGCGCGGCTCATCAGCAGGCTGGCCGAGGCGCCGTCGGAGAACTGCGAGGCGTTGCCAGCGGTAATGAACTCGCCCTGCTCGACCCATTGGCCGTTCTTCCACACGGGTTTCAACGCCGCCAGGTCTTCGAGGCGGGTCGAAGGACGGTTGCACTCGTCGCGCTCGGCTACCACCTGTTCATGGCCATCGGGCTGGCCTTCCTTGTCAAAGCGCAGCTTGCGCACTTGCAGCGGTACGATTTCTTCGTCGAACAGGCCATCGCGCTGGGCAGCCGCCGTGCGCTGCTGACTTTGCAGTGAGTAGTCGTCCTGGGCCGCGCGGCTGATCTCATAGCGCCGGGCAACGATCTCGGCGGTTTCGATCATCGGGATATAGGCGCTTGGCATGCACGCCAGCACCGCCTCCGACTGGTTGCGGTAGGTGTTCTTGTGCTTGTTCTGGGTCAGCGACAGCGACTCGACCCCCCCGCCAATGACAATGCTCATTTCACCGGCCAGAATGTTCTTCGCCGCCATGCCGATACTGATCAGGCCGGAAGCGCACATACGGTCCAGGGCCATGCCCGGCACGCTGTCGGGCAAACCGCCGGTGTAGGCACACAGCCTGCCAATGTTGTAGCCCTGGGTGCCCTGCTGTACCGCCGCGCCCATGATCACGTCATCCACCGCGCCAGGCTCGATACCGGCACGCTCGACCACCGCGCGCACCACATGGCCGCCCAGCACCGGGGCTTCGGTGTCGTTGAAAGAGCCGCGAAAAGATTTGCTCAGCGCGGTACGGGCAGTCGCTACGATTACAACGTCTTGCTTGTCCATGAACAGGCTCACTCGGTGATGGGGTTGAAGGTGTAACGGCTGATGGTGTCGACCACACAGCCAGGGCGTTCGGCGCCCTCGATCTCGACGCTGATGCGCACCACCAGCTGTACCGCGCTGCCGATCAGCTCGGCGCTGACAACCTGGCCTCTGCCGCGTACCCGCGCGCCGACTTTCACCACGGCGGGGAAACGCACGCGGTCGGTGCCGTAGTTCACCCCCATGGCCATGTTGTCGATGCTCATCAACTGCGGCATGAACAGGTTGGCCAGCGCCAGGGTCAGGTAGCCATGGGCGATGCACGCCCCGAACGGGCCATTGGCGGCGCGCTCGGGGTCGACATGTATCCACTGCTGATCGCCAGTGGCTTCGGCAAACAGATTGACCCGCGCCTGGGTCAGTTGCAGCCAGTCGGTGACGCCCAGGTCCAGGCCCTGGGCCTTGAGCATTTGCTCGGCGCTACTGAATCGGGTGCTCATGGGGTGCCCTCAAGCTTGTTGTGAACTGACCGACAGCACTTCGCCGACCATGTAGGAGGCGTAATCGCTGGCCAGGAAGATCATGACGTTGGCGACTTCCCACACTTCAGCGGCGCGGCCGAAGGCTTCACGGTCGGCCAGTTTGGCCAGCAGTTCTTCGCTGCTGGCCTTCTTGAGAAAATCGTGCAAGGCAATCGACGGCGACACGGCGTTGATGCGCACCCCGCTTTCGGCGGCTTCCAGCGCGCTGCAGCGGGTCAGCGCCATGACCCCGGCCTTGGCGGCGGCGTAGTGCGCCTGCTCTTTCTGCGCACGCCAGCCGAGTACCGAAGCGTTGTTGATGATCGCCCCGCTCCCTCGGCGCTCCATGTGCGGCAGCATCGCGCGGGTCATGCGGAATGTGCCGGTGAGGGTCACATCAATTACCCGCAGCCATTCCTCGTCGCTCATCTCGGTGACCCGCCTGGAACCACCAAGGCCTGCGTTGTTGATCAGCACATCGACGCCGCCAAGGGCCTGTTCGGCGGCGGCGACCAGGGCTTGCACCTCTGTCTCGACGGTGACGTTGCACAGCTGGCCGTACACGGCCTGCAAGCCGGTGTCGGCCTTGAGCTGTTCCACCGCCTGCTCCAGGCGCCGGGCATGAACATCGGAAATCATCAGGGCGCGGCAGCCTTCTTCGGCGCAGCGCCTGGCTGCGGCATAGCCGATGCCAGCGCCGGCGGCGGCAGTGATGAGCACGGATTTGCCAGCCAGCAACTGGTGGCCTGGCACATAAGGAGGGGCTTGTTTCACGCGGTATACCTCTGACAGAAAACAGGTTGTCGACAGGTATAAAGGCCGCAGGGGGCAGGCACATCGTCAAAACGGACGGGGTCGGTTGTGGCAGGGGAACAATAGGCAGGCGCCGGTAATGCCGACGCCTGTGCTTCAAGCTGCGCTCACGTGCCCCAGACCTTTTGCGCCTTGGGTGCTTCGCTGAGGATCGCATCGACCGCCGCCCCGACTTCAGCGACCTGCCAGCGTGCCCCCTTGTCGCGGGTGACGCCGGTACGCCAGCCGTCACCCAGGGAAATCCGGCCACCTTGGCTCTCGAACAGCTGGCCGCTGACATGCCCGGAAGCCTCACTGCCCAGCCACACCACCAAAGGCGCGACGTTCTCTGCCGCCCAAGCGTCGAAGCTGCCGTCATCGGGCCGCTTGACCATGTCCGGCATTGCGCTTTCGGTCATCGCCGTACGCGCCGCCGGGGCCAGGGCGTTGGCGGTGACGCCATAGCGGGCCAGTTCCGCCGCCTGCACCAGGGTCAGGGAAGCGATACCGCCTTTGGCCGCCGCATAGTTGGACTGCCCGATCGAGCCCTGCAAGCCGGCGCCGGAACTGGTATTGATAATGCGCGCCGCCACCGGCGTACCGGCCTTGGCCTGATCGCGCCAGCGCCGGCCGAGGATGTTGGCCAGGCAGTAATGCCCCTTCAGGTGCACGCGCATCACCATGTCCCAGTCCTCTTCCGACAGGCTGATGAACATGCGGTCACGCAAGACCCCGGCGTTGTTGACCAAAACATGCACTTCGTCGAACGCCGCCAATGCAGCATCGACGATGCCTTGAGCGCTGCTCAGGGTGGTGATGTCGCCATCGTTGGCGATTGCTCGGCCACCCAGGGAGCAAATCTCGTCGACCACTGCCTCGGCGGCCTCGCGACGAATGTCATTGACCACCACATTGGCGCCTTCGGCGGCAAATGCCAACGCATACGCGCGGCCCAGCCCGCCACCGGCACCGGTGATGATCGCGGTACGACCTGCACAGATTCCCATAGGATGTTTTCCTGTTGTTGAGTGTGGGTGGCTTCAAAGCCGTTCGATGATGCTGACGTTGGCCTGGCCGCCGCCTTCACACATGGTCTGCAGGCCATAACGCCCGCCGGTGCGTTCAAGCGAATGCAGCAAGGTGGTCATCAAGCGCGCACCGGTAGCGCCCAGCGGGTGGCCAAGGGCGATGGCGCCGCCATTGACGTTGGTGCGAGCCGGGTCGTAATCGAGCTCCTTGGCCCAGGCCATGACCACCGAGGCAAACGCTTCGTTGATTTCCACAAGGTCGATATCAGCCATGCGCAGGCCAGCCTTGTTGAGCGCCGCACGGGTGGCTGCAATCGGTGCCGTGAGGTGCCAGATCGGGTCGTCGCCGAGCACCGACAGGTGATGAATGCGTGCCCTGGGGGTCAGGTTGTAGCGCTTGAGCGCCGCCTCCGAGACCACCAGTAACGCCGCCGAGGCATCGCAGGTCTGGCTCGATACAGCGGCCGTGATCGACGGGAACTCAGCGCTCACAGGCTCCAGGCTGGCCATTTTCTCCAGGCTGCTGACCCGCGGCGTTTCATCAAAGGCCAGGCCTTCGCAGGCAACGATCTCGCGGGCGAAATAGCCGGCGTCTGCGGCCGCCAAGGCACGACGATGGCTTTCCAGGGCAAACACTTCCATGTCTTCGCGGCTAATCTGCCAGTGATCGGCGATGCGCTGGGCGGCGTAAAACTGATTGACCGGCTGCTGCCCAAAGCGCGCCTGCCAGCCTTTGCTGCCGGAAAACGGGTCACTGAAGCCCAGCGGTTGGCCAGCGAGCATCGCCGACGAGATCGGGATCTGGGTCATGGTCTGCACACCACCGACAGCCACCACCTCCTGCATGCCACTCATCACCGCTTGTGCGGCAAAATGCAGCGCCTGTTGCGACGAACCGCACTGCCGGTCAACCGTGGTGCCCGGTACGTTCAGCGGCAAGCCGGCAGCCAGCCAGCTGGTGCGGGCGATGTCACCCGCCTGCGAGCCGATGGCGTCGACACATCCGAAAATCACGTCGTCATACGCGTGGGCAGGAATGGCATTGCGTTCGACCAGCGCTTTCAACACATGCGCGCCCAGGTCAATGGCATGCACATGGGCCAGGCTGCCTTTGCGTTTGCCCGTGGGGCTGCGCAGAGCATCGACGATATACGCTTGGGGCATGGCTCAGTCCTCGAAGGTAGCGCCCGGCCCAAGCCGGGCTTCATCGCTGAGCACATAGGCGGCGACGCGGGTTTTATGGGTGGCACGGTCGCCCCAGGACGGGTCCAGCGACCACACGCGCTTCATGAACATCTGCAGGTCGACTTCCCAGGTGTAACCCATCGCACCGTGCACCTGAATGCCATGGCGCGCCGCCAGCCAGCTGGCGTCGCAACAGGCCAGCCTGGCCTGCGATACATAGACATCGGCGCGGCGATCCCCCTGCGCCAGGGCATAGGCCGCGCGATACAGCACAGGTTTGGCGAATTCGATCTTGCTGGCGATATCGGCCAGGTGATGCTTGACCGCCTGAAAGCTGCCGATCGGCTTGCCAAATTGCTTGCGCTGGGCCACGTAGTCCACCGACAGGTCGAGGATTCGCTGGGCCAGCCCGAGCAGTTGCCCGGCAACCGACAAGGCGCCGCGGTTCAAGGTATCGGCCCACAAGGCCCGCCCCTGTTCGCCGCCGATCAGCAAGGTGTCGCGTGTTGGCTGCCAGCTCACCAGGCCCAGGCGCCTGGAGGCATCGATACTGGCGTTGGCCTGCACATCGACCTCCGCGCGCGGCACCGCATGCACCTCATCGCCGTGGGCAAGGATCAGCCACTCTGCCAGCGGTGCATCAGGCACCAACGGGTTGATCGGGTGGCCGATAGCCAGGCGCACGCTGCCATCGGCGATGCGCGGCAGCAGGCGGGCTTTGACCGGGTTGTCGTCTGGCAGGCCGTTGAGCAGCCCGGTGACCACATAAGCCGTGTCGGCCAGCGAGTCCGGGATGGCGTAGTAGCCCAGCTCCTGGGTCATCAGTGCCCAGGCCACATCGTCCATGCCCAGGCCGCCGAACTGTTCGGGCACCGACAATGCCGTCAGGCCCTGTTCGGCTATCTTGTTGCGCAAGTCAGCGGAGCGGCCTGTATCGGTTTCCCAGATCTCGCGCAGCATTTCGGGCGCCGCCTCGGTCATCAGGAAACGGCTGATGGCTTCGCGAAACGTGAGCTGATCATCGGTAAAGGTAAAGTCCATGGCCGGCTCCTATTTCGGCAGGCCGAGCATGCGCTCGGCGATGATGTTGCGCTGGATTTCGTTGGTGCCGGCGTAGATCGGCCCGGCCTGAGCGAACAGGAAGCCATCAAGCCAGCCGCCTTCGACCGCTTGCGCAGCGCTGCTCAACAACTCGCCGTGCGCACCCAGGATGCGCATGGCGGTTTCGTGCATCTTCAAGTCAAGCTCCGACCAGATGATCTTGTTGATGCTCGACTCGGCGCCGATCTGCGCGCCACGGCTCAAACGCCCGACGGTGTGATAAGACGACAGCGCGTAGCCTTCAGCGCCCAGCCAGGCCTCGACAACCGCTTCGCGGATGCTCGGGTCGCGGTCGGCGCTCTGGCGGTTGGCGTTGTACAGCTGTATCAGCTTGCGCGCCGTGGCCTGGAATCGTGCCGGCGAACGCAGCAGCAAACCTCGCTCAAAACCCGCAGTGGCCATCGCCACATGCCAGCCCTGGCCTTCGGCACCAATGCAGTTTTCAACCGGCACGCGCACATCGTCGAAAAACACTTCGGCGAAGGTGTTCTTGCCGTTCAGCGCCTTGATCGGCCGGATGGTCACGCCTGGGGCATCGAGCGGCACCATCACGAACGACAAGCCGTTGTGCCGGGTCGAGGCCGGGTCGCTGCGGAACAGGCCAAACAGCCAGTCGGCAAACAGTGCGCGGCTGGACCAGGTTTTCTGCCCGTTGAGCACATAGTGATCGCCATCGCGAATGGCCTTGCTGGTGATCGCGGCCATGTCGGAGCCGGCATTGGGCTCGGACCAGCCCTGGGCCCACATGTCGACACTGGACGCCATGCGCGGCAGGAAGCGCTGCTTCTGCGCCTCGGTACCGAACTCCATCAACGTTGGGCCGAGCAGCAGCTGACCGTTCTGGTTGATACGCATCGGTGCGTCTGCGCCGTAGTACTCTTCCTCGAAAATCAGCCACTCGATCAGGTCGCAACCGCGCCCGCCGTAAGCCTTGGGCCACATGACCATCGACAGGCGTTGCTCGAACAGCTTCGCCTCCCAGGCCCGGTGCTGCTCGAACCCTTCCCGGGTGTCATAGTTGGCCAGGGGCGTAGTCGGCTGATTGGCCGCCAGCCATTCGCGCACTTCCTCACGGAAGGCCTTCTGCTTGGGGGTATAAGCTAGTTCCATGGCACTCTCTCAGAACTTGGCGTCGCGTTTTTCGACGAAGGCGCGGCGGGTTTGCGCAGAGTCCGGACTGGTGTAGGCCTGCAGGGTCAGCCCCTGCTCCCAGCGGTACTTGTCTTCCAGGTTGCCGTCCTCGATACCGTTCAGGGCTTCCTTGGCGATACGGATCATCACCGGGCTCTTGGCAGCGATTTTGGCGGCAATCTCCAGCGCGGTTTCGCGCAGCTGCTCTTTGGGCACCACGCGCTCGATGAAGCCATACTGCGCAGCCTCTGCGGCGCCGATCTTGTCGCCGGTAAAGAACAGATAACGAACCTTCTGCACCGGGAACAAACGCTGCAGGTGCGCGCCGCCACCCATGGCCCCACGGTCAACTTCAGGCAAGGCAAAGGTGGCGCACTCGGAGGCCACAACAATGTCGGCTGCACCGGTAATGCCGACGCCGCCACCGAGGACGAAACCGTGCACGGCGACGATGACCGGCACAGGGTTGCGATGTACCGCCTTGAACGCCGCATAATTACCGGCGTTGACCGCTACGATGCGTTCGGGGTGGGCGTCCAGTTCCTTGATGTCGACACCTGCGCAGAAGCCGCGGCCTTCGGCACGGATGACGATCACCCGGACGTCGGGGTTGGCGCCCAGGGCTTCGACCTGATGGGCCAGGTCCATCCACTCCTGGCTGCCCAGGGCATTGACCGGCGGTTTGGCCAGCACCAGCTCAGCAATGCCCGCCTCGATCTGTGTGGTAAATGCTTGACTCATGAGGGTGTTCTCCAAAGTTCGGCAGGCTGATGCTCGCTACGGCAAGCCAACAGGGCTTCCAGGCAGCCTTCGGCTTCCTGGGCAATTTCTTCGATCACTTGCTGGCAACTCTTGAGTTCGCCAATGGCGGCGGCTACCTGGCCGCTGGGCAGAATGCCTTCGTCCGGAACACCGTCGATCATCGAACGCTGCAGCAGCACCGGCTGGTTGGCGGCCATCACCGTTTGCGACAGCGCACCGGGGTCTTCCTTGAGTGCCTGGCGCAGCACACCGAACAGATGGCTCAGGCTCATTCCGGTTTGCTGCTTCCATTTCCAGGCGCTGCGCAACGCGATGCGCAGGCGCCCAAAAGACCCGGCCTGCTCCAGGCGGTTGATAAACGGGTTCTCGATCATGCGGTGGCGCATGCCATCTACCGCCGTGGTCACCCGCACCCGTTGCGGGTCGTTGACCTCGAGGTAATGCACCAAGGTGCTCGACGGCGTAGGCGAGTCCCGGGTCATCAAAAAGCGCGTGCCCATGGCAATACCCACGGCGCCGGCCGCCAGCGCGCCGGCGAGGCCTCTGCCGGTGGAGTAACCACCTGCGGCGATTACCGGGACCGACACCGCGGCGAGCACCTGGGGCAACAGGATCGAACTGGGCACACCACCGGTATGCCCGCCGCCCTCGCCGCCCTGGATGGTGATCATGTCCGCGCCCAGCTCCACCGCCTTCAGGGCGTGTTTGAGTGCGCCCACCGTCGGGATGCACAGCACCCCGGCAGCCTTGAAGCGGCCGATGGTCTGTTTGTCCGGGCCACGTCCGTAACTGACCGCCCGCAAGCGGTAGCGAATCGCCAGGTCAACGCATTGGGCCGCGTTTTCCTGGAACATATGAAAGTTCAGGCCGAAATTGCTGCCACCGGTGGCGGCAATTACCTTGTTGATCTCGCCTTCCAGGGCATCGGACGCAATCGTGGCACCGGCCAGAAAACCGAAACCACCGGCGCGGGTCGTGGCAATCACCAGGTTGGCGTCTGCAACCCAACCCATGGCGGTCTGCACGATCGGGTAGCGGCAGCCCAAGGCTTCGGTCAGTGGCGTACACAACCAGCGGCTCATGCCTGCTCTCCACTGGCGGCAGCCTTGTTGGCCTGGGCCATGGCCTTGGCATCGAAGCCGCCCAGCTTGTCGCCCGACAGCAGTTCATTGTGGGCATGGGCGAAGTGGTGCCAGGCAAAGGCAGCGTCCATCGCCGTGCGTTTACCCTGCAGATCCTCGACGTGGTTAATGGCCTGCTTGGTCAGCGCAAGGCCCATTCGCGGCTGCCGGGCAATACCGGCCGCCAGCGCATAGGTGCCCTGCTCCAGTTCCTCACGTGGCACTACCCTGTTGACCATGCCCATCTGGTAGGCACGCTCGGCACTCATGCGATCGCCGGTGAACAGAAACTCTTTGGCGATGCGCGGGTTCAGCTCATACGGGTGGGCAAAATACTCCACCCCCGGAATGCCCATACGTACCACGGGGTCCTGGAAAAACGCATCATCGCTGGCCACGATCAGGTCGCACACCCAGGCCAGCATGAGACCACCGGCCACGCACGCACCCTGGACCATGGCAATGGTCGGCTTGGGCAGCTCACGCCAGCGCCGGCACATGCCCAGATAAACCTCTTGCTCGCGGGCATACAGCTGCTCGCCGCCGGGCTTGTTGGTGTGATCCCACCAGAGGTGTGCACGCTCGAACGGTTTGTTGATATCGCGCCCGGGCGTGCCAATGTCATGGCCGGCCGAAAAATGCTTGCCGGCCCCGCGCAGTACAATGACCTTGACCGCGTCATCGTTGACAGCCTGGCGCAGCGCCGCATCCAGCGCATACGTCATCTGCGAGTTCTGCGCATTATTGAAGCCTGGCCGGTTCATGGTCAGCGTGGCGATACCCTCGGCCACGCTGTACAACACCGGTTCCTGCGTTTCGTAGACCGAGTGGTCTGCACGCTCGACGAATTCACTGTCAGGGCTGTTCATGCTCATGTCCCTCGCCTTACGCCACGCGAATGCCAGCCGGGTTGCCCTTGATTGCCGAACTGCGCAGATCATGGGGGTCGAGCCGACGGATCAGCGCCAATTGCTCAGGCGTCGGGTGTACGGTTTCTTTCAGCGACGCTGACTTGAGCAACGGGAAACCGGTGTTTTCCTGCACCTGCTCAAAGCTCACCCCCGGGTGCAAGCTGCGCACCTGCACCGCGCGCTCCGGGCCGTCGAAATCCATCACACACAAGTCGGTGACGATCAGGCGGATGTCCATCAGGTCGCGGCGTACCCCTTTTGGCCAGCGGTCGGCCTTGAAACCGACACCGGAAACCATGTCCACTTCGCCGCTGACGAACACGCGGGTGTTATGGCTGGGTACAAAGAACGAGTTGATGTGATTGATGCTGTTGCCGGGCAAGCCGCGCACACCGAGCATTGCAGCCTTGGGCTTGTGGTAATCGCCCACGCAGGAGAGGTTGCTCTGGCCCCAGCGGTCGATCTGGGTCGGGCCGATCATGGCGTGACGGCGGCCACCCCAGACGCACTCGAACACCCGCTCGAAGTTGAGCGAACCCGAATATTTCGGCACATGATCGCCACGCGGCCCTAGCGGGATCGGCTCTTCGACCAGGTACGCCTCGCTGTCGCTCATCAACAGTTGCGGACTGTGGCTGAGTTTGGCCAGGCTAGCGCCCAGGCGCGGGATCACGCCCAGGCCCGAGGCGATCAGCTCGCCGTTGTCACGCCAGGCTTCGCTGGCCGCGACAATCATCAGCTCCGCGAGGGTAAATTCACAGGTAGTCGACATTTTCATCCTCCTCAGAACACTGGCAGGGCCAGGGAGCCCATGCGTTCGGCACCGCCGTTCTGCTCTTGATAAGCCCGCTCACCGGCCGCCACGTACTGCGCCACATAGGCTTGCCAGCCGCCCTCTTCACCGGCACTGGCGGCATAGCGTTTGAGGTGGCTCAGGTCCCAGCCATACTCGGGCTGGCAGGCGGTCGGGTGGGCGCCGAGCGGCGCATGGATCACGCCACTGACCAGGTACCGCTCAAAGGTGTTGCAGCGTGCCTGTTCGGTGGACAGTTCCAGTCGTTCGTGCAATTGCTCGCAAGACACGAAGCACTGCTGGGCCGCGCGAGCGAACAGATGGTCGAAATACGGGTCTGGGCCGGTCACCAGGGTGTTGCCCAGGCGGTCGGCGACGTTGACGTGGACAAACGCCACGTCCAGGTTCAGGGCGGGCATGGCCAGCAGCACTTCGCCGTCGTCATACGGCGACTGGATGGTTTTAAGTTCAGGGTTCAGCCGTGTGACATCGGTGGCCAGGCCGCAGCGGGTCGGCAGAAACGGCAAACGCATGGCCGCTGCACGCAGGCCCCACTGGAACATGCCTTCATCCACCTCTAGCAACTCCAGCCCACCGGCTTCGCGGGCTTTGCGGTAATAGGGCTCCAGCGGAATGGCGTCGAGGGTGGCAAAGCCGAACACCAGCTTCTTGACCTTGCCCGCCGCACACAGCATGCCCACTTCGGGGCCACCGTAGGCGACCACAGTCAGGTCTTTGACGGGGGAACGCAGAATCTCGCGCACAACCGCCATCGGCTTGCGCCGTGGCCCCCAGCCGCCGAAGCCGATGGTCATGCCATCGCGCAGGTGCGCAACGGCATCGGCCGCCGTCATTTGCTTGTTCATTGCACATCTCCTTGCTGTTGGCCGACGGAAAAGTCATGCCCCCACAGGCTTACCCGGGTAAATTCGAAGGCCGAGTGCTCAGCCCAGTCCACTTGCAGGCCGCCGTAGCCGTACTCCAGGTCGAAGCCGGACGGGGTCTTCATGTAAAACGAGGTCATCCGGTCATTGAGGTGCTGGCCGAGGGTCGCCGACAGCGGCACCTGATGGGCCAGGCTCCGGTCATGGGCGCGGCCCACTTCAGTCATCGAGCCCACTTCCACCATCACGTGCACGCAGCCTGAAGGCACCGCGTACTCCGCCAGCGCCAGTGAGTGATGGCGGCTGTTGCGGCAATGCAGGAAGTGAATGCGGATTGGCGGTGCTGCCGGGTCGGGGCGAAAGTTGAAGATGTCCGACAGTTCGAAGCCCAGCACGTCCTTGACGAAGGCCAGGGTCGCGTCAAATTCCGGGGCCGGCAGCACGGTGTGGCCCAGGCCCATGTCGCCGGTGACAAAACCCGGCACGCCTTGCGGCGAAACGAATGGCAGGCAGTCGGAACGGTGTCCCCAGCTCAATTCGTGGCGGTTGCCGGAGGGGTCCAGAACACTGACCAGTGCCTGTACGCCACGCTGCTCGATCTCGGCGGCAGAGCCTGCTTGCCAGCGCACACCGTTTTGTTCCAGTGCCTGCAATGCGGCGTTGAATGCCCGCTCGCTGGCCAGTTCCCAGCCAGAGGCCAGGTAGCCTGCCTCGGCGCCTTCGACGATGAGCATGCGAAAAGGCCGCTCGTCCATCTTCACATACAGTCCGCCACCGGGCGCGGGCACCACCATCATGCCCAGCACGTCTTCGGCATAACGTTGCCACTGACTGAGGTTTTCGATTTGAGCGACGAAGTAGCTCAGCCCCCGGATATCCATCATGCCCTGCTCCTCAATGACTGGACCTTTGTTGGTCTTCATTGTGCTGAGGGCAAGCCTGGTGCTCATCGTCCGTTGAGACTAAGCAGTTGATCTATCGGGAATACTGAAATGCAGGCGGTGGAAACAGGCTTGCCCCGCGACAGTGATGCGCCAGGCACATCGCATCGCAGGGCAATCTCGCGCCTTCGGAGGGGTTACATGTACAGGATTACCAGGTCGTTGATGACCGAGGGGCGATCACTGCCGACGACGTGGGTATTCACCTCCAGGGTCAACTGGGTGCCGCGCTTGACCCGCGCCACCTGCTTCACCCTGGCCCGCGCATGAACCCGCGAGCCGGCCGGCACCGGCGCCGGAAAGCGCAGGCGGTCCGAGCCGTAATTGACCATGGTGCTGAAACCGGTGATTTCATAACCCAGCGCCAGCTTGAGCCGCGACTGCAACACCTGTACCAGCGCGCCGTGGGCAATGGTGCCGCCAAACGGGCTGTCCTTGCGTGCACGCTGCGGATCGGTGTGAATCCAGTAGTCATCACCCGACAGCGCGGCGAAGGCATCGATCAGGGCTTGATCGATGACAATCTGGTTGCTCCAGGGGCTGAAGGTCTCACTGACCAGGCTCTGCAGCGCCACCTCATCATCCATGGCGACCAAGCGCACCGATGCTGCTTCACCCTGTTCCGGCATTTGCGCCTGAGGCGCGCCGTTGTAGCGCTGTAGCGCAATGCTGTCCTGGTCCGGACCGGTAAAGCGCAGTAAACGCGTACCCTTGGCGTCGACTTCGGCAAACACCGGTTTGAGCCGCATGCCGATGCGGATCTGATCCTCTTCAAGCCCCACCAGGGTGGTGTTGATTCGCACGCCTTCGTCCAACTCGATGACAGCCAGCTTTTGTGGCATCTCATCGGCAAAATCCGGCAACGTGGCAATGCGTGCCACGGTGAAGCTGTACAGGGTGGCGCCACCACTGACTTCGCGCCAGCTCAGGTCATGGGCCAGGCACCGCGGGCAATGCCTGCGCGGGTAGAACACCCAGTGTTCGCAGGCGTTGCACTGCTGGATCAACAGGCGCTGTGCTTTCAGGCCTTCCCAGAACGGCGCGGAAATTTCAGTCGGCACCGGCATTGGCTTATTGTTCGACATGCGGGTCATGCTCCCTGAAGTATCAACGCGGCCTGCTCACTCATCACGCCACCAGTGCCGGACACGTAGACAGCGTCGCAGCGTCCAAGCTGGCGCTCGCCCGCCTCACCGCTGATCTGCGTGACAGCCTCGATCACCTGTGACATGCCCCCGGCAGCGCCGGCCTGGCCAAAACTGAGCTGGCCACCGTGGGTGTTCATGGGGAAATCGCCGCGCCAGGTCAGGTCATGCTCGCGAACAAACTGCATGCCCTCGCCTTTGGCGCAGAAGCCGGCGTCCTCCAGGGTCAGCAACGCGGTAATGGTGTAACAGTCATAGATCTGCACCGCATCGACATCGCCCGGTTTGAGCCTGGCCATCTCGAAGGCACGGCGCGAAGCAGGCCCAATCGGCGTGTGGAGCATGTCCTGGGCATACGAAGGCGACTTGAACGCCAGATGCTCACCGAAGCCGGTGATGAATGCCGGGCGCTTGCGTGCACGTGCGGCCACTTCTTTGGAGGCAATGATCAATGCCGCGCCACCGGCCACCGGCATGACAATCTCGAGTACGTGCAAAGGATCAGCCACGCGCTTGCTCGCCAGCACCTGCTCGATCGTCAACGGCTGGCCATGGAACATCGCCTGGGGGTTGGCCAAGGCATTGGTGCGTTGATCAACGGCGATCTTGGCCATGGCTATCGGGTCGTAACCGTACTGCGCGGCGTAGCGTTGGGCGATCATGGCGTAGCCGGTGTTCTGGCCCATGTGGCCATAAGGCAGATCGAACTCCGCCTCCGGCGCACCAAAGGCGGTGCTGTGACCGCCGTAACGCATGGCGCGGGCCATTGCCCCGGGATCTTCATCGGGGCCCATCGGCGCCAGGCGCGCCGGCATTACACACAGCACCGCCTGGCACAGGCCCAGCTCGATCGCCGCAGCCGCGCGCCAGACCATGCCCACCGCGGTACAACCACCAAGGTCGACCACTTCGGCGAAATTAACAGACAAACCCAGGTATTCGGCGGCCATGGCCGGCACGAACACCGAAGCTTCGTGGAAGTGCGGGCCATTGATCACCAGACCGTCCAGGTCTTCGGCACGCAAGCCGGCGTCGCGCAGCGCCTGCGCCGCCAGGTCGGCCACTTGCTCAAGATGGAACATTCGCGGCGCTGTGGCGTACTTCTCGGGTTTGTATTGCGCGGCGCCGACAATCGCCGCATGACCTTTAAGACCCATGTATCCCCCACTCGAAGGCTGTGTGCTTGAGGTTTTTGTCTTGCGACCATGCCACAGGTGCCGTGGCGAGTGATCGTCCATTTTGACTAGAACAGCGGCCAGCGCCAGGGTTGACTCAACCCTGACGCCGTCGCGCCAGTCAGAAGCTGTATTTGACCGAGAATGTCCCGTAGTCGCGGTCTGCCAGCAAGCGCTTGACCGGGTCAGCGTCGCCCAGGTAACCGGTAACCCGCAGGGCGACTTCCAGGTTGCCCAAGTACTTGAAGGTGGCGCCCAGGCTCAACCGGCGGTCACCCTGCAACCCGGAAATGGTCCCGGCCATCGGCGTGGCACCACTGAACACGTTGGAGAAGTTCACCGGCACTTCCAGGTCCCAGCCTTCGAACACGCCCGGGTAGCTGAAGGACGCACCCAGGGTGTAGGCACTGGCGGTCTTGCTGCGCCAGCCAGTCGAGGTCTTGTAGGTGTAGTCGTCGGACGGTTGCACCAGAGGGCGCATGGACGGAATCAGGCTGTTGCCCAGGCCCAGCAGGTTCGGCGCGGCCGAGGCCTCATCAACACTGTCGACACGCACATGCACGATTTCGGCGGTGAGCGAGGTCTGGCTCGCCCAAGGCCGGTCACCCAGGATACGGATCGCCGACAACTGCATTTGCTGGCCCTTGCCACGCGCAGGCGTGGGGCCGAGGCCGGTGTTGACCATGACCGGTGCACCGTCGCGATACGACCACTCGCCACCGATCTGGGTCTCGCCGATTTTGGTCGAGGCACTGATGCCGGTCAGCTTGATGTCTTCAAAGTAGGTAATGCGGTAGCCATCCGGCGTTCCGAAGAACACGCCTGGCCCGGCCGGGACGGCCCGGTAACCCACCAAGGCAGTGGCTGGGTTCTTGTCATGATAATTGACATGAAACAGTGACAGTTCCAGGGCGGGCACGGGTCGAAAGCGTACCTGTGCCCCCCACTGACCGCTGTCACGCGGCTCATCGGTGCCCTGGTAGTTGATACGCGACCCATTGGCGCCGATGAGAAACTCTCGCCCTGGCCCGACCACATCGCTGGTGGACAGGTAGCTGCCCACCGGCGGCAGTTCCGTGCCCATCCATTCGTATTGCACGTAAGCGCCCAAGGTCCACTGCGGGTTCAAGCGATACGACGCCGACACCTGCCCGACCGGCAACAGCACTTCCTTGACCTCGACCCCTGGCTGCGCGGCCTTGACCGCATCGGACGGGTTCTGTACACCACTGACGCCGGGGTAGAACAAGCTTTCGCCCCACGACTCGATATGCCGCCCGGCCTTGACGTCGAGCATCGAACCATTGTCAAAGCGCCAGCCGCTGAACACATAAGCATCGAGGAACTTGCTGCGCCCGCCGCTGTAATACTTGGTGTCGCTGGTGAACTCGTCATGGTCGCCAGCCTTGTTGACCGTGCCCGGTGAGTCGTTGTCGTTGGAACGATGGTAAACATCATCGTAGAAGGTACTGGCCCGCAGCACCCCGCCATAGTTGTCCTTGCGCACGATCATCTCGGCCAGGGCGCCGATCCGGTTGGTCACCAGGCTGCCCTTGTCGAAGTTGCGATCGCCATCATCGGCGTTGGGTGTCAACAGCTTGCTTGACGGGTTCGACAGGCGAACCCCCAGGCCGTAGCTGGTGGTCACCGTCCAGTCGATTGTCGTGCCGTTGTCGAACTCGATCGTTTCACCAGACCATGCGGGTGTGCAAACCAACGCGGTTGCCACCACCAGACCCGATAATTCGAAACCCGATACAGCTGGGCCAGCACCATATTTGTTGTTTTTATTAGTCACACTGCCTCTCCGATTAACGACCTGACGGTCGCGCAAAAGTGCAAGAACACCACTCGTTACCTTCAGCTCGCTCACAGCTGCCCTAGCACCGACTGAACGTTGACACCCTCGGGCGTGCGCCCGTAAAGGAACACGCCGGCTGTTTCTTCACGCACCAGTTGCCCCTGCGCAATCAGGTAATTGACATGCGCCAGGGTCTCGCCAATCGCCATCAATTCATCGAAGCGCCCCTTCACCTTCGGAAACAGCTCGGCCATCAGCTCCACGGCACTGCGCGGCGCGGTGCAGGCGGCCAACAGTTGCTGCAAGTGCCCTTGGTGGTGTGCGCGCAGTTGATCAAGGCGCAGATGCAGGTTGTAGAACGGCCGTTCATGCGCCGGCAGCACCAGCACGCTGTCGGGCACCTCCCGCAAGCGCTCGACCGAGTCCAGCCAGTCGCGCAGCGGGTCGGCATCGGGCTCGGTGACCTGCACGCAGACACTGGAGGTGATGCGCGGCAGCACCTGGTCACCGGAAATCAACAGGCCGTCCTCGGCGCAGTACAGGCAGGCATGTTCCGGCGAATGGCCGCGGCCGATCAGGACCTGCCAACGCCGCCCGCCAATCATCAGTCGGGTGCCTTCACGCAGGCGCCGGAAGCTGGTCGGCACCTCTGGCCGGAAGTGCGCGGAGCCCAGCAGCGGGAACAACGCTGCGGTCTGTTCCTGGTTGAAACCTGCGCGCTGGTAATGCTGGTAGAACGCCCAGCTAGTGCCGGTGTCGCCTGGCGCGCCCAACTGGTGCATCGCCTGATATTCACTGGCGCTCATGAACACCGGGCAGCGGAAGCGCTCGGTCAACCAGCCGAGCACCCCGACATGGTCCGAGTGAAAGTGCGTGCAGATCACCGCCAGCAGCGGTAAACCACCCAACACCGTGGCAAACAGCGCTTCCCAAATGTCGCGGGTCTGCGTGTTGTTGAGCCCGGTATCGACCGCCACCCAGCCCTCGCCGTGGCGCAACAGGTACAGGTTGATGTGGTCAAGCCCGAACGGCAGCGGCATGCGCAGCCACAACAGCCCTTCAGCGACCTGTTGAACCTCGCCATTGGCCGGTGGCTGCGGCCAGGGGAAGCGCAGGCCTGCGCGCCATTCGTGCCCCTGGGCATCCAGGCTACTCACTGACGTCACCCGCAAAAGCGGCCAGGCCAATGCGCTCCAGCACGTGGGTGCTGTACGGCACATAGCTGCGGCTGCTTTCGTCACGGATGAACAGCGGGTCCATGAACGCCGTCGGCGCGTAGCCCTGGCGCTGCAGGTCGACCTTGCGCAATTTGAAGGTGCTGGTCAGGTCGGCCGCCGCCGACACCCGCACGAACACAGGCGCCGCATAGCGTGGCAAACGCGCTTCGGTCAGCGCGTAGAACGCTTCAGGGTCAAAAGGCTGCCCTGGCTGCATCAGCACCGCCGCCATGCCGGCGCGCCCCTCTTGCCCGGGCACCTGTACACCGTAGATGTTGATCAGCTCGAGCCCGGCAAAATCGCCCAGCGCAGCCGCCACCTCCAGAGTAGAAACGTTCTCGCTTTTCCAGCGGAAGGTGTCGCCGATGCGGTCGATGAAGTACAGGTAGCCGTCTTCGTCATAACGCAGCAGGTCGCCCGAACTCCAATAGGCATCCCCTTGGCGCAAGACATTGCGGCGGATCTTGCTGTCGGTTGCCTCGGCCGAGGTGTAACCCTCGAAGCGGCCGCCGCCGATCTGCGGGTGGTCGATGATCAAGCCCAGGGCTTCACCCACTTCACCCACTTCGCAAAGCTGGTAAAAGCCGTGCTCGTCGCGTGGGTGGCTGTCGGTTTCAACGTCATAGCGCACCAGGCGCAGGTTGCTCTTGTCCCAGAACGGCACACGCCCGCAGGCGCCCACATAGTTGTCGACGTTGACCACATTGGTATTGGACTCGGTAGAACCCCAGCCCTCGAACACCTGGATCGGTCCGAAACGCTGCACCCAGTTCTGCCAGGTTTCACGCGTCAACCCGGCGCCGAGCATGCAGCGCAGGCCGTGCTCACGCTCGCCGGCCGCCTCGGGCTGGTTGAGCAGGTAGCGGCAGATCTCGCCGATGTACTGGAACACGCTGATGCGGTGCTCGCGCACGTCCTTCCAGAATTCGCGGACGCTGAACTTGCGCCGCACCACGATCGCCGCACCGGTTTTCAGCGCGGTTGACGTCACTGAAGTGGCCGCAGCGCCGTGGTACAGCGGCAGGCAGCAATAAAACACGTCGCTCGGCGTGGTCTGCAGGGTGACTTCCATGATGTCGCCCGTCGACATCCAGCGCATGTGGCTGTAACGCGCCGCTTTTGGCAAACCCGTGGTGCCCGAAGTAAAAATCAGCAGGCTCGGCGACTCGGCGCGCAGGTCGGCACGCAGGTCACGCGGGAATGGCATGCACGGGGCATTGGCCAATGCTTCGGCCAAACCGGTGTCAACCTGTACAGGCATCGCCCCGCCCCACGGTTGCTCGGCATCTGCGACCAGCCACAGCGGCAGCGGCGGCAGGCCTTCGGTGGCCAGCACGTTGCCCAGCACTTCCTCGCCGACCAGCATTGCCTTGGCCTCGATGGCCTCCAGCGCGTGCACCAGCGGCCGGCCACTGACCTGGGTATTGACGAAGCCCACCACCACACCGAGCTTGACCAGGCCAAACCAGCAGCAGAAAAACGCAGGCCGGTTCTCCATGGCCAGTGCGCAGACATCGCCGGGGCGCAGGCCTCGGGCATGGAAAACGTGAGCCAGCTGGTTGGCCCGCGCGTTAACTTGGGCGTAGCTCAAGCGCTGATCGCCATAAATGACGAAAGGCCGCTCGCCGTGGCGTTGCGCCTGTTCTTCGAGGCGATCAGCCAGGGTATAGCGATCCGCAGGCTTGATCCGCGCGGCGGCTTCGGCCCGGCGATCAAGGATGGCCTGGGTTTGTTCGCGTGGCACAACCCCGCGATCAACACTGGACAGCAGGCTTGCGTTGTTATTGAAATTGTTCATCCCTACCTCCGATAAAACCGGCTGTTCATGCAGTCGCCTGGGCGTGGGTCGGATAGTCCGAATAGCCAGGCGAGCCTTTCGTATAAAGTGTCTTGCGGTCGAAGCCGGCCAGCGGCAGGCCGGCGCGCAGGCGCTCGACCAGGTCGGGGTTGCCGATAAAGTGGCGGGCAAACGACACCGCGGCGCCCTGCCCGGCTTCTATTGCCGCAGCGGCCGAAGGCCCGTCGAAACCGTCATTGAGGATCAGCCCGCTGCTGCTATGGCTGCGGGCCATGGCAAAGGCATCCAGTGCGGCCAGCGGCGAGCGCATGATGTGCAGGTACGCCAGGCCAAGCGGCTCGACCTGCTCGCACAAGGCTTGTGCTGTGGCGGCCGGGTCTGCGTCACTGATGTCGTTGTAAGGGTTACCAGGGCACAGGCGGAACCCCACACGCCCCGAGCCGATTGCCGCTGCCATCGCGGCCAGCACCTGGGCTGGAAAACGCACGCGGTTGGCTACCGCGCCACCATACGCATCACTGCGCTGGTTGCTGCCCGACGCCATGAACTGCATCGGCAGGTAACCACTGGTGCAATGCAGCTCGACCCCTTCGAACCCGGCTTCGCGGGCGTTCAGGGCCGCGCGCCGGTATTGCTCGATCACGCGCTCAATGTCCTCCAGGCTCAACGCCAGAGGCTCATCGGTATCGACCAGGCCAACCCCGTCGCAGAACACCTGGGTGCGGGCACGTATCGCCGATGGGGCGACGGTCCGTGCTCCGGCCGGTTTGTTTTGCCAACTGGCGGCGCGGCCCACGTGCATCAACTGCAACACCATGCGCCCGCCGGCATTCCTCACCGCACGGGTGATCTGGCGCCAACCCTCGATCTGCGCGCTGTCGTAGATGGCCGGCGTGCGGCAATAGCCCAGCCCGTCGGCGGACGGTGCAGTGCCTTCGGCAATGATCAGCCCGGCACTGGCGCGCTGGCGGTAGTAGTCGACCATTTCAGCCGTCGGCACCGCCTGTGCGGTGGCGCGGCTGCGGGTCATCGGCGCCATGACAATGCGGTTACTCAGCTCCAGCTCGCCCAGGCGCACGGGCTCAAACAAAATGCTCATCGCGATTCCTCAGCGCACACGAATCTTCGGTGCCGCAGCACCGCGTCGCAGGGTGGCTAGAAAGTGTTCCAGGGGCGCGGCCGGGGCGACATCGGGCAGTTGGTCCTTGTCCGGGCGCTGCGCCCAGAACTCGGCCCACGACGGGAACAGGTCGTGGAAGCTGCCGGCATAGGGTTCACGCCCTGGCCAGCGCATCTTTCGCTCGCCGATCGGCGGCTTGTTGAGGTCGCTGGCGTACCAGTAGCACGGCAGGCGGCGACGGAAGTACCAGCGGCCATCGATGCGCTGGTAGTCATCCCAATAAAGCATTTGCATCGTCACCCACTCGGGGCCGGTCTCATGCTCGTTCTTGGAATACACCACGCCAACGGCATTGTCGGCGTCAAGTAGTTCGATGATGTGCTGGCCCAGGTGATGCGAGGTGCCGCTGAACTGATCGCGCAAAGTCGCATCGACCCACGCTTTCAGATGCGCACGGCCGGTCTTGTCGCGGCCGACGCGGATGTCTTCGGCAAACAGATTGACGTGGGCATCGAGGTCGCGCATGTCCAGCGACAGCGAGTACTTGGCCGCCAATTGACGAATTTCCTCAATCGACTCAAGCCGGTCGATGCGTGCCAACAACGTGTTCGGTTCCATGCTCATCACTCCAGCACCGTGTAGAGTTCCGAGCTGCGCCCGCCATCCACCGGCACACACGCCCCGGTGATATAGGACGCTTCGTCGCTGGCCAGGAACAGAATCGCGTTGGCTACCTCCTGCGCCTGGCCGATACGGCGCAGCGGGATCAGTTTCTCGGTGTTGCCACGGGCCTTGGCGTCGGCCAGCATGCCTGCGGTTGCCGGGGTTTCGATGACGCCCGGGACCACCACGTTGCAGCGGATCCTGTTGGCCGCCCCTTCGCTGGCTGCAGCGCGGCTGAAGTTGATCACTGCGGCCTTGGCTGCCGAGTAGCCGGCCATCCAGGGCGTACCGAACAACCCGCAGATCGAGGCGATGTTGACGATGGCGCCGCCGCCTTGGGCTTTCATCAGCGCCATGGCCGTGCGCGTGCCCCAGAACGTGCCGTCCACGGTGGTGCGGAAGTTGGCGTGCCAGTCACCCGTGCTGGTGCTGTCGATGGCACCCCAGGTGTAGGCCATGGCGTTGTTGACCAGGATGTCCAGGCGGCCATGCTGCTGCGCTGCGGCCTCGATTGCGCTGACGAAGGCGTGCTCGTCGCTGACATCGGCGACCTGCCAATGGGCCTTGCCACCCGCTTCGCGAATGGCGCTGGCCACAGCGTCCAATGGCGCCTGATTACGCCCGCAGAGCACCACGGTGGCGCCCTCCTGGGCAAAACGTCGGGCGGTGGCGGCACCAATCCCGGAGCTGGCACCGGTAATGAATGCGATCTTGCCTTGAAGTCGTGTGCTCATTGCCTGCTCCCGGTTCAATTGAAGGCCATGCCGCCGTTGACGGCGAGGTTCTGACCGGTGATGAAGCTGGCGTCGGAACTGGCCAGAAACACGGCGGCGCGGGCGATCTCATCGACCTCGCCCATACGGCCCAGGGGGATTGCCTTGAGCATGCCCTGCAGCCACTCATCGGGGATGTCGGCCATCATCGGAGTGTTGGTCGGGCCGGGCACCAAGGTGTTGACGCGGATGCCGCTGGCGGCCAGCTCCCGCGCCATGCTGCGGGTCAGCCCCATGACGCCGGCTTTGGCTGCGCAGTAATGGCTTGGGCCTTCGCCAGTCATCGCAGCGGTGCTGGAGATATTGATCACCACACCCTGAATGGCGTGCTTTTGCATCAGCCGCACCGCTTCACGGCTGCACAGGAAGGTGCCCGTGAGGTTGACCCCAATGACCCGCTGCCAATGCGCGTCCGGGGTGTCGACAAAGGTGTCGACTGAACCGACACCGGCGTTATTCACCAGGATGTCGAGGGCACCGAACCGGGCTTCCAGCCTGTGCATCGCCGCCGCCACCGAGTCGCTGTCGGCGACGTTGCACGCCAGCGCCAAGGCGTGCTCACCGAGCCCTTCGATCGTCTGCTCGGCAGCCTGCAGGTTGATGTCGGCCGCCACCACCCGTGCGCCGGCCTCTGCAAAGCGCTGGGCAATCGCCCGCCCCATGCCTTGCCCGGCACCCGTGATCAGGGCCACTTTGTTCGCTAACTTCATCGTTGATCTCCCGCAAGCCTTGGCTTCCCCGATCAGCTGCACATGCGCTGGATGATCGAGCACGGGACAAATCATTAACCCTGTACAAAACCGCAACATCGTCCGATAAGACTACGCAGCCGCGCTTGCCCTGTGTGCCGTCAGCAAGTGGTCTGAATGGACGATGTGCCCGAGCGTGATCGGCGCCACGCTCCTGCTCACTAGAACAAAACCGGGAGCACCCGTCGTGAACTCTTCCAACCGCGTCACCTGGCGTAGCCACTACGCACTGTTCGTGCTGGCCGTGATTTACATCTTCAACTACATCGACCGGCAGTTGATGGCGATCCTGATCGAGCCGGTCAAGGCGGAGTTCGGCATTTCCGACACGGGCATCGGCCTGCTCTCGGGGGTGACATTTGCGGTGTTCTATACCCTGTTCGGCTTCCCTTTGGGCCGGCTTTCCGACCGTATCGGGCCGAAACCGGTGATTGCCGCCTGCTGCATTGCCTGGAGTGTGATGACCATGGCCTGCGGCCTGGCCACCAGCTTCTGGCTGCTGGTGTTGGCGCGGATCGGCGTAGCCGTTGGTGAAGCGGGCGGCACGGCGCCTTCGGTGGCGATGATTTCGCAGCTTTACCCAGCAAAAAATCGCTCCACTGCGTTGTCCATCCTGATGCTCGGCTCAAGCTTCGGCGCCATATTCGGCCTCGGTTTCGGTGGCTGGATCGCCCAGCATTACGGCTGGCGCTCGGCGTTCCTGATCATTGGCGTACCGGGCATCCTGCTGGGGCTGCTGCTGTGGCTTACGGTCCGTGCGCCGAAAATTGCCAGCGAAGTGCAGACAAAGGTCCAGATCGCCCAGGAAGGCTGGGCAAAGACCGTGGCCGAGCTGATGGAGACCCCATCGTTCCTTTGGCTGGTGCTGACCGGCGCATCCAGCGCCATCGCCGGCTATGCGATTGGCACCTGGAGCCCGAGTTTCCTGATCCGCTCCCACGGTTTGAACCTTCAGGACGCAGGCTTTCTGGTCGGCGTCGTGGGCGGCAGCGGTGCCACCTTCGGCACCTTGGCCTGCGGCATCATTTCCGACCGCATGGCCCGCCGTGATGCCGGCTGGCAGATCGGCGTACCGCTGCTTGCCACCCTGGTCAGTATCCCGTTCGCGTTGGCGTACTTCCTCTGGCCAACCGGCATTCTGTTCCACCTGGGTAGCACCCCGGTACCGACCGCGTTTCTCTTCTATGCAGGTTTTGCCTTCTTTGGTACCTGGTGGGCGACCCCTTGCCTGGGTGCCGTCACGCATTTGTTCCCGGCTGCGCGCCTGGCCCAGGCAACTTCAATCTTCGTCATGGCCATGACCCTGCTGGGTGTCGGCGTTGGCCCGCTGCTGATCGGGGTACTCAGCGATCTGTTCACCCCGGCCCTCGGCACCGAGGCACTGCGCTATGCGCTGGCCGCCTCCATTTCGATGCTGATGCTCTCGACCGTATTCCTGGGCATGGCCCTGCCCCGCTACCGCGCCCAACTGCAGCGATCGGCTGCACCGACTGCCACCCCTGAAAATGCCGTAACTGCCTGATCAATGGAGATTCGAAGATGTCAGAACAAGACTTACCGTTGCCTATCGGCCACTTCGTCACCCTCGACAACGGCCTGCGCCTGCATTACCTCGACGAAGGCAGCGGCCCCGTCGTGGTGTGGTTGCATGGCAGTGGCCCGGGCGCCAGTGGCTACAGCAATTTCAAGGGCAACTACCCAGACTTCGTCGCGGCCGGCTTTCGTAACCTGGTGATCGACCTGCCCGGCTTTGGCCGTTCGGACAAGCCCGACAACGTCCAGTACAACCTGGATTTCTTCGTCAACGCCGTGTCCGGCTTGCTCAAGGCCCTTGAAGTGCAACGTTGCACGCTACTCGGCAACTCCCTGGGTGGCGCCATCGCCATTGGCCTGGGGCTGGCCGAGCCGCAATTGCTCGACAAGCTGATCCTGATGGCCCCGGGCGGTGTCGAAGAGCGCGAAACCTACTTCAAGAAAATCGGCATTCAGCGCATGGTCGAGCTGTTCAATGCCGGCCCGCTCGACATCGACAAAATGCGCCAGATCATGAGCCTGCAGCTGTTCGATGCCTCGCAACTGCCCGACAGCCTGCTGGCCGAACGCGTCGCCGTAGCCCAATATCAGCCGCACTGCCTGTTCTCGACCATGATGGTGCCGAACATGACCGAGCGCCTCGAGGAGCTGTGCGTACCGATTCTGGGGTTCTGGGGCACCAACGACAACTTCAACCCGGTCGGTGGCGCGATGAAAGTGCTCGACAACGCCCCTGACGCCCGCTTTATTCTGCTCAATCGCTGTGGACATTGGGTTCAGGTGGAGCACCGTGAGTTGTTCAACCGTTCCTGCCTCGAGTTCCTGCGCCAAGCCTAGTCGTCGTACGCAACGTACCTTGCGACAGCAGCAACCTGGCCGCTGTCGTATCGACTGGCTTCTACCAAGGGCTGACATAACAATGACAAAACTCTCCCAATTGCTTGCGCCTGGCCGCATCGGCCCCCTTCAACTGCGTAATCGCATCATCATGGCGCCCATGGGCTCCAACTTCGCCGAAGCCGACGGACACTGTGGCGAACGTATCCAGGCCTACTACGAAGCACGTGCCGAAGGCGGTGCCGGGCTGTTGATCATGGGCGTGTGCGCCGTCGCCTTCCCCGCCGGTACCGCCGAGCCTTACCAGGTCGGTGTCTCTTCTGATGAATTTATCCCGGGCCTTGCCCAACTGGCTGAACGCGTGCACAGGCACGGCGCAAAGATCGCCATGCAGCTGCAGCACGCCGGCAAGAACGCCATACGGGACATGGCTGCGGGCCGGCCGCTGTGGGTGCCGTCGTTGCCCCCGGCCAGTACCTCCGACATGATGCAGGCCTTGACCCCGGAAGAACTCGCCTCCTTTGTCAGCGCCGTACGCGGTCGCAAAGGCGGCATCGAGATGCGGGTGATGGACCACGACGACATCGCACAGATGGTCGAATGGTTCGCAGCCGCTGCCGAGCGTGCACAGCGCGCCGGGTTCGACGGTGTGGAAATCCATGCCGCGCACAACTACATCATCGCCGGCTTTTTATCGCCGTATTACAACCGCCGTGAAGACGCATACGGTGGCACAGTGGAAAACCGTGCGCGCTTGCTGCTTGAGGTCCTGGCCGCCATACGCGCGCGGGTTGGCACCGGCTTTGGCGTCTGGTTGCGGCTGGATGCAGAAGAACTGCTCACCCCCGGTGGCATCACCCTCGACGATGCCAAGGCGGTTGCCCGCCTGGCTGAGGGCGCCGGCGCCGATGCAGTCAGTGTCTCGGCCTACGCCATGACCAGTAGCGGCGTGGCCTTTACCGAAGCGCCGCTGGTGCAAAAGCCCGGGGCTTTTCTCGAATGGACAGCGGCCATCAAGCAATGCGTGAGCATTCCGGTTATTGCCGTCGGGCGTATCGAACCAGAAACCGGCGACGCCGCGATTGCCGCCGGCCAGTGTGATTTCATCGCCATGGGCCGCAAGTTGCTGGCCGACCCACAATTGCCCAACAAGCTGCAGGCTGGTGAGCTGCAGGCGATTCGACCGTGCATTTACTGCTATGTATGTGTCAGCCAGATCTTTATCAACGAGCGGGTCAAATGCGCGGTCAACCCGCAAACCGGCCATGAAAGCGAGCGCATCATCGCGCCGGTTGCAGCCGCGCAACATGTGGCGGTGATCGGCGGTGGCCCGGCGGGCCTGGAAGCCGCGCGCGTGGCGGCATTGCGTGGCCATCGCGTGACGCTGCTGGAGCGCAGTGACCGCCTGGGCGGCACCCTGTTCTTTGCTGCCCTCGCCTACCCCGAAAACGGACGCCTGCTCGACAACCTGCTGTACCAGGTGCGGCAACTGCCCATCGATGTACGCATGGGCAGTACGGTGGATGCAGCCTTGCTGCGTGACCTGGGCGTCGATCAAGTGATTGTGGCCACCGGCGCACAGCGCGCCGCACCGGGCATCCCAGGCGCCGAGCAGGATCATGTCTGGAGTGGTGACGAACTGCGCCGGCTGATGACCGGCGACCGTGCCGAAGAGATCGCCCGGCGCAAGCTGTCGCTGACGCAACGCACCCTGATGAAGGCCGGCAACCTGATCGGCGTCACCGACAGCACTGAAGCAATGCAAAAGCTGTCACGCGTGTGGATGCCCTTGGGCAAACGCGTGATCATTGTCGGCGGTGGGCTGGTGGGGCTGGAGCTGGCAGAGTTCCTGATTGCACGTGGGCGTCAGGTGTGTGTGCTGGAAAGCAGCGGCCACCTGGGCCGGGAACTGGCGATTGTGCGGCGTTGGCGGGTGCTGCATGGCATCCGTGTGCACGGTGGGCAGCTGCTGACCGGGGTGAGCGTTACCGCCATCGACGGTAACCGCGTGCGCTATCAGACAGCCGAAGGTGAAGCTGCCGAGGTGCGCGGTGATTCGGTGGTGCTGGCCAGTGGTGCGACGCCTGATACCCGCCTGAGCAGTGCACTGAGCAGTGCCGGGTTGAAGGTCGTCAGCATTGGTGACTGTCAGAGCCTGGGTTACATCGAAGGCGCCATCGCCGCCGGCAATCGCGCTGGGCGAGAAGCCTGAAGCCAAAAAAAACCCCAGGTTCCACCTGGGGTTTTTTTGGCTTTGTCGTTACCGCCCCATCGCCCTCGCCGCATCGGCGGTGTACATGTCCGGGGTGAATTTGGCTTCGTTGAGAATCGGCCCTTTCTTCGATTCGTTGGTCATGGCGTAGCCGGTGTACTGGCCCGAGTTAAGGTCCATGAAGAACTGCGAACCGGCCTGCCAGGCGCTCATGTCCGGGTGGTAGTAGTAGTTGATCATCGCGTGCTTCCACAACGCACCACGGCTGTCATAGTTGTCCGCAACCACTGCGTTCCAGGTGTCTTCGTCAATAAACAGCACACGCTTGCCGTACACATGGCGGTAGCCTTCTTTCAACTTGGCCTCAAGCACCCACACACGGCGCAGCTCGTAACGCATGTAGTCGGGGTTGGGGTGGTTGGGGGTAAGCATGTCGGCGTACTTGATGTCACCGGTATTGGGTTTGAAGGCGTTGGCCGGCACGTAGACTTCGCGCTTGCCGATCAGCGTCCAGTTGAAGCGCTCGGGCGAACCGTTGTAAAGACGGTCTTCGTCAACCGTCATCGTGCCGTTGGTGCCGATCATTGGTTGATCGTACCCGTAGCCAGGCAGTTGCCGCACACGCCGGGTGGACGGGCTGTAGCTCCAGGCCTGGCGGGGGTTGGCGAGGAAGTTATAGGGCTCTTGCGAAATACTCACCACACCGTTGTCGCGCACCGGCTTCAAGGTGGTGTTCCAGCTCATGGCCTGTATCTGGCCTTCGGTTTTTGGCTCGACGGTCGGTGAGTTCGCTTGCGAGAGGTTGCGCGCATAGGCGCGGCCCCAGCCGATGCTGCCGTTTGGCAACACCGAAGCCAGGTCGCTGACCTTTTCTTCGGTGTAGGCCCGTGCCGGCAACTGGTGGTTCCACAGCAGCTCCATGCCGTTTTTCGGAATCGGGAACGGGACTTGGCCAATCCCCTCGATGCCCATGCCGTCGTCGACCAGCTTGGCGCTCAAGGCGTTCTTCATCGCCCGCTCGCAGACGTAGTCCGGGTAACGGAAGTCCCGATGGCCCGGGTAGATGTTCATTTTGTAGGTGGTGGGATAGCGCTTGAGCAGGGCCTTCTGGCCTTCGGTCAAATGGCTCTCGTACTGGCCCATGTTCTGCGCGGTGATCACCAGGATGGGCTTTTCGTTGGCGTAAGGGTCGACCGGTTGATCGCCAGAGAACTTCACATGGTTCCAGCCCGGCACTTCGCCAAGGTACTTGCCGGTGTAGGGCGGAATGGTGCCCTCGGCATTACCGGCTTTCTCGGCACCGACACAGGTCAGTTCCTTGCCGAGTTTGGCAGCCTCTTCAGGCGACACTTGCGCAAGTGCGTTGCCTTGCAGGCCGACATTGGCGGCCACTGCAGCTACGAACATCACGCCTTTTGTTGTTATTTTCATCGGTTGACTCCTTCGCAGACCAGGACTACTGGGGTACCTCCATTGTTCCTGATCTGCGGGGGAGTACATCGTCCGGAAAGACTAATCAGTCAGGCGCCGACCAATGATTCCTTCAGTTGCGCCTTGATCAGCTTGCCCGACGCATTACGCGGCAGCGGATCGCGGCGCAGGTGTACCTCGGCCGGTACCTTGTAGGCCGCCAGGCGCTGGCCGATAAAGGCACACACTTGCTCCGGGGTAGGCGCTGGCTGCAGTTCGCTGCGCAACACCAGGGCCAGGCGCTCGCCCAGTTCCTCATCGTCCAGGGCAAAGGCGGCCGCCTCGGTCACGCCAGGCATTTCGCAGATACACGACTCCACTTCACTGGCGGATATCTTCTCGCCCGCCCGGTTGATCAGGTCCTTGGCACGGTCAGTGATGTACAGAAAGCCCTCGTCGTCCAGATGGCCGATATCACCGGTGTCCAGCCAACCGTCGCGCAAGGTCTCGGCACTGGCTTCAGGCAGCCGCCAGTAAGCGTTCATCAGGGTCGGCGAACGTAGCCAGATCAAACCGCTGCGCCCCGCCGGTAGCGGTGAAAACGGGTCCGGCCCAATGCATACATCCACGATCGGCAGCGGCCAGCCCACCGAGTCGGGTTTGTAGACGAACTGATCGCCGCCCACTGCGGCACCGATGCCGTTGCTTTCGGTCAAGCCATAGCCACTGCCACCAATTGCATGGGGCTTGCGCTTGCTGATATGCGCCAGCAGCCGACTGGAGGCCACCGCCCCGCCCAGGCCGAGGCCGTACAGGCTGTCGCTGTCGGTGCTGGCAAACCGCGGCGAGCCAAGCAATTGCTGCATCATTACCGGTGCGCCATTGAACTGGGTGCAGCGCTCGTCGCGAATCAGGTCGAACGCTTTGTCCACGTCCCATTTGTACATCAGCAACAAGCGCCTGCCGCTGCGCAGCCCCAGCAAAAACTGCGCGTGCAGGCCACTGACATGGAACAGCGGCACCGCCATCAGGTTGGTCGGTGCCAAGCCACTGGCGATCACCGCCTGGATCCGCTCGGGCGAACTCACGGCGCAGAACGCCGACTGGAACTCCAGTGCGGCCAGCGCCTGGCAAATGGCCCGATGGCTGGACAGCACGCCCTTGGCCCGGCTTGTGGTGCCAGAGGTATAGAGGATGAGCGCCGGGTCAGCCGGATTGATCTCGATGGCCGGCAGCGCCAGCAGCGGCCCTTGGATCAGCTCTTCGAAACGCTGGCAGTTGGCCGCTAATGCTTGCCCCGCCGGCACGCCAACCACAATGCTGACCAGCCGCTGTGCGAGCAGGTCGCTGGTCAGCAGTTGCAGGCGTTGTTCGTCACAGACCAGCACCTGCGCACCGCTGTCTTGCAGGCCATGGAACAATTCGTCACGCAGGCCCCAGCTGTTCAACGGCACGCACACCGCGCCACAACGCTGCACCGCCACGAAGGCCACCAGCCAGGCCGGCTGATTGCGCATGGCAATGGCCACTCGATCACCCTGCTTTACCCCGAAGCGCTGCGCCAGTTGCGCAGCCAGGCGGTCGACCTGATCGAAAAAGCCGGCGAACGTCAGACGTTGCTGCTCCCACACCAGGAACTCACGCTCACCGTGTGCACGGCCTGCATCGATGGCTTCGAGCAAGTTTGCAGGTGCATGGCGAAAATACCGCAGGCCGTCGTTGGGCGAAGACACCACCTCGAACGGCGAACCAGGGCCAATCAATTGCTGCCAGGCGTTGCGCCACTGTTCCAGCTTCATGTTCTCAGTTCTCCAAAGACGCAAAAGCGGCGTAACGCGCGCACTGGAAATCACTGTCACCCAGGCACGCCTGGGCCACGCGAACCCGCTTGAGGTAAAGGCCGACGTCCAGTTCATCGGTGACACCGATGCCACCGTGCATTTGCACCGCCTCATTACTGACCTGGGCGGCCACCTCGCCGGCCTTCCATTTGCCCAGGCTCACCAGCCGCCCGCGCTCGGCCGCGCTCAATGCGCTGTCATCGAGCGCGGCCAATGCTGCCATCACCGCGCTGCGGGCCAGCTGCAACTCCACATGCAAGCGCGCGGCCCGATGCTGCAGGGCCTGGAACGACCCGATGGGGACATCGAACTGCACGCGGGTCTTGAGGTACTCCAGGGTCATGGCGAACAGTTGCTCGGCAGCGCCGAGCAACTCAGCGGCTAGGCAAGCACGTCCCCGGTCCAGCGCCTCGTCCAGCACCAACCAAGCCCCACCGACCGTACCGAGCAAAGCTTCGCTGGCCACTTGCACGGCATTCAGACGCAGCCGCGCGCAATTGCGCGAGTCGATCAGCGTCAATGCGCTGACCTGCAACCCCGGTGTGTTCGCCGGGATCAGGAATACACTGATGCCCTGCTTCTCACCCGCGCGGCCACTGGTGCGCGCCGCTACCAGGTAGGCATCGGCGCCCAGGCCATCGATGACGAAGAATTTCTCGCCATCCAGACGATAACCACCCGCCTCGGCCGTCGCCGTCAGTGCCGTATGCTCAGGGGCATGGCGCGGCTTCTCATCCAGTGCCAGGGCCACGCGCCGCTCGCCACTGATCACCGCCGTCAGCCACTGGTCCTGTTGCGCCGCGCCCCCACCCAGGTGGATCAGCGAGCCACCGAGTACCACACTGGACAACAAGGGTGAAGCCGAGAGGTTTCTGCCTATGGCCTCGAAAATCGGCCCCAGCCCCATGCAGCCGAATTCAAGCCCGCCCAATGCCTCGGGAAATGGAATGCCACTCCAGCCCAGGCCCACGGCTTCTTGCCACAGCTGCGGGTCATACCCTGGCACGCTTGCCTCATCGCGCAGACGCCGCTGTGCCGCCACCGGGCTGCGCGCCGCGAGGAATTCGCGGGCGCTGTCGGCCAACAGGCGTTGCTCTTCGCTATACACCAGACTCATGTTCAAACTCCCCTCAAGCACTGGGCAGGTTCAAGACCCGCTTGGCGATGACATTCAACTGCACCTCCGACGAACCGCCGGAAATGGTCAGGGCATAGCTGTTGAGCCAGCCTCGGGTAATCGCCAGTTCCTGGCCGCTGAACGGCTCGCCTTCAACGCCCAGCGCGCGGTAGCCAAGGGCATCGAGGAGAATCTCGAACTTGTCGCGTTCCTGCTCGGTATGCACCAGTTTCATGATGGCCATGATCGCGCTGATATCCAGGCCAGCCCGGGCCTCCTCGCCCATGCGCTGCACGGTGAGGTTGTAGGCATGTTCATTCATCGCGCAGGCCTGGGCCCGAGCACGCAGGGCCTGGTCGGCAGGCGCCTGGCTGTCGGGCAGGTAGCGTTCGATCAACGGCAGCAGGTGAAAGTGCGTGGGCAGGCTGAACTCGCCGAACTTGGACATGGCCTTGCGCTCGTGCTGCAGCAGGCTCTTGCCCAGGTTCCAGCCTCCGTTGAGCGGCCCGATCAACTGGCTTTGCGGAACACGCACGTTATCGAAGAACACTTGGCAAAAAGCCGATTTGCCGCTGATCAGGTCAATCGGTGAAACACTCACCCCGGGGCTTTTCATGTCGAGCACGATCAGGCTGATCCCCTGATGCTTGGGCGCCTTCGGATCAGTGCGCACCAGGGCGTACATCCAGTCGGACTTGTCGCCATAGGAGGTCCAGATCTTGGTGCCGTTGATCACGAAGTCATCGCCATCGGCCACCGCCGAGGTTTTCAGGCTGGCAAGGTCGGAACCGGCATTGGGCTCGGAGAAGCCCTGGCACCAGCGCACTTCGCCGCGACACATCGGTGGCAGCAGCGCCTGCTTCTGCGCTTCGCTACCGAACTCCAGCAGCACCGGGCCGAGCATCCAGATGCCCAGGTTGATCTGCGCCGGGCGACACTTTAGCCGGCGCAGCTCGCTTTCCAGCACCGCGTTGTACTCGGCGCTCAACCCGCCACCGCCGTATTCGCTGGGCCATTGCGGGCAGAACCAGCCTTTGTCACGCATACGCTCGAACCAGAGCCGGGCGTCTTCGCTGGGAAAGTCTACTTGACGGCCACCCCAGACGATTTCGCCGTCGGGGGTGGGCGTGCGCAGCGATGGCGGGCAATTGGCCTCCAGCCATTGGCGCGTCGCTTGCCTGAACTGCTCGATTGCGCTCATTCGTTCACCTGAAAGGGACGTTATTGTTATTCGCTTGAAGGGTACAACGGTGACTCAGCGTTGCGTGCGCGGCATGCCCAGGCCGAACTGGGCAATCAACTCGCGCTGGATTTCATTGGTACCACCGCCGAAGGTCAGGTTAACCGAGGCGCGCACTTCATACTCCAGCTCGCCGAACAGATAAGCCGCCGCAGAGCCCGCCCGCGTCAAGCCGCTGGCACCGACGATGGCCGACAGCTTGCGCAGGATCTCGATCGCCGATTCCGAGCCGTAGACCTTGGTGGTCGAGGCCAGCGCGACATCGACGCGGTCCCGCTCAAGGTCGGCGGCAATACGGAAGTTGATCAGGCGCATGGCTTCGAGCCGGGCATAACACTCGGCCAGATCGCGGCGCACCCAGGCGTGGTCGGTAGCACGCTGGCCTTGCTCATCGGCACAACGTGCCCACAGGTACACCCGGCTGAACAGGCTGACGACCTTGTCCGACCAGGCACCCAGGCCCAGGCGCTCGTGGTTGAGCTGTGCGGTGATGAGTTTCCAGCCACCGTGCAGTTCGCCCACCAGCATATCCCTCGGCACCCGCACGTTATCGTAATACGTGGCGGCCGTGGGGTTGCCGGAGGTTGGAATCAGCGTACTGGAGAAGCCTTCGGCCTGGGTATCGAGAATCAGGATCGAGATGCCCTTGTGCCGCGCCTGCTCAGGATCGGTACGTGCCGCCAACCAGATGTAGTCGGCCGAGTCGGCGCCCGAGGTCCACAGTTTGCTGCCGTTGACCAAAAAGCCGTCGGCGTCTTCGCGCGCGGTGGTTTTCAGCACGGCCAGGTCGCTGCCGGCACTGGCTTCGGAGTAGCCGATGGCAAAGTTGATCTCGCCGGCGGCAATACCGGGCAGGAATTTTTCTTTTTGCAGCGCCGAGCCGTGGGCCATGAGGGCCGGGCCAACGGTGCTGATGGTCACGAACGGCAGCGGTGCGCCAGCGATGTTGGCTTCTTCGAAGAAGATCAATTGCTCAGTGGCCGCGTAACCCTGGCCGCCATAGGCCTTCGGCCAGCCAACCGCCAGCCAGCCGTCACGGCCGATCTGGGCGATGGTGCGGCGAAACAGCTCGCCGCCTTCGGTGCCGCGCATCTGCTGGCGAAGCTCGGGGGTCATCAGGTTCTGGAAATAGTCCCGCACCTTAAGCCTCAGGGCATGCTGTTCGGGGGTGAGATCGACGAACATGGGACGCTCCTTATACCGCGCCGAGAATCAGGCCGCTGGTAGGCACGCCGGTTCCGGCGGTCACCAACACGTTTTCGACACTGTCCACCTGGTTGGCCGCCGTACCCCGAACCTGCCGCACGGCTTCGGCGATGCCGTTCATGCCGTGGATGTAGGCTTCGCCCAACTGCCCGCCGTGGGTATTGATTGGCAGTTTGCCGCCACGGGCGTGGTGCCCGGCACGGATGAATTCCTTGGCCTCACCGCGCCTTGCAAAGCCGAATTCTTCCAGTTGCGGCAGTACGAATGGCGTGAAGTGGTCGTAGATCACGGCAGTCTGCAACGCCTCCGGGCCCAGGCCCGACTGGCTGTAAAGCTCTTTGGCGACCACACCCATTTCCGGCAGCCCGGTAATGTCGTCGCGGTAGTAGGAGGTCATCACTTGTTGCCCGGCGCTGATGCCCTGGGAGCCGGCCTTGATGATCACAGGCTTTTGCTTGAGGTCTCTGGCCCGCTCGGCCGAGGTGATCACCATGGCCACCGCGCCATCGGACTCCTGGCAACAGTCCAGCAGGTGCAACGGCTCGCAGATCCAGCGCGAGGCCTGGTGTTCTTCAAGGGTGATGGGCTTGCCGTAGAAAAATGCCTGGGGGTTGGTGGCGGCAAAATCGCGCACTGCCACCGCCACCCGGCCAAAGTCCTCGGAGGTAGCACCGTAGGTGTGCATGTAGCGCTGGGCAAACATGCCGACCCAGGCCGCCGGGGTGTGAAAGCCGTGCGGCATGTACCAGCCGTAGTTCACGTTCTCGAAGGTCGGCGTCGAGGCAAAGCCATAGCTGCCGGTACCGAAGCGGTACCAGGAGCGTTCGTTCATCGCCCGATAGACCACCACCACCTTGGCCACCCCGGTGGCCACCGCCATCGCCGCATGCATCACCGGCCCGCAGGCGGCGCCGCCACCGTGGGGCACCTGGGAGAAGAACTTGACGTCTTTGCAGCCCAGCAGGCGGGCAATTTCGTACTCCGGTACCTTATCGACCGAATAGGAACTGAAACCATCCACTTCGCCAGGGTCAATTCCGGCGTCCTCGAGCGCTGCCAGGGTCGCTTCCATGGCCAGGCGCAGTTCGGTGCGCCCGGAATTCTTGGAAAACTCGGTCGCGCCCAGCCCTGCAATGGCGGCGCGCCCGGAAATCGACGAATTCGTCATCTGTGTTGTCTCCCGCGGATCAAGGCAGAACCAGCGCGACCGTGCCGGTCACGTGATTGCCCATGGAGTTTTTGCCCTTGAGGGTCACTTCCAGGCTGCGCGTAGCGGCATCCTGATGGGTCACTTCGCCGCTGAAGGTCATGCTGTCGCCGGGGTAGTTTGGCGCGCCCAGTTTTATTTTCAGCGTACGGAACTGCACCTGCGGGCCGCTCCACTGCTCGATGAAGCGTTGCACCAGGCCGTTGGTGGTCAGGATGTTCATGAAGATATGAGGCGAACCCAGCTCGCGCGCCGCGTCCAGGTCATGGTGACCGGGAAAGTAGTCGCGGGTGGCTATCGCCCCACCGGCAATCAGGCCAACCGTGATCGGGATCGTCAGCTCGGGCAGTTGCTCGCCAGGGCGCACGTCTTCAAAGCGCTTGGTGTTCATCGAGGTCATATTTCCATCCCAAGGTAGTGTTATCGCTCAACCAGTCGCCCAGACGCTCCAGGATCATCGACGACCCTCCCAATGCGCAGCTCAGGGCGCGGCTCCAATAGAGAAAGCGATGGATCGGGTACGTCAGGTCGACGCCGATGCCACCATGCACATGCTGTGCGGTGTGGCCAATGCGGTGCCCGGCCTCGCACGCCAGGTACGCGGTGGCCAAGGCTTGCGAAGGGGCCGGCAGACCGGCGTCGAGGCGGTAGCACAATTGCCACAGGGCACTGCGCAACACCTCCAGGTGCACATGGGTGTCAGCCATGCTCATTTGCACGGCCTGGAAACTGCCGATGCAGCGGCCGAACTGTTGACGCTCACTGACGTAGGCCACGGTCCGGTGCACCTGCTCGGCGCTGACGCCCAGCTGCAAGGCCGCCAGGGAGGCAATTGCACGCGGTGCCAGCCAATCCAGGGCCGCGGCGGGCAGCACTTGCTGATTGCTCAGGGTGACGCCGCGCAAGTCCAGGTCGGCAATGGCTTCGCCGTGGGTCATGACCCCCGCTACACGGCTGATGCCCGACTGGCTCAGGTCCACCAGGACCAGCCGTGGCTGCCCCATCACCCGGGCCAGTACCAGCGCTGCCACCGACTGCTCGGCCAAGGCGAGTGCCGCAACCCGGCCATCGAGGCGCCACCCGCCCTCTTCGGCGCTGGCCTCGAGCTCGATGCCGCGCACCGTGTTCAGGCCATCGAGGCTCAGAGTCAGCAAGCCTGAGCCCGCCACAGCCTGTTCCACCCATGGTGCCAGGGCCTTGTCGCCGAACTCGGCGAGGGTGGTCGCGGCCAATTGGTGACGCCACAACGGCACTTGCGCCAGGGCACCGCCTTGGGCATCGAGGATCTGCACCAGCTCGGTCATGCCCAGCCCGCTGCCACCAGCAGCTTCGGGGATAGCCAGGGCATGCAGGCCGGTTTGTACGCAGCTGTGCCACAGGTCTTGCATATAGGCTTGCCCGCAGAGGTCCCAGTCACGCAGGCGCTCGTCGGTGCAGTAGTCGCTCATCAGGCTGCCCGCCATTTCGGCAATGGCACGCTGCTCTTCGCTGAGTTCAAAATCCATGGTGCCCCCTACTGTGCCGATGGACGGAACATCGGCAGCGCCAGGTCGTCGTCGAAGGTCTGAAACTCGACCTCCACACGCTGGCCAATGCTGATGTCTTCACGTTTGACGCCAACCAGGCCGGCGATCAGGCGTACTCCCTCATCCAGTTCGATCAGACCGATCGGGTTGGGATGATCGAACGGTGCCACCTGCGGGTAGTGCATCACTACGAAGGAGTACAACCGGCCCTTGCCGCTGGCCTGCTGGGTATCCCAGTCGAAGCAATGGCACTCGATGCACACCGGTGCCGGCGGATGGCGCAATGTGCGGCACTGCGTACAGCGCTGGATCAACAGCTTGCCTTCCTTGCAGCCGTCCCAGAAAAACCGCGTGTCATCGCTGACGCCGGGCGCCGGACGCTTCGCCTGCGCCTGCGCCTGCGCCTGCGCCGGCTCGGCCACGGCCTGGGGCTGCGCCTGGACCTTGTGCGCGTTGGCCGGGCGGAACTTGAACACCCGGAACAACAGCTCGCCGACTTTTTCGTCGCCCGTGGCCTGCTGCGAGAAGTAGCTCATGACCAGGGTGACAAAAAAGCCAGTGCCAAGGCCGGTGGTCTTTTCCTCGCCGACCGAGTCCAGGCGCGTGGTGTAGTAGAGCTTTTCGCCCAGGCGCAGGTTGCGCTCGAAGGTCAGCTCAGAGTTCACCGCTACCACCGACGGGTAGCCATAGCTTTCGATCACACCGAGCACTTCATAGGGGTTTTCGGTGGTCGAGCCTGGTGCGTAGTTATTGATGTGAAAGCCTTCCATGCACCAGATCTGCAGCATGGGTGGCGGCGCAATGATGCCGTCATTGCTGCTGTTGGCAGCTGCCACAGGGTCGGTGTAGAGCGGGTTTTCAAGGCCGATGACTTCGCACCACTGGCGAATCATTGGCGCGTTGACCTCGTCCCAGGCGTTTACACGGCCGTATTGGCGCCCAACCAGGGCGCGCACTTTGGATAGCAATTCTGGATCAGCCAAGTTCGTCTCCTGCGTGTTCAAAGCGGCGCCCGCAACGCAACGCCGACGTGGGTCGATCAGTGCGGGGTAGCCTGCGCCGCACCGAGATAAGCCGGGCGTTCACCACCGCCATGCAGCAACAGGTTGCAACCGCTGGCGTAAGTGGCCAGCGGTGAAGCGATATAGAGGCAGGCGTTGCCGATGTCCTCGGGCACCGCCATGCGCCCGGCCGGGATACCGGCGCTGACCGCAGCGATACCTTGCTTGTCGCCATAGTGCAGATGGGCAAGCTCGGTGCGCACCAGGCCTGGGCTTATCGCCACCACCCGCACCTTTGGCGCCCACTCCGCTGCCAGCGACTGCACCAGGGCCAACACGCCGGCCTTGGCCGCGCCGTACGCTGCCGTGCCTGGCGAGGCACGCAGGCCGCTGATGCTGCCAATAAACACGATGCAACCGCCGTCGGCCTGGGCCTGCATCAGCAGGTTGGCTTGCTGGGCGACATTGAGCGGCGCAATCAGGTTGAGGCGGATAATCCCCTCATGAAAACGCGGCGAGGCGCTAGCGGCGTCGGCCGAGGGGCTGCCACCGGCGTTGTTGACCAGCACATCGAGGCGGCCGTAGTCGCTGCGGATGCTGTCAAACAGGCCTTGCAAGGAGGCCTGGTCGCGCACATCGGCGGCAATGAAGTTCGCCTGGCCCTGAGCAACGCTCGGCAATTGCTCGGGCAGGTTGCGCCCACACACGATCACCTTGGCCCCGGCAGCCAGAAAGCTGCGGGCAATGCCAGCGCCAATGCCTTTGGTTCCGCCGGTGACCAGTACCACCTTGCCGTTGTAATCCAGCCCCGAGTGACCACTCATGGCACGCTCCTCATGCTTGTGTTGAGGGCCACTCTAGGGGCAAAACTGCTCGGCCACGTCGTCTGAACGGACGATGAAGCGTGGCGTGGCGCTGGCAACAATCCGCGCAATGGCGCCCGCTCTGCGGTGCCTACTGCCAGAGGTTGATCATGTCTGATTCACTTACCGCGCCGGTGCTGCTGGAATACCCGGCCCCAGGGGTTGCCCTGGTGCGGCTCAACCGCCCGCACGCCACCAATGCCCTGAGCCTGGAGCTGCAGGCGCTGCTGTCGCACTACTTCATCGAGCTGGGGAGCAATGCTGATGTGCGCTGCATTCTGCTGACCGGTGGCGACAAGGTGTTCGCCGCCGGGGGCGATATCAACAGCCTGGCCGGTGTGGGGCCGATTGATATCTATCAGCGCCACACCGAGCGGGTCTGGGCGCCGATCCAGCACTGCCCCAAACCTGTGATCGCGGCGGTATGCGGTTATGCCTATGGCGGTGGCTGCGAGCTGGCGATGCTCGCCGATATCATTGTTGCCGGGCAGAGTGCACGCTTCTGCCAGCCGGAGATCAAGATCGGGATCATGCCCGGGATTGGCGGCACCCAGCGTTTGGTGAGGGCGGTCGGCAAGGCCAAGGCGATGCGAATGGCGCTGACCGGTCAGCCGATCACGGCTGAGGAGGCCTGGATTTCAGGGCTGGTCAGTGAGGTGGTGGCCGATGATCAGGTGCTCGCTCACGGCTTGAAGTTGGCGCAGGTGGTTGCGGCAATGCCGCCGTTGGCTGCCGAGCAGATCAAGGAAGTGATTCTTGCGGGGATGGATGCGCCCCTGGAAGCGGGTTTGGCCCTGGAGCGCAAGGCCAATGCGTTGTTGTTTGCCTCACGTGACCAGAAGGAAGGCATGCAGGCGTTCATTGATAAGCGGCCTGCCCGCTTTGAAGGCCATTGATAGAGGTGCCGGCCCAGCGCCAATGAACGCTCCAGGGGCCCTACGCTGAACTTCGGGCCCCCTCGCTGCTGCGGTGCTACACGATATCACTGCAGTTCAATGAGGGCCTCATCCCGAGGCCCGCCTGCCCTCAGCCTGCAGAACCGCCTGACGCAGCTCTGGTTTGACCACCTTGTTCGAGGCATTGACCGGCAATGATTCAAAGAAGTGAACCTGTCGCGGCACTTTGTAGTTGGCCATCCGCTCTCTGGCCCAGGCGATCAGAGACGGCTCATCCAGCTGCTGGCCTGCACGTAATACCACGCAGGCACACCCCACCTCCCCCATGCGCTCATCCGCAACCCCGATCACCGCTACCTGCGCGATGGCCGGATGCTCGATCAAACCAGCCTCTATCTCTGCCGGATAGCAGTTGAAGCCACCGACAATGAACATATCCTTGAGGCGGTCGGTAATCTGCAGGTTGCCATGCACATCCAGATTGCCAATATCGCCCGTGTGTAGCCAACCCTCGGCATCAATCGCCTGCGCCGTCGCTTGCGGGTCATTGAAATAACCCCGCATCACATGAAAACCGCGCAGGCAGATTTCCCCCGACACGCCCGTGGCGACCGGCTGGTTATCTGCCGAACGAATGCACACCTCGGTGCCATCGATGGCCCGGCCACTGGTGCCGGCAACAATGTCGGCGGGGTCATCCGGGTTGCAGATGGTCGCCAGGCCGCCACACTCAGTCAGGCCATAGGCGGTGGTCACCACATCTACCCCCAGCTCGCGACGCATGCGCTCGATCAACACCGGCGGGATCGTCGAGGAACCGGTCACAGCGATGCGCAAGCTGGACAAATCAGTCTGGGCCAGGCGCGGGTGGGCCAGCATCGACAAGTACAGCGTGGGTGGCCCTGGCAGCACGCTGATGCGCTCCGCGGCGATACGCTGGAATACAGCTTCGGCATCGAACACCGCATGCGGCAGGATAGTCGCGCCAGCCAGCAGGCAGGTCAGCCATCCGGCCTTGTAGCCAAAGGCATGAAAAAACGGGTTGATTATCAGGTAACGATCACCCGGCTGCAGGCCAATGACCCGCACATATTCGTTGTACGCCCGCAGGTTCTGCCCATGGGCACTCATGACACCCTTGGGTTTGCCGGTGGTGCCGGAGGTAAACAGCAAGTCTGACAAGTCCCGCGGGCCAACCGCCACCGCACGCTGGCGGGCTTGCAGCTCACTGACAGACTCGCCCCTGGCGAGAAAACCGGCCCAATCCAGGTCGCTGGCCAACTGCGGCGGCTGTGTACCGAACACCACCAGCTGTTCCAGGCTGGCCGGACGTAGCGGCGCCAGCATGGCCGGGTAGTCCAGCCCCAGAAATACCCCTTGCGTCAACAGCACCCGCGCCTGGCTGCGCGCCAGGATATCGGCCGCCTCGGCGCCCTTCATGCGGGTATTGATCGGTACCAGCACAGCCCCCGCGCAATGCACGCCCAAGGCGGCGATCACCCAGTCGCGGCAATTGGGTGCCCAGATCGCCACGCGGTCGCCCGCCTCGATCCCCAGTGCCATCAGGCTGCGGCAGACACCCAGTGCCAACCCCGGCAAATCCCGGTAATCAGTGACACTGCCGTCTTCCTCGATCGCTGCCCGACCGGCAAAGCGTTCGGCACTGGCGAACAACAAGGCAGGAATCGATAAAGGCAACAAGTTCCAGGCATGGACGCTGCCCGGTAATGCTGAACATGCAGTCATAGTGACAAACTCGCCATCGGGTTATTCGGGAAAGAGCACCCGCAGGTGCTCGCTGCGGGCCAGGGACTGGCAAGCCAGTGTCCAGCCCTGGTCTATCTCCTGCTGGTCAAGGGCATCGTTGCGCAACATCTGCACCTCACCCCGTTCAACCGTGCACATGCAGGTGGCACAGGAGCCGACCAGACAAGAACTTGGCGGGTTCAGGCCGGCCCGGCGCATGGCGTTGAGCAGGGTTTCGCCTTCGGCGCAGGGCACCTCGAACTCTTCACCGTCCAGGCGCACCGAAAGCTGGCTGCTCGGGTGGCGGGTATCGCCGGTAGCCGGTACTGCGACTTCGCCCTCTTCGGGCAGCGAGACAAACCGCTCGACATGGACCTGCGCACTCGGCATGCCTAACGCCTGCAAGGCAGCGACGGCAGCATCCATGAACGGTCCAGGACCGCAGATGAACGCCTCGGCACTGACGAACGGGCGCGCCAGCTCGGCCAACTGGCTCACCGACGCAATGCCCTGCACCGAGTCGAGCCAGTGGATCACTTGCAGGCGCTGTGGGTGCGCGCTGGCCAGGGCCTTGAGCGAGTCACGGAATATCACCGACGCTTCGTCCCGGTTGGCGTAGATCAGCAGAATGCGCCCAGTGCCCGCCAACAGCGCCGAGCGCAGGATGGACAGCACCGGGGTGATGCCACTGCCGCCGCCGAACAGCAGCAGATCGGTGTCCAGCTGGCGCGGCACAAACACCCCGGCCGGCGCCAGCACCTGCAAGGTATCGCCCGCCTGCACGGCGTCACAGAGCCAGTTCGACGCGCGTCCGTCGCGCACCCGTTTGATCGTGACCCGCAATGGCTCATCGAGCAGTGGCGTGCTCGACAGAGAGTAACAGCGCGGCAACCAACCCCCCTGGTGAGGCACACGCAGGGTCAGAAACTGCCCAGGTCGATAGCGCAGGCGCTCGGCAAGCGCTTCTGGCAGCTCGAACTCCAGGGAGCGGCTGTCGGCGGTCTCTTCAATCACGCGGGTTACACGTACTGACAGGTAATCCAGGCTCATATCAATTGCTCGCTGGGTTCGATTTCGACGTCAGCCGTGGCCGCGGTCAACGACGTCCCGGCACGTCGCCCGGAAAACACACAATCGGCCAGCGACAGGCCGCTGACGTACAAGTGGCAAGGAATGCCGATGGCGGTACGGCCGGCGGCGTACAAACCGGGTATCGGCAGGCCTTGAGGGCCCAGCACCGCGCCGCTGTCTTCATTGACCTTGAGGCCGCCGAGGGTCAACGCCCCGAGGGGGAACAGCGGGTTGCTGACAGAAATGTCACAGGCATAGTAAGGGCCCTGATCGAGTACCTGACGGCTGCTTTGCGACTTGCCGAAGGCATCCTCGGCGTCCCCCCGGGCGGCTGCGTTGTAGGCGTGCAATGCGCTGCGCAATACATCAGCACGCATGCCCGTGGCCTGGGCCAACTGCTCGATGCTCTGGCCCTTGCGCACACCGCGCAGCATCAGCAGCAATGCCGGCAAGCTCTGGAACCACCAGTAACCGTCGAACAGCGCTTGCTTGATCGATTGCTTTCGCAGGCGTGCGTCCAGCACCAGCCAGGCCTTGCCGCCCTGCTCTTCACACAGGGGCTGGCCCAGGGTGGCGCCGTATACTTCTTCGTTGACGAAGCGCTGCCCGAGGGTGTTGACCACAATGCCCTTGGGCCAGCACAACGGTGGGTTGATAAACCGCCAGGCCGACACCCGATGCAATCGGTCGCTGACCCCACCGACACTCACGCCCAGGCGTACGCCACTGCCATCGCAGCCAGTCGCGCCGACTTTGAAGTTGCGGCGAAACTTGGGGGCATGCTCGCTGACCATCTCGCGGTTGAAGATGAAGCCACCGGTGCTCAGCACTACACCACGCCGGGCGCGCACCAGCCGCGGCCGGGCAAAGTCGAGTTCCAGCTGGCGCACGCGTTTGCGCAAGGTATCGCAGTAGCGTGGGGCAAAGTTCTGCAGCCGTTCGGCACGCGCAGCCAACTTGGCATGTAACCGCGCCTGGGCACTGCCGGCCGGCAGGCACCACAGTTCCACGCCGACGACCCTGCCCGTGTGATCGCTCACCAGACGACGGGCAGCGGACTGAAGTTGCGGCCGCACACCGTTGCGCAGGCAAGCAGCCTTGAGGTGCGCGTACAGCACCGCGCCACATTGGCCCTTGCCTACCGTGCGATGGCCACGCGGGGCCGGCGGCAACTCGCTACGGTGCGACGGCACCAGCTCATTGCCGGAGTAATAAAGAAACTGGCCATCGGCTGGATACGAGGTTTTGCCGCCGGGCGGCATACTGTGGGCATAAGGCACGCCATGGCCCTCCAGCCAGGCCAGGTTGGTGGCACTGTCCTGGCAAAAACGCCGCAAGGTGGCATCGGCGACCACACCCTGGGTTTCGTGCTTGAGGTAGGCGAACATCGCCTCGGGCGTGTCGTTAAAGCCTGCGGCCTGCTGCTGGCGAGTGCCACCGCCGGCATACACTACGCCACCGCTCTTGGCACTGGCACCGCCACCGGTGAAACGGTCGGCGACCAGCACGTCAGCACCCTGGGCGCGTGCCTCAAGGGCAGCGCAGGCGCCGGCCGCCCCCCAGCCGATCACCAGCACATCACAGTGGTCATCCCAGAGCATGGCGTCGGCATCGGCCACCTGCAACGCCGGCTGGATATCGGTACATGTCGATTTGACAGCGGCTCGCATGGCGATTCCTCAACGGTTGGCAGCAATGTGATGGGCTGCGATATAGCCGAACGTCATGGCCGGCCCCAACGTGCCGCCCGCGCCGGGATAGCTGGTGCCCATGACCGACGCCGAGCAGTTGCCAATGGCATACAGGCCAGGAATGACCTCGCCGTCCTGGCTCACAACCTGGGCGTGTTCGTTGGTCAATAGCCCACCTTTTGTGCCGATATCGCCAGCGTCCAGGCGCATCGCGTAGTACGGCCCCTTGCTCAGGGGCGCCAGGCACGGGTTGGGTTTGACGTTGCTGTCGCCGTAGTAACGGTCGAACACGTTGCCGCCACGGCCGAAGTCGGCATCGACGCCGCTGCGGGCGTAGGCGTTCATCTTCTGCACGGTCTGCTCGAGCCCTGCGCGGTCGACGCCGATCTGCGCCGCCAGCGCCGCCAGGCTGTCCGCCTTGAAATACAAGGTATTGAGCCATTCCTTGCGCAGCCGGCTGTCGGGCATGACCTGGGCCGGCATCAACGGCCCCATGGCGTAGTTGAAGCGAAAATGGCCATCGAAGATCACCCAGGATGGGATCGACTTGCCACCGGTGTGCTGGTTGTCGCGGTACATGGCGTCGACAAATTCCAGGTACGGCGCTGCCTCATTGACAAAGCGCCGGCCCAGGCTGTTGACCACGATGGCACCAGGGAACGCCCGCTCGGCAAATACCCCACGGGGTTTGTCTTCGCCGGGCACGGCAATGGTCGGCGCCCACCAGGCCCAATCCATCAGGGCGGTCGCCGCACCCAGTTCGATACCGGCTTGCAACGCAGCACCGGTGTTGTTGCCCGGTGGCGTGGCGCTCCAGTCACGCAGGGTCGGCTGCGGTAGATAGCGTTCGCGCAACGTCTGGTTCTGTTCAAACCCCCCGGAGCCGAAGATCACCGCATGGCGGGCATGCAGCTGCAGCGTCTGCCCGTCACGACAAACCTGCATGCCAATGACCCGGCCGTTGTCGGTGATCAGGTTCTGGAAGTCGGTGTTCAACCACAGTGGAATGTTGCGGTCCATCAGCGAACGGCGCAACGAGGCGACCAGCGCACTGCCCAAGGCGGCGCGGCGGTCGCGCCGGCTTTTGCGGCGCCATTTGAAGTCGAGCTTATAGCGCAGCATCAGGCCGAGAATCAGCAGGCGCCAGCCAAAGGAGCGCGACATGGCCTTGTGCGCATGCCGTGCGGTCCAGGCGATGCGCCCCATCAGCAGTGTCGAGGGTGACGGTGTGCGCAGGTTGGCCAGTTCATCACCGAGCAGGCTGGTATCGAACAGTTCCGGGTCCAGGGTGCGCCCACCGGCCAGCGAGCCTGGCAGTTGCGGATAGTAGTCGGGGTACTTCGCCGCCACGGCGTAGCGCACATGGCTGTTGTCCACCAGGGCCCGGATCATCTGCGGCGCGTGCTTGACGTAGGCACGCAAGCGCTTGTCATCGCCATGCTCACCGGTGGCAGCTTTGAGGTACTGCAGTGCCAGCTCCACACTGTCGCCACCGCCTTTGGCGGCAAAGTAGTGGTTATTGGGAATCCAGATGCCGCCGCCGGAGATCGCCGACGTACCGCCGAACTTGTCGCTTTTCTCGACAACCAGTACCGATAGACCCTGCTCGGAAGCAAACAGCGCCGAGGTCATCGCACCGGCGCCGGAGCCGACGACGATCACGTCGTAGTGTGAAACAGGCTGAGCTTTAGCTGTCATTGTTGTTGTGCCTTGGCTGTGATCGGAAATATCCCGGCGTGCCGGCCAGGGGTGCGCATACCCGGGCCTGCAGCCAGGCCCGGGCACGGCTCATACGTAAGGATCAGGGTTGGGCAGGCCCAGTTGCACGGCGCCAAGGCTGCGGCTGAAGGCCATGTAGTTGTTGGCGATATGCCCACGTGCCTGGTGCAGGTCGCGGAACAGGCGCGCCACTGGGTTGGTGTTGTACAGCCCGGAAGCGGCCATGCAGCGCAGCAGTTCGTTGACCTTCTCGGCGCAGATATTGGTCACATAGGAGGATTGGTAGCGGTACAGCAGGCGGGTTTCCACGTCCGGGTACTCACCCGCTTCAGCCAGCGCCATCAGGTGCGCGTAGTTGCGCTCCAGCACCAGCCTCAGGCTGTCGACGATGATCGTCGCCTCGGCAACGGTGGTTTGCGCCACCGGGTCATCGGCGGTTTTCATGCCGTGCTTGCCGATGTGCGCAGCGGCATTGGCACGAAATTCGTTGATCGCCCCCTGCAAGGCACCGATGGCCGATGAGGACACAGCGCGCGTGAACACCTGGGCGAAAGGAATGGCATAAATCGGATTGGTGTTCACCAGGCGTCCTGGCGTCGCCTCCAGCGTGCAGTTATTGGTGCGTTGCACGCGGTGTGCCGGCACGAAGGCATCTTCGACCACAATGTCGTGGCTGCCGGTGCCGCGCAGGCCCAGCACGTCCCAGTTGTGCTCGATACGGTAGTCGCTGCGCGGGATCAGGAAGGTGCCGTGCTCTGCTGCACGGTCGCCATCGGCGGGCAGTACACCACCAAGGAAACACCATTGGCAGTGTTCGCTGCCGCTGGAAAAGCCCCAGCGACCACTGATGCGATAACCGCCTTCAACCACGGTTACCTTGGCCACGGGCATGTAGGTGGACGAGATCAGGGTGGTATGATCCTGGCCCCATACATCGCGCTGGGCCTCGATCGGGTAACGCGCCAGCTGCCAGGGGTGTACGCCCATCACGCCATAAATCCACGCTGTGGACATGCAGCCCTCGGCGAGGATCATCTGGATTTCGAAAAACGTCCGCGGATCGACCTCGTAGCCGCCAAACGCACGTGGTTGCAAGGCCCGCAACAAGCCGGCCTGTTGCAATTCGAAGATGGTTTCGTCAGGTACCCGGAACTCGCGGTCAGCGCGCGCGGTGCGGCTTTTGAGCGCCGGCACCAGGCGCCGGGCGTGTTCAAGCAGTTCGATTTCTTCCGGCGTTCTTACTCGCATGCTGTCCATCCGTTCGTTCTCCCAATCTCGTTGCGCGGTTGCGCGAGTCTTGGTTGATGATCGAATGCAGCAGGCGAATATTCATCGTCAAAGCGGACTAGGGAAACACAGCACGGCGCCGTCCCTGGCGCCTTTTCAGGTTCAGATCGCGGCGCGCCTGGCGGCCCACGGGCGGTCCTGCTCCAGCTGCGAGGCCAGGCGCAATAGCACGTCTTCCCCGCCCAGGCGAGCGGTGAACATCATGCCTACTGGCAGGCCGCTGTCACTCATGCCCAACGGCAAGGAAATTGCCGGCTGGCCGCTGACGTTGGCCAGCACGGTGAATGCGGCACTGCCCATGGCCTTGCGGGCGTAACTTTCGTAAGGCTGGTTGAGCGAGAGCTCGCCCAAGGCCGGTGTCAGGCTGGCGGTGACCGGTGAGAGGATCACATCAAAGCGCTCGAACTGCTGTTCCATGGCCATGCTGATGTCTTCAAACGCATGCCGGGCACGGACTACGCCCTCACCTGTGGCCTTCGCTGCGCGCTCCAGCACACCAAAGGTGATGCTTTCCAGGTCCTGCGGCCCTAACGCGCGGCCCAGGGCTTTCTCCCGGTCGTTAACCGTGACCAGCAACGAGTTGCCGATAGCCACGCCGTGGGCACCGAACAGCTGCTGGGCCTGAATCGGCAAGCGCAGTTCTTCCACCTCGTGGCCAAGGCCCAGCAATTGCTTGATGGTGTCCTCCAGAACCTTGGCAATCGCCGGGTCCAGCGGTGCCCCTGTCAGCGATTCGCGCACCAGTGCAACCCGTAAACGGCCCGGGTCACGGCCCAGCTCCTCAACGTAGGGACGTACCAGCGGTGAGCTCCAGTACGGGCTCCCTGGTTCGTGACCCTGACCGGCATCAAGAAACAACGCGGTATCGCGCACGCTGTGCGAGACCATGTTGGCGACACTGGCGCCAAACGAGCCTTCCAGGCGTGCCGGCCCGCTGGGCGTGCGGTAGCGTGTCGGTTTGAGGCCGACCAGCCCACAGTAGGACGCCGGGATCCGGATCGAGCCGCCACCGTCGGTGGCATGGGCGACCGGGACGATACCTGCTGCCACCGCCGCAGCGGAACCACCGGACGAACCACCCGAGCTCAACGCCAGATTCCAGGGGTTGCGGGTCTGCCCCCATGCCAACGACTCGGTGGTGGTGGTCAGGCCGAACTCCGGGCTGGTGGCTTTACCGAAAGGCACTGCCCCGGCGGCTTCATAACGGCGAATCAAGGTGCTGGTAATGCTCGACGGTGGCGCGTCCTTGAACAGCCGGCTGCCGTTGCTGGTGGTCGTGCCCTGCAAGTAGGTGTTGAGGTCCTTGAGCAGGATCGGCACGCCCGCCAGCGAGCCCTGGGTCAGGGTGCCGGCCTTCTGCCTGGCCGCCAGCAACGCGCGGGCATAATCGTCATGGCGCATGTTGACTGCATTGATCTTCGGGTTCACCAGGTCACAACGGGCGAATGCTGCGCCGAGCAAGTCTTCGGCACTGAAGTGGCCGGCCTGCAAGCCCTTGGCCATGGCCCAGGCATCCAGGCCCAGGTAATCGCTGGCCGACAAGCCGCCTGCGGCCCGGGCATCGGCAAAGCGCCCCAGTAGCCCGACGCCCAGCGCCACCGCGCCGGCCTTGAGCACCTGCCGGCGCGGCCATCCGTCAGCGGCGTCGGCATCCGCTGGGGCAAGCGTGTCGGCCAGTGGCAATGCGTTTTTTTCCATGTGCAGAATTCCGTTTTTTATTGTGTCTGTTCGATTCGCTCAGCGCGCCGGTTTCCCCGATCAGTCCGGGGTGATCTGCGCTTTCATCGCGGCCAGGAAGTGTTCGCTGTAAGGCGGTAGCAGGCCCCATTCACCGCGCGGATCATGTTCGGGCGCCTTGAGTACTGTGCGCAGGTGGCTGAACTCGATAAAGCCTTCGCGACCGTGGTAGTGGCCCATGCCTGACCCGCCAACCCCACCGAACGGGGCATCATGCAAGGCGGCATGCATCATCACATCGTTGAGGGTGACACCGCCGGACAATGTGTGCTCCAGCACCTGGCGCTGCTCCCTGGCGTCGCTGCCAAAGTAGTAAAGGGCCAAAGGCCGCGGGCGGGCGTTGATCTGGGCGATGACCTGGTCAACCTCATCAAAAGGCAGAACCACCATTGCCGGGCCGAAGATTTCTTCATGCAGAATCAGGCTGCCTTGGGGCGGGTCGATCACCAGTTGCAGCGGTCGGCGGCGGTTTTGCTCATCAGCCGCTTGCGCGTAGGGTAGGCTCACTACCCGGGCACCGGCTTGAAGCGCCTGCTGAACGAGGTTTTCAACACGGGACAGGTGTTGGGCATTGACCACCGCAACCACGTCCGGGTTGTCGCTCACCTCAGGGATGAACTGGCGGTAAGCGCTGGCAAAGGCCTCAAGAAAGGTTTCCAGCTGCTCGCGTGGCACGTAGACCAGGTCCGGGTTGATGCAGACCTGGCCACTGTTGGTGGTCTTGGAAAGCGCAATACGAAACGCTGCGGTGCCCAGGTCGGCGCTGCGGGCGACGATGACCGGCGACTTTCCGCCCAGTTCCAGCGTCAACGGCACCAGGTGCTCGGCCGCGTTACGCATCACAGACCTGGCCACCGCGGTACTGCCGGTAAACACCAGGTGGTCGAACGGCTGTGCGGTGAAGGCCTGGGCCAGGTCGGCGCCACCGGTGACCACAGCCACTTCGAGCGGATCGAACGCCTCGGCAAACAGCTTCGCCACCAGCGCAGCAGTGCGTGGCACCACCTCTGAAGGCTTGAGGATCGCCCGGTTACCCGCCGCCAACGCCGAAGCCAGGGGGCTGAGCAAGGTATACAGGGGGGCGTTCCAAGTGCCCAGAATGCCCACCGTACCCTTGGGCTGATACATCACCCAGGCCTCGGCGCCCAGCTGATCGTAAGGGCTGAAGACGGGCCGCGGCTCATCCTGCATCCATCCTTCGAGGTGGTCGCGCGCGTGCTTGAGCGATCCCAGCGAACCCAGCACATCATTCATCAACGAAAAACCCTGAGGGCGGCCGCCAAAGTCGGCGTCCATCGCCTCGGCCAGCGCTTCGTGGTGCGCCACCAGCATGTCGATCACCCGCTGGATCCGCGCGCGGCGGGCAACGGCAGTGACAGCCCCTTGAGCGTTGAATGCAGCCTTTTGTTCACGCAGCAAGGCCGACAGCGTGTCGACGGAAGAATTTGCACAACTCATTGGTGCCTCCTCAACTGAACAAGGGCCAGCATGTCGCCTCTGTGCCCACCATGGCCGTCGTTGCACGACGCCCTGCCCCGCAAACTAGCCCCAGACCCCGGAGACCGCCTCGTCCAAGTGGACGATCGAGCCAAAAACGTTAGTCCGTTGAGACGATGCTAAGCCCCGTGACGCTGGGAATACTGCCAGCACGCACACTCATTCCATGAGGCCCATCATGGCAACGCCCGCCTGTTTCGACCCTCAAGCGTTTCGCGCCGCGCTCGGCACCTTTACCACGGGAGTGACCATCATCACTACCCAGGCCGAAGACGGCTCGCCGGTTGGCATCACCGCCAACAGCTTCAACTCGGTCTCGCTCAACCCACCTCTGGTGCTCTGGAGTCTGTCCAAGAACGCCCGCAGTCTGCCGGTGTTCAGCGGTGGTCGCCACTGGAACGTGCACGTTTTGTCGACGGAGCAGGAAACCCTGTCCGGCCGTTTTGCACGCCAAGGGGAAGACAAGTTCTCCGAGATCCAGCTCGACACCGGCATCAGCGAGGCACCGCTGCTGCAAGACTGTACGGCGCGCTTCCAATGCCGTACGGCCTTCCAGTATGAGGGCGGCGACCATGTCATCTTCGTCGGCGAGGTGCTCGCCTTCGACCATAGCGATCGCGCGCCGCTGGCCTTCCAGAGTGGCCAGTACGCCCTGGCAATGCGCAAACCGCGCAACGAGCTGCGCCTGGCAACCACCCCGCCACCGCCCGAGTGCAGTTATACCGAAGACTTGCTCGGCTACCTGCTCGGGCGCTCGCACTACCAGATGCTGTTTGCACTGCGCCGTCTGCTGAAGAACCAGCAGCTCGATGAACACGCGTTCTTCATCCTCTCCACCCTGTGCATTCGGGACAACCTGACCCTGGACGAGATCAACGCCTTCGTCGGCTACACCGGCCATGTGGTCAGCGCCACCAGCATGCGCTTCCTGGAACGCCAGAACCTGGTCGCCCGTGAGCTTGATAATGAGCAGGTCCGCTATGTACTCACAGCAGACGGGCGGGAGGCTTCCTTGCAGGAGGTGGCCCTGGCCAAAGCCGTCGAGGAGGATATCGCTGCCCGTCTCGGCGCCGGTGACAGCCAGGCACTCAAGGTGTTGCTCAAGCGCCTGATCGCCACCTCCGACCCGGGCTTGCCGGACCTGTGGGCGCCGCGCTAAGCACTGTGACTTCCCTGAACCATTAGAACAATAAGGACAGCCATGAGCATTCTGCAACGCTTCAACCTCACTGGCAGTGTCGCCATTGTCACCGGCAGCGGCCGCGGCATCGGTCGCGCCATTGCCTTGGCCTACGCCGATGCTGGCGCTGATGTGGTCTGCAGCGCCCGTTCGCTGGCAGATGTCGAGGCCGTCGCCGAAGAGGTACGCAGCCGAGGGCGGCGCGCCCTGGCCCTGAGCTGCGATGTCACCGACAGCGAACAGCGCTGCGCCTTGGTCGCCAACGCCGCCGAACAGCTGGGGCGCATCACCCATCTGGTCAACAATGCCGGGGGCGGCGGCCCCAATGACCCGCTGAAGATGAGCCCGCAAGACTTCGAGCAGGTGTTGAGCTTCAACGTCAGCGCCGCCTATGCCCTTTCACAGCTCTGCGTTCCCCTGATGCGCGACGCCGGGGGCGGCAACATCATCAACATTACCTCGGTCGCCGCCCGTTATGCCCAGCGCCATTTCAGCGCCTATGGCACCGCCAAGGCTGCCCTGACTCACTTGACGCGCCTGCTGGCACAAGAGTTTGCGCCGCAGATCCGGGTCAATGCGGTGGCGCCAGGGCCAATCCTGACCGACGCCCTGGCCGGGGTCATGCCCGATGCCATGCGCAAAACGATGGAAAGCAACACCCCGCTCAAATGCCTGGGTCAACCAGAGGACATCGCCGCCGCGGCCCTTTACCTGGCAAGCCCCGCCTCGGCCTGGGTCACCGGCAAGATCATCGATGTCGATGGCGGCGCCGATTCCAGTGTCTGGCCGGGTTGAGGCCTTTTTGCCGGGCGTGCCTGCAGCTGGCCCGGCCTGTTATCCACTTGCCACAGAGCGACCTCCCTATGGATGCGCAACTGATTGAAACACTGGGCGACGAGCTGTTCCATGCCCTGAACGCACGCCAGAGCCTGCCCCCGCTGACCCAACGTTACCCGGCCATCAGCCTTGACGACGCCTACCAGATCTCCCGGCGATTTCTGGCGCGTCGCGAAGCGGTGGGCGAGCAAGTGATCGGCAAGAAAATCGGGGTGACCAGCCGCGCCGTGCAAGAAATGCTCGATGTGCATCAGCCCGATTTTGGTTTTCTAACCGACCGTATGCAGGTTGCCGATGGCAGCGACATCAGCTTTGCTGCCCACCATCTGGTGCAGCCACGGGCCGAAGGCGAGATTGCCTTTGTACTGGGCGAAGACCTGCAAGGTACCGATATCAGCGCCAACGATGTGCTGGCGGCCAGCGAGTGGGTTATGCCGTGCTTCGAAATTGTCGACTCGCGTATCGAGAACTGGCAGATCCGCATTCAGGACACCGTTGCCGACAACGCTTCATGCGGTGTTTTCGCCCTGGGCCAGCAGCGCGTCGATCCGCGTGAACTGGACCTGGCCGAGGTCCAGTTGCACCTGTTCAAGAACGGCCTGCCGGTGGGCAGCGGCCTGGGCTCGGCGGTGCAAGGCCACCCTTGCGCCGCCGTGGCTTGGCTGGCCAACACCCTGGGCCGACTGGGCATCCCGTTTCGCAAGGGCGAAATCATTCTGTCCGGCGCCCTCGCGCCACTGGTACCGGTCGCACCGGGTGACTTCGTCAGCCTGTCGCTGAGCGGCATGGGCGAGATGCACCTGAACTTTGTGCCCTGAGCCTGCGGCCCTCCCTTCTTCCGATCGAGAACAACGCCATGAGCAAAAAGATCAAATGTGCCCTCATCGGGCCCGGCAACATCGGTACCGACCTGCTCTACAAGCTCAAGCGCAGTGAAGTACTGGAGCCCGTCTGGATGGTGGGTATCGACGCCACCTCCGAAGGCCTGGCCCGCGCCGCCGCGCTGGGCCTGAAAACCACCAGCGAGGGCGTCGACGGCCTGCTACCACATGTACTGGAAGACGGCATCCAGATCGCCTTCGATGCTACCTCCGCGTATGTGCATGCCGAAAACAGCCGCAAGCTCAATGCCCTGGGCGTGCTGATGATCGACCTGACTCCGGCAGCCATCGGCCCCTACTGCGTGCCACCGGTCAACCTGAAGCACAACCTTGGCCTGGGCGCGATGAACGTCAACATGGTGACCTGCGGCGGCCAGGCGACCATCCCGCTGGTGGCCGCGGTGACCAGCGTGCAGCCGGTGGCCTACGCCGAGATCATTGCCACGGCGGCCTCGAAATCGGTCGGCCCGGGCACACGCAAGAACATCGATGAATTCACCCGCACCACCGCGGCGGCCGTGGAACAGGTTGGCGGCGCAAAAAAGGGCAAGGCAATCATTATCGTCAACCCCGCCGAGCCGCCGCTGATCATGCGCGACACCGTGCACTGCCTGACCGAAACCGAGCCTGACCAGGCAGCCATCACCGTCGCGATTGCCGACATGATCAAGCAAGTCCAGCGCTATGTGCCCGGCTACAAGCTGGTCAACGGCCCGGTGTTCGACGGTAACCGGGTATCGATTTTCATGGAAGTCGAAGGCCTGGGCGACTACCTGCCCAAGTATGCCGGCAACCTCGACATCATGACCGCCGCCGCCGCGCGCACCGCCGAGATGTTTGCCGAAGCAATGCTCAAAGGCGAGCTGACCCTGCGTGCCAGCACCCCACAACCTGCCATCGCCTAAGGAGCGCACCATGGACCTTCACGGCAAATCCATCACCGTCCACGACATGTGCCTGCGTGACGGCATGCACCCCAAACGCCACCAGATCACCCTGCAGCAAATGAAAGACATTGCCTGTGGCCTCGACGCCGCCGGTGTGCCGATGATCGAGGTGACCCATGGCGATGGCCTGGGTGGCAGTTCGGTGAACTATGGTTTTCCGGCGCACAGCGACGAGGCGTATTTGTCGGCGGTCATCCCGCTGATGAAAAACGCCAAGGTCTCCGCACTGCTGCTACCGGGCATCGGCACGGTCGATCACCTGCAGATGGCCTACGAACTGGGCGTCAGCACGATTCGCGTCGCCACTCACTGCACGGAAGCAGACGTGTCCGAACAGCACCTTGGCGCGGCCCGCAAGCTGGGCATGGACAGCGTCGGGTTCCTGATGATGGCCCATATGAACAGCCCGCAAGGCCTGGCCACCCAGGGCAAGCTGATGGAGAGCTACGGTGCCAATTGCATCTACATCACCGACTCGGCCGGCTACCTGCTGCCCCACGACGTCAGCGCGCGGGTCGCGGCGCTGCGTGCAGCGCTCAAGCCCGAGACTGAAATCGGCTTCCATGGCCATCACAACCTGTCGATGGGCGTATCCAACTCGATCGCGGCCATTGCCGCTGGCGCCACCCGTATCGATGCCGCTTGCGCAGGCTTGGGCGCCGGCGCCGGCAATACCCCCATGGAAGTACTGGTGGCCGTCTGCGACCGCATGGGCATCGAAACCGGCGTGAGTGTGTTTGGTATCCAGGACGTTGCCGAGGACCTGGTGGTGCCGATCATGGACTTCCCGATCCGCAGCGATCGCGATGCCCTGACCATGGGCTATGCCGGTGTCTACGGCTCGTTCCTGCTGTTTGCCAAGCGCGCTGAAAAAAAGTACGGCGTCCCCGCGCGGGAAATTCTTGTCGAAATGGGCCGGCGCGGCATGGTCGGCGGCCAGGAAGACATGATCGAAGACACCGCGATGACCCTGGCCAGGCAACGCCAAGCCAGCGCCTGACCGCTTCACGAGGCCCAGGCACAGCTTGGGCCATTGCCCATCTCTGCGGTTTGACCGGGAGTCATCCATGAGCAGTACGCACCCTCAACCCATCGGCTGGCGCAGCCATGGTCTGCTGTTTGTGCTCGCGATGATGTACGCCGACAACTTTGTCGGGCGGCAGATCATTGCCGTGATGATCGAACCGCTCAAACAAGAGTTCGGTGCCAGCGACACCGCCATGGGCCTGGTTTCGGGCCTGGCCTTCGCTGCCGTCTATGTGCTGCTGGGCCTGCCTGCCGGGCGCCTGGCCGATCGCCTGTCACGCACACGCCTGCTGGCCATCACCTGCTCGTTGTGGGCGCTGGCAACGGTGGCCTGCGGCCTCTCGACAAGCTTTGCGATGCTGGTGATCGCGCGCATGGCCGTAGCAGTCTTCGAGTCACCAAGCACCTCCACCTCGATGTCGATCATTGCCGATATCTACCCACCGCACCGGCGTTCTTTTGCCATCAGTTGCTACACCGCCGCGCCGACGTTCTCGACCATCGTTGCGCTTAGTGCCGGCGCCTGGGTGGTCGACCAATATGGCTGGCGCAGCGCTTTTTTTGCTGTCGCCCTGCCTTCCCTGCTGATCAGCGCGGTGTTTGCCTTTGTGATGCGCGACCCGGTACGTGGTCGCTTCGACCTCCCCCATAGCCACGCCAGCCAGGCTGCACCGCCCATTCAAAGCCTGCTGGGCAGTGCTCGTGCACTCATGGCACAACCGGCCTACCGTTGCCTGGTACTGGCTTGCGGCATCACCACCTTCAGCGCCTACGCCTTTGCCATGTGGAATGCCAGCTTCCTGGTGCGATCGCATGACCTGCCCCTGCATTACGCCGGCCTCCTGGCCGGCCTGGTCGGCGGCACCTTTGCCGGGCTAGGGGCGTTGTTCAGTGGGTGGCTGACTGACCGCCTGGTGATCAGGAGCCAGCAGTGGCAAATCGGCATTCCGCTCATCGGCCATGTGGTCGGCAACTGCGCGTTGGTCATTTACCTGCTTTGGCCACGTGACATCCTGCTGCATGCGGGTCCGGTTCCGGTACCCAGCGCGATGCTCTGGTGCGCGCTGGGCAGCTTTTTCTCGGTATGGTGGGTCGGCCCCTGCTTCTCGTTGTTGACCCAGTTGGTGCCCGCCCACCGCCGGGCTACCGCCGTCGCCCTGCAGACCATCATCTCGACCTTGTGTGGGGTCGGTATCGGCCCATTGGCAACCGGGCTACTGAGCGATGTACTGATGCCATTGCTGGGAGACGAGTCGCTGCGCTACGCCCTGCTGCTGGTCAGTCTTACCATTGTCATACCGATCGTGCTGCTCTGGCGGACCTATCAACACCTGGCCGCGCCCTCGCGGCTTTCTGCCTATGCCTGAAACCTGAACATTGGCGCAGAATCGCCGATCAACTAGTTGAAACGGACGATCCACCCGCACATTCCCTACGTTACCGTCATTGTCAGACACCCGCTGCCCCGCGTTCGCAATATCAATGACTGGAGAGCTTATGAGGATACTGGTAAGCGTCAAACGAGTGGTCGACTACAACGTCAAGGTTCGCGTCAAGGCGGACAACTCCGGCGTCGACCTTGCTAACGTCAAGATGTCCATGAACCCCTTCTGCGAAATCGCCGTGGAAGAGGCCGTACGCC